>Ga0268262_10003612_pt1 | contig 16631 bp, 7 predicted proteins | sample TergutNc150P3_FD_190354 | JGI IMG/M metagenome (GOLD analysis project Ga0268262, IMG submission 190354) | Nasutitermes corniger P3 segment gut microbial community from laboratory colony in Florida, USA - Nc150 P3 (SPAdes) (version 2) | ecosystem: Host-associated > Arthropoda: Insects > Digestive... | reverse complement strand
CAAACTCCTTCGTCAGGTCTATTTTGTCCCCTTTTTCATCGTATAGGTTGAATGCCCGGCCCCTCATGCGCAGTACGTAATCTGCCCCATGCTCTTTTAGGTGCGCCAGCCCTGCCAAAGTGCAGTACGCCCGATCGCCGATAACGATGTCTTGCGGCCCCAGCTTTGTGAAGTTGGTCAGTTTCTCCCCGGTCCCCTCGTCGGTTATCGCAAACTCCCTCGCCTCAAGCGTAAACAGGTTCATGCTGTAGTGCAGCATAAAGTATAGCCTCTCCGTGCCGCCCCTCTCGTCTTCGCTTCCGTCCACTAACAATACATTCCGGTCTTTAAGCCATCCGGGTTTTTCAACGAGCAATCCGGCATTGCGGTATATATGGGTGCACATCCATTTCAGCCACTCACCCGAGTTCTGTATCCGTTTGAATACCGCCACTTTGCTCATCGTTGCAGTGCCCGACAGGTTGGCTATCGCGCTGGTTCCGGACATGGATTTCCCTTCGGTCAGGTATAGCAGGTTGAGCCGCAGCAGTTCTTCCGGCGTTTTTATTTCGCGCGCCCTCTGCAATGCGCCCAGTTCTTTTGACTTTTCTTCCCAGCCTTCGGGCAGCAGTTCCAGTAATTGCTTAAAACGCTTTTCTCCGCTTCTCATACCCTCAGTATCGTACAGAAATTATTCTAAGTTAACGCATATGCAAATTCGTAACTAAAACACGTTCCAAGAATACAAATTTATAAGATTTTATTAACACCATACAAATGTATAGTAATAAACATTGATTTCCAATATTGCTCTCGAGAATCATTGGTCAGGCGGTCGCGGCGGATTCAACACGCATTTCCGCCCTACAGAACCGAAGGTAGCCCGTAGCGCCCACTCCGATCGGTTTATATTTTCATAAAGTATGCTGTTGCCCTAAATTCCTGATCCTTCAATATGGAATCCTGCCGAATAATATTGTAAAATATAGAAATGAAGTTCCCTGCTGTTGCCTTCGATTTAGACGGCACCCTATATCCCAATTACGAACTCAATTTCCGCCTTATTCCCTTTATCCTCAAAGAACAGCGCTTTCTTAGGGCTATGGGAAAGGCCAGAACCCGGCTTAGAAAAACAGGCGGGGGAAGAATCGGTGATTTTTACGAAGCCCAGGCGGAAATCATGGGAGAGATACTCGGCGAGAGCGCGGAAAAAATTATGGAAAAGACCGAGAAGCTTATTTACCGGGGCTGGGAAGACCATTTTAAAAAGGTCAGGCTTTTTCCCCATGTGGTGGAGACCCTGGACGCTTTGCGCAAGAACGGGATAACCCTCGGCCTGCTTTCGGATTTTCCGCCGGAAACAAAACTGAAAAACCTGAAAATATTCGAGTGCTGGGACGTGGTAGTCTGTTCTGAAGAGGCGGGTTTTCTAAAGCCCGACCCCGCGGCTCTTCTGGAAATCGCAAAGCGGATGGACACGGCCCCCGAGAAAATCCTTTATGTGGGGAACAGCGTCTCCTACGACGTGGTGGGAGCGCACAAAGCCGGAATGAAGGCGGCCCTTGTCCGCGCCGTGCCGTTGCTTCCTGGGCGGGTCCCTCCCCCTTCCGCCGTGCCGAACGTTCGCAGGGCGGATTTTATATTCTCCGACTATCGCCAATTACGCGATTATGTGTTAAGTTAGCTCAAATGGGATTTTTTACTGTAGGAAATATCATAACTCTAGGCATAGTGCTTCTCATTCTCATTCTTTACCGGCAAATGGATCGAAGCAATCGCTCCCGCAATTTGATTCGGGATTATACGGAAAGGCAAAAAAAAGAACTTGGCGAATTTGTAAAAGATCAGGAAAGGGCGGTAAAGGATTACGCCATATCCCTCAACGTGGAAAGGGACGCCGCGAAAGAGCTGATGAAACGGCTGCAACAGACCGAGGAAGAGCTGGCCCAAAAAGCCCAGGCGATGGACAGAATTGATAGCCAGATTAACGCTTACGAAAGCTCCCTTGCGGAGCTTGAGCGCATGACCAGCCGGGTGCAGGAAAACATGAACCGCGTCCGCGATGAATCCGCTTTTGTGGAAGCCACAGGGAAACGCATCAGCGAAGTTAAGAACAAGCTTGCGGAGTTTGAAAAGGAACTGGTAAATGCCGGGAAAAAGTGCGAAAAAGATATTGAAGATATAGAAAAAAAGTTTGAGAAGGAAAACGCCGAGTCCCTTGAAAAAGCCGCAAATACGGTGATGGCGGGGGTAAAATCCACGGTCTCCGACCTAAGGGCGACAGAGGAAACCATAGAACGCAGGGTGGAGGAGCACCGCCTTGCGGTTATAAAAATCGAAGAAGCCCGTGCCGCAAATCTGGCCAGGGATACGGAGTACGTAGATAAATTATTGGCGAAAGCGGTCGAGCAGGCCGGAAAAAGGGCGGACAAAATGGAAGAAGCCGCCGTTGCCAAACTGAAAGAGCAGGCCGAAGACCGGATACTCAAATTAAAAACTGCCGAAGAGGAACGCCTGCGCTCTTTTCAGGAAAGCGCCAAGGCAAGGGTTCTTGAAGTTCAGGCTTTGGTAAAAAGCATCCGGGAAGACTGGCGCACCGAAAGAAGCGACTGGGAGAGCAAGGACAAGGCTGTCCGCGACGAACGAAAGAAAGATCTGGAAGTTTTTGCTTCAATGTTTGACGCCTCCAGAAAGCAAATGGAAGATTTTTCAGCGCAGGTAAATAGCATTATAACTTCCCAGAAAGCTCTGCTGCTTAAAGCTACCGAGGAAGCAAAGCAGGCCCTGGTTAAAAATGTCAAGGAAGAATGGCGTGCCGAGAGAAGCGAATGGGAGACCCAGGACAGGGCTGTCCGCGACGAGCGAAAGAAAGACCTGGAAGTCTTTGCCGCAAAGTTTGATGCCTCCAAAAAGCAGATAGAAGATTTTTCAACACTGGTAAACGAAATTATCGGTTCCCAGAAAGCTCTGCTTCTAAAAGAAGCCGAGGAAACGAAACAGGCCCTGGTTAAAAATGTCCGGGAAAAATGGCAGGCCGAAAGAAACGACTGGGAGACCAACGACAAGGCTATACGCGACGAGCGAAAGAAAGACATGGAAGTTTTCGCCGCAATGTATAGCGCTTCCAAAAAGCAGATAGAAGATTTTTCCGGACGCGTTAATGAAATTATCAGTTCCCAGGAAGCCATGTTTCTTAAAGCGTCCGAGGACACGAAGCAGGCTTTGGTTAAAAACTTCCAGGACGAATGGCGTGCCGAAAGAAGCGAATGGGAGACCAAAGACAAGGCTATACGCGACGAGCGAAAGAAAGACATGGAAGTTTTCGGCGCAATGTTTAGCGCTTCCAAAAAGCAGATAGAAGATTTTTCCAAACGCGTAAATGAAATGATCAGTTCCCAGGAAGCCATGTTTCTTAAAGTGTCCGAGGACACGAAGCAGGCTCTGGTTAAAAATTTCCAGGACGAATGGCGTGCCGAAAGAAGCGAATGGGAAACCAAAGACAAGGCTATACGCGACGAGCGAAAGAAAGACCTGGAAGTTTTTACCGCAAAGTTTGACGCCTCCAAAAAGCAAATTGAGGAATTTTCCGCGCGGGCAAATAAAATTTTAAGTTCCCAGGAAGCCCAGCTTATTAAAGCCGCCGAGGAAATGAAGCAGAAAGCCCTTGAGGTGAACGCCGCCAAGCTTGAAGAATACCGCCGCGCCCAGGACATCGAATTCAAACGGCTTGAAGCCCTTGCCGACGATTCCAGAAATCTTGACGCGGAGCTTCGCCAATATATGCAGGAGCTAATCGAGCGGCTTAAAAAGGAATTTTCAGGCTACCAGGCGGAAGCCGAAGAGCTGCGGAAAGCCGAAACGGAAAATTTCTCCTCAACCGCGGCGCGCCTTAATGGGGAAATGACGGAAATTGAAAAGGGGCTTGCGGCTCTGAAATCGGCCGCGCATGAAAATATTACGGGAGAATTAAAATCATTTGAAAATGAATTCCTGGCTGAACTTACCAAACGCAGCAATGATATAGCTTTGCGCATTACGGAGTGGCAGGGCGGCTTTGAAAAGCGGCTTTCCGCAATCGGCGAAAGCTCCGAAACAGCCCTGCGCAAGCTGGGCGACGACCAGGCGGAAGAGATGAAAAAAACCTTGTCCGCCATGGACACGAGCCTTGTGTCGGAGCTTGATCGCCTCAAATCGGCGACGGGCGCTTTTGAAGAGGGAATACTGGCTCAAATGAAAGGCGCCTACGATTCTGTCGCTTCCTTTAAGGAACAGCTTAACACCGGCTTTGAAGACGCCAAAAATGAGCTTCAGGCTTTGGTTGATAAAACCAGGGAAGAATGGCGTGCCGAAAGAAGCGACTGGGAAACCAAAGACAAGGCTTCAGGCGAGGAACGAAAGAAAGACCTGGAAGCCTTTGCCGCAAAGCTCGACGCCTCCAAAAAGCAAATTGAAGGTTTCTCCGTACAGGCAAATAAAATTATAAGTTCCCAGGAAGCCCTGCTTGTTAAAGCCGCCGAGGAAATGAAGCAGAAAGCCCTGGAAACCAGCGCCGGCAAACTGGAAGAATACCGTCGCGCCCAGGACATCGAATTCAAGCGGCTTGAGGCCCTTGCCGACGATTCCAGGAAACTGGACGCGGAGCTTCGCAATTATGTGCAGGAACTAATCGAACGGCTTAAAGAGGAATTTTCAGGCTACCAGGCGGAAGCCGAAGAGTTGCGGAAAGCCGAGACGGGAAAATTCTCCTTAACCGCAACGCGCCTTGGGGAGAAGATGACGGAAATTGAAAACGGGCTTGCGGCCCTGAAATCCGCGTCCTATGACAATATTTCCGAAAAGCTTAAAGCATTTGAAGATGAATTCCTGGCCGATCTTACCAAACGCAACAATGACATAGGTTTGCGCATTGCGGAGTGGCAGGGCGGCCTTGAAAAGCGGCTCTCCGCGATCGGCGAGAATTCCGAAACAGTCCTGCGCGGACTGGAACACGACCGGGAAGAAGAAACGAAGAAAACCTTGTCCGAAATGGACGCGCGCCTTGTATCGGAGCTTGAACGCCTGAAATCGGAGACAGGCGCTTTTGAAAAGGGAATACAGGGCCAAATGAAAGCCGCCGACGATTCTGTTGCTTCCTTTAAGGAACAGCAGGAAGAAAAAACAAAAAAAACCTTGTCCGCAATGGGGGGGCGCCTTGTGTCGGAGCTTGAACGCCTGAAATCGGAGACAGACGCTTTTGAAAAGGGAATACAGGGCCAAATGAAAGCCGCCGACGATTCTGTTGCTTCCTTTAAGGAACAGCAGGAAGAAAAAACAAAAAAAACCTTGTCCGCAATGGACGCGCATCTTGTGTCGGAGCTTGAACGCCTGAAATCGGAAACAGACGCTTTTGAAAAGGGAATACAGGGCCAGATGAAAACCGCCAACGATTCTGTTGCTTCGTTCAAGGAACAGCTTAACTCTGGCTTTGAGGACGCCAAAATTGAGCTTCAGGCTCTGGTTGATAATATTCGGGAAGAATGGCGTATCGAAAGAAGCGACTGGGAAAACAAGGACAAGGCTGTCGGCGAGGAGCGAAAGAAAGATTTGGAAGCCTTTGCCGCAAAGCTTGGCGCATCCAAGAAGCAAATAGATGATTTTTCCGTACGGATAAACGAAATTATAAGTTCCCAGGAAGCCCTGCTTCTAAAGGCCGCCGAGGAAATGAAGCAGAAAGCCCTTGAGGTGAACGCCGCCAAGCTTGAAGAATACCACCGCGCCCAGGACATCGAGTTCCGGCGGCTTGAGGGCCTTGCCGACGATTCCAGAAAACTGGACACGGAGCTTCGCCATTATATGCAGGAACTAATCGGACAGCTTAAAGAGGAATTTTCCGGCTACCAGACGGAAGCCGAAGATTTGCGGAAAGCCGAGACAGAAAATTTCTCATTGACTGCGGCGCGTCTTAATGAGGAAATGACGCAAATTAAAAAAGGGCTTGCGGATCTGAAATCGACCGCCTATGAAAATATTACTGAAGAATTAAAAACATTTGAAAATGAATTCATGGCCGACCTGACCAAACGTAACAATGATATAGGTTTGCGTATTGTGGATTGGCAGGGTGGCCTTGAAAAGCGGCTTTCCGCGATCGGCGATAATTCCGAAACAGCCCTGCGCAAGCTGGAACACGACCAGGCGGAAGAGATGAAGAAAACCTTGTCCGCCATGGACGCGCGTCTTACATCGGAGCTTGAACACCTGAAATCGGAGACAGGCGCTTTTGAAGAGGGAATACTGGGTCAGATGAAAGCCGCCGACGATTCTGTTTCTTCTTTTAAAGAACAGCTTGATCGCGGCCTTCAGGATGCCAGAAAGGAAGCAGAGATTTCCATTAGGGCTGAAATCGGAAATTATTCCATTACGGCGGCTGAGACGGTTAAAAAATACCAGCGGGAACTTGATGACGCGTGGAACGGACTTTCGGCGAGGCTCAGGGAACTGGATGACAACGTTGAAGAGGCGCATCAGCGGATCAGGGATTTGGCTGCCGAGACGGACACCCGCATCGCGTCGGTGCGCTCTTCGGTGGAGGACGCGGAACGGCATATCAGGGAAGCCAAGGAACAAACCAAGATTATTGATGTGGCCAAGGCGATGAAGCTTGACATGGAGCGCAGCATCGAGGATCTGAAAGTAGATATCGATCGCCTTGATCAGCGCAGGGCCGAAGCCGCCAAGCTTGAAAACGAATTCATCAAAATCAAGCATCATGAGGACGATATCAACGCCAAGTATATCAAGATTCTTTCGGAAGAACGCAGAATTGAAAATATGGAAGCGAACTTTAACCGTTTCCTTCAGATTTCGCGCTCGGTGGAAGATAAACTTGCGGACGTTACCGCGTCGAACGATACCCTTCTGGGGGTACAGCTCCAGATCCGCAAACTAGAAGAGGCTCTGGGCAATACCGAGGAAAGATATCAGAGGCTAGAAAGAAAGAATCAGATTCTGGACAACACCAACGATGGCATAGACAGGAATTTCAAGGCCTTGCAGGATACAGAAAAGCTGTCCGACAAGATAGGTGGAGAGCTTGTTCAATATGCCGACGAACTGGAAAGGATAAGAACTTCGATTGAAAAGCTTTCGGCGGAAAGCGAAAAAGCCGCCGACGCTGTTGATCGCATTGATGTGCTGAAAGACTCCCTTGAACAAATTGAGGAGCGGATAACATCCATGCAGAGGGCAAGGCAGTGGATTGCCGATGCCGAAACCCGGCTTGAGGAACTCAACAGACAGGCGCAGACCCAGGTCAAGGCGATGGACTCGCTTGTAAAAAAGGGCAAAAAATCCGGCAAAACGGCGGATACAGATGACGGAACGTTATCCGAGGAAAAGAAGAGAGACATCGTCATCCTTGCGGAACAGGGCTGGACTGTCGAGCAAATAGCCAAGGCCGAGAAGGTCTCAATAGGCGTGGTGCAGCTCGTTTTGGAGATGGCTCCAAGGGAAAGGGATTAAAATGGAAAAGATGTATCACATTGACTTCGACGATAACCACGGCGCTTCCTACGCGATTCTCCCCGGCGATCCCGGCAGAGTGGAAAAAATCGCTTCGTATCTGGAGAACCCCCGCTTTTTCCACCAGAACCGCGAATACACAACCTGGCTCGGAGAATTATCGCCATCAAAAGATGGCATTGGCAAGACTGTGATGGTCATGTCTACCGGCATGGGCGGCCCTTCCACGGCCATCGCGGTGGAAGAGCTTTACAAAACGGGCGTAAAAAATTTCATCCGGGTCGGTACCTGCGGGGGCATGGCCCTGCCTGTTCTGGGCGGGGACATAGTCATTGCCACCGGAGCCATCCGCATGGAGGGCACTTCGAAGGAATATGTTCCCGTTGAATTTCCGGCGGTGGCAAACCTCGATGTCACCAACGCTCTTGTCGAAGCGGCCAAAGCCCTTAAAGCGCAATGGCACGCGGGTATCGTGCAGTGCAAGGATTCCTTTTACGGCCAGCACAATCCCGAGCGTATACCCGTTGGCTACGAGCTAATGGACAAATGGGATGCCTGGATAAAAGCCGGCTGCCTTGCCTCGGAGATGGAAAGCGCCGCCTTGTTCATCGTGAGCCAGATCCTTGGCGCAAGGGCTGGCTGTGTGCTAAACGTGGTGTGGAATCAGGAAAGGGAACGCGCCGGAATGAGCAACCCCAACAGCCACGACACAAGCCTTGGTATTAAAACCGCAGTGGAAGCAATTCGTATCCTAATCGAAAAAGAAGCTTAGGCATCCATCCCCAAATAACAAGGCTTTAAAATTCTACCACTAACCAACACGAACTTGTTGTTAGAAAACCAATGTCAACAAGTTAAGAAATAGAAATAATAAAAACCACGGAGTGCGCGGCTAAGAACCGAAGGTAGTTTCACGGAGTTTTGGTACGAATATCTTATTCCTGCCTTCGGTTCTGTAGCCGTGTAACTCCGTGTACTCAGTGGTTAAATTCTTCTTAGAATTACTGGTCGAAGGTCTGCGGTACGCTTCGTTTGGTTCGTGGTAAAATTATCCGATTAGATCACCTCTTGTTCTGCGGAATATCGGGAATCGTAGCAAAACCGCGTTCCAGTTCCTCGTCAGTCGGGACATGGTCGGTCATGGTTTTGTTATTGTACTGAATGTAAGCGTTCAGATCGAAATAACCTGTGCCGCTTAAACCAAAGAGGATCACCTTTTTTTCCCCGGTTTTCTTGCACTCCAGGGCCTCGTCAATGGCGGCTTTTATCGCGTGCGAAGATTCGGGCGCGGGGAGTATTCCCTCGGACTTCATAAAGCGCACCGCGGCGTCAAAGACATCGGTTTGAACTTCAGAGCGGGCTTCAAGCTGGCCGTCCTGGTAGAGCTTGCTCAGAATGGGGCTCATGCCATGGTAGCGCAGTCCCCCTGCGTGGTTTGCGGAAGGAATAAAGCCGTTCCCGAGGGTCATCATTCGCAAAAGCGGCGTGGTTTTGGCGGTGTCACCAAAATCGTACACATAGCGCCCGCGTGTAAAGGACGGGCAGGAGGCGGGCTCAACGGCGATAAAGCGGGTTTTTGACTTGCCTGCCAGCCTTTCCCCCATGAACGGGGCAATAAGCCCGCCAAGGTTTGAGCCGCCGCCGGCGCAGCCGATGACGATGTCCGGCTTTATGCCAAACTTGTCCATCGCCGCTTTGGTTTCCAGGCCGATTACCGACTGGTGCAGCAGCACATAGCTCAGAACGCTCCCCAGAACATAGCGGCATTTGTCGGTCTTAACCGCAGTTTCCACCGCCTCGGAGATGGCGCAGCCAAGGGAACCGCCGGTATTCGGATCTATTTCAAGTATCTTCCTGCCCGACTCGGTGGTATTTGACGGGGAAGGGATCACCTTTGCCCCGTAGGTTTCCATTACTGCCTTGCGGTATGGTTTCTGTTCGGAACTTACCTTCACCATGTACACGGTCAGGTCGAGGCCGTAGAAACCGCAAGCCATAGCCAGCGCCGTCCCCCACTGCCCCGCCCCGGTCTCGGTGGTAAGGAACTTAAGCCCCTCCTGTTTCGCGAAATAAGCCTGGGGCCCAGCGGAGTTGAGTTTATGGCTCCCGGAAGTGTTGAGCCCCTCGAACTTGTAGTAAATTTCCGCCGGAGTCCCCAGCTCTTTTTCAAGGTAAAAGGCGCGAATCAACGCCGACGGCCTGTAAGCCCTGTAAAAGTCCTGGATTCCCTCGGGTATGGGGACAAGTTTGGTATTCTCGTCCAGTTCCTGCTTTACCAGCTCCTTGCAGAAAATCGGCTCCATATCGCTGTTGACTACCGGCTTAAGTGTGCCCGGATGCAGAATGGGCTCCGGCTTTTCTTTCATGTCGGCCCTCAGGTTGTACCAGTATTTAGGCATCTCTTCTTCTTCCAGATAGATGCGGGTTGGGATTTTCTTTGCCATAATGTGCTCCTTGCCTGATTGTATTGCGTTTCTATATACAGAAACGTTTCTTTACAGAGAAACATAGCGCGAAGAAAAAATGATGTCAAGCGGGGGAATTACGATTATAAGGCTATGCGAAAATGATTAACGACAATGATTACACGAATATTTCGAAACTGTATAATATTTTGAAAATGTATTAGGCTCCGGCAATTTCTTTGCAAATATCAGCTGTCGCCGTGCCCAAGGGTTTTTAGAGTCTCCATGTCGAGGCCGGTGATTTTCTGGATAATTTCTATAGTCACGCCTTCCGCCAGGGCGTTTCGGGCTATCTCTTTCTGTTCATTCACCCTGCCCTCTTCCCTGCCCTCTTCCCTGCCCTCTTCCCGGCCCTCTTCCCTGCCCTCTTCCCGGCCTTTTTCCAGGCCGTCTTCCATGCCTTCCTCATACCACACTTGCTTTGCGTCGTCCCAGTTCCATTCAGTCAACAGCATGTTAATCACCTCGCTCGCGTTCTTTTCCAGAAACTCTTTCAATATGTCGTGGTCGCGGCAGTACGTTGCCGCCTTCCTTATGGCTTCCTCAAGAGTACGGCCTTCCTTTTCGTATTCCCTCACCTTCCCTATGAACGCGCAATAACCGTTCAGCGTCTTGCACCTCCGCACTATCCCCTCGTTCCTTCCCTGGTTGATGTTGATTACCCTCGCGACCAGCTCAAGCGATGGGGCTTCCTTCTCCGGTATGCCCAGGGATGCCGCGCGCTCGAATGCCTCGGAAAGTTTCAGCGTCTGCTCGTCGGGGCACGGCGACGCGCCGTTGTACAGCACGAAAAACTCAGGCCTCGGAAGGCGGACCGGCTTTGTCGCGTATGTTTTTTTAACGTCGACGATCTTCTCGTAAACCCTGGCAATGTACATCAAAAGCCGGAAGGCCATGTTCGGGTTGATGGTCGACTGGTGCTCGATTAGGATCACCAATTTCCCGCCTATTTCGAAGGAGATGTCGTTTACCCTGTCCATGAAAAGCACGTCCTGAAGGGTATTGATGGTAACCGGCACGTCGGGGGGCAGGGCTACGCCTTCCAGGGCGCAGTAAAGCTCCCTCAGCAAGTCGGGGTCGCTGAAGAGGAGGGAGAAAACGCTGTCCTTGTATTTGGTGTTTGCGCCCATAGTTCCTGCCTATGGAAAGCATAGGGAATTTGCCGCTGTAATGCAAGGAGAGCGGCAATTTCTTTGCAAATATCAGCTGCCGCCGTGCCCGAGGGTTTTTAGAGTCTCAATATCGAGGCCGGTGATTTTCTCGATAATTTCTATAGGCACGCCTTCCACCAGGGCGTTTCGGGCTATCTCTTTCTGCTCATTCACCCTGCCCTCTTCCCTGCCCTCTTCCCTGCCTTTTTCCAGGCCCTCTTCCATGCCTTCCTCATACCACACTTGCTTTGCGTCGTCCCAGTTCCATTCAGTCAACAGCATGTTAATCACCTCGCTCGCGTTCTTTTCCAAAAACTCTTTCAATATGTCGTGGTCGCGGCAGTACGTTGCCGCCTTCCTTATGGCTTCCTCAAGGCTATGGCCTTCCCTTTCGTATTCCCTCACCTTCCCTATGAACGCGCAATACCCGTTCAGCGTCTTGCACCTCCGCACTATCCCTTCGTTCCTTCCCTGGTTGATGTTGATTACCCTCGCGACCAGCTCAAGCGACGGGGCTTCCTTCTCCGGTATGCCCAGGGATGCGGCACGCTCGAATGCCTCGGAAAGTTTCAGCGTCTGCTCGTCGGGGCACGGCGACGCGCCGTTGTACAGCACGAAAAACTCGGGCCTCGGAAGGCGGACCGGCTTTGTCGCGTATGTTTTTTTAACGTCGACGATCTTCTCGTAAACCCTGGCAATGTACATCAAAAGCCGGAAGGCCATGTTGGGGTTGATGGTCGACTGGTGCTCGATTAGGATCACCAATTTCCCGCCTATTTCGAAGGAGATATCGTTTACCCTGTCCATAAAAAGCACGTCCTGTAGGGTATTGATGGTAACCGGCACGTCGGGGGGCAGGGCGACGCCTTCCAGGGCGCAGTAAAGCTCCCTCAGCAAGTCGGGGTCGCTGAAGAGGAGGGAGAAAACGCTGTCTTTGTATTTGGTGTTTGCGCCCATAGCTCCTGCCTATGGAAAGCATAGGGAATTTGCCGCGGTAATGCAAGGAGAGCGGCTCTTTCTTTGCAAATATCAGCTGCCGCCGTGCCCGAAGCTTTTTAAGGTCTCCATGTCGAGGCCGGTGATTTTCCGGACAAATTCTATGGAAGCGCCTTCCGCCAGGGCGTTTCTGGCTATCTCTTTCTGCTCATTCACCCTGCCTTCTTCCTTGCCCTCTTCCCTGCCCTCTTCCCTGCCTTTTTCCAGGCCCTCTTCCATGCCTTCCTCATACCACACTTGCTTTGCGTCGTCCCAGTTCCATTCAGTCAACAGCATGTTAATCACCTCGCTCGCGTTCTTTTCCAAAAACTCTTTCAATATGTCGTGGTCGCGGCAGTACGTTGCCGCCTTCCTTATGGCTTCCTCAAGGCTATGGCCTTCCCTTTCGTATTCCCTCACCTTCCCTATGAACGCGCAATACCCGTTCAGCGTCTTGCACCTCCGCACTATCTCCCCGTTCCTTCCCTGGTTGATGTTGATTACCCTTGCGACCAGCTCAAGCGACGGGGCTTCCTTCTCCGGCATGCCCAGGGATGCCGCGCGCTCGAATGCCTCGGATAGCTTGAGCGTCTGCTCGTCCGGGCACGGCGACGCGCCGTTGTACAGCACGAAAAACTCAGGCCTCGGAAGGCGGACGGGCCTTGTCGCGTATGTTTTTTTAACGTCGACGATCTTCTCGTAAACCCTGGCAATGTACATCAAAAGCCGGAAGGCCATGTTCGGGTTGATGGTCGACTGGTGCTCGATTAGGATCACCAATTTCCCGCCTATTTCGAAGGAGATGTCGTTTACCCTGTCCATGAAAAGCACGTCCTGTAGGGTATTGATGGTAACCGGCACGTCGGGGGGCAGGGCGACGCCTTCCAGGGCGCAGTAAAGCTCCCTCAGCAAGTCGGGGTCGCTGAAGAGGAGGGAGAAAACGCTGTCCTTGTATTTGGTGTTTGCGCCCATAGTTCCCGCTTATGGAAAGCATAGGGAATTTGCAGCGGTAATGCAAGGAGAGCGGCGGCCCCATGGGGGTTCCACCCCCACAAAAAAAACCTGCCCGGTTTCCCGGGCAGGCTCGCTAAAGGCTTGCTTTAGGCTGCTTTAATTACTTCCCTATCTTGACAATATCTACCAACACGGACTCTTCCGGGTCGACCCGCACGTTCCTGTACCTTACCGGCAAGCCCCAGTCCCTGTTGCTTAAATCGGCTGGTTCCCATTGCTTGCCACTGACGATGCTCGCATAGGCCTGCCTGCTTATCGCCCCGCCCGGGTTCAGGTTGATACTTGTGCCGGAGGCATTGTAGCCGAAATAGAACATCTTGGTCGTAAATCCCATGTCATTCCTTGGCTTCGGTGCGCCGTTGAGCTCGTACGTCCCGGTAAGCACCCACCTGTCGTTCACGGCCTTCAGCAGTACGAGGTCCATCGGCCCGGGGTCCGTCTTAAACTCCTGAACCCAATTGAGATGCTCGTACCCTTGGGCCAAATGCCTCCTGGTGACCGAAATTTCCTGGTAAGTGGCTATCGGCAGCTTTATATTGACCGTGCCAACCCACACGACCGCCCCGACCGCATTGTAATACTCCTTGGGTATATATTCCAGCTTGACCTCAATGGTATTGTCGTCGTCGTTGTACCTCAAAAGGTCGTAGTTGGCGCCCTTGGTCTTATAGTCGCCTGTTTCTTCACCGGTGACTTGGTCGGCCTTGACGATCTCGAGGCCCCCAATAAAAACTTTCGCCGCCGTCTCCGGATCGATGTTGTGCAAAGTGTTGTGCGCGTAAGCCACGCGGGCCTTGAAGTCTGCCCATGAAATCGTTTTCGTCTCGGGCACGTCCGTATATTTGTCCTGGTAGCCGACTTTGAACTGAAGCCCCGCCAGCTTTGCGTCAAGCTTGTCATTGACGGTTTCTGCGACAATCCCTATTTCGTCGTCGTAGGCAAAGAACGTATCGGGCTTCACGCTATCGTCCCACCTAACGTCCACTACCTGCATGTACTTCCCTATCTTGACTTGGCCCTGCTTTTGGAAGGAGCCGCCCCTGGAGCCTATCGTGTACGTGAAATAATTGCCCCCGGAGCCAAACGCCCCGTTCAAGTTGCCGTAGTTATAGGTGCTTGAATAAGGGTAGACGGAGTTGAACTTTACCTTTTCCTCGTGCTTTTGGGTGTCCGTGGCAAAGGAACCGCTAGCCGGATCGGCATACGGTGCGCTGGTGTTGTAAGCGTAGTAGAACGTGACCTCCTGGCCGACCAGGCTTGCTCCCATCTGGTCCGCGTAAATCACGGGTAACGTAATGTCGCCGATGCCGACAAGCGGGACGACGCCGCGCTTATACGGCAAAGTCGAACCGCCCGAGGTGTGCCGTATATAGAAACTCTCGCCCGAGGATGCGGGGCCGGCCACGTCGCATTCGCTGGGCGTTATAAAGAAGCCCCTTTTCTGCCAGTCGGCGGCTTTAATGTTCTCGACAGTCTCGCTGTTGTCCCACTTGACGTCTATGCTCATGCCCGTAACGTCGGGAGGCGCCCCCTGGAACCAGAGGTTGGTAGGGTTGTCTTTAACCGTTATGGTAACCGCCTTCGGCCCCGTCTGCACGGGGGGGGGCGTGTCCTTGCTGTCCCCGTCGTCCCCGGTTGAGTCCGAGCAGGAAGCGGACGCGAACGCTAGCGCAAAAAGGCTTAAAATGACAAGACCCCTCCTTAAATAGGAACGGAGACTGAGCCGTTTTTCTTTCAAAGCTTTCATAAAATATTCTCCTTAAAATATCTTTATCTAGTCTCTCTCAAACTTCGCGGCTTTGATCCGCCGCTTTTCTATGGCTACGCAGGGGCACGCGCCCCCGCCAGTCTCCTCGGTTACTGTCCTGTGATGTTCTCAAAGGTCACCTGCACCTGAGCCCCCATCCTTCTTGTGGCAACACCGGCCCTGTCTGCCCAGGTCTGCGCGGCCGGGGTGACGGCCCAGTTGGCGAACGCCCAGGTGCATACGGTGGTGTCGTTGCAGTCCGGCGCGGCGTAGTAGAACCTTACCGACACTGCCTTGCCGTTGTTCTTTGTGTTGTGCGTCAGGTCGTAGTAGTTGTTGCTGTAGTACTCCGCCTGGCTGACGTCCCCGGGATCGCCGGCGCCTTTGGCGCCTACCATGCCCGTGGTGCCCAGCGCGTCAAAAGTCACAGAGGGCCTGTAGGTGGCTTTGTCGACGAGGTCCGCCCCGGGCACCGGGCTCATGTAAACCTCAAAGCCTTTTTTATACTCGGGGTCGCTGTACGCGGTGTACGCCACGTACCCCTTGACCTTGCTGGCCCCGAACCACAGCGCGTTCGTGTTGCCGACGTCGTTGTCCCTGCCCATGTAGAGAATTTTCCCCACCTCGTCGCCGGTTAGGGGGTCTATCGTAAATTCGGCCAGCCTGGTGAGGACGGGCGTTTCAATGTAGGCCGGGGCGCCCCTGTACTTAATCGTAATCATCGGGTCCCGGTTCTTTGCGTGCGCCCGGTGCGTGGGGTCCGACTCCTGTATGGCCATGACGGCAAAGGGTTCCTTGCTCTTCATGGCGTCGTCGGGGGTAAGACTGGAGTCGATGTCGTTGGTGGGGTAGTCGGTGCCGAAAAGCGTGTTGTACCAGACCCTGTTCTGTTCCGAAAGCTGCTGGGGCGTAAACTCCTTGGGGGCCGGGGTGCCCGTGAGGCCCTTGTAGTTCACCGTTATCTTCCCTTTTGCGGCTACGAGCCTCTCAAGCCAGGCGGCCGCCGTGTCCTCTTGCCAGTAGTAGAAGGGCTCCAGTTCCAGCTCGGTGGTGACCTTGATGGATTCCACGATGTATACATCCTCGTACGTGTGCCTTATGGTCAGGCCGGGGTCGATGGGGTTGTCTTTCCTGACATTGCCGGGAGAGAGTCCAGAGGTGGGAGCTTTATACTGCGGGCTGGCAATGCTGCCGGTCCCTACAAGCGCGGCCAGCACTTTCGGGTCCGTTGCCGGCAGGGGGTTTGTCCCGACGGTGACGAGAAGGTCGCCGGTAGCGCCGATCGGGTTCGCCCTGACTGTGTCCGTGGCCCGGTATTTGTAGTCGGGCACGATCCTCCACTCGGTCGTCTGGTCAAGGGCGAACGGCTTTATCTTCCCGCCCCTCTCCTTCTCCTTGGTCACGGGGTAATACTCGGCTTCCAGCGTGTACTTGCTCAGCGTGGGGTTGTCGTCCACGTATACTTTCTGGTTGTAGTCCTTGGTGGTAAAGCGCAGGCCCTTGGACCAGTTGTATACGTCCTTTACGCTGTCGTATACGTACCTGGGGTCGGAGGTCTCAATGTCCGTCCACACCGCCGCCCTCATGATCGGGACCACGGTCGGCAGGTTTTTCAGCAGGAGTGTGTCCGTGCCGGCCGCTTTGACCGCCACGCTGTCGGTGTCTTGCAGGTCCAGCACTTGCGCGTTCTGGGTCGCGCTGCTTATGGGGGACAGCGGGTTGCCGTAGGCGGTGATCCACGTCAGGTCGTACTGCAGCTGCGGCAGCCAAACCAGGTCGGTGCCGGTGCTGGTCTGCCCG
>Ga0268262_10003611_pt1 | contig 16646 bp, 2 predicted proteins | sample TergutNc150P3_FD_190354 | JGI IMG/M metagenome (GOLD analysis project Ga0268262, IMG submission 190354) | Nasutitermes corniger P3 segment gut microbial community from laboratory colony in Florida, USA - Nc150 P3 (SPAdes) (version 2) | ecosystem: Host-associated > Arthropoda: Insects > Digestive... | reverse complement strand
GTGGGGCGTTTGATGGGAAATTTCGTTTGTATCAATAGCGACAACTTCAATTTTCACATCCTGTAAGAAACCGTCCGGAGCCTCTTTAGGCGGATCAAGCCCCCTGTCCTGATTTAAACTGTACGACCAGCTTACGGTTACGTCATCGCCGGTTTTTGTCGCTTTAAACCAGCCTTCAGGAGACGCAACACCGCCAACTTTTGGTATTGGATATGTAGTATAGTTAGGACCCGGAGTACCGTTAGGATTTAAGTAGAAAAGCTGTGTGCTTGGAGTGGTCGTAGGCACATAATAACCGGGCGTTCCCACTTTTGTGACCCTAATCAGAACAGTATGCATCCAGTAATTGTCGGTGGCTGAACCGGACAAGCGCAATGTTCCGCCTACCGTAGCGCCTTCATTAGGATAAGATATTATAATATTCGGCTCGTCCATAAGAGGGTCTACGCAGAGTTTATAATGAATAATGTGAAAGTTTCCTGCGTTATCCACAACTTTTACATAGACCGGCAAATAGAATCGTTCTCTTTCCGGCGTGTCGTTGGTTTGATAGCTACCTGAGGTATAACCGTTTAATTCGTCATCTTCCTGAATTAAGTCTAAATTACCTTTTTTAAAACCGATAGGATAAGACGCGTTATAAGTCCACGCATAGACTGAACCGCCCCATCCTTTATCCGGAGTTATCGTGTTTAATTTGGTGTTTTTCCAGATGCCGGTATTTTTTGTTTCGTCATAATTGTCGTTATAATGCTCGCTCCAAAACGCGGCGGAGGAGAAATCATCGCCAAGTTTACCGATATGGTAATAAACTTCTTTTATGCCGTTATCATCGGTGTTAATTCCTCCGACAGTTATGTTTCCGGTTACCCATTTCGGAGTGTCCGTGGAAGGGTAATAGATCGTATAACTTCCGCCGTTAAGTTTTCCCTGATCTAATATATTTGTCAGGGCTACAGGCCGGTCAATCGGCACTTCAGGCGGCGTAACGTCATATTGAAAATGCTGGTATGTGGGAGGTCCGGCTTTTTCATTCTTGTCTTGCGCGATAAGTCTTACAAATAAAGTTCCTTCTATCGGATTTTTCCAGGCTTTTGCCTGTTCAGGGGTAATGGTTAATGTAAACTGATAAGGACTATTTTGGGATGTAAGTTGGGCGGGGTAGTATGGTCCCCCTATTTCATTTTCATATCCGTCGTTTCCGTCGGTAATATACGCGGCAACGGGATTCACGGAGGCCAGTTCATTTGTACAGCTTACTAAAAAATTAACGGTAAAATCATTTGCCGCATTGTAATACTGGGGATAAGTCGTTACCTGAACAATAGGTATATCCGAGGCAATATAGTTTATCTCTATGTATTTTTTTGAAGCCTTATTTGCACCGTGGTCTACCCTGTTTGGATAATAATTTTCATTTTCAAAAAGGTCTTTGGTTACTATCCTTATCCGGTACCTGCCCTGACTAAGATAGGTACGCGGTTCATTGCCTTGAGGCAGACGGTAACCGCCTGGAGCGTTTGAATCCTGTACCAATCTTTGCATTGGCCATGAAAACTTTGCGGCTGTAAGGCCGGGCTTGGGATTATTAACGACTAAAGACCGCCATGTTCCGTATAAGCCGTTTTCCTCTTTAGGGATTCCGTCCTCGTCCACCGGAATTGCCGGATTATCCGCTGGCCAAATCATGATCTTTGGATAACCTTCCGCAATACCGTAATTATCAGTGGCTAAACCAATAAGTTCAAAGCCAAGAAAGAGCGGATCGGAATCTGCCAAACCGTTTAGAAAAGCGTCATTGTCAAAATCCTCGTCCGTTACAGACGGCATATTTAATTTTATTTGCGGGGGAGTATTTTTAATAAAGTAGACGATATCTGTAGTGGTGGTCTTATTGCCGTCCACGTCAATGGCCGTAACCCATGATTTGATGGTGCCATCTTCCATTGCCACTATTTTATAGGTGCCGTCCGCATTTTTTATGAAGGTGTTTTTTTCTTTATCGAATAGTTTAGCCGCTTTAGTGTCAAGCTCAACGTAATATTGTTTTTTTACTTCGTCATATCCAGCATCGATAATCGTAGTACCTTTTTTTATTATGCCGTCATAATCAATATAATCAAATTCAATTTCCATGTAAACCTTGGCAATGCCAAACTCCTGTTCAACATCCAGATATATTCTATTGCCGGAACCTTGGAGAAAATCGCCCGGTTTGTTGGCCGCGTCATCAGGAGTTTTAATAACGGGCTTCTCCGTGTTTACCTTTGTGCCTAAACCGATTGAGTTATCACAAGTTGTAAATATTAATACCGACAGTAAAAGTACTAAAAATACTTTAATAATGGATTTCATTTATTACCTCCATAAAAAAAAACGTTCCTTTAATTTAAACAACAATATATCTAAATTATATGTTGTTTTTGTAAAATTTTCAACAAAAATTCCCATATTGTACATTCTTATTTTGACATAGATAACGCTATATATGGTGTTATTCTTTGTATAACACCCACATATATAGCAAATTTGAGCCATTTTGAACAATTTTGAGCAAATTTATGAAGAATTCTCGCCCAAAAGTACAACTGCTGAATTTAAACGTTCCTTTAAATTCAGCAGTTGCATAATATTACTATATTATGTTGTATATTAACGCGTGACAATATATATGTTGTTGTAATGATTACATTACGCTATGTATAGCGTATAAGGGGGATAAAAAAATTGTTGCTTTTATAGAAAAGAAAATATATATTTATTATATAAATGTCAATATTATACGTTCCTTTATTTTATTTAGTTTTTTCGGAGGTTTTATGTTAATAAAAACAAAAATCCGGTTTTTATTTTTCGGTTTTATTTTTGGGGCAATTATTTTTTCCGCTTGCAACAATCCTCTGGGCATGGGGGAGCCGATAGATTGGGAGCCGCCTGTCTTGACGCTGGATCCCAAACCGTCTACGCCCATGTATGTAAGGCTTGGGGCGCAACTTACGGGTATAGTTACAGATAACGACGTTGTAGATCGCGTAATACTTCGCGATTCATCTGACGGCAAGGAGTTATTAAGGGCGAAATTGCTTCCTGATAACAAATGGCAGATTGATTTTATCTTTACCGTTATTACGGATGAGATAACCAATAAAAAATATTTTGTGTTAGAAGGTAATCGTTATGAGGACGGAGATACCATTCTTGCTGATGTTGTCGCCTATGACAGGGGCGGTAATTCAGGCGCCGAATCCATTGCCTCGGTCGTGCTGATTATTGATACTAATCCGCCGATTGTTGAAGATATTTGGATTCAACGTTCATCAACAAAAACGGCGGATATTGAAAAATATGCCGATTTAAAAGGACTTGAAGGAACCGATCCAAACGGAGAATTGACAGCTAACGTAAACAGATACCAAAACGGCGCTTTCCATGTAAAAGCGAAACTTTCAGAAAAAGAAACAAGAATTGAATCAGTATTCCTAGAATTATATGACAGCGATAATCCTGATACGGAACTTTTTTCTCTGCCGCATGACGTTGGTTCTTCCATTTACAATCCGCAATGGCTTATTACGGAGGATATGATTCTTAATGCGGGAGTTTCAAAATTAAACATACCTAATTACAAATCTGAATATAAAGACAACAACAAACGGTATTATTACCGCTTAAGAATTGTCGCTTACGACAGCAGTAAAAATGACGGCTATAAAAAAATAATTGATGATCAAGAGTATATATGCCTGTGGCGGAAAGCCGATGAACCAAAAGGGTTTCTTGATCCTATCGTGGTAGGAGGGGGAACTAATATTGTTATTACAAAAGGTTCTTCGCTTCCTGTAGTATTCTTTGACGACGATAAAATTAATTGGGCTTATGCCGCCCTTTTTACGATAGAACAATGGTTAGGTTATAATGAAATAGCCGACGGCGTTAAGATTACAAACGGTAATGATGACCAAAAATTTGAATTTTTAAGGGAGAGGCTTATTGCGAAAAAGCCGGTTTATAACTGGAGATACGATTCTACCAGAAATAAATCCAATCCTGATTCGGAACCTGTTGTAAACCTTATTCCCACTCCCGTTGATGAAAAAATACACTATATAATAACGGGTAATGATCCGACTGATTACGGCGAATTTGTATTTGTTACGCTGGTAAAAGATTTAAAGCAGTCCCCTCATACGGCAGATTATCCCGACATTATCAAATACAGAAAATATAATGTAAACCTTGTGGATGAAAACGCGCCCTTAATTGTTTTTGACAAAGCAAGCGGAAGCCCGGAAGAAAATACTTTCCCCACTATAACGCCTGACGGCAAGTTTAGAATTTTTGGTTATACGCTTCGTGAGGATAAAACCGGCGAAAGCTTGAATTATGTAAAAAAATTCGGCCTTGCATGGATACCGTTTAATATTAAAAACGCGATAGGCGGCCCTGAAGAAAATATTTTCGTGGTTAAAAAGGCGCTTGCGGGAGAAAAAGGCGTTGATTTTCCAGTTGGTGTTCAATATTGGGATTTATCCGCCGGCGTATTGGCAAGTGACGATAAAGAAGTAATTGCCAACACTAATTTTAAAAAGCAGCATTTTACAAAAACATTCAACATACTTGGCGGTGCGGACGATCTGAAACCGACATATAATAATTTTTATTATAACGGAGAACGTGAAAATACGACAAAACTTTTTGTATTCTACGCGGAAGACAATATGGGGCATATCGTATATACGCAATTTTATCTTTTAGGTAATAAAACGCCCCCCACAATTTCCGTTTTTGATATTACCGACAAATTGTTAATGGCTTATACGTCAAAAACTGATCCCGATTCGCCTCCTAGCGTATATGATTATGATCCTTCAGGAGAAGGGGAAATAACTCCTGAATATATCGCGGCTCGCGACGCTTTTAATATTGCAAAATATTCTAAATTACATGACGTATCTTTATCGCTTACCGAAGCTGATAAGACTGAAACCTACAGGGCGTATCCAAGAGGAACAATAATTAAATTCTGGGTTAACGCAAAAACAACGGGCGATCTTTCCATTAATGAAATTAGTATGGAAGATATGACGTATGAAATTAAACCGCCGGAAACCAAATATCCGGAATTAGGTTTTTATAAAGATGCTGATTCCGCGTTAAGTTATGTTGAATATTTTCCTGAAGTATCGCAGAGGGTATTCCTGTTTACGGCTAAAGATTCGCTTGGAAATCCCGCGACAGTACAACGTACAATCGCCATTGCAAGCGCGGCAACCCTTACAAGCATAACTACCCCAAAACAAAACGGCACTTATCCGGCATGGGAAAAAGCGGGCGATGAAATTGAACTTAGGGCGAATTTTGACGGTATGATCAAATTGCAGAACAATACCGCCGGAACAAGACCGAAATTAAACGTACTATACAAAATTGGATCGGATTATGGGATTCAGCAGATAGAATGTGAGCCCGTATATTCCGATACATTGTATCTTACTTTTAAATTTAAAGTTCCCGAAAATGCAGCAGGCAAACTTGAAACGATATACCAGGGTATACCAAATAAACCGGCATCTAATCCTGCGTCTTTTACATATATCAGCCCTTCGCTTTTAGCGGCAATTGACCGGCCTATAACATTAACATCAGGAAATAATATAATAGACGCGGTGCGCGGCGATACGGCATATACTCCGGGAAACGTGACGGGATTTTTCTGGAATACGCCGGTACACTCCCTTCAGGACCCGACTAACGGCAAGAATATACAACTTGACGGATTAATTCCTACAATAACCGGAATAAAAATAATTGATACAAAAGCCCCATATTCCACTTCGCCTAATTTGTATTATTTTAAATCCGGCGAATCGCTTTCCATTGAACTTACAACAAGCAAAAATTTAAAGGTTTCAGGTAATGCTTCGCTTCGATTCAGACTTCAAAAACCGGATAATACATACACCCCTTATATTGACACGTCTTTTGAATACCGCAAAGTAACAGGGAACAAGATAGTATTTACGCTAGATGTTAATAAGGCAAATATCCTTAATGAAAACCACGGAAAGCTGTCGGACATAAGTATCTACAACGCCGGTAATATTACGGACGACGTGGGCAATAAGATTAAAGTTTCTACGTTTAATTCGTTATTAATCGCGTTTGAGAGTAATACCACCGGTAATATAATACGTTTTGATTTGCTGCCTCCGCCAATACCAATGACATATTTATTACCATCATCGGCAGGAGCGGGAGGACCCAGTGTTACTCTTGGCGCTGTCACAGACGGAACAAAGTATTACACTAAAACTCCTTATTTAGTTGTAAATTTTGCGGCGGACCTGTCAAATGAACCTTATGGTATACATAAAAGACAATATTCCCTTAACAACGGCCTTAGATGGGCAGATTTTCCGGATACAGACTCTGAATGGGGTACCACCAGTACCGCCCCTCCGGAAGACCCAGGTCATTTATACATCCACAACGGAACGTGGACTGTAAAAACACGTTATATTGATTTGGCGGGAAACGAAGGAGCGGCGACAGAACAGTTAATTAATGTTAACAGTACATTCCCAAAACTTTTAGGCGTAAAAGTGTTACAGCCAAACGCGACATATATCGCAAATCAAACATTGAAATTTACGTTGGACTTTGACGATGTAGTTACTGCCGAGCCCTCCCAGTTGGGAAATATAACAATAGCTCTTAAAAATACGACAGCCGTATCAGATACTGCCGGAGGCGAAAGTCCCACTTATCAAACAGACGTTATCAGCCCGGCCGAGGTAACGAACAACCGTACCCTTACTTTTACATGGGCTCTTGCCTCTAATACCAAAGATATGCTAAACGGTCTGGCTTTAGCATCGCTTGATATAACGGGTTTAAAGGATCGCTTTGGCAATAATGGACCGGCGACTGCAAGTATAACAAATTCAAGCGTTACTATAGGAGGAACGGCTGTAAGTTATGATCTTTCCGGCATCAAGGTAAGTACGATTAAGCCTATTGTAAGAAGCAGGGAACCGCAAAACGCCCTGTACAGAACCGGAGATATAACCGTCTTCACGGCAGAACCGGAAATACCGTCTCCGGCATCAACAATCGCGAACGGTTCAATATCAGGCGACAACAAAACAATCAAGTTGAATTTCAGCAAACCAATACAAAAAGGAAACGGAACAATTACGATAAGGCCCCATGGAGATTACGCGATACCGGCCGTTTTTGAAAACAACGGGTATTATATTAAATATACCTATGACGGCAGTGGTAATGTTACGGGAGAAACAAGGTCTTCATCAGCGGTAACGGACGGCACTTATGTTTCAGGTTTCTACGATGTTTTTAATAATGTTACCGATAAAACCGTTCTTGTTGGCAATAATTCTATGAACCAGCCGCTTCTTAGTGATATAACAGGATTAAGCGCCGGTCCGTACCTGAAAACAACCCACGGTTTAAAACAAGGTGCCGGTTATACGGGAGATTACACTTCTCTGGGAGTTGACGCTCCCGTTCCTAAAGGTACTACTTATATGATTCCGGATTTAGAAACCAAGTGGGTATTAGATTATAAATATTCAAATCTTTTTGACGCTACAGCAGGAACGGTAAAAAATATCCGAGCTCAACTTGACAGCGCAAAATGGCGCTGGCAGGAAATACCGGTTACAAACAGTAATGTTGTTGTCAGCGGAAAATCGGTAACTATTACCCTTTCTGAACCGTTACTGCCGGGTTTGCAATGGGACGTTTCATATACCGACAAGACATTTACAGACGAAGCCGGGAATACGGCTGACGGCGAAACCAAAGGCAATTACTGGTTCTGGTCTAAAGGCGTGCAAAAACCTGTAATCCGCGTGGACCGCAAGAGTTATGATGCAAGAGCAAGTGGAAATTTTAACGGTACCGTACATACTGCCGCAAGTAAGTATAATAATACTAATGCATACAATGGCAGTATTGACAGTTTTAATACAATCGCGTACCGGATTACATCGGAGACTCCGCAGGCAAGTATTTTCCATGGTACTCAGAAAGGAGCAGACACAAGCGGAAGTATTACGGGAGCATGGACAGGCAGTGTTTATTCCTCTGCTGTAAACTGGAATGGAAATAACGGATATAAATATAATTCAACACCGACCACAACAGGAACATGGGTAAGCCCCAACCTTATTTTCAGACACAGTCAAAATGGAACCTATAATATTGATGACGGGTTTAATACTCAAAGACAAATAGGCGGAACTAATGGTAACGGAATAGAAGGCAATGCAGGCGGACAAAGGTATTACGGTTTTAGATCGTTTAACAAGGACGCGACTGTCACGAATTTAGACGGTATTTCTATTCCCACTGCTACGCCCACCCATTCCGGCAACCTTTCATTTAATGATCTTGAGGCAAGCAAAAGCTATGTTGCCGCCAGGGCCAGAATAGATCATACAAATACAGGCGGAACATATAACGCAACTAACGCGATCAGTTCACAGAAAGGATTTGAAGGCGTATTCAGAACAGTAATTGTTATGAATCAAGCCGCCCTTACAACTGCAAATACCAATAATAATGATACTACGCCAAGTTATACAGATGGCCAAGCTTCTGATGCCGGCACTTACTATATTCCAATGTTAGCGGCCGGAACAACCAACAGAAGCGGACTGCCTACAATATCAGGTTTCCCGCTTAAAGACGGCGTTCAAAGATTGGACTCAAGGTATATAAAAGTATTTTATCATAACGGCAACCAATTTTATTGGGTAACCACGGAAATAGTTACTCAATGGTATTTGCAAGTTTACGGCAGAGGAAACGGTAAAGGTTCAGCTTCAAGTATTGGAGATTATAATGACTGGATGACCGCCGGTTACGGCGATTTAACTTACGCGCTTAATATATATACTAATTAAACAGGAGGAAAACATGAAAACTGATAAAAATATTATTTTAGGATTGATTTTCGTATTAGTGTTGTTCTCCTGCGAAAGTCATGTAGGTCTTGGGACTTTACTTGACCTTAACGGGCCTGATGTTAATTTTACGTCCCCGGTCCCCCGTAAAGCCGTTACTGCCGAATTTGATCTGGAAGGAACCGTAGAGGATTACAGCGGCGTTAAAATGCTACTCATAAAAGTGGAAAAAGACAGGGTGGAATTGAAGCGTCAATGGCGTTATTCCAACGGCGGCTGGGAGATAACCGATGATTCCGGAGCTAACTGGAAACCTTTTCTGGAAGGCGTATGGGAAGGAAAAAAGCCCATTAAATGGAGCATACATGTAAACATGGTTATTAACGGCATAAAGCCTGAAGATGGTGAATATATGTTCAGCGCGCAGGCATGGGATAACGGGGGCGTTACTGACGATAAATCTTTTAAGACATTGGTGATTATAGTTGACAATGATCCTCCCAAAGTGACCGTTTTTAATCCTTTATTATACTCAAGGTTTCTAAATTACAATTCCATAACAGATAAGTTTGATGACGCGGAACTTGAAGATCTTCGCACGCGAAACGACTGGCGTGATCCTGAGCTTATCGGAAAATACCAGACCAATTCATTCACCATGCAATGGAGCATTGAGGATAATTTTAATATTTTGTCATTTGACCTGCTGTTTTACGAAATGAGCGTTCCGATAGACCAAATTGCCCAAACTCCGCTTCCCGATGATTATATTTACCGTTTTCATCAAAATATACCTTCTGATAAGCTTCCTGGTACGCCTCCCGCGTTGGATACCACTACGCCTGAAGAATATTTAAAACCAAACGGTTCCGTAATTGTTCCCGCGTTGGACGGAGATGTAAAAAATTACGGTGAAAACGGGGAATTGAAAAAATCAATTAAGGATAAAACTACAATCAGGGTGGTAGGAGTTTGTTATGACGCGGCGAATAATGTTACGCAGGAAAGAACCCTAGGGTATTTAATCTACTGGCCGCAAGCCGATATCCCGTGGATTACCTATACGGGTGATTTGGAAACTCCTGAATATTATGACAATTTACCGGCTGATTTTAACGTAAATATCGAAGACTCATTTTTGGTATATCCTGGAAGAGATATAAAAGCCATCGCGTTTCACGCCCAGGGGGTAAAAGAAGTAACTTATTCACTTTACAAAATAGAAGATCCAAAAAGCACATTACAGGAAAGCGAAATAAATTTACTGCCGGAATATAATAATAAAAAAAAGGTAAATACGGAAAGGGGGGAAGCTGGAAGCAATATTTATTCGACAAGTTTCTCCTGGGATTTTGCCCCTCCGCCCCGTTCAGCGTTTTATATTGTAGAGGCCAAAGTTCTTAGCGTCAGCGGAAAGGAAAGCGAACTTTTTAAAGCCCTCTTTAAAGTACAGGATATCACTTTCCCGGATTTCCCGAATCCTATTCAACCTCCCGCGTTAGAGCCTTTCTTTAAATTTATAGATACGGAAAATGATTCGCTTACAATTTATGGAATTGTAAGCGACGCTACGCAAATAGATTCCCTTTGCCTTGTCTGGATTAATCCGCAGTCAAAAGAATTTGCCGCTCAGAGACAACTGCAATATTTCCGTGACGCGCAATATGCGGGTTGGATATTGGCTCTTGAACAAACTCCGGGCGGAACATATGCGAATGAATATGATTATGACCCTTCCAATCCAAACAAGGTTTGGAGGTTAGCTCCAACTTTGTCATCTAAATATCCTCCTGAAGGTATAAATCCTGAAACACAGCGCGTGGAGTACGATTTTTCGATAACAATACCTCTTGCCCATTTGAATATCGGAATTGGCAAACAACCGTTAAAAAGCCAGGTTTTCCTTTTAAGGGCGTCGAACCCGTCTCCCAAGACTACGATTATTACATATACGCCTCAGGGAGATGAATCTCCGCCTGAGATTAAAATTACAGGCGTAAAAATAAATAATAATGATGAATTAAAACCAGGACAATTTGGAGAGATTGACAAGTTTAAGGATGGTGATGAAATTACCATAAAAGGAATATGGAATGAAGATTCAATTTGGGGTTCTGATTCAGTAAAAAAGGAATATGTAAATTATTTGGACTTTGATAAATACATTAAAGATAACTTTAAAATTTCCATAAACCAAATAGAATTAAAGGCGGGAAATTTAACTTTTACACAACCAACTCCAGGTAATAAAAATGGCACATTACAGGCGAAAGCTACGGTTGGAACGGATATTCAATTGGCTAATCTTAAAGATACTTTAGTTGTCGCCGCGGCGTTAAAAGATATTGGCGGTAATGTTGCAGAAGACGGGGCTTCATGGTTAATAAAAAGCGATACATTAAGGCTTGTGCGTATTTCAAGTGAAGATGCGGATCAGACATACAATGCCGAAAAGACAATAGAAATATTTATTGAATTCAACAAACCTGTTCATTTAAAGAATGGCGGTTCCCCATCAATTATTTTAAATGTTACAGGCGGCGGTACGGCAACCGCAATATACAAAGGCGGTCAAACTAATCAAAATACGCGCCAATATTTTGTTTATAACGTACAAGGCGGGCAAAGCACTACAGATCAATGGCTTGACGTTACGGGACTGAACGGTTTAGCGGGAGGAAACTACTGGGAAGCGTCCAACTATCCGTTTACATGGGTATCAGGAACGGAAGAGATACGCGTTACGACGAATTCCGCCCATACGGAAGGTTCTATGGGAAGCGGGGTTATTAACGGCGTTTTGCTTCGAAGGCTTCCTGTAAAAGCTAATACTGCGGACTTGCCATACACCCTTGCAAACGGCAAGAACATAGGCATAGATACAATTCCGCCTTCCGTGCAAAGTATCAGTTCAAACAATAAAGCCGGGCATTTTAATGAAGGCTCTGAAATTAATATTAATGTTATGTTTAGCGAACCCGTAAAAATCGCGAATAATGCAAATCCGCCGCAGTTAGTATTAAAAGTAACCAATGGCGGCAGTACGACGGTTACAACAGATGGAAACGTAAAAGTAAACGATAAAACAGTTACTTTTTCGTATACGGTTAAATCCGGCGATACAACAGGCGACAATAAGGTAATTATTGATTCCTTTACAGGCGGACAAATAACAGATATTGCCGGTACTAATATGTCGCCATATACGTTTAATGCAACTAACGGGGCGCTTAACGGAGGCTCCGCCAATGACAGCACGGGAATATACATTAATACTATAGCGCCCGGCGTTCCGACATTCAGGGCATTAACAGGCAATAACAATATAAGTATTATTAATAATAATGTCAGCGGAAGTCCTGTTACGGGCGAATCCGCAGCCGCTACTAAGGACTTAAAAAATTACTATGGCGATGAATTATGGTTTGCAATAATGCCGAATACCACAGGCGGAAATAATCGTGTTGGATATTTGGAATATTCTTTGGATAAAGGAATAAATTGGAAAAGGATAGACAGTACGACGGGCGTTCCGTTTCAACAGAATATATACGGAAAATACGAAGTAATAACGAGGCAAACGGACAAAGCGGGAAATTCCTCAACTCCTTCAAGCTTATTAACGTTAAACTGGGATCCGGGCGCTCTTGTTTCGCGCATTGATTCTTCTACCGCCAACGGAACATACACCAACAATACGTCGCGTCATGATACAATAAATGTTACGGTATATTTTAGAAAAAAATTGAATTTTACCGCAACGCAAATAACGCTTAATTCCATAACGGGGAGCAGTCCCGGAACTTTAACCAATAATGGCGATATAAGTACGGGTACAAATCCAAGCCAATTATCATTTACATACAATATAGGCACTACCGATAATACTCCCGTAATATCGGGAAATGATGAATATCTTGATGTAACAGCGTTTAATATAACCGCTACGGACGCGGATGGCGTATCCGTAGATAATTATATTAACCCCCCGACTGAAAATGACAACAAGTTAAAAAACAGAAAATCCATATTGGTACAAACGGGCGCGCTTGCAGTTTCCAACGGACCTGTTTACGCGTTGTCGGCGGCAAACGATGAAGCTTCGGGAACAATTACGCTTACGTTTAACCGGGATATTTCAAAGAGAACCGGCAATATTACCATAACTCAACAAACCGCGGGTTACAGGCTTCCCGCCATTCTTACGGAAGCCCAAGCAAGCAGGTACAAAAACGCCAGAAATTTTAACACTTATTATTCAAGAGGAACAAACGGGTTTGTAAGTGGCGCTCCCGATACATCTACAAAATTCGTGCTAAATTACACGGAATCAACCGTTGTCACCCCAGATGATACAGGCACTCCACAGCAACAAATGGCTTATGATTTCCTTCTGGCGGAAAAAGTAACACTGCCTGTAAGTTCACAAGATGTTACGGTAAATGGAAAAACACTGCAAATAAAACTGACAGATTCAAACGCCCTTCAGGTTCTTGGCGCGGCTTATGACATTGTTATTCCGGCAGGTCTCGTGCAGGATAGTTTAGGTTACCAATGGCCCGAGACAGCCAACCAAAATTATACTTATCAAAATACCGATATAAACAGGCCATTTGTCAGGGTAGACAAGAAAGTAAACGCGGATCGTATAACATCCCAAACAGGAAGCGCCACAGCGCCGTCCCTTTTGGCGGTTTACAGCGGACTTATTCAGACAACGGCGCGGTTGGACTGCCGTACTCCCAACTCTATAGTGCGTTACAGTGTTACAGGACAAGCTTACACGGCTAACGGAGCTACAACAAGTGATGGTTGGACCGGAACAAATTGGAGAAATGGCGATGCAAGCGCGACAGGCACGCCGGGTATTGGTAGTGATGATGCTGATAAATTTGATTATTTAACACAGCCAGCTCTTATTGAAGACGGAGCTATCGGGACTTTAGGAGGTGCGACAACCGGTTATGCCGAAGCAACAACAAGTTTAACTGTAGGTACAAATGTTGAACAAGGTTATGTATGGCGTATTTCCGTAAGAAGCCGTAACGGTACCGGCGGTAGTAAAAACAGCGAGCTTTTTGAGGAAATCGCCTTCCGTACGGTTTTGACATATCAAATATCCGGTTACAATAATCAATGGGGACAGGATTTTCAAAATGGAGATCAACTGTGGATACGCGGGGGGGACTACATTGGAAGTTCCTCGGTACCCGGTTTCCCGATTAACTGGCAGGATGATTACGATCAGCTTAGAACAGAAGGAAAAAGGGCAGGCATAAGGTTGTTAAGATTGACAAATACCCCTACCGGCCTTTCTAATGGTTCTGTATGGAGATGGATAACATGGGAAGTTAACGTCAGGACATGGTATGAAGTTGTTCTTGCCCGCGGCGAGGCAACAGGAATTACAAATCCAACGACCCAGCAAAAAGAAAATTTCGCTTGGCAATACGGCCCTCGGCAATGGGCTTATCAGAGGGGCGGCTGGACGCCCGTTAAAGATTACTACACGTTATTTCCGGGCAAACACCGTTGGGTTACTATTGTTAATGGCGGTAATTATGCCCAAGGCAGTGTAAACTTCTCGTCCGGATTCAGCACGAGACCGGATCAAGCTTCTGTTACCATAACGCCCTAGCCCGTAAAAGAGAAAGGTAGTAATACAAAGCGGCTTCCGTTAAAGGGAGCCGCTTTTTTATGCTCTAAGATTGTGAAATCTTCGTATCAATCAATTTAAGCGTAACTACTAATTCATGTAGTGTATTCTATTACTAATAATTGTACATATTAACTAACAGTAATACATATTGTTGAAAAAATAACATTACTTTATGCATAAACGCATAAGGGTAAAAAAAAAGAAAAAAAAAGTTGCTTTTAAAGAAAAGTGAACATATATTTATAATATAGGCATATCAATAATATAAAAGTTCCTTTATAATATTGATTTTTTATATTGACTTTTCTTCAGGTTCCTTCTCAATTCCTTTATTAACGGGCTTATGCTGGAAAGAAGGTTTTTTAATCGGTTATTTTCGGAGGTCTTATGTTAATAAAAACTAAAATCCAATTTTTAGTTTTCGGTATTATTTTTGGGGCAATTATTTTTTCCGCTTGCAACAATCCTCTGGGCATGGGTGAGCCAATAGATTGGGAAGCGCCCGTATTAACTATAGATCAGAATAATTCAAAACCAATCTATGTGCGGAAATGGACGGATTTTACGGAATTTACAGGGACGAAACTTACGGGAAAAGTTACGGACAATGTGGGGGTTGAACGGGTTATATTTACCAATACTGCCACGGGCGAAGAACTTTTTCCCGTTGTAAGAGAAGGAAATAACTGGAGTGTTAAATTAAAATTTGTTACTGAAATTAGTGATGAAAACGAAAATAATGATGAAGAAGTATATCTTGTAAAAAACGGGGATAAAATAGTAAGTGAAATCCGCGCGTATGATAAAATGAATAATTCAAACGAAAAATCCGTAGCCATTGTAACTTTGATAATAGACATACAACCTCCTATTGTTGAAAATGTCAGTATTCAGCGCACTGATACAAGAATAGCGCGTCTTGAATATTTAAAAGATTTAAAACTGCTTGAAACAACCGATCCGCGTGGGGAGAAAAAAGACGATCTTTACAGATACCAGAACGGCTGGTTTACAATCAGCGGGGTGGTTAACGAGGAAGAAACAAAAATTGAAAATATATCGCTTGATTTCTACGATGTGGGCGATCTCAGCGATGAGGGCAAATCAAATACTTTATTGCTTTCGTTAACTGTCGATGATGGGTATACGAAATATTTCCCGCGCTGGACTGTTAAAGAAGAGGATATAATTAACGCGGGAGAGGCGAAATGGGGAAATTATAAAACAAATTATTATAACGCTAAAGAACGTTATTATTACCGTGTCGTGGTAAAAGCGACGGACAGCAGTGGAAATAAAGTCGAGGAAGAGAAGGGTTGTATATGCATGTTTGTAAAGTCGGATGAACCAAAAGGTATTTTTGACGTTTCCATTTTACAAAATGGTACCGTGTCGCTTGGAACCCCTTTACCGGTTGAATTCTATGACGATGACAGCCTTCTTTGGGCATACACGGGCCTTATTACAAAAGAACAATGGTATGGGCAAAAGCCCGTGTATGGGACTGAAAAAATAACAGGCGCGACCGATGATGACAGATTATTGTGGTTAAAGAACAGGCTTAGAAACGGAGGTACCGTTTATGACTGGAAGTTCGACAAGCACAGCGGTTTAAGCGACGCGATCGATCCAATACTTGAGTTAATTAAATATAATCCGGCCGTCCCGAAAAACCTGGATGAAAAAACAATATATCTTATAACCGGTAACGGACAAAATGATTACGGCGATTATGTGGTGTTTACGCTTGCCGCGGACAAGAAACTTCCCCCGCATGACGGAAAAGGGCCTGAAAACACAAATAAAAATATTGAAGCGCAAAGATTCTGGCATGTTTCCGTAGTTGACGAAAATATTCCTTTGATTGTATTTGACACGTCTAAAGGCTGTCCGGAAGAAAATACGTTTCCTCTTCTTACAAATGGCGATTCTTTTAAAATTAACGGATATACGCTGCGTGAAAACGCGTCCGGAGACAAAAAAGTTATTACATTCCGCGTGGCATGGATTCCTTATGGAATGAATGGCGGACCGGATGAATATATTGAAGAAGTGCA
>Ga0268262_10003610_pt1 | contig 16646 bp, 5 predicted proteins | sample TergutNc150P3_FD_190354 | JGI IMG/M metagenome (GOLD analysis project Ga0268262, IMG submission 190354) | Nasutitermes corniger P3 segment gut microbial community from laboratory colony in Florida, USA - Nc150 P3 (SPAdes) (version 2) | ecosystem: Host-associated > Arthropoda: Insects > Digestive... | reverse complement strand
CGGGATAGCCGCTTATATTAACGAACGGTTCCGCGGCGCTCACCAGCGCGCCCCCGGGGGCAAGCCAGGCCGCGTAGCGGAGACTCTCCAAAGGTTCCATTGAAATAATAATATCCGCCCCGCCGCGGGGAACGAGGTCCGAGGCAATCACCCCGTCGGAGATACGCAAATGGGCGAGAACCGCCCCGCCCCGCTGCGCCATACCATGCACTTCGGACTGGCGCGCCGCAAAGCCTTCGTTCACCGCCGCCTGGGCAATCATGGCGGCGACAGAAAGCACCCCCTGCCCGCCCACTCCGGCAAGAATTACATCACATTTCATACCCGCTTATTTTCGCTTTTTATGGCGGAAACATCAAGCCTCTCATTATTATGCCCGCGGGCGCGGCAAAAGTTACTTAACAAATGTTGCCGCCGCAAGGATTAGCGAAGACGGTTCATGGGTACGTCCCCTTTCCATATATTGGTTTATAAACTATACTTAATATCAGTATGGTAAACGATGACATTATCGCGATTAAGGATAGTATTCTCGACACTGTTGGGGAAACCTGTGAGAAAATAATCCTGTTTGGTTCTCATGCTTATGGAACCCCGCGTGAAGAAAGCGACTATGATTTTTTCGTGGTCCTAAAAGATGATTCGGAAAAACCAATTTTAGCCCTTCAAAGAATTTACCGCAATCTTGCAAAAAGACCAATGTTAATACCTGTCGACGTACTTGCCAATTATAAATCCCGCTTTGAATGGCGCAGCACACAACCAACCATAGAGCGTAGAATAGCCAATGACGGAGTAATCTTGTATGAGCGACATTAAGCTGGTGCAAGAGTGGTTTAACTATTCACAAAATGATTTAACGTCAGCGCATCATTTATTTAATGATTTACATCCAAAACAATCAGAGATTGCCTGTTATCTCAGCCAACAATGCGCCGAAAAAGCACTGAAAGGGTATTTATTATTCAAGGATACCGAACCACCGCGAATACACAATTTGGTCGAGTTGTGCCAAATATGCATGAAATTCGACAGTACATTTTCAGAAATATTGGATGCTTGTTCAGACTTAACACCTTACGGTGTTGCGGTTCGTTATCCTAATGAATTAGCGGTAGATGATACATTAGCAAAATTAGCTATAGACAAGGCAGATGTTATTTATAATTTTTGCGTTGGAAAAATATCATAATATAGGACAAAAGCAGTATTGAAATAATAATTTCCCCTTTTATTACGGAAACATCAAGCCTCTCATTATTATGCCCGCGGGCGCGGCAAAAGTTACTTAACAAATGTTGCCTGTTTTGTTTTTCATCTGAAACATGAATGTTTTCATTCGTAATTTATATAAAATTGTTTGCTATTTTGCTATTGATTACCTATTCATATAATTCATAATATTATTATACATTTATTTTTTGAAAACCATGCCCGTACGGGCTGGTTAATTTAACCATGAATAATTTCATGGCACCAAAGGAAGGTTTACTATGAAAAAACTGATCAAGCATGGTATCATTCTGTTCGGCATTATTGCCTTTGCGGCAGTAATGGTATGCTCTTTTACCGCGTGCAAAGATGAACCAGATGACAATCCTTACAGTAAATTTGTCAAGATCCCTGATACATATTCTAAAAGGTGGATGCATAGAAATGCAAATGGTTCTATTGATTGTTATCTTAAATGTGATATGGGCGTATGTGTAGGAAAATCTGATGGTTATAACGGTTATCATGTTTATAATGATTATTTTAGTTCATATAAAACTGAGGTGGTATCAGGAAACACCGTATTTTATTTATCAAATGGGAGTTCGAAAAAAGACAAAAAATACTCAGGTATAATTATGTTCAAGGACTCTAATTTATTCGGCCTTGTTTTAATTGACGGCGTAAGCAGATGTTTTCCTGAAGGTATAAGTTTATCAGGCGGATGGGAGGATGATACTTCTCCTGTATATTAAAGAGTCCAATATTGAGTTGTTTTCCTGTTTAAAATCCCCCGGCTATGCCGGGGGATTTTCTATCTTTCATCAGCCTGGGAAGATTTGGCTATACGTATTTTTCCATTTAAATCTGCCGCCAATATTTTCGGCGTATGGGGAGCGGAAAAACAATCAGAAATATAACCGTCAAATTGTCCGTTATAATTAACAAGTACGGTATTGTCCCATGTTCCCTCCATTTTTATATTTCTTTTTTCTTTATAATGATTAGGATATACCGTATAGATTAACTCTATATTTAAAACCCTTCTAATATCAGTATATTTGTCACGAGGCGTTTTATATTCTACGGTTATAATATATTTTTGATGATCATAATTCAATATTTGCGCGCTTTCATCAGAAGAGTATGGGTTATATACCGGAATACCGGTATTAGGTGAAACATATCTGTCAACAGCGCCGGCGCCATTGGTACCCCCTCTTCTTTCCTGAGCCGGATTAATAAGAGTAAATAAAACCCTGTTATCCGGAGACGCAGTCCTGCCGTCTTGAGTTATAACATACGGAAATTCTTTCAAGGCATCCATAGGCTGATACCAAATATCTGTCTTAACATAAATTCCCTGTTCAATGGTAATTGACGCATGATTCCCGTCAATATCACTATCCGTACTGTTATGTCTATAATAATTACTGGGAATATTGGAACCGCCGGGAGATGTATTTTGAACTGTATATTTATCAGTATTATCAGGATTATTGGCGTTGTTCACAGACAAATCATATATAGTACCGGTAATAAAATTATGTAAATAACTATTACCATTCTTTATCAAGAACATAATACAATTATAATAATTATCTTTATCAACAAATATTGATTCTTTGGATATTCCCCGCGGAAGCCAATATCTGCCGTTTTGCCCGTTTTGGGGATTAAATACCATATATTCAGTAACACCTTCAAGCATACCGGTATGTTGACGGGTTATCTTAATAGACTGGTTGGGGTTATTCTCGGTTTCTTTTTTAAAATCGGGTGGATTATTTCCCGTAAGCGCCCAGTAGGTGGGCGCGGCGCTGCCGTAAGAATAGTTATATTTATTAAAATAAGGATGATTATTATCTCTAAAACCGCCATTATTATTGGAATTACCGGTATATTGCCAATTTTTTGTTGAGTCAAAATCATTATGCCATGCGCCTTCTTTACGAACTTTATACCATATATCAAAATCATTACACACATAAACGCCGTTAGGACTGGGAGGAATAACAACCAGATCATTATCTCCGCCATTAATATTATAATAAGGAACAGTAGTATTAGAAAAAGAACTAGACCATGTATAAGTTTCTATCGTCTCCTTAATACCTTTGGTTTCCTCACTAAGAAATGATAATTTAGCAACTTGAGCGCTTTGTGTAGCCGTAGCGCCAGAATTACCATGACCATCATTCCATTGATGCCATACTAAAGGATTAGGATTAAAGTTAAAAAAAATATCTTTTACATCAGACCAATTATCTGATGATTTATGAACATATCCGGCAATTACATAATCCTCCTGCCCCGCCGCTTCATAGTTATTTGGTTTAGCGGAACTCAACCTCACGCGCAGTTGATACTCCGACCCGAAATAAGGATACACGATTAAATCCTTCCCGCCGGAAACCCTGAGCGCAACCGAACCGTTTTGTAAAGTTACTTTCTGAACGGTTAACCCTCTGCCTTTTTGAGTATTTCCAAAAGGCGCATTGTCGATAATTTTATCGCCATTATTAAATCTGCCGCTGTTTCCCGAACCGGTAATAGTAATATCTTCTATCGTTATGTCAGGATTAACCTTGTCCAGGAGTATGTAATATTCCTCCCCGTCGCTGATGGCCGCGTAATAAGTATCATCAATTCTCGCTTGATTTTCAAAACCTTCATTTGTTTGACCTGACAAATTTTCAATGTGTAAATATTTTCCCGCGTGATACAACGCGCCGGTTGGCCGGCTGTATTGTATTGATCGGGCTAAAGCCGCCTGCCGGTTTGCTTCATTACTTCCCTTATCGGGCAGATCATAATCCGGTAAATTATTACTATATTCGGTATAACCTCTGGGCGCGTCAATATTCTGCAATACCGGCACCAGCCGCCCCTCGCTTACCGGATACCGCGAGTAAACCGTAATGGTTTTTTCATATTCAGCGCCTGCCGCCGGCTGGCCGTTAGCCATAAGAAGCTGGAAAGTAACCGGCACGCCTTCCGAAGGAAATTCTTTCAGCGCCCTGAACTTTATTTTTCCCTCTCCCCGTATCCCCGAAGCCGGCGTACTGATCGCTCCCTCTATTTTTACTTCTAACCCTTTTTGGGTATAATAATAATTCTCCATATCACCCGCGCCATTGGGTTTAAGCCTGATTTTTGCCGTGCTGCCCGGCGCGATAATATACTCTACGGTATTTTGCTTCTCTTTATCCCCATTATACGTAATATTGTTAAAATCCCTGGGAAAATCAAGCGGAGAGGTATGAACTTCATTTTTGTCTACCCGGAACATATACTCATTTTTAATATATATCACTACTTTGCTTGATCTTTTGCCTGACATCCCCATAAGGGTAAACGAGCCTTCTCTCAGCGGATCAATAACAATTTTGCCAACGCCGGTGCCGTTGATGTCTTTGGCGGGTTCTATGCCGTAATTGGCCAGCTTGTTGTCAAAATCCACATCGGTGTCAATCCATGATATGGGCGCGGTAACGGGCCTGACCTCATATTTGATATAGGGCGCTCCGACATAACCGGGTTCTTCAACCCTTTGGCCGGGATAACAGCCAAATGTCTGGTACATAATGTTAAAATACTGACTGCTTTTGACTTCAACCCGGCAATCACGGGTTAAGGCGCGGAATACGCAGGTAACTTTGATAACGCCGTCGGCCATGCCCAACAGCTGTACGGTTCGTCCCTTGCCCATCACTTTAACTATGTCTTTGGTTTTGTCAAAAGAGTCCCGCTCCGCTTCCCAAATAACCTCGTCATAATCTTTGGCCGTTCCCCCCATAATGGTACAAGACAACTCGGCCATATCGCCGGATTCCATATTAATATTGGTTTTGCTTAACCGTAAGGCGTTGGTGTCTTCCTGTACGGTAATGACAATGGTACGTTTGGCGCTTTCGGATAATTTAAGCGACGGGCAGGTAATTTCTATGGTACAGATTTCAGACACCGGGTAACTACGGTTTATTACCTCAAGCTGTATTTCCCTTCCCTTACTGTGATTGGGATTATTGGTTTCAGGAAATATTTTTAACATATTTTTATTATTGATAACATTCCATTCCAATAAATCGTTATCCGTTTCAACGACGCCAACGCCGACCAGCTGGGCGCTTAACATGATCGGCGCCTCCCGCGGCGAAAAAACATACATGGTTTTTGACACGACAATCCGCGGTTCGTTATACGTTTGCTGGGGGATGATATTGACGTTAATGGCCGCCGTCATATCAGTCCCTTCCACCCGCGCCGTTACTTCCGTCGTTCCGACATTTACCCCGGTTAATACCGCCGCCCGGTGCGTGCCCAAAACCGTACACACGCCGGGGTTTTTGGTCGAATACTTTATCTTGTCGGTATAATTTTCCCATTCGGGAACCCGCAAGGTTACGCAGCTTAACTCGCCGACAACAATGTCAATGCTTGACTGCCCGAACCGCAATGATGATTCATGAGAAACCTGCACCACGATAAACAGCGCCTCGGCGGCCTTCGGGTGAGTCACCTTAATCCGGGCGGTGCCCGCGTAAATGCCCGACACGCTCGCGCGCCTGCCCTGACCGTACAACACGACGACCGAACCGCCCTGTTTGGCGATATCCGGATCACTGGGCAGTTGGCCGTAAATCTGCCAGCGGAAATCTTTTTCGTCGGATTCTTCGCCTCCGTCCAGCGTAACCGACAGGGTTTTGTTGCTCGTACCGGGGTTTATAAGCACCACCGGTTCCGCGGTATACAGGTATTGAGAGCCGGGCCGGCTCTTGCGTACAATTATGACTATAGAAAGCGTACCGGCTTCCCGGTCGGCAATCGTGATTTTGGCGACGCCCGCTTTTTTGGGCGTGTAGTAGCCGATATTGTTGACGCCTACGACGCCGACAACAGCGGGATCATCGACCGTCCATACCGCGTCAACGGCGGAAACCTTGCCTCCAATCTTGTTAATCGTAATCTGGCCGCTTTGCGTGCCGATATAGGTTTCGATGACATTATCGCCGGTGGTCAAATAACACACCTGCTCTTCGGAACCGGGAGGCAGGACTTTGACCACAATATCAAGCACATTGTACGCTTTGGGACTGCCCACATGCTCGGCGGTAATTTTGGTGACGCCCGGCTTTAAACCCACGACCTGTACCGTTCTGCCGTTGCCGACGACATAACAGACGGCGGGGTCCAAACTGTTCCATTTGATTTTTGACGCGTCAGGCTCCATAAAACCGACCATGCCGATGTCCACGGTCTGAGTGTTATTCTGGTTAATGATAATGTAATTCTGGGCGGTAGTCAGATAAACGGCGCTGTTTTCTCCCGGCTGGGTAACCACCACGTAAATAAGCAGTTCCCGCTTCACCCCCGGATAATTGACGTGGATGATGTCCGTTCCGACAGTCAACGGTTCCACTTTAAGGCTGCCGGCCGCCTGCGCAATATGGACAAACTGTTTTTCCCCGTAATACTGGAGCGCCATCCAGTTGACCGCGCCGACATTATGGATGTCCAAGGGAATGGAAAGCGGCGATCCGCCGATGGGCGCGGTATACACTGTTTTGTCCGCCTGAATGTACGGCTCGGTCATGGATTCATACACGACCTGCGGGCCGACCACGACGGTGATATACAAAGGTTCCGCGCAATATTTTGAATTGGTTACCGTTATGACGCTCGTGGTATGCGCCTTACCCGCGCTTATCAGCGCGGAGTCGCCAAAGGCGTTAATCGTCACATTTGAATTGTCAGACGACCAGACAAAATCCCCCTGCGCGCCCTGATATTCACCGATAACGCTTAAACGCACATAGCAATCCTTAAAGCCCGGCTCCAGCCTGATAAACGGAGTCTGAGTCATCATGTAAACAAGTTTGCGCGATTCGCTGACAATTCCTTCCACATAGTCCGAGACTTCAAATTCAAGTTCTATCTCTTTGTTCTCGCAATCATCATTGCGGATCTTCAAACGCTCGATTCCGATATTTTTGGCGGTTACTTCTATGGATTTGCCGTTGACCCGCGTTTGAATAACGGAGTTGTTAAAAGACGGAAGCGCCTGTGTCGCGAATACCGGCTGGGCTATCTTGAAATACGGCTGCACTGTTATCTTTTGACCTTTTTTCAACTTGAAATTTCTCTGGTCAATATTGATAAGTTTGGCCGGCAGACGTTCCTCGTCGGTTTGCACGACTTTGACGATGATAACCCGCCTAAAGCCCGGCCCGGTGACGGTCAGTTCCGTCATACCGGGAGCAAGCGGGTACAAATACGCAAAACTGCCGTTGCCGACCGCTTCAACGATGGCTTCGTCTTTGACGCGCCAGTATATATTTCCCGCGCCGGCGCCGGATACGATAACGCGCGTGGTATAGTTAAGGTCATTCATGGAAAGAACGACAATAGATTCGGTCGCCGCCTGCACTTCGGCGGAATCGCCTCCTGATGAAACGCCGACATACACGGTTTCCAGCACATGACCCATCGGCAGTTCTATCGTAATAACCGCCGAGCCTGCCTGAACCGCTTTAACCGCGCGTTTATAGTTGTCGGCTTCAGGTTCAAAGGTGACAATGTTCGGGTTGTGGTTATGCCAATACAGGCCCGCCGGAGCCTGCGGCCGGTTGGCGTTCAAGGTAATTTTTTCGGTTATACCTTGCTCAATCAAATAATGGGTTTTGGGGGCAAACAGAATAAAGCCGGGTTCTTCAGGCGCGTCTCCGTCATACACTATGACCATAACGCGCGCGTCGTCTTTGATAAGCGGATGGGACAGCGTTATAACCGTACTGCCCGGATCATGGGCCATAACGCGCATCTGTCCGCCCGAAAAGCCGGCGGTCGCTACGGCGGGATTGTCCGACGTGACGGTAAAATCATACAGGCCGGTCAGCGGCTTCCCGTGGGTAACATTGCCCGCGTCATCCCCATAATACACGCTGCCATAATAGACGGATACATCGACAAAACCGGCGGTATGTTGGGACATCTGGTGAATGGGATCGTACATAAACCAGTAAAAATCACTGCCCGCGACAGTTTCCGTAACTTCCACCGTAATAAACACCGGCAGGAGCGCCTGATCATGGCTTGCCTTAATAACCGCTACTCCCACGTTACGGCCCAGCACCGTCGCGCTTGAACCTTTGGGGGCAATCTCAACCGCGCCGCCTGAAACGGTGTTTTCCCATTTAATCTGCCGGTTATATTGCTCAAAAAAGTTTTCGCCGAATTTCAGCTTAATATCAACCTGCTCCCCCTTCCTGATACGGTACAAGGGCTTTTCCGCCGTAAAGTAATACAGGTTTTCAAGTTCCGCCTCGGTATTAACGCATATAACAAGAATCTTTTTGACAAACCCCAAATTGGCGCAGCTTACGTTCAGATACGTCTGCCCTTTTTCATCGCCCTGTACGATAACGTCAAGCCCATTAGGTGTAATACGAGCGACAGACGAATCTTCCAGACTGTACTGAACGGAGCCTATCTGACCGGGGAAGGTATTGACCGCGTTGCCCTTGATAACCTTGCTTTGATTTTTAACCACAACCACGCTGTCGGGATAACCCAATTCCGGCTGCAAACTGTTATATTCCGTTACCGTTATAAAGATGTCCAAATCCATGAGATGAATATTGCCGGCGGTTGATACGGTAATTTTGGCGCTGCCGGCCCTCAACGCGGTGACCATCGCCGTGTCGTAATTGGTGTCATAGCCGACTACCATGTCGCTGTCGCGTTTCCAGGTAAAGGTTTTCTTTTGCGCCTCCGTCGCGTTGGTTATCAAACGCAGGAAAACGCTTTGGGTAGGATAGATGACATAATTGGGTCTTTCTATGCCGATAATGACGGTATCTTTGACATCGGCGGCTTTAGCCACGACAAAAACGACCACCGCCTTTTCGTTCACGCTCTTGCTGTGGTTGATACGCAGCGTCGTCTGTCCCGCCTTCACGCCCCTCAAGACCACCTGATTTTCACTTGAACGCACAATCGCCGCGACACCGGGATCATCTATGGTATAGAATATTTTGGCAAGTTCGCCCCGGTCGGCGCCGGCCATGGTGACGGCGTACGTTTTTTCGGACTCATCAAGGCCGATGCCGAAGAAATTATCGCCGGACAATGAATAGGGATGATCAACATCCACCTCATTATCCACCACGTTAATGGTAAGAACAAGCGAATTACAATCAGGATTATTTTCATCATATACCGTCAGCTTGCAGGTGCCGACCTCCGCGCCGTTAACGAGTATAATATTATTTTGCTTAACTAAAAATATAGTACGCTTGCCCGCTTCGGTTTGATCAACTTTCAACATAAAATTGCGGTCTTCGGTATTGGGATGATATATCGCTATCCGCTGAGTCGCGCCTACCGGCACATCGTAGCGGAGATGATCGGCATATATATAAGGTATATACTCTTCCTGACCGGGACTATACACCATGATCACGCCTTCGTAAGGATTGACTATGCCGTCGCCGTCCACCCTGATCTGCGTGATTCCCTGCTTAACGCCTTTTACCACCCCGTGCAGGCCGGAACCGTCAACTTTTGCCACATCAACATCGCCGCTTGACCATACCGCAGCGCCCATGAGATTGGCGTTGCCGCCGACCACCGGGGTATAGACTTCTTTTTCATCGCCGGTTTGCACCTTGATAATGCCCGGCCCCGACAGGCTGACCGCCTTGCCGTAAAAGGTTCCATAGGGATATACCTTCACCAGTATCGACACGTCGTTTTGAACGCCGGCCGCGGGGTTACTTACGATAATGCGCGTCGTACCTGTTTTACGGGCGGTAATTAACGCCTCGACAGCGCCGGAGACCACGGCCATAGCGCGATGATCAACATGACCGGGGGCCTGCGCGGTAATAATTGAAGAATCTTCGACTACCCACTCAAAACTGTTATGATCGGCCTGTGTGCCGCCCACCAGTTCAAGGATTAATTTGGCGTCCGGGCCGCCTTTTTCCATCTGAATAACCTGCTGGCTGGCGCGGATAAATTTTTCTTTCCCCTCGATAACCGCGCTTTGATGCACGACAAATAAAATTTCGCACGGGTAATCCGAGTATTTGTTGGTTACCGTCACTTTGGCCGTGCCGTTGTTGAGCGCTTTGACGATAAGCGTGTTGTTAATTTTATTAACATCAATAACATCTTCGGCATCCACTGTCCAATGGTAATTACTGTCCGCGTCAAAATTATCCACATTATTGACGGACAAATTAACCGTGGCGACGGCGCCGCCGGACAACAGAAAAAAATTTTTGTCGGCGGTAATATAGCGCGTTTCGCCGCTTTTATTGACGACAACCTGAAATTCAAAAGGATACTCGGCGCCCTGATGGGACACCTGCACTTTGGCGACGCCTTCACGTCTGGCCTCAATCGTACAAGAGCCGCCCGAACCCTTGACGCTGACAATATCAGAGCCCTGAACAACTTTATAGGAACAATAATTAATTTCATTCTCGTCAAATCCTGTCATGCGGATACTATACTCGCGGCTTGAATCTCCCAACGTCATAAACACCACGTTTTCCCCGGTAATGTAGCGGGCGGTCTGGCCCTCGGTAATGACAAACGCGATAATATCCGCCGCGTACTGCGCTTTGGGATGGCTGACCGTCACCCGTGAGGAACCCGGCGCGATGCCTTCAAACACGGCGGTATTGTTGGCGTAATCAAGCGTTACAATTTTGTCGTTTTCATTGGAAAACATAAAATTGCTGTAGTCAGCCATAGTGCCGCCCTGTAACGAGGCAACCGCGTGTTTTTTCTTTCCTAAAGATATTTCCAGAACGGAATCGGTCAGCGCTATGTAGGGAATGGACGCCTCATCGTCGCCAACCACCGTGACATCGCAGTAATCCACTATGCCGGCGGCTTTTGCCATAATCACCACGCCGCCCGGCCTTACCGCTTCAAACACCACCCCGTCATTGCCGGAATGCGCGGTATCTATGGCAATAATGTCTTTACCTGATACCGTATACTCAACTTTAACATTCCTTTTTACCGCCGCGGGATTTATGGTCAGTCCGATGGATTTGATATCACCGGCCATTAATTCAACTTTACTTTCCGCAAATTTAAGGCTCTCCAGAGAAGGGCCGGAATCGGGTGAATCTTTGCGGCAAGATGCCCAATTTAACGCCGTAATGAAACAAACAGCCGCCAATGCCCATAAGGAAAATCCGCGCTTGACCATAACAACCATCCTTTAATTACTGTTTGGCCGCCCAATAGGTGCCCGACGGCAGGGCGGCGTAGCCGGCCATAACGGGAGATACTTCTATCCGGTTGCGGCTGTACCCATACAGCGGCACGCAGACGGCAATATCGGGCACGGCGCAGCCTGAAAATGACCGGCCGTCAACGAGCAGCGTCGCCTTCCTTTTATCGCCCATTTTTATGTATAAGCAGCTTTGATCCGCCGCCTGCACGTCAAACGAATATTTGGCGTACATGTTGCGCCCGTCCCTGCCGTCAAAACAGGCGTTATCGCTTGATAAGGCTATGGTCCCTTCCTGACGGTTGATGGTAATAGTTGAATTGCCCCCCGCAATCCTGTACGTGCCGCCCAGTTCAAACAAGACGTCGGCTTTGGTATACTTTCCCGCATTCGTCGCCCGCGCGGTAAAATCAACGTACACGGCGCCGTCCATGACGGTGCGCTGACTGCGGTCAATACGATCATTCTGCCCCCGGCCGCCGTACGACCCGGAAAGACCGTTGTTACATGCCAGCGTCAATACCGCTGTCGTGAAAAACAACGCGATTAATTTGTTCAACATATTACGCTCCTTTATAAAAAATTTAAATTTTATTTAACCTTTTCATAAATTAAAAATTTACGGGTAAATTGGGTTTTTGATGAATTTCCATCGTATAATTGATATTCAACTTTCAAAACACCCACAAACATAACAGAACCCGCGGAACCTGTTTTGGATGTTGATACCATAAACTCAAAAGTTTTTGGTGATGTTACATTAATTGTATTGGAATTATTATTTTCTATTGAATGCGTATTTACATTTGCCAATAAATCAATGCCGCATTGGTTTATGTCATAGGGTGTTTTCATTTGGATAGTTACCGGATTATCTTTCGTTACGATAATGGCGTAATTGACGCTGTCATATATACTAAAATTACCATTATTATCACCGCCATCAACGCGCTGCCATGTTATGGCCTGATTTAACCGTTCATAATAAATACTCCACGGTAAATAAATAAGATTAGGGCCGTCTTTTGCCTTAAACGAGATAGAGTTTTCGTCTCCAACGGCAACATGGGGTTCAAAATATGATTTACCGTTTATATATGACAATTCAACATATTTTGTCCCATCCGTTTCATGCAGCGGATTACCCTGATCATCAACGGTCTTAACGTTAACTTTATTAAATACAGTTCTTCCGGTATTTGTTGTTATTAAGTAATCGCTTTCAGGATTAATGGCATAATGTACCCGTTGAGGACTTTTGGTATCCGGATCGCCCCTGAAATACGGCAGATCGATCCAGCGCACATACTGATTTTTTTGGTTAGATACGTTAATAACCGTCTTTCTGTTGTCTTGCGGCAATTCAAAAGTTAAAACGACATACCCCGTTGTCTGGGCGCCTTCAACCTTTACCCAATACCCATAATTACCGCAGTTAAACGATGTCGGCATCTTGCCGAATTTTCCCTGATTTTCTACCCGCTTTATCCAGTCGGAATTCCGTTCGCCTTCCGACTGCGCCCTATACCCGTATATTTCTATGCCAACATTGGTATCAGCCTGAAAACTGACGGTCTTGACAGACGGTTCACATTCTACCAGCGCGTAGTCCACCGAACCGGGCTGAACGGTCAGCGATGAAACACTCGTCCAAAGCCGTATTTGAGGATCGACGATAATGGGTATGTACTGGGTGCTGCCATCGTAAGTGATGACGGCGTTACACGGCGCCTCATTTTCCAGCGGCGGCCTTAAAGGTATAACCCGCGCGACACTGCCGGCCGCGGATGTTCCGCCCGCATATTCTACCCGCGCCACATTCGCGTTACTGCTGGAAAACTGAATGTCGCCCTGCGCCAGAGGACTGGTCGTGCCATAATTAATATTTGCCCGCCCCTCAACGCGCGCCGTAATCTGTTCCTCAGCGCCTCCCTGCATGATCCGTATCACGGTATGAGACAATATCCACTGGAAGTCAGGCATTTTTACCTGCACATAAATACTTTTCTCGGCGCCGGCAAGGCCCAGCGGGGACGCGGGATTATCATATTTGAACACGATCTCCGCCGTTCCCGCGATTCTTCCCGGCGCGTAAACCTGAACCTGGCCCTCAACATTTTTCTCATAAACGGAACCTTTGTTCGGCAGGTTTTCCAGAACAATAATATTGGCGTTGGTATTGGCGGCATTAACGGCGGGATTGCCGATCTTCCAGCTGATGTTCCCCTTGGTGCCCGGTATTTCTTCCCCGGTTTTCATGCTGCGGACAAAACCCCTGACAGTCACCCTCTTTTCCCCGTCCAGACTTAACAGCGAAGAATGAATTCCGTTTATCTGAACGTCCAGATAATACTGATCCGTTTCATTGGCGATAACGGTAACCAACAACTGATCGCTTTTGGTCTTGCCCACATTGAACGCGGTAATGGTAAAGCTGCCGACTTTTAACGCGTCAATGACGCATACTTTATTGGTGCCTGAAACTATACCCATCTGCGTATTGGAAGATTCATAAATAATGTCGCCTGACGGCCCGCTGATGTTAACCCGCGCCTGCGCGTGCTGATTTAAGGTAATATACGCCTGCGAGAACTGAATGGGGGTGTTATCCCGGACAATGATTTTAAGGTCGAGCCGGTAATTGGTTTTGGGATGCGATATGGTTAAAGCCGCCTCCCCCTCATAAAAATCCTGCCCGCTTTTGTAGGGGGTAATATAACACATGTCGGCGTTGGCGCTCATGGTGATAACCGGGTAACTGCCGCCGCCGGAGGTTTTCCTGACGCTGACATAGTTGGTAATTTCCCAGCGGAAACCGTACACGTCTTCGGGACTGCCGCCAACCAAACGGGCCCTGATAAGCCGGTTGGTTTCTCTCACGTCCATTTCCACCAAAATGCTGTCGGCGGCAATGTATATCCCGTTATTGATCTCCCGCGGTTCGACAATACAGATAATGGTGACCGCGTTAAACGCCGCGTCATGATCTATCGTAATGCCCGCCGTTCCCGGCTTTAAGCCCTTAATGCTGGCGGTATTCCCCGAATAGTTTAATTCTATAATCGCGCCGTCAAGCGTTGACCAGCGCAGCCGTGAAAGCTCCTGCGCGCCCGCGTTGACCAGGTTTGCCTTGACCTGTATGCCGGCCCCTTCCTTGATGCTTACGATGTTATTCTGGGTTGTAATGTAGGCCGGATTTTCCGTGAACTGATCGGTTATCCGTATATAAATCGTGAGCTTGTACTCGGAACACAAGTTATTCCAGACGGTCACTTTGGCCGTTCCCGTAATGTTTTTACTGGAAACCACGGCTTGTCTGCCTGACGGACTGATGCTGACAAGATTAATGTCATCGGTTTCCCAATGATAATTGGCGTTATTAATATCCTCAAAACCCACCATACTCACCTCAAGGGCGGTATAGTTATTGCGCTCCAGCATGACGAAATTCTGGCGGGTAGTCAGGTATACCAGCGAAGTGTCATCCGCCATCACCATGACAATGATGTGTTTGGCGACATCGGACGCGGTATGGCGGACAGTAATTAACGACTGGCCGAATTTATTTCCCGTTATCCGTAACTGGCTGCCGGATAATGACAGCGATACCCTGTCGTTGTCAGCCTGCGCGGTAAATTGATTGATGTCATAACTTTTGTTGATGTTCTCGACCGTTAAACCGACAGTCGCCGCTTCATACAATTTAACCCGTATCACTTCCTGGCTGGCCGCGATATACGGCAGCGGGTTGACAAGGGCGGCCTGCGCGTCGCATATAACGGTAAAATCCACTTCGTTGACACTCTGCGGATGGCTGGCCCGCACCACTGCCGTCCCCTTCCTGCCTTTCGGGGAAAGTTCGCAGAATGTACCGGAACGGCTGCCGTACAAGTCTACAATCTGAGGCTTGTCACTGCCGGAAAGTATTTTGGCAACCCCGTTTATTTCCTCCGAGTAGACTTTCCAGTTAATCAACGGGATTTGAGTTTCAGGAAATTTAACGGGCATGACCGAAAGCCGCGTGACGTCGCCGGTTTTGGTTTCGTCCAGAGCATACACGGTTTTAACCGCCGTCATATACCAGTCGGCGGGGTTGGTTTCCACCAAAGGCGCGGTATTGTTGACCTCTACCATAAACTGCACGTCGGCATACTGGCCTGAATTAACGTCGGTATTATGTAAAATAATGGTCGCGATACCTTCGTTTATTCCCCGTATCCGTATTTTATCCTTAGCCAACGGAGTCTTGCCGTCAGAACCTGTCGTAAACAATTCAACTACCCGGTTATCAAATGGATCGTTCTTGGGATAAAAAACCCAGTTGTCGCCTGAATCGCAGGGCTTGGCCGCGTGAAACGCCTGCACGATCATATCGTCATTCCTGCGCAGCTGGTAATACCGGTTATCAAGATTAACCGCCCGGTAATTATCAACATCATTGGCAACATACACTTTGATGTAACGAACTATCTGGCCGTAACTCACCGTTACTTCCGTCATGCCGGATGAAACGGCGTTTAAATAACATTTGGATTTATCGTTGGGAAAGGGGGTAATGGATACAATAGCCGGATTGGAAGAATTCCACACCAGACCCGCGTTATCAACCGCGCCGGCAATTTCCGCGGGCGTCAGATTCGTGCCCACGCCGGTCAACCGTTCTCTTTCCCCGATTTTCAAACCGATAATGCTTTCGGTCACAATACGCTTGCTGAAATCAAGAGCGGTTTTTGCTTTAACCGATATGAACGCTTTCTCCACCGGCTGACCGTTGTACCTGATGGTATACGCGCCGTTGCCCACCGCAATACCCGACACCTGCCGGACGGTATAATCATAAATTGATTTACCGGCGCCCGGTATTTTGGGCGCGTCCTGACCGGGGTTGTTAATGTCTTTCACCGGAATTGATCCTGAAAACACCGTTTCATTTTCCGGCCCCCAGGTTATTCTCTGTATTTTGTCGGCAAAGCCGGGAGTGGTTTCAGGGGGAACGGTAATCTGGATATACTGCGCGCCGCCGCCTATGGTTAACAGATAATTGGTTTTGTTTAAGGCTATGGGAAACATTTCGTTAAGGGCCGCTTCCGTCGCCGCCGCGTAAATTAATACGCGCAAATCCTCGCCGACCTGCGGGTGTTTGATCCTCAAATACGATTGACCCGGATTCTTGCCGGTA
>Ga0268262_10003609_pt1 | contig 16648 bp, 12 predicted proteins | sample TergutNc150P3_FD_190354 | JGI IMG/M metagenome (GOLD analysis project Ga0268262, IMG submission 190354) | Nasutitermes corniger P3 segment gut microbial community from laboratory colony in Florida, USA - Nc150 P3 (SPAdes) (version 2) | ecosystem: Host-associated > Arthropoda: Insects >... | reverse complement strand
TTTCGGCGGTACAGGCTGGAATTATGAAAGAGCGGCGGTTGTGAATAGTCCGCATTTTACCAATTCAAACGGCGTTCCTGTTTCGTATAACGCGCGGACAGGTTCAGGCATTAGCGACCATTTGCCTTTATTGTTTATACTAAGAAAAATGCCGTAAGCGGCGGCTCTTGCCCTGCGCTTGCCGGCTAATTACGAGTCAAGTTTAGGCTTAATAATCCGCTTTGGTTTTTTTTCGGAAAAAGCCGAATTTGTAGCCTATGCCTATTTGAATCATATAACGCTGATACTGCACAGAACCAACGGAAGACTTGGAAAAATCCATAGCGAAACGCGGGTCAATAACCACCATACCGGGACCAGCCTTTATACCCAACTGCGTACCGACAAACCACGACAACGTGGAAGGCTTTGTATAATTAAAAAGAGAACGATTAATAGAAATACCCGCGTAAGGCTCCAGCATTAAATAATTTAACGGTTTTAACACTACTTTTAACGCCGCCGGCGCTTCAAGTATCAAATCGCGGTATTCTTGTTTGGGTGCAGCGGAAACAACAACCCAATCCTGAACAAGACTAGCGCCGACATCCAAAGAAAGGAAGTTCAAAAAATGAAACTCCGCCGCAACCCTCAGCCCGAAATTTGCCCAGCTAACCGACTCGTAGAGTCCCTTGTAGATACGCGGAGCCCACAATACGCTTGCCTCAAGGAAAAGCCATCTGTCCCGCCAATCGTCAACTATCTCAATATCAGGGATACCCGAAAGCATATTGTAAACAATAGTAGAAAGAAAACCGTCAACATAGGAATCCAGCCAGTTGTAAATAATATACTGATCGCCCTTAACCTCGCCTGTCGCGCTGTTTAGCAATTCAACATTAAAGACAAACGCCTCGCCCGTATATCCCTGCCGCTGTTCAGCGGCTCTTTGAGCCTGAACCGCCTCTTTACCCTCGTTTCTGGCGTCATAAAAGGAATAACTGTTACCGGCTGTAACAGACAGCATTTCCTCAAGCGTCATTATTGAACCCCTAAGGGTAAAATCGGAACCCCGCAAGGCTCTTACAATCGAGTGCTGCTGAAAAGCCACCTCGTAAGAAAGACGGCCGTAAAAGTAAGCATTATCTTCCTGCGCGCCTTCACCGGCGACAGGCGGAACATAGATTTTCAACTCACGGAAATTCTGCGCGTAAAGGGAAAAAGAGGCAGACAGCAGCAAAAGTAAGACAACTGCCTTTTTTATATCTATGTTTGTAAGAGACATACGGTGTCCTTTGTGTAAATACGGTTTACTCGGTCAGCCACTTTATACCTGCGTAATTATTCCCTGTGTCTTTTTCTGTAATCATACCTTCAACCTCGACAGAATACTCGTCCGTATTGCCGGAGTACGTTCCCTTAATAATGTATCTTCCGGCATACGCAAAATCATAAACCTTAGTTACTGTTTCAGATATTCCAGCATCGAAACTAAAGCCAGGAGTAGAAATAACTTCGATTTTCAGATTGCTGTCGGAGGGATCGAGCTTTCTCATTGGCCCGCCGTCCGAAACATAAACCTGAAAATCAGACGCACGGTCGAACCTTTTGTCAGCGTCGTAATTTAACGCATATAAAATACGGTTAGGTTTCAGCATTAGGAATTTGTCACTGCCGTTACCGCCGCCTGATTCATTAATGCTTCCGACAGGGCTAGGGCAGGCCGTTATTACGCATACTGCAAGAAAAATGAAATGTTTAACTGACAGACGCTTCATGCCGCTCTAACCCGCCGGATTCACCATTCACCTTAGTTGTTGTATTTGACTATAATAGTCATTGTTTGGTCGTTTACAGTAAAAGTTGGAACGCCGTTGGAAATTAATATACTGGCTCCGACACCGCCGTCAAGGGAATGAGCAAGAGTTCCGGGCATTATAACCCAAGTAGTAGCGGCAGGAACAGTAATACCTGCGCCATTAGTGGTGTCTGTAGTAACAGCAAAAACCGGAATAGTAAAGTAAAATGAAATCGCACCAGTCGTAGCCGTTGTAGTAAAGTTTATATTTATAGGATTAGGAAGCGCACCATTTGTTGTTAAAGTAGTAATTGTCGGCGTAACGGTATGATCTATAATATCAACTTCAGGGACAGTAATAGAAACTGCTCCGCTTGTTGTATTAAGCGAGGGGTCTCTAAAGATAATACTCCCTGTTGTAGATACAGTTCTAATCCCCGGAAGCAAGCCGGCAATAGTGTAACCTGTCTGAGTAGAAGAAGAACCAAGTGTATATGCTGCGACTTTAGCGCCAGCCGTTCCGTTCATATTATACGAGCGGACCGGAATACCAATCGCTGTTGTATAAGTGGTGGGAACAGAATTTGCTCCGGTTGTAAAAGCAAAACTAGAAGTATCAGTTGGAGAGGGATTAACAACAGTATTACCTGTAAGCGCCGCCAATCCGAAGGTAACGGATTTGGACGCTGTTGTAACAGTTGTACTGGTAACGCCGTCAACCTCCATAACCTTACCTACAGCTAGAAGAACATTCCCCTCTGATGTCTTTTTACCGACAAACAAAGTTGCCGCTCCAACACCGGCACTCGTACCATCTCCAACACTTAGGCCGGTAGGAGCGTTTGAGCCATATGCAATACCAAGAGTGGGACTAACCCCGCGGGGTACGCCACTTATAGTCATTGCATTTCCAATACTCCATGACGCTCTGGCGGTAGATGTTCCGTTAGTGAATACTACCTCAAGTAAATCATAGCTCGACTGCGCTCTTGGCTGTGTCAGGGCGCGGGCTGCGCTTTGGCTCGGTACGCCTTCCCCGTCAAGCGGGATGGTTACCGATACATTACCGTTTTTATCCGTAGTGAACTTTACAACCTGCGTATTATCCTCGCTCGGTTGCCCAAGGTTGCCACAAGCCGTAAAAGAAAGCGCCAAGAGCGCCGCAAACACGGCATAAATCAACTTTTTCATAAAAAAAACACTCCTTAACTTACATGACTGCCTAATAGGAGATCATGATTAGTAATTATTAACCCCAAACGAGGGTACAAAAGCCGCTCCGGTTCTGCCGGAACGGACATGATGCCTGTAACTAACGGGAAAATATGAGAAATATAAAATAATGTATTGATAATATGGTTTTTTAGACGGCTGTAATGGGGGGGGGGGGGGGGGGGTAATGTTTATTGCGCTACGGTCAAATATACGCCTATACACCCCGTTTAATGCGTGTGTATGAGTAAATTTCACTATGGCGACTTTTACGCTCATTAGTAAAATGTAGTATTTTTATGGTAGTTTGTCAATAGAAATTGTAGTTTCTGTAGTTAATAAGTGATAATTTCGCCGCCTAACTTGTCCCATGTTAACGCATCAGTGTCAGTTACCGCAGGCGGCGTACGGCGCTAAACTAATCAAATGCAGAAACAACAATAGTATCCTTTCATCAGCCTCTTAAAAAATTCTCGATAATCGTTTTTCCGTTGGGCGTAAGAATAGACTCGGGGTGAAACTGTAATCCGTACACGGGATGCTCTTTATGGCAAACGGCCATTATTTCGCCGTCTTGTGTCCATGCGGTGATTTTAAGCGAGGCGGGCAGGGTTGACTTAATGCCGGCAAGCGAATGATAGCGCGCCGCCTGTATGGTTTGCGAAAGCCCTTTGAAAAGAGCGTTTTCCGTATCAACCGTTACCATTGATGATTTCCCGTGCATCAATTTACTTGCGTAGGATACCGTGCCGCCGAAAGCTTCGTATATCGCCTGATGACCGAGACAAATGCCCAGTATAGGTATGCAGGAACCAAGCCGTTTCACCGCGTCAATGCAAATCCCCGCATCGGAAGGTTTACCTGGACCGGGGGAAATAACGAGAAAGTCGGGAGCGAGAGATTTTATTTCATCAACGCTTATTTCGTCGTTACGCACAACTTTTATGTCTGTGTCTATTGAGCCGATAAGCTGGTACAGGTTATACGAAAAACTGTCGTAATTGTCGATTAACAAAACCATTATTCAATCCCTCCGGAAGAATTTTTAAGCGCGTTCATAACGGCGGCGGATTTATTTACGCATTCCTGATACTCCGATTCGGGATTGCTGTCGGCGACTATCCCGGCGCCTGAACGTATAAAAACTTTGTTGTTTCTTTTGTACACAATTCTGATAGCGATACAGGTATCCATGTTTCCCGTAAAATCAAGATAGCCGATTGCTCCGCCGTAAATGCCGCGCTTGTTTTTCTCCTGTTCGTTTATGATTTGCATTGCGCGTATTTTTGGCGCTCCTGACAATGTTCCGGCTGGAAGGACGGCGTTAATAGCGTCCAGTCCTGTTTTACCTTCGATGATTTCTCCGCTCACCGTAGAGCCGATGTGCATAACGTGGGAGAAGCGCAGGATTGACATATATTTTTCCACAGTAACCGTCCCGAACTTGCTGATCTTTCCCAAATCATTGCGCCCCAAGTCTACAAGCATATTATGCTCCGCAAGTTCTTTTTCGTCAGCGAGAAGTTCCCTTTCCAGCGCAGTATCCTCCTCATCGCCTGTTCCTCTTGGGCGGGTTCCAGCAAGCGGAAAGGTAAACAGCCTGCCGTTATGCAATTTAACCAGAGTCTCAGGCGATGCTCCTGCGATTTCCAGATTGCTTCCGCCGAAGTAAAACATATACGGAGACGGGTTTATTGTCCGCAGTACGCGGTATGTGTCAAAAATGCTGCCTTCAAAGTCCGCCTCAAAACGGTTGGATAACACTACCTGAAAAATATCCCCTTCTTTAATATGGTTTTTCGCCCTGTTTACCATCCGGCAGTATTCTTCTTTTGTAAACAACGCCTTAAAGTCCGACTTTACGCAGGCTTGCGGAGTTTTTTCATGCTGTCCGTTATTGATAAGATTTTTTAAGCTTTCAAGCTGCGCTGTCCCTTTCTGATATTCGCTTTCAATGTTATCCGCGTTTATATTCGCTATTAAAATAACTTTTTGTCTGTAATTGTCAAATGCGATTACCTTGTCAAAGAGCATAAGGTCAACGTCGTTAAAACGTTCTTCATCTGCGGCGTCAAGTTTCAGGGACGGCTCGCAGTATTTCGCGTAATCGTATGCAAAGTAGCCGACAAGCCCGCCTGTAAACGGAGGCAGAAAATCAAATTTTACGCTTTTACGGCTGTCAAGAATTTCCTGAATGTGCCTGTTGGGGTTGTCGGTATTAAAAGATTTTGTTTCATTGGGGTTATTGGAATTAATGTTCATAACGCCGTTAAGACAGGTAATTTCCATCGTGGGATCAAACCCTAAAAAAGTATACCTGCCCCAATTCTTGGTGTCCTCCGCGCTTTCAAGCATAAAACAATGCCCGCTGACATTTTTTAATTTTTTTATTACGTCAATCGGCGTTACCATATCGGCGTACATTTCCGTACTGAGCGGTATTACGCGGTATTGACCTGTTTCTGCGACGCGTTTTGCTTCTTCCAAAGACGGTTTATACATTGCTTTCTCCCTAGAAAATTTTGTTCTCTATCACTGCGCGTTTTTTCAACTCGTCCATGAGAGAGTGAAACTGCTCTAAATCAAGGGACTGAGCGCCGTCGCATAACGCTTTTGCCGGATCGTTATGCGCTTCTATTATAAGGCCGTCCGCTCCCACAGCCATAGCCGCTTTTGCCAGCGGCGGAACAAGGCTTCGTATGCCGGAAGCGTGGCTTGGGTCTACAATAACCGGAAGATGAGACTTTTGTTTAAGAAGAGCGACAGCCGCCAAATCCAGTGTGTTACGTGTCATTGTTTCAAAAGTGCGTATGCCGCGCTCGCACAGGATAACTTGATTATTCCCCGATGAGACGATGTACTCCGCGCTCATCAGTAATTCCTCGATTGTGTTTGCAAGACCGCGTTTTAGCAGCACCGGCTTTTTCAGCTTTCCCACCTCTTTAAGCAGGTCAAAATTCTGCATATTCCTCGCGCCGATCTGCACAATGTCGATATCTTCAAATAACTCAATCTGCGTTTGATTCATTATCTCAGAGACAAGGGGCAGACCGGTTTCCTGTTTTGCAATACGCAGCATATCCAGCCCTTCGGCCTGTTTGCCCTGGAAAGCGTAAGGCGAAGTTCTCGGTTTAAACGCCCCTCCGCGCAGAATCTTCGCGCCGCTCTTTTTTACGCTGTGCGCGATTTCTATAATCTGTTGCCTGCTTTCAACGGAACACGGACCTGCCATGACCGTAAAAAATCCGTCACCGATTGACGCGCCTCCGACATTGATAATCGTATTATCTTCATGGACAGTGCGGTTAACCGCCTTGTACTGTTCGGTGATACGTTTTCCGTAATCAACAATGTCGTTAGTGTTAACGACATGATCCAAATCTATTTCCGCAGTGTTTCCGATCAGACAGACGGCGGTATGCTCCGTCCCTACGCTGTATATTGTAGAAAATCCCTTTTGTTCCCAGCAGGCGATAAACGTATCTATTTTTTCCTTTGGTACATTCGGCTTTAAGATGAATACCATGATTTCCTTTTAATTTTCAATTATATTGAAAATTAAAGGTTGCGTAAATTACTTATTGCGTGTTTACAAAACCGGTTATTTTATCTTTTAACCACATTCCCAAAAAACCGATTAGCGCAATTCCGGCAAAGAGGGATATTGATAAAATCCATTTACCCTGTATTATGGAATCTCCCATTATGGTGGATGTCAGTATTGCGGGTATTCTGGCAAGCGTTGATAAAATTACAAATGCAGGAAGGGAAATATTTGCAAGCGGCGTAAGCCATGTAAGCAGATCTTTTGGGGTTCCCGGAATAAGAAACAGGATAAAAATAAGACGGGCTGATTTACGGGAATCTTTGAGAAACTTCCATGTATTGATATCTTTCTCGCCGAAAAAACGCCTTAATAAAGGCAGCCCGAATTTTCTTACCGTAAAAAAAATTATTGTTGTTGTTAAAACGCATCCTGTTAAAAGGACGGCAAGCCCCCCCCATGCGCCGTAGGCCATTCCTGCCATAATCTGCACCGGACCGCCTGGAATTACCGCTATAATAATCTGCAGAATCTGGATACCAAGCATAACGGCTATACCCAAAAATCCCAAAGACTTAACCCAAAGTGTAAAACTTTCACGGTATTCTGTATTATTTAAATCTTGAATAAAAGGCCAAAAAACAACAGTAAGGATCACTGTAAAAACCGCAAAAATTGAAATTAAAATAATTAGACGAAATTTGCCTTTTTTCATAGTTGAAATGGTAGAGTTGTTAGGACAACTTCCGCTATTATATTAAAAAATGCGAGTTACGTAAATTGATATTTTAAGATAAAATAGAGTTATGGAAAATAAATTAAAAAATGAGTTTATTTCAAAATACTCAAAGCTTCTGCTTGATCAGGGCATGATAAATAACGAACTTTACTTAAAATACGAAGTAAAACGCGGCTTGAGGGATGTCAGCGGGAAGGGCGTGCTTGTGGGCTTAACTGAAATATCCGAAATTGTTTCTTATGTAATTGAAGACGGCGATCTGGTTCCGTGCGAAGGCAAACTCTACTACCGCGGCATTAATATTGAAAATTTTGTTAAAGGCTTTTTGGATGAAAACCGTTTTGGATTTGAAGAAACATGCTTTCTTTTGCTGTTTGGACATCTGCCGGTAAAAAGTGAAATGGAAGCATTTTCTTTGCTGCTGGAAGAAAATACAGTTCTGCCGGATAACTTTGTCCGCGATATTATAATGAACGCCGCAAGCAAGGATATGATGAACTCTTTGGCAAGAAGCGTGCTGACGCTTTATACCTATGATGAAAAACCCGATGACATATCAATCGAAAATGTTTTGCGGCAGTCGATCAGCTTAATAGCGCAATTTCCGCTCCTTGCAGTTTACGGGTATCAGGCGTTTGCCCATTATCATGACAACAAGAGCCTTGTAATCCATGCGCCGCAGAAAGGTTTGTCTATCGCCGAAAATATTCTCTATATGCTTCGCCCCGATTCAAAGTTTACTCCCTTTGAAGCGCAGATTTTAGACATTTGTCTTGTGCTTCATGCAGAGCATGGCGGCGGCAATAATTCAACCTTTGCGAATCATGTTGTTACATCTTCGCATACCGATACTTATTCGGCGGTTGTAGCTTCCCTTGGTTCGCTGAAAGGTCCGCGTCATGGCGGAGCAAATATAAAAGTTGTACAGATGTTCCGCGACATGAAGGAAAAAATTTCAGACTGGGACGATGATGACGAAATTAATTCCTACCTTGAAAAACTTCTTGCTAAAGAAGGTTTTGACCGCTCCGGTTTGATTTACGGTATGGGACATGCCGTTTATTCATTGTCAGACCCAAGGGCGCTTATCTTCCGTCAGTTTGTCGAAAAGCTTGCAGCGGAAAAAGATCGTAACGACGAATATAAACTTTATTCAAAAGTAGAAACTTTAGCTCCGCATATTATCGGAAAGGTACGGAAAATTTACAAAGGCGTCAGCTCTAACATTGATTTCTACTCCGGTTTTGTTTACAGTATGCTCGATCTGCCGGAAGAACTTTTTACGCCGCTGTTTGCCGTTGCGCGTATATCAGGCTGGAGCGCCCACCGTATCGAAGAACTTATAAACGCAGGGAAGATAATCCGCCCTGCGTATAAATCGGTAACAAAGGTTCAGCCCTATGTTCCAATGGGAAACCGCGCATAATAAGAATGAAACGGAACTGTCGCGGCATAAGGTAAAATATCATACATTCTATACTATATCAGCACAAAATCAATCAGGAACCCGGTAAACAGGGCGAACAGAATTGAAAAAGCAAGGTAGAGAATAAAGTCCTTCATTCCAAGGATGATCTTTACCGCTCCAAGATTTGTAATTTTCATAGCAGGACCTGTGATCATAAAAGCCGAGGCTGAGCCAAGAGACATGCCGCTTTCCATCCATGAGACGAGCAAAGGTATAGTGCCGCCGCCGCAGACATATAGGGGAACGCCTATGGTTGCTGCCATAAGGAGGCCGAAGCCCTTATGTTTTCCGAAAAGGGCGGCCATAGCCTCAGCGGGAACATACCGCTGAAATATGGCGGAAAGGGCTACCCCAATTAAAAAAGCCGGACCTGTAGCTTTCAGGTTCCGCCACAGGTTTTTTAAAAAGCGAAAGAGAAGGTTGGGGTCAGTGTCGCGGTTTGCGGTTTCACCGAAACCTTTGAATGTGAAAAAATTCCTCTTTTTAAAAAAGAAACGAACCAAAAGACCTGCGGTAATGCCGCAGAGGAAACAGCTTACAAAACGGATGGTAAGGGCTGTTTTTCCCAAGGCGGCGCTGTAAAAAAGAAGCTGAGGGTTAAGGAGTATGGAACTCATCATAAAAGCGGCGAGCCAGTCTTCTTCCATTCCCTTTTCTGCAAAAGAAGCTGAAATAGGAATGGTACCGTACATACAGAGGGGGGAAGCAATGCCTATAAGGGAAGCGGGAACAATCCCAACAAGTCCCCAATTCTTGCCCTGCATAGCCGCAAACAGGGAGTGAATTTTTTCTTTGCCGAAAACCGAAATGAGAGAGCCTACGATCATTCCCAGCGCCCAGTATTTAAAAATCTGTTCAAATTGAACGCTGAAATAATACCAAAGATAGACGGCTTCACGGCGCAGGATTTCAGCCATTAATGTTTACCAGTGTATACTCCCTGCTGCCAAGTCCGATTTTCTGAGCGTGCTCCAAGGTTAAAAGACCGTTACGCGAATTAATGCGCTTGATCATGCTTTCGTTACCGTCGGCTTTAAAGATTAAGTCAACACACGCCTGATCAAGCGCTACAGGATCGAAAGAAGATAAAATACCGATATCGTGAATATCAGGTTCCGAAGGATAACCGTTGCAGTCGCAGTCAATAGAAAGCCTGTTCATGACATTTATGTACAGTATATTTCCCTTTAAACTGTCCGAAACGCTTTTTCCCGCTTCCGCCATGCTTTTGCAAAAAGCGTCCTGTGATCCGGAAATTCCTGATTTTCGGGTTCCTCCGCTGTGTATCCAGCTTTTTCCGGCTGACGAGGCGATGCCGATTGAAATGTTTTTAACCGCGCCGCCGAAACCTGCCATCTGGTGTCCCTTAAAATGGGAAAGTACAACATAATAATCGTAGTTCTTAAAATGCGAGCCTACAATGTTTTCTTTTAAAACTTCTCCGCCGATCACGGGAAGATTTATTTCGCCTTCAATGTCCAGAAGATCAAATGCCGCTATACCCGTAAAACCGTGATCTTTTGCTACCTGCAGGTGCATTGCGGCGCTCGCGCGCTTGCCGCCGTAGGCTGTATTACTCTCCACTATAGTTCCCTTTAATGACTGTACAAGGTCTTTTATAAGTTCAGGTCTAAGGTAATTGCTTTTAGGCGGCTCGCCTGTGGACAGCTTGACGGCAATCTTCCCGCCCGGTTTAGCGTTCAAAGCGTTATAAACTGCAACCATGCCTTTAGGGCTTATGTTCGCAGTAAAATAGACCGTTGATTTTTTTACAGATTGCAATGTACCTGACAGCTCCTCGGCATACAAGCTGCCTTGAACTTTTCTTTTGGTACAGTTTGATAACGAAAGCAATACAAGCAATACTGATAAGAAAACAATTAACTTGTTTAATATTTTCTTTTTCATGGACGCTTTTCCTCCCGTGATGTAACGTTTGCCGTTTCATAACTTTCCGCAAGCTTAGCGGCTTCCTCAAAATCGCTATGCAATAAATACTCTGCGATAGTATCAAGCAGGGCATTTGCAGAATTTGACCATTTTTTTTGCTTTAGTTCAGACAGCGCCTTATTGGCAGTCGCTTCGTCATACTTCTCGCAAGCTGTTCTGATTATACGCAGTTTTTCCGCCAGATACTCAAGGTTTTCGGAATCTTCCGCTGCGGTATCATTATCGCCGGCCTCTGATCTGTTTTTTTCGATTACTTTACCAAGCGCTTCCAGGAACGCCGGTGTTTCCGACATTATTACCGAAATATTCTCCGCCCGTCCCGCCAGTTCCAGTTTGAACGCGATGCCTGAAAGCCCGTCTTCTCCGATATTAGCAAGAGCGCTTTTCATTGAGTGGATATTAATAACATATTGCCGGAAGTCATCGTCTCTGCGGAATGAGTTGGAGATTATTGTTTTTAACCTGGCATGGGCCTTTTCAGCGTCCCGTATGAAAATAGCAGCTAATTCCGGACCTGAGGACGGCTGTAACTTTTCAGCGGAAGATTTCGCCATAATCTTGGCGGACTGCTTACGCGCCGCTTCAACCACTTCAGGCGGATACTTGTCGCGTATCAGCTTGTTCAACGAAGCGTTAAGCTGGCGTATATCTATAGGCTTGGAAATAAATCCGTCAAACCCGTTTTCCAAAAACATTTCCGCCTGCCCTGTCAAAGCGTTAGCTGTCAATGCGATGATGGGATGCGTATAACCCCAATTGCGCAGGATTTTTGCCGCTTCTATACCGTCCATCTTGGGCATAAAATGGTCCATAAAAATAATATCAAATGTTGCGCCGCCTTTGACTTTGTTAATCGCCTCAAACCCGCTTGTTGCAGTTTCAATCGACAAGCCGTAAGGAGCCATAAGACCTCTTGCAACATACAGGTTCGTTTCCACATCGTCTACAACCAAAACTCTGCCGTAAGGCATATATTCGCGCACAAATTGCGGAGCTTTGTTTGTCTGCGTTATTCTGCCGATATTGAATTGTTTTATGTTTTCCGCTAATTCCTTGCCTAATACTCCGGAACCGATAATTCTCTGAGGTAAACGCACGATAAATACAGACCCCTTTCCGGGTTCGCTTTCCACGGAAAGCTCGCCGTTCATCATGCGTACAAGTTGTTTTGTAATGTTCATGCCAAGACCCGTTCCCTCGGTTGTACGGTTTGTTTCCATATTAAAGCGCGTGTATTCATCAAACAATATTTCTACCTGCTCACCGGTCATACCCTGCCCTGTATCGGCTATGCGGAATACAAGCGTTACTTCATCCTCTTGCCGCGTGTATTCGGCGTTAACCGACAACGAAACCCCGCCTTTGTCCGTATATTTGAACGCGTTGGAAAGCAGGTTGTTTAAAATCTGTTTGATACGCAATTCATCGCCGAACAGAGTTAAAGGAATGTTTTCATCCACCTGAAGACTAAAATCAATCGGTTTATTGTCGTAATGCACTACAGTGATCTGTATGGTGTCGTTTATAAGGTTTTGAAAATCATAACCTGCGGGCGAAAGTTCAAGCTTTCCCGCTTCTATCTTGGACAAGTCCAATATGTCGTTAATGATACCCAGCAGCAAATAGCCCGAATTGAAAATCTTGTCCAGAGCTTCCCGCATAGCCTGCGGCAGTGTTTGATTCTGAAGCTGAATTTCGGTAATGCCGAGTATCGCATTCATAGGTGTGCGTACTTCATGGCTCATGCGCGACAGGAATTGGCTCTTGAAACGGCTGCTCTGTTCGGCCTGTTCTTTTGCCATTATCAGTTCAGTCATATCCACCGAATTCTGGATTTGGACATTTCTTCCGTCAGACCATTCTATGTATCGTGTGGTATTGCGATATATGCGGTTTGTAATGGGGTTGCGCATTTCCCATACGATTGTACTGTTCGGGTCTTTGTCAAGCTGATAGCAGGGACAAAATTCGCATATTCCCTCAACATCCTTAAAAAAAGTTTTATAACATAACTTTCCGATACAGTCATTCCCGATTTTAAAATGATTTTTCATGCAATCGTTCACAAAAAGAATTTCGCCTGAATGGGGAACGGTAACATAAACCTGCGCATCAATGCTGTTAAGAATATTACTTAAAAGTTTGAGCGATTGTTCTGATTCATTCTTTTTAGCAATTGCAGCTTTTAAGTCGCGTAAATCACGCATATAAGCCGCTAAAACAAATTCGTTATTATGTTTAACGCGCACGAGCGTAATTTCACATGGTATCGGCTCGCCTTTCAGATTCCGGTGCATACATTCCTCATGCAGATAACCGTTTTCAAAAGCTTTATTAAGGCTGTCAGCTATATTCTTTTTCGATAAATTACCGTCAGGCTGGTACTCAGGTGAAAGCTCGTGAAATCTTTCCAGATATTCCTGTTTGCTTGATAAGCCGAATATTTTAAGCATTTCATCGTTGCAGTCTAAAATATTATAATTAACATCAATATAGCTTGCGCCTAACGGCATGGCGTTAAACATAACCTGTACGCGCTCGTTAGTTTCGCGTGTTTTGGCTGACTGCAAATTTTTGTTTATGGCATTGGTCATCATCAAACCCAGGGACATTAGTATATGGATTTCATCGTCTGAAAAAGTACGCTCCTTTTGACAGTCGTCAATGCTGAATAACCCCCAGAGATTATTCTCCAGAAACATCGGGATAATAACAATTGATTTTATTTCAAATGATTTAAAAAAAGAGCCTAGTTTTTCCGGCAAGGCTGACAGCGGGGCGTTTATATGTTCGCCGCGCATGAATAATTGTTTCCACTCCTGGCTTATGTTGTAGGATAAGCTTGTGCCTATAGGTTGGTTTATGCAGCTATTGGCGTATAGGCTTAGCCATTCATACATTAGGATACATTGCAGGTCGCCGTCTAATACCTCGTTACGCAAAATTTGAACGCGGTCGGCATCAAGACAGTTTCCTATAAGTTCAAAACTTTTTAACACTGCTGTTTTAAAAGCTTCTTCATCATTGACAGACAACAAAATGTAGGTCACGTTGTTTACCATATTCAATAATTTTTCATGTTGATAGATTTCTTTCATCATACGCTTTGATTCGCGCAAATCGCGAAGATAGGCTGTTACAATAAAATCCTTACCCTGTCTGGTTCGTACAAGCGTGATTTCACATGGTATTGGCTCTCCGTTCAGTTTCTGGTGCATCCATTCAAAATGGTTGTAACCCTCGGCATAAGCTTTGTAAATAACTTCCTGCATCTTCTCGTTTGACAGCCTCCCGTCAGGCTGATACATTGGTGAAAGCCGGTAAAAATTCTCTATAACTTCCTGTTTGCTTGACAATTCAAATAATTTGGCTGTGCTGTCATTACAGTCAAAAAAATCCATGTTTTTATTGTGAATGTTTGCGCCCAAGGGCATGGTATCGAATATAACCCGCAGGCGCTCTTTCGCCATGTTACTTTCCGCTATAATACGAACCAATATGGTAATGATAATGACTATCAGTAATGTTCCCAGCACTATGGAGCATATTCTTATTAAGATTGTATAAATAGCTTTCTCTTTACTTTTATGCGAGATGATGTTTTTTACCGCCTTCATCTTAATGCCGGTAAACAAAATGCCCATAACTTCGTCTGTATCCGGCTGAAAAAGAGGGCGGTATAAGGTCAGGTAATCATTGCCTAAGATAACATCCCTGCCGGTATAATCCCTGCCTGATTGAATAGAAGCGTATGCCGCGCTTTCTTCTCCGAGAAAAATATCTACCGCCGGCTTACCGTTTGAATCGACAATACTGGAAGTTATACAGTGGAAATTGTTATTTTCTTTTATATAAATAGCCACCTCTATTCCCATATTGTGCGCCATGTTTTCGATAAGAGCGCGGTGGTATACGGGAGAAAAGGCCTGTTCATATTCATTTATATAATCGCCGTTTTCAAGGTGTACAATGCTGTTGTCATTCTCCAGCAATGATTCAAGATATATCATGTCGTCTTTAAGTTTATCTTTTTCCATAAAGACAGCATTTTCCAGATACATGGCTTCTATGTTGTACATATGCATAATAAAAAGCCCTATTAAGGAAAGAAGGATAAAAACAGATGCGGCTCCGATTATTATTGAACGTTTTATTTTCAAATTACAGAGCCTCTCTTAACACCTTAAACTTGTCTTTTATTTCGAGAAATACTTGAGCGATTTTAGGATCAAACTGCTTACCGGCGTTCATTGTGATGATGTTAACCGCTTCTTTTTCTGTTAAAGGTTCTTTATACGGCCGCTTGGATACAAGAGCGTCATATACGTCGACAATCGCCATAATACGGCCCTGAAGCGGAATATCCGTTTCTTTCAGTCCGTGCGGATAACCTGTACCGTCCCAGCGTTCATGGTGGTATTCCGCAAATAATTTAGCGTTATATAAAAAATCTTCTTCGTCTGTTTGCTTGATGATTCTGCTGATTATCCGCGCTCCTTCTATAGTGTGAGATTTCATTTGCTCGAATTCTTCGTAATTCAATTTACCCGGCTTATTTAAAATCGCGTCTAAAATATGGATTTTCCCAGTATCATGCAGACGAGCCGATGAAGCGACCAATTCCAGATTCCAGCCGCGTATTTCGTCCGCGTATACCCCGCGCTCTTCCATCGCTTTTATCAGTAATTTAACATACGCTGATGTGCGGTCATTGTGTCCGCCTGTATCTTTGTCGCGTTCTTCAATCACATCAGACAATACGGTCATAATGCCGTCCTGCAGTCGCCTGATCCGCGCTGTTCGTTCACGGATCAGATCGTCAATGTTCAAATGCATTTTAATGCGATTGAGCAGTACAAGTGTGGAAAACGGTTTTGTAATAAAATCTACTACGCCCAATTCAAAGCCCTTGGCTTCAATGGTATCGTCTGTATAGCTTGTAAGAAATATAATAGGAATTTCTGAGTATAAAGGGTTGGATTTCAGGCATGATAACGCTTCAAAACCGTCCATCTCGGGCATTTCAATATCCAGCAGGATCATATCCGGAGTAATTTTTTCTATTAGTTTGAACATCTTCTCCGCGGACGGTATCGTAAATACCCGATAGAAAGTTTCCAGCGCATTTCTTGCCATTGATAGATTAATGTCGTTGTCGTCCACCACGAAAATCGTTTTCATCAATGTTTTCCTTTGATAGATGAGCTTTTTCCAAAACTCGAAGTTTTGGAAAACCACCGGATGTTTTTATTTTATTAATGATTTTGGTGTTTTTTAACATAATTTAAGATCATTGTTATTTTTAACACGTTTTGTTATATTTTGTCAAGATTCCGGACGCCCTGTTTAACAGTTCATTCTTAAAACGCCATAGGCGTTTTACTTAACAAAGCTCTTCTTGTAAAAAGTAAAAATTATCTTACGGCGGCAGGGAGTGGGGAGTAGGGAGTGGGGTTTTTGTTCGTAAGCTACGCATGATGATAACACGCTTAGATTATGAACAACGACCCTACTCCCTACTCCCTACTCCCCATTCCCCATTTCAACTCCTCAATGTTTCTTCCTCAACTTCTTCTTCAAACTGGCGGGTGTAAAGCTCGCAGTAGTGACCGTTCTGCGCCATAAGCTGCGAGTGAGTGCCCCGCTCAATCACCTTGCCTTCTTTTATTACAAGAATTACATCGGCGCCTCGGATTGTAGAAAGCCTGTGGGCAATAACAAAACTTGTGCGTCCTTCCAAAAGCGTGTGTATCGCTTCCTGTAACATCATTTCCATTTCCGTATCAATCGAGCTTGTCGCCTCGTCAAGAATGAAAATCTTAGGGTCAGCAAGCACCGCCCGCGCGAATGAAATAAGCTGCTTCTCGCCTGTAGAAAGCCTGTCTCCGCCTTCTCCCGCTTCCGTGTCAAAACCTTTTTCCAGTTTGCAGATAACGCTGTCGGCGTGGACAATCTTTG
>Ga0268262_10003608_pt1 | contig 16655 bp, 18 predicted proteins | sample TergutNc150P3_FD_190354 | JGI IMG/M metagenome (GOLD analysis project Ga0268262, IMG submission 190354) | Nasutitermes corniger P3 segment gut microbial community from laboratory colony in Florida, USA - Nc150 P3 (SPAdes) (version 2) | ecosystem: Host-associated > Arthropoda: Insects >... | reverse complement strand
CTGGCTGTATATAGCTCCCCGGAAAGCCCAACCCAGCCCAGCTACACCAACATTCCCGCACCCGCCCACCCACCCCCAACCACCCCCGTACCTCGCTATACAAGCACCGTGGGGAGCCTCGCCCAATCACCCCGCCCTTCTTATCGCCTTCATCATGCACAGAGTAATTCGGCGGCGGAACGGAGGGTTTGCCTTTATTGTCAGTATAGCCATAACCCGCTATAACCCAACAGCATATAACCGAATGTATACGCTTCGCCGCCAAGCGGCTCGGGGTTCAGTCGGCTAGGTCATTCCACTTCGCTCCATTCCCACGCCGCCTTCACCCACATTCCAGCCCGCCCAGCCCCTCGTCTATATCATGCAAAGCGCAATCCGCCCCACGGCAAGCCAAAGCGTTACATCACCCGCTAAATCCGCTATATGAAGCATTACCCGCTGATACCGCCCGACCGCCCTCGGCGGCCCAGCGGCTTGATAGGAGGTGATACATTACCCGCTGCTTTCGCTAAGTGCTGCCTTCACTCCCCATAGTGAAGCATAACCAAGATTCCCAGGAACCCGCCAATCTTTTCAGGCAGACGGGCATTTTCTCGAAAAAAATTATTATCCGCAAAGACCTCATCGCAAGCTCCGCAATAGGCTCATCAACAACTGAAGCATTAATACAGCGGTACTTGCTCCGAGGGCTTTGCGTTGCGTTACATTAACCTGCCGAATCTCGCTTTTTGAACAATTACCCGCTAATACTGCCCGACCGCCTTCGGCAGTCCGACGGCTATTGTCGCTGAAAGAACCATTGCCTAAATTTCGCTAACTGTTGCTTTCACTCCCCATAGTGAAGCATCAACAAGATACCCTAAAACCCGCCATCCCTTCGGGTAGGCGGGCGTTTTCTCGAAAGGACGTTTATTCGCATCGCCCACGGCGCAAGACCCGCCAAAGCCTTACTCGAAAAGAAATACCTTATTAGTAGCGGGACTTGCGCCGTGCCTTAACCCAAAAATGTCGATTGTATGCACTTACATCAAATTCCGGAATAGCCCTATATATACCTTTTTTATTATTTTTTTATTTTTTTCTAAGCATAAGCAAAAAATAAAAGAAAGAATAATAGTAGATAAAAATGAATAGCAATCAGTATCGTTCAAAATCAACAAATTTCAGTGTATGATAATGTGTCGCCCCAATGACCGCTTTTCTGGAAAGTACACGAATACAGGGGCGTAGCAGGGATGTAATTTTTTTATAGGGGGCGTGCGCGTCCCTTAAAATTGCCACTTTTGTGAATATCGAAAATATTTCCTGTATCAAAGGTTTTTAACCACATTTTTGCATATCAACAAATATCGCTACAAACACGATGATAGCAAACCATATCAGCATTATCAAAGGCAAAAATCACTTTATGCTTCCTTACCAACTAACCAGAGAGGGCAAGGGGGAACCCCAGACCGCGCTCCGTCAAGGAGCGCTGACGAAGTAAATGTATCACGTTCCGGCGCGAACAAATTCAGCTTTATACACAAAATGCGGGCCGGATTTATCAAGAGGGGAACCTTCGCCCTGCGGGCTCGGTTGAGGTTCCAGCCCAGTGCGCCCCGTCAACAGCATTGCTTTATGAAACGGGATAAATATCAGTCCACATGGGAAGGGTACGGGTCTTTTTGGTATACCTTTTACTGTGAAGGGCTGTGAACCCGTTTTTTTCGTAAAAAAGGGGAAGGCTTTTGTCATACTCAATATCGGCATCCGCCGTAAGAACGCGGCAGGCGATAAGGCGCTCATTGCACTGGTCGGCAATGTTTCGTGAAAAGTCAATCATAAGGCTGCCGAGGCGGCAATAGCGCGGCTTTCAATCTCGACAAGCACAAAAGTATTCGAGATATGGGTTTCCTGATGCTTCAGAGCGTCCTTCTTGAGAAAAAGCGTATACTCATTGGCATTGTCGCCGTTAAAGCCCGCAATATGGTGATTGGAATTGAGCTTCTCAATAGCAAAGTAATTGGCGTAGTTTTCAGGTGTAACTAAAATCATTTAGGGGCGAAACAGTTGCGGAGGCGTTTCATTCGGCTAATTTGCGCGTCGGTGGGAGGCGTCAAGGCAGTCTGCCACATTTTTTTCCAGTCTGCCGGATCTTCCACAACCGTAGCGCGGACAGGCTTTATTTTATTGCAGTTAACTTTTTGCGTTTTTACCGCCATAATTTCCTCTTGATACAATAATAGCCGGAAAACGGTATCAGCGCAAGCTGAGAATTGCTTTATAAATAACTTGATCTAAAAGAGGGACAGGGCAAAAGAGAGCCCCGCCCCCAATACAAAACCCTTACCCCTGAAGCCCCAACCCCAGCCAGTACCGCCCATCGGCTGCCCGCTTCTGTGCCATCCCCAGCTCCTTCATGCGAAGGCCGAACATCCGCTCGCTGGTAGCAAGCTCGTTGTTCTCCCCGCACCATTCCTGATAGGCACGGAACAGCTCCCTTGCCCGTATCGACAGCTCAGGCGTCTGGACGCACCTCTCTCTGATAAAGTTCCCGATTACGTCCATCTCGCCCCGGTACTCGTCCGTGGCGTTAGCGATTATTGCGGGCGTCCTCAGCCTTTCCTTCTGCCATCGAAGCGCACCCTCGATCAGCCAGTTCAGTATGCCCGGCTTCTCTTCCAAAAGCTTCTGCTCCAAATACCTGTCCATCTTTTCTTCAGGAATGGTGGTGGTAAAAGGTATCAGCTTTATCCGCCGCCAGATGCCGTGATCCGTCCCACGAATGACAGGCTTGTGGTTGCTTGCCATGAATATTTTGAAAGTCGGCACGAAGTTGAAATACTCCCCGTACAGGAACCGCGCGGTCATGGAATCGTTTCCGGTAACCTGCTTGATTAGGTGTTCCGAAAGCCGCTTCCCCTGCTCGGTTTCAGGCGTGGTAACAAAGCGCGTGCCCCGCAGCCGGGCGATGTCGTTGGTCGCTGTGTCTATGCAAAATTTTTATCGGCGACCGATATAGTAAATCAAATTTAATAAATGTGCGTAATCTGCTATAATTGTCCATGAAAAACAACAGGTGAAATTATGTTAATACTAATTACCGGCGGCATTAAATCTGGAAAATCACATAGGGCCCTTGAGATTGCCAAAAGTGAGTGGACTTTTCCCGTTTCATTTATAGCCACCGCCGAGGCCATGGACGAGGAAATGAGATGCCGTATTGAAAAACACCGGAAAGAACGGGAAGATTTGGCGGGCAACGGTTTTATCACCATTGAGGAACCGCTGGAACTGGACGAAGCAATTACCGCCGCTGGCAGCCGGGTGTTGGTAGATTGTATCCCCATGTGGGTGAACAATTTATTATACTACCGGCGGGAAAAAGACTTTGACCGCATACTGGAAGCCCTCTTGCAAAATGTGAAAGACTGTATTGTGGTGACTAACGAAACCGGTATGGGAAACATCCCTTTTGACGAATGCACCCGCCGTTACAACCTGCTATTGGCGGAAGCGAACCGGCGCATTGCCGCGGCTGCTGACCGCCTTGAGCTCATGGTCTGCGGGATTCCTGTACGGGTGAAATGATCCCATTTTTTATGACATAATACATCTATGCCTATCCTAAGTGTCCCATCCTGGGTTATTCCGGGAACCTATGCGGAAAATCTTCGGTTCCTGAAAGATAAAAAGGAAATCCTAGGGGTGGAGCTTCTCTTTTTTATGTATGATGACGCGATAAAAAACCTGTTAGACTCCGAATGGGAGGAAATCAGCGGCTATGCGGAACGTTTCACCTTTACGGCTCATCTGCCTGACATCCTTCTGCCGGAGCATGAAGAGCTGATAGCCAGAGTTACTCCATTGGTCCGACACTTTATCGTTCACCCGAATGCGGAAAATCCCATCAACCAGGCCGCATTGCTCAGAAGTTGGACAGAACGCTACGGCGCTGTGTTTCTCGTAGAAAACATATTCAGAGGTAAGGGCGTTTCCTCTCTTGAATACCTGCTTCCCCATTTGGGTGAAGATTATGGGCTTTGCATGGATACAGGGCATCTGCTGCTGGAGGAGAAAAGCCCATCGGATTTTTTCAAAGCCTGGCAGAAACGCCAGTATCGTATTGAAGAGATTCACCTGCACGGCCTTGACCTGGAGCAGAGTGCTGTTGACGGAAGACTGACGGATCATAGGCGGCTTAGGGAGAATGAGCCCTGGCTGCTCGAACTGCTCCCCCTGCTTAAAGGTTATCGGGGGATTATTAACCTGGAAGTATTTTCATGGGAAGAAGTCCGGGCAGGGATAGGAGTTTTGCGGAAGTTTGAGGCAATGGAGGGAACCGTTGATTAGCATTAAAACCGAGATGGAGAATCATTTGAATAACCTGACCAAGCCATTGGGCAGTCTGGGAAATCTGGAGTCTTATTGTATAAAAATAGCAGAAATACAAAAACGGGTCCCGCCTAAAATTGAGAAAAAAGGCGTTTACGTATTCGCGGGAGATCATGGAGTAGCCGCAGAGGGTGTGTCCCTGTATCCACAGGAAGTTACGCGGCAGATGGTGTTGAATATACTTTCAGGCGGCGCGGGGATCAATGCTCTGGCAAGCGGAAGCGGCTGGGATGTAATTATGGTGGACGCAGGAGTATTGGGTAATGATTTTCCATCTGACAGCGAGATAAAGCCGTTATGCTCTTTTATTAGGGAGCGAATTCGGCAGGGCAGCGGAAATTGCCTGAGAGAACCCGCAATGACCGCCGAAGAAACCGTGCACGCCCTGGAACGGGGAAAAGCGCTGGCGCGTGACGCGGTAAACCGGGATTTTGAAATGACCGCCATTGGCGACCTTGGCATCGGGAACACAACCACTGCTTCGGCGATGCTTGTCGCCGCCGGTTTCAGCGCCGCGTCTGTGGTGGATCGCGGTACGGGAATAGACAGCGCAATGCTGGAGCATAAGCGCGGTGTAGTAGAGGAAGCCGTCCGCCGCGCCAATGCCTCGCCTGGCGACGGAGAAAAAATACTGCGGGAACTGGGTTCCCCAGATTTCGCGATGATGGCAGGTTTCATCCTCGGTCTTGAGGGGACAGGTATCGCCTGTGTTCTTGACGGCTTCCCGGTGACTTCCGCCGCTTTTATGGCCTGGCTTATCAATCCTAAAGTTAGCGAATGGCTGTTCGCGGGGCATCTTTCCAAAGTAGCCGGTCATAAACCGGTGCTGGAACGCATGGGTCTTGAACCCATTGTGAATCTAAATATGCGGCTGGGTGAAGGAACCGGCGCGGTCATTGGTGGCTACATTGTGGAACTTGGCGTACTAGCCGCCAGGAAAATGGCGTCTTTCGCAGATGCCGGTATAAGCGGCAGTAACATCGTTGAGGAAAAGTTTTGAGATGCTGGATCGTTTTCTATCGACACTCAGTGTCGTTTCCAGAATTCCAATAAAACTTCGGTTTAAATTTGATTCTTCACGGATGGATTTTTACCTGCCAATAACAGGCATCTTTCCCGCCTTTATCGGCCTGCTGTTATTCGTAATCTGCTCCATTTTTTTTAAGTTTCCCGACGCGCTTATTGTGATTCTTATTCTAATCGCTCAGTATTTGGGTTTTAACCTCTTTCATTTAGACGGGCTGATGGACACCGCCGATGCTTTTTTGGGTAGCACTGACATGGAGAAACGGCTTTTGATTCTGAAAGATTCCCGCATTGGGGTATACGGTTTTTTTGCAGGTGTTTCGATCCTTGTTCTAAAAACCGTGCTTCTTTGCAGCCTGTTTCCCTTTGCCCGTAATTTTCCCGCATTGGTTTTCGCCTATCCTCTCTGGGGTAGGCTGAGCGCCTCGCTGATCCCTTGCATGGTTAAACCTTTAAATCCCGATAGCCTGGGTGCGCTGGCTAAAGACTCACGCCCTCTCCTTTGCGTTTTCGGAATGGCGCTTGCCTTTCTCCTGTGGACACTGCCGGCACAGGGTTTGTGTCTGGTATTGCTACCTCTAACAGCCGCCATGAATGAGACCCTCTACATTGCCATTGCCGCGATTTTGTGTCCATGCGTCATTTCTCCTCTTGTCGCTTTTTATTATGCGCGGCTTTACAGGAAATCTTTGGGGGGTTATACCGGAGACGCTCTGGGCGCGGCGATTGAAACGGCTGAAGTGTTGTATAAATTGGCGGCGCTGGTTGTTTTGTATATCTTTTTGTAATATAAACCGTATGAATGAACTTGAGCTTCGTTTGGTGAACGGCAAGTTTATGCGTCGGGGATGGACAACCGGGACTTGCGCGGCGGCGGCGGCGGGAGCAGCGGCGTGGATGCTGCTTTTCAAGCGGAAGCGGGAAACTTATTCCATTGTAACTCCCAAAGGAATAACTTTGTCGTTAAAAGTTGAGGAGCCTGAGATACATACCGATTCCGCGTCTTGTGGAATCAGAAAAGACGCGGGGGACGATCCGGATGTTACTCATGGAGTAATGGTCTATGCCGCGGTCCGTTACCGGGAATCCGGCGTTCACATTGACGGGGGAGAAGGGATAGGCAGGGTAACCAAACCTGGGCTAGATCAGCCGATTGGGAATGCGGCCATCAATTCCACTCCCCGTAAAATGATTACCCGCGAATGTGAAAGGGCCGCAGCAGAAGCGGAATACAACGGAGGTTTTGAAGTGATCATCTCGATTCCCGCCGGAGTGGAGATTGCCTCAAGAACCTTTAATCCCAGGGTCGGCATTACCGGGGGCATATCTATTTTGGGAACCAGCGGAATTGTGGAACCAATGAGCGAAGCGGCATATACAGAGAGCATAAGGCTTGAACTCAGGCAGCGTTATTCGGAAGGCAGCCGCAACGCGCTTTTTACGGTTGGTAATTTTGCCGCGGCCTTTGCAGCTGATGCATTGGGCCTGGATGGCGTTCCTATGGTAAAGTGTTCCAACTTTATCGGCGAGGCGATTGACGCGGCGGAGGAGATTGGTTTTCCGCATTGTCTTTTGGTTGGCCATATCGGAAAACTGGTAAAACTGGGCATTGGCATAACCAATACCCATTCTTCAAGAGGAGACGGCCGATTAGAAACCCTTATCGCCTGTACATTAGAAGCGGGAGGAGATTTGGAACTGTTGCGGAATATTTCCGGATGCGTCAGTACCGATGCGGCGCTTTCAGTGTTAAGACGGGCAGGGCTCTTGGAGGACACAATGGAAAAACTCAGAGTACGTATGGAAGATACAATAAAGCGCAGAAGCGCGGGGCTTCTAGAAGCTGGATTTGTCTGCTTCGGTAAAAAAGAATCCTCTGATGCTAATTCAGAAAAAGAAGGAGAAATTGTCCTTCAAAGTTCAAACGCGGAAACGCTTTTGGAAGTTTTCAGACAATGAGCGCTGTTCACTTTGTTGGCGCCGGGCCTGGCGCTCCGGATTTAATTACCCTTCGCGGCAAAGAACTCATCCAACGTTCCGACGTGATAATATACGCCGGTTCCCTCGTGAACCCCGCGTTGCTTGATTGGGCGAAACCAAGCGTGGAAATACACAACAGCGCATCCATGACCCTGGACGAAGTGATAGAGGTAATGAAGGAAGCTAACCGTGTGAACAAGGAAACTGTCCGGCTGCACACGGGAGACACAAGCCTCTACGGCGCAATCAGGGAACAAATCGACCGGCTTAACGGGCTGAACATACCCTGGGATATATGCCCTGGCGTATCCAGCTTCTGCGCCGCAGCCGCAGCTTTGGGTGCGGAGTACACTCTCCCCGGAGTAAGCCAGAGCGTGATCATAACCAGGGTGGAAGGGAAAACGTCCGTCCCTGACAAAGAAAAATTGAGCGGTTTAGCTGCCCACAATTCAACTATGGTGCTTTTTCTTTCCGCCGGTATGCTGGAGAAAGTTTCTAAGGAGCTTGTCTCTGGTGGCTTTTCCCCAGAAACCTCAGCGGCAATTGTGTACAAGGCAAGCTGGCCAGAAGAACGTATTCTGCGTGGAACGGTTGGAACGCTGGCGAGTTTAGGCGATAAGGAAAAGAAAGAAAAGACCGCCCTCGTGGTGGTTGGGAATATCCTTTGTGAAAATGAAGAGTATGAGCTTTCACGCCTCTACGCTCCGGATTTTTCAACCGAATTTCGGAAGGCAAAAAAATAAATGAAAACCGCGCTCATTGCTGTATCGGAAAAAGGCGCTTCCCTTGCCCGTGTTCTCGCGTCCAGATTTCAATCTGCAAGTTTTGTCTACACCTCTTACGCGAGAGAAGGGCAAACCCCTTTTGAAGAAATTCGAACTATTACGCAAAAACTTTGGGCGGAATATGAGGGCCTTGTATTCGTATGCGCGTCTGGCATCGCGGTTCGCGCCATCGCTCCCCTTGTAACTTCCAAGTACGATGATCCTGCGGTGGTGGTGACTGCCGATAATGGAGCTTATGTTATATCCCTGCTCTCCGGCCATGAGGGAGGAGCAAACAACCTCGCAATGGAGGTCGCCGCATGTATCAACGGAATTCCTGTGATCACCACCGCCTCGGAAGCTTCCCCCCATCCTATGCCCCGAAACCTAATAGCCGGTATCGGTTGTCGCCGTGGGGTAAGCGCGACGGCGTTGCGAGAGACCCTGGAAAAAGTTTTAGATGGCAACCGGCTTTCCCTTTTAAGGCTGAGGAGCATTGCAAGTATCGACATCAAAAAGGACGAGCCGGGACTGCTAGAGCTTGCGGAAACCCTGGGAGCCCCACTTCTCTTATACAGCGCCGAAGAACTTAACGCAGTTCCCGGAGAATTTTCAATTTCGGCATTTGTCAGAGATGTTACCGGTACGGATAACGTTTGCGAGCGGGCGGCTGTGCTTGGAGCGGGAAGTAAAGGGCGCGTTATTGTGCCAAAGCAAATAATGGACGGAATAACTATCGCGGTATGTGAAAAAGTCATAGATAGGGATGAAGAACCTAAAAATGACTAAACTTACCGTGGCGGGGATTGGCCCCGGAAATACTGAAACCATGACAATCGCGTGCAGGGCGGCGCTCACGGAAGCGGATGTAATTATTGGCTACACAGGGTATATCGAACTTCTCCGCCCGATTTTCCCGGACAAGGATTTCCGTCCTATGCCGATGAAAACCGAAACCGCCAGATGCCGGGAAAGCCTGGCGCTTGCCGCAGAGGGTAAGCAAGTCTGCCTGGTTTCAGGCGGCGATCCGGGGGTTTACGGCATGGCTTCACTGGTTTTGGAATTAGCTCCAGAATACCCCGCCGTCGTGGTAGAAATTTTACCGGGGGTAACTGCCGCCTCAAGCGGCGCGGCGCTCCTTGGCGCTCCTCTGGGGCATGACTTTGCAGTAATAAGCCTTTCGGACCTTCTTACGCCCTGGGAATTGATAACAAAGCGGCTGCGCCAGGCTGCCGCAGGGGACTTTGTTATCTGTATTTACAACCCCGCAAGCCACAAACGTAGAGATTATCTTCAAAAGGCCGCGATGATCCTCCTTGAGACCCTTCCCCCGGAGCGGGTATGCGGCCTTGCCCACAATATTGGCCGGGAGGAAGAAAGTATACAAATAACAACCCTGGGAACTCTTGGAGAAATTGAAACGGATATGTTTACCACCGTGTTTATCGGCAATAGTAAAACTTCTGTGATAAACGGAAAGATAGTAACCCCGAGGGGTTATAACCAAGCATAATATGAGACATAGCATTGTCATTTTTGGCGGTACCACCGAAGGCCGCCTGCTTGCCGAATGGTGTTCCGTCCGGAAGATTCCCGCACTTTACTGCGCGGCAACGGAATTGGGGGCTCTTACCGTTCCGGATATTTCGATACGGATAGGCCGTCTTGGATATGAGGACATGGCAGCGCTGCTATGCCGGGAAAAAGCGGACTTGGTAATCGACGCTACCCATCCCTACGCGGCGGAAGCAAGCGCCAATATCAAAAGAGCGGCCGCAGAGACCAGTGTGAAGCGGCTGCGAATAAGCCGCCCGCCGGGGGATACTTCCGACTGCCGTTGTTTTACAAGTGAAGATGAGCTTATCAAGTGGCTTTCCGAAGCCGAAGGTGCTTCCGATAAAACGCCCGATAGAACAATCTTTGCGGCTACCGGCATTAAAGAGATTCATCTTTTTACCCGTGTTACGGAGTTTAAACGCCGCGTATACCTTAGGCTTCTTCCGAGTCTTGAGGGCTTAAAGACCTGCCTGGACTTAGGGTTCCCACCGGCGCATATCATAATGATGTACGGCCCCTTTTCACGTGATTTGAACCGCGCCATGTTTAAATCCTGTAACGCTCAGGTTTTGGTAACCAAGGATTCCGGCGGCCCCGGAGGGTTTATAGAGAAGGTTGAAGCCGCGAAGGATTTGGGGATGGAGATTGCCCTGATAGCGCGCCCTTGCGAATCCGCAGAAGAGATCCTCTCACTTGAACAAGGGATTGAAACGCTGCAAGAATTCTTCCAATTCACCAAGGAAGGATTAGCCTAATGAAAGAACTGACGATAATTGGCGCGGGACTGGGGCCGGAATCCCTAAGCGCCGAAGGGCATAAAGCGCTTGTGGCCGCCGAAGTCTGGTTTGGCGCGGAACGGCTCCTGGAACTTTACCATACAATCAGGGGAGCTAAACAAGCCTTCCCCTATTACCGTAGTGAAGCGATACTGCAAGAGATCGAACAAAGTCCCGCCCAGAGATTTGCGGTGCTGGTTTCAGGTGATCCGGGGTTTTATAGCGCCGCTTCCGCCTTGGTAAAAGACCTGGTCGAATATAACCCAAAGGTCATTTCGGGAATTTCTTCCCTCAGCGCCTTTTTTGCCCGGCTTGGAAAGCCCTGGGAAAAAGCCGCCGTCGTAAGCGCTCATGGCAGGGATATTAACGTGGCCGGCGAGTTTGCCGCCCTTGTACGCCGGAACAAGTATACCTTCTGCCTGGCAGGCTCAAACGCAGGCGTACTTGGGGAAGCCCTTTGCGCCGCTGGTTTTGGCTCGGATTTTAAATCATTGAAAATCCATGTAGGTGAAAATCTGGGGAGCGCCAACGAAAGGCTCTACACGCTTGACGTAGAAGCCCTTGCCCACGCTTCTTTTTCGGAACTGACTGTGCTCCTCGCTGAAAATAAGAAACCCGATGATCGCGTACTCCACGGAATTTCTGACAGCTCCTTTATTCGCACCGAGGGAATTCCTATGACCAAGGCAGCTGTCCGTTCTTTCTGCCTTTCTCAACTTGCATTGAGAAGTGGAGAAATAGTTTGGGACATTGGCGCGGGGACAGGTTCGGTAACTGTAGAAATGGCTTTCGCGGTTTTTCGCGGGAGGGTTTACGCGGTAGAGAAGGGAAAAGCGGCTATCGCTTTGATACGGGAGAACTGCCGGAATTTTCATGTTGGGAATGTTACAGTGGTACATGGGGAAGCGCCCTATGTATTGGCGGAGCTTCCTTCACCGGACGCGGTTTTCATTGGCGGAAGCGGGGGAAGCGAAAACCTGGAAGGCATCATCGCCGCAGCTCGAACCAGGAATCCTCACGTCCGCATTGTTGCCACTGCGGCTACAATTGAAACCGCTTCAACCCTTCTTTCCGCGCTTCCAAATTGCTCTCTCTTCCAGATCTCCGCCGCTGAGGGACGAAAGGCCGGGAAAAGCCATCTTCTTATAGCCCAAAATCCTGTTATGATTATCAGCGATACAGGGCAGGAAGCATGAAACGGATACTTATCGCCGGAACTCATTCAGGGTGCGGAAAAACCACCATTGTCTGCGGGATAATCGCGGCTCTTAAAAACCGTGGAATACCATTGCGGGCCTTTAAGTGCGGGCCTGATTATATCGATCCGATGTTTCACCGTTCCGTCCTGGGAATTCCCTCATGGAATCTGGATCCCTATTTTCTGGAGCCTCCGGATTTACAGGCCCATTTTACCAGCCACGCTTTGACTGATGGTCAAGCGGTGGCCTTAATCGAAGGGGTCATGGGTTATTATGACGGCATCGCCATGACCAGCAGGGCTTCTACCTTTTCGGTTGCCGCGACTTTAAAGACTCCGGTGGTATTGGTGGTGAATGTAGCGGGAACAGGAAATTCCATCGCCGCAGTTATTGAGGGGTTTATCCGCCATCAGGAGCCGAGCGGCATCCAGGCTGTGATATTCAACGGTTGTAGTTCCGGCATGTATTCCCGTTATAAGGAACTGCCGGAAAAGATAGGCGTAAAAGCTCTTGGGTATATGCCGAATAAAGAGAATTGGAGTATTGAAAACCGGCATTTGGGACTGACTGTGCCTGCGGAAATACCCGGACTCCGAGAAAAATTTGACGCTTTGGGAAAACAGGCGGAGGAGAGTATCGATCTTGAGGGGCTTCTTGGCTTGGCCGCTTACGCAACTGACTTGTCTGTTTCTCCTAACGCCAGCTTTCCAATCACCCCCTTGCCTGACGCGCCTCGCCTTGCCGTTGCACGGGATGAAGCTTTCTGTTTCATTTACGAAGAGAATCTGGAAATACTCCAAGCCCTGGGGTGTGAGCTGGTTTTCTTCAGCCCGCTTAATGATACCACGCTTCCCGAAAGGATTTCCGGACTCTACCTTCCCGGAGGGTATCCAGAGGTATACGCTTCAAAGCTGTCCGGAAACACCAGGATGCTTCATGCTATTCGGGAGACTATAGATCAGGGGCTTCCAACCATCGCGGAATGTGGCGGATTTCTCTATCTCCATGAAACCCTGGATGGTTTTCCCATGGCCGCTGTTTTCCCTGCTAAGGCGTTCCGTACTGAAAAACTCCAGCGCTTCGGCTATGTAGAGATCACCGCGAAAAAGGATAATTTGCTCTGTCTTGCGGGAGGGGCTATTTGCGCCCACGAGTTTCATTACTGGGAAAGCTCATCCCCAGGGAATGATTTTACCGCCCGCAAGGCAAGCGGAGCTACAGAGTACCCCTGTATCCATGCGAGCCCAACTCTTTACGCTGGTTTTCCCCACATCTATTTCCCCGCAAATCCCGCATTCGCCCAAAATTTTGTAAAAAACATGGTGAGATACCAACCTTGACCCGTAGCCCGCGCTAGCGGGCATTAAATCCATTCCTTGAAAGAGCCAACACGAAGTGCGTTGACAGTCCTTTTTTTTTAGAATACTTTTTTATAGACACTTCAGAGGAAGAGGGGTATTTGGCTGTTTCGCCATGATGGGCCGAGAATCCCCCGCTAACCCGTAACTGTGTTCGGGAAGATCCGCAATAGAAATTAAAAGTCACTGGGTATTTGCCTGGGAAGACTAGGGAAGCATTGCTTCCCGTGCGGATTTCTGCTCTTGCAGTCCCGTAAGCCAGGAGACTTTGGTGTCGGATTTCTTTTTTTCAGCCTTCGAGGATTGGGGCTGTGGAACATGGAATGGATAATTATACATACAACTCCATCATGATCAGCGGACATCGTTCTGTTGCGGCTGAAACTCCGGCGCACGGGGGGGATATTTACGGTGATCCTGATCTCTCCGTGCGGATCAGAAATGGGAAATTCATCGACTTCTCGGTGAATACCAATCCCCTCGGGATGCCGCTGCCAATCGTTGAAGCACTTCGGGAGCAGGCCGGGGAATTTGAGAGATACCCGGATCCCCATTGCCGCCAGCTCCGATCCGCCCTTGTCTCCTGGGAAGGGCTTAATAAAGAAATTTATGATGAATTGATAGTTTGCGGTAATGGCTCCGCCGATATTATGTTCCGGCTTTGCCATAGCAGAAAACCCAGGCAGGTTGTTATTGCCTCTCCGTCATTTTCAGAATATGAGCGTGCTGCACGGGAAGCAGGAGCGTCAATAAGCTATCATTTTTTACGCGAAGATGAAGGCTTCATTTTGAGCTCCCGCATCATCGAAGAGATCCGTCCCGGAATTGATATGTTATTCCTGGCCAATCCCAATAACCCCACGGGAAAAATCATCCCGCCGGATCTGATTCATGAAATAATTCGCCGCTGCGCCGCGACAGGAACATTGCTTGTCATGGACGAGTGTTTTTTGCCCTTCACAGATGCCGTGTCGGCAACGGCGTTATTCCCCGAAGCGCCTGCTTCGCTGGTTGTAATCAAAGCGCTCACAAAAACTTTTTGTCTTGCGGGCCTCAGAATGGGCTATGCGATTTGTGGGGACAGGGATATTGCCGCTGCCCTAAAGGATTCGGGACAGTACTGGAGCGTATCGGCGCCGGCCCAGACAGCTGGTCTCGCCGCTTTGCAATGCGGAACGTGGTTTGCGGAATCAAAGAAAATGATTCAGGAAGCGCGCGCCAAACTTACGGAGGATCTCCGCGCCCTGGGTTTAAAGGTTTATGAAAGCGGCGCTAATTTTTTGCTCTTCAGATTGGAAAGGCTTATGCCGCCGCCCCTTGAAAAACGCTGCTTTGATCGGGGCTTTCTAATCCGGCCCTGTGGTAATTTCCGGGGGCTTGATAACCGTTACTATCGGGTTGCGGTCAAAACTCCGGAGGAAAACCAGGCCCTTATCAATGGGCTGCGGAGCGCATTAACGGAGGCGAACCGGTGAGTAAAAACGCAAAGCCGATTATGGTTCAGGGTACCATGTCAAACGCGGGGAAGAGCCTTATAACAGCGGGGCTTTGCCGGGTTTTCAAGCAGGACGGATTCCGGGTCGCTCCCTTTAAATCCCAGAACATGGCCCTTAACTCCTGCATTACCGGAGACGGGCTTGAGATGGGCCGCGCCCAGGCAGTACAGGCTGAAGCCTGCGGCATTGAACCAAGCGTATTGATGAACCCTGTGCTGTTAAAACCTGTAACCGATATGGGCTCCCAGGTGATTGTCATGGGAGAAGTCCGGGGCAATATGGACGCCGAAACTTATTTTAGGTACAAGATAGATCTTTTTCCTGAAATACTTGACGCTTACCGTAAACTTGCCGAGCAGAACGACATCATCGTTATAGAGGGAGCTGGAAGCCCAGCGGAGATCAATTTGAAAGCCGACGACATAGTCAACATGGGGCTGGCAATAAAGCTCCGCGCGCCTGTTCTCCTTGTTGGGGACATTGACCGTGGAGGTGTGTTCGCCCAGCTTTGGGGAACCGTCTCGCTTCTTGATGAAGACGAACGCCGGATGATAAAGGCTCTTATTATCAATAAATTCAGGGGAGATTTTGAAATTTTAAAACCCGGACTTACGATGCTGGAAGAAAAAACCGGTATACCCATTGCTGGAGTTCTCCGTTATCTCCATGTGGACATTGAGGATGAGGACAGCCTTTCGGCCCGACTGTCGAACAAACGGCCCATTGATATTGGGAAAATTGATATTGCCGTAGTCCGGCTGCCAAAGATTTCAAATTTCACTGATTCCTATGCCCTTGAAGCATCTGGCGGAATTAGCGTCCGCTATGTCGGCAGTGTAAAAGAACTGGGGCTGCCGGACATGCTTATCATTCCTGGGACGAAGAATACCATAGCCGATCTCAAGTGGCTAAGGACATCCGGGCTTGAGAGTGCTATTGCCAGGCTCGCAGGGCAGGGGATCCCGGTTTTCGGCATTTGCGGGGGTTACCAAATGCTAGGCTCGCAAATTACAGATAGTGAGGGAGTAGAAATACCCGGAGGCGCCGTTATCAGGGGCATGGGCCTCCTTCCGGTTAAAACAGAGTTCTTTCCTGAAAAGCAAAGGCGGCAGGTCAGCCTCCGTTGCGATGCGTTCGGTGCAGAACAGATCCCCATTGAAGGCTACGAAATCCATATGGGCATCACTGTTCCGGATAACGAAGGCGCAAAGCCTCTTCCGCCTGTTATGCGAAATAACTTTGTATACGGAACTTATCTTCATGGGTTCTTCGACAGCGCCCCCTGCCGCGACGCGTTGATAAAGTTTCTTCGGGACAGGAAAGGTATGGCTGGCGGTGAAATTCACTCTATTGATATAAAACAATACAAAGAAGAACAGTTCGATAAACTGGCTTCTGCAATCAGAAAAGAGCTTGACATGAAATTTATTTATAAGATTCTTGAGGAAGGGATATGATACACCTCTACACTGGAGAAGGAAAAGGAAAAACAACTGCGGCCATGGGCCTTGCGATCCGCGCCGCAGGGCGTAGCAAAAAAGTTGTGATTGTCCAATTTCTAAAGGGAAGGGATACTGGGGAGCTTCATTCTTTAGACCTTATTCCCAATATTACAGTAATACGAAACCGAGAGGCTAAAGGTTTCTTTCACAGTGTCTCTCCTGAAATTCGCTTTAGAATAACAGAAGAGAACAACGATAATATCAAAAAAGCTTTAGCCCTTCCCTATGATCTAATTGTGCTTGATGAAGTTTGTGCAGCCTATGATCTTGAAGCTATCGATCGGAAGACCGTGGATGATCTACTAAGCAGCTTCAGTCCTGAGAAAGAGCTTGTGCTGACAGGGAGAAATCCCCCTAAGCATTTCTGTGACGTGGCGGATTACATTTCAGAGATACACAAAGTAAAGCATCCGTTTGATCGCGGTGTTCAGGCCAGGGAAGGAATCGAATACTGATGGTTCAAATTCTTAACCCAATCGCAGAATACCAGAGGACGAAGCTATGATAAAAATATGCGGTTATTCGGTATAGTGTAGGTGTTCGGCAGGATCTGGATCCGAGAACAATTACCGGTTGTAACCTCTGCTGGGGCAGAAAACTGACCCCGTGAGGACGAATAA
>Ga0268262_10003607_pt1 | contig 16656 bp, 13 predicted proteins | sample TergutNc150P3_FD_190354 | JGI IMG/M metagenome (GOLD analysis project Ga0268262, IMG submission 190354) | Nasutitermes corniger P3 segment gut microbial community from laboratory colony in Florida, USA - Nc150 P3 (SPAdes) (version 2) | ecosystem: Host-associated > Arthropoda: Insects >... | reverse complement strand
CTGCTGGCTGCCGTCAATGGCCTGGGAACAAAATCTGGTAGGCCCTCTTACGGCATGCGGAATGAACTATACTTTCCTGGAAGACCTTCAATTTTTGGATGCCGAGATAACGTTAAACGGCGAAGGCGTATTTTATCCCTGCATAACGGAAGACCAGGGAAAGCTTATCACGGTTTTTCCGGTTTTCTCCGCGATCGGCAGAAGGTTGCTGGAAGAGAAGCCGCTTGATATTCTGGAGGAATTACTGGAAAAAATCCCACGGAACAATGAAAGCCCGGCTATGGTATTCCCGGTTGGAAAAACTGAATATGACAACCTCTTTGCCGAGCTTTCAAAAGCGGATTCAGGGATCAGGTTTACATGTCCGTCCAAAATATTTAAAAGCCTGCATTCGCTCAAAAAAATTTATTTCCCCGGCGCCTGGGCATCGGCAAGTTTTTTGGCCAACGAAACCAACCCGCGACAGATCCTGGCGGAACATCCGGAGGCAGGCGATATTTATGCCAAAATGATTTATGTGCATACTCTGATCAATAACCAGCTCCGTGGGGATAAAACAAGGAAACGGACTGCCCTTGAAGAGCTTTGGAAAGCCCAGGATTCAGGCATTTACAGTTTAAAATCGCCGGGGCTTTGCCATGCCCCGCTTCGGAACGCCGCTTACCATTCTCTTTTAACAGCGGAAAAAATCATCAGGGAAAAAGAGAAATTTACCCCGTCGCTTTCGGTTTTTGATTTTGACCTGGACGGGGCAGGGGAGTATATTTTTCAGGATGACAAACTAAACTGCTTTATTAAATCACGTGGAGCCGGGATTTTTGAGCTTGATTATCTTCCTTGCGCCTGGAATTACCTTGATACCATGGCCCCAAAAACGGAGTCAATAAAAAACGAAAGGCGCTGCTCTTTTGTTGACTGGCTTACCCCTTCCAAAACACTTCCGGAAGATTTAAAAGCGGAAGGCATAAGTGGAGGGCGTTTTTGCGGAATCGAGGAATATGAAGCGACCGAAATAGATCGCCTTCACCGGCGCGTTGTTTTTTCCCTTCCTCAAAAAAAAGATATTCTGTGGGGAGAAATAGAAATTGGGAAAACCTGGCAGCTTAAAAAGAATTCACTGGCATTGGAATACATTCTGAAAAACTCAGGCGTCAAGAGCCTTAATTTTATTTTCAGTACTTCAATCGATCTTTCTTTTTCGGGTGAAGGCGATAAATTTTTCAAAGTTCTAAGCTCCAATTTAAGCTCAAATGAAGGAGGAAAAGAAAACCTCCCGATTGACAACGAAGGACGGATAATACGAAACATTAAAATCCTGGAATTTCAGGATATTAAAAACGAAGCCCTGATTACCCTGGAATCAAGCCGCGGCTTTGACGGGCGAATTTTCCCTGTCCGCTCCGGTTTTGCCGGCCAGGAAGAATACCAGTCCACCTGCCTTATGACTCAACTGCCAGTTTCCCTTGATGCCGGCAAAACATGGAAGACCTCGTTCTCGCTTAAAATCAGCTCATAATGCCTTGTTAGAAGGCTTTCTTTTTACTATCATAACAGCACCATGAAACGTAAACTTATCTCTTCCGCGCTCCCCTATGTAAACAATGTTCCCCATTTGGGAAATTTGATCCAGGTGCTTTCCGCCGACGTGTTTGCCCGCTTCTGTAGAATTCGCGGATACGAGACCCTGTATGTGTGTGGAACTGACGAATACGGTACAGCCACCGAAACAAAGGCCGCTGAGGAAGGTATTAGTCCCAGGGAGCTTTGCGACAGGTACTTCAAAATGCACGACGATATTTACCGCTGGTTTCATATTGCTTTTGACATATTTGGCCGGACTTCCACACCAGTTCACACCGAAGTTACGCAGGGTATTTTCAATAAGCTTGATGCGGCCGGTTTTATTGTAGAACGTGAAATTGAACAGCTTTACTGTACAAGCTGCGGACGTTTTCTTGCCGACCGCTATGTGCGGGGTGTCTGTCCCAGTTGCGGCTACGCCAATGCCCGCGGGGATCAATGCGAGGACTGCGGCAAGCTCCTTGACCCAACAGAACTAAAAGACCCCAAGTGTTCCAGTTGCGGCAACGTGCCTCAAGTTGAAAAAACAAAACACCTCTATATCGATCTTCCAAAGATTAAGGGGCTTCTTGAAGCATGGCTAAAAACCGCTTCGATTGACGGCTTTTGGGCAAATAACGCAATACAGATGACCCAGGCATGGATTCGTGACGGACTCAGGGAGCGTGCCATTACGAGGGACTTAAAATGGGGAATTCCGGTGCCAAAGAACGGGTATGAAAAAAAAGTTTTTTACGTTTGGTTTGACGCGCCAATTGGTTACATATCTTTGACAGGGAACCTTGGCGAAAAAAGGGGAGGGGACTGGCGAAGCTTTGTAAACTACTGGTGGAAGAGCCCCGATGAAACAGAGCTCTTTCAGTTTGTAGGCAAGGACAATATTCCTTTCCACACGGTGATATTTCCCTCAAGCCTTTTGGGAAGCGGGGAAAACTGGACTATGCTGCACCATATGTCCAGTACCGAATATCTAAACTACGAAAGCGGAAAATTTTCCAAGTCACTGGGCATCGGTGTTTTCGGCACTGATGTTATGGAAACGGGAATCCCTGCGGATATATGGCGGTTTTACATTTTCTACAACCGGCCTGAAAAATCCGACACCCTTTTTACCTGGAAAGATTTTCAGGAGAAAGTAAACGGGGAGCTTATCGGAAACCTGGGCAACCTCGTGAACCGGACGCTCTCATTTGTCAGCCGCTATTATGGCGGGCGAATTCCTGACGGTAAGGCAAACGAAGAATTCTGGAGAACAATCCGGAAGAAGGAAGAAGAAATCACTGCCGCTCTGGAACGGGCCGATCTCCGCGATGCGTTTCACCTTATTTTTGAATTGTCATCCATTGCAAATAAAACCTTCCAGGACGGTGAACCCTGGAAAAATCGCCAGGGCGATCCGGCAGAACAGCAAAAAGCAAAGGCCCTGATAAGGGACCTTTCGTATGTTGTGCGGGATATAGCGGTGATGATTCAGCCCTATATGCCCCAGGCGGCGGAACAAATCGCTTCCTTCTTTGGGCTTTCTTTCGGCAACGACCTGGTGTACATAAAAGGGCAGGGGAAGCTTTCCTGGGACGACATCGGGAAGGAAACAGGCCTTGAAAGAGTTGTAAAGAGCGAAGTTCTCTTTTCAAAGCTCGAAGATGAAAAAATTAAAGAGCTGCGTGACAAGTACTCAGGAAGCCAGAAGGAAAGAATTGCTGAAGCAAGCGCTATCTCTGATTCTATGACCTCCGCTTCTATGACCGTATCAGGTCAGACAGAAAGCCCGGACATTCGTTTCGCCAAAACCATCGATCTGCGGGTTGCCGAGATCGTAAAGATCGAGCGCCATCCCAAGGCAGAAAAGCTCTACATAGAAACATTAAAGACAACGTCCGATGGCCAGCAGGAAGAAAGGATAATTGTATCAGGGCTTGTCCCTTATTACAAAGAGGAAGAGCTACTCAACAAAAAGATAATTCTGGTCAATAACCTGAAGCCCGCAAAACTACGCGGGGTTGAAAGCAAAGGGATGCTTCTTGCTGCCGAGGATCACGACGGGCCGCCAGATACGGAGGGTAAGGGCAGTATGCGGGTCGAGGTATTGGATGGGGGGGATGCTCCTGTTGGAACCAGGGTCAAAATTGAAGGCATCGATCCGACGGCTTCTGCGGAAATAGAAATCGACACCTTCTTTTCAATTCCGATGGAAGTCAGGGATAACATAGTAACCGTCGGTGGCAAGGCTTTAACCCTGGAAGGCAAACCTGTTAGGACAAAAATAGTATCTCAGGGAAATGTTCACTAAGTGTTTAGTTGAGTGCTTAATTGATGAAAAACGGAGAGAGGTTTTTAGCAGAACTCATAAAGGCCGATCTTTCTGTTTGCGATAAAGCGGCTTCTTTTTTGCAATCAGGCTTCTGGGGCAAATTCAAAGCACAATTCGGCTGGGAAGCTTTCGCTTTCAGAGTCATTTGGAAAACTGAAATTCGCGAGCACGAGGAGAAAACCCTCCTTGTATTGCGCCGCCGTTTGGCGCCGGCTTTTGCCCTTGCCTATGTCCCCTGGGGGCCAGAGCTGCCTGCCGATGTTCCATGTCAAGATGCGTTGGAAGAGCTGGCTAAATGCCTGAAAGAAAAACTTCCAAAAGACACAGTCTTTATTCGTTTTGATCCACCCTGGCTTATAGAAAGCGATAATCAATCTGCTATACCTCCTTCGTTTATTCGCGCTGAAGCTGATATACAGCCGCCTGATTCAGTTATTTTGGATCTAACTCAGCCAATGGATTTGATAGTTGAAAACATGAAGCCCAAATGGCGTTACAATTGTAGGCTTGCATTAAAAAAAGGAGTGAAGGTAAGACAGGCTGAAAAAAGTGAAATTGCGGTTTTTTATGAGCTCCTGAAAGAAACTTCAAAAAGGGATAGAATAGCGATACATGGCTTTGATTATTACAAGGCGCTTTTTTGTGTTAATTACGATACACCTGACATAAGACTTTACTTTGCGGAGTATGAAGGAGATACGCTTGCCGGTATCGTAACGCTTTTCCGTGATACAGATGCTGTTTATCTTTACGGCGCTTCATCGGACAAAAAGCGAAATTTAATGCCTGCTTACGCGCTTCAATTAAGGGCTATTGAAGATGCTAAGAATTATGGCTGTAACAATTATGATTTCTTTGGAATTCCTCCATGTAAAGATGAGGCTCATCCTATGTCAGGCTTATACCTGTTTAAAACCGGATTTGGCGGAAAAATTATCCATCGTCCCGGAAGTTATGATTTTCCATACAATTATATCTTGTACCGGTTATTCCGTATTGTCGAAAGTATGCGAAGAGTAATAATATTTCGAAAGAAGAAACGATAGTAAAATTTATATAACCCATCAAGTAAATTATCTTGCAAGCATATTCCATATTCAGTATGAAGAGGATATCCACACTGTATTTTAGTAGACAGAACAAGCATTATGTATAGTAAAGAAAATATCTGGCTTTTAGAAAAGTTCTTTTTGTGAAGGTTCTTTCCCGGTTATAATTAATTCTAAAAAACTATCTTCGTTAATTATCTTAACCCCAAATTCTAAAGCTTTTTTATTCTTGGCGGAACCTGATTCCGGATCGTTTGTAACAAGATAAGAAAGATCTTTTACCACGGAAGACTTTACCGATGCGCCAAGCGCTTTTATTTTTTCCTCGGCCTGGCTTCTTTTCATGCCTTTAAGTTCACCTGTAAAGCAAAAGGAAAGCCCTCTTAATGGAACGCTTTCTTTAAGCGGAGGAAGTGCTATTGAAATAATTCCGGCGGAAAGGACTTTAGCTATTTCATCTTTACACTCTGTTAGCCCGTTCAAAATTGTTTTTGCTGTAATCTCCCCAAGGCCATAAATACCTGAAAGATCCTCAAGGTTGGCCGAAAGCAATTTTTCCAGAGTATCGAAACCGGAAGAGGCTACCCTTTCCATGATAAGCTCCCCTACCCCTTCAAAGTCAAAACCGGCAACAAACGCTTCAAGTGAAATTTCACGCTTAGCTCTAATGTTGCGTATTACCTTGGCAGCGGATAATTCTCCCATCCTTTCAAATTCCGCAAGCTCAGTTTCATTTAGAGAGTATAAATCAGATATATTTCGCACCCTTCCTGATTCAAATAATTGGCGTATTAGTTTTTCGCCAAGCTCCCTGATGTCAAGCACAGAAACCCATTTTTCAAGCCTGTGATGGAGCCGTTTCGGGCAGGCTGAATTTGGACAGTAAAGCCTTGTACCTGCATCTTCAAGATCGCTGCCGCAAGAAGAACATTTTGAGGGGAACACAATTTCGCTTTTCTCAGGCGGTTCGCTTATCGCGTCCTCGGGAGCGAGCCCTTCAATTTTAGGGATAATTTCCCCACGCTTGACCACTGCTACTGCTGAGCCAATCTTTAGGCCCATGGCCCTTATCATGTCGGGGTTATTAAGGTTCGCCCGCTGAACTGTAGTCCCCGCGATGCGCACGGGATCAACAATACCAATTGGCGTATAAGTCGCGCCTGATTCACTCCATTCTACATTTCTGAGTATGCTGTATGCTGTCTCAAGGTCAAATTTAAAAGCAATTTGCCTTTCCGGCCTGGAGCGGCGAAGATCTGCCATGTCGGTCTGTAAATCCTTAACAACCAACCCGTCAATGTCCATGTCCAGAGTTTTGCGTTTTTCTGCGACTTCAGCCCTGTACGCAATTATTTTATTGGGATCGCTGAATTCCCTTGTCTCGGTTACTTCAAACCCCTGTTTTTTTAACCATGCTATTTTTTCAATCTCAGTTTTAAAAAAATTATCGTCCTCTATGGCGGAAGCGTCATAGCTTATAAAGTTCAAGTCTTCACAGCCTGCCCCATCTTTGCGGCGCATGATTCCGTTTGCAGCGTTTCGGCAGTTAGCTTTTGTTGGGTATTTTTGCTTCCACACCCCGGTTTTCATTACAACTTCGCCGCGCACTCCGCCTGAAAAATTCCCGGAGACTTCCTTTTTTACGCCTTTCATAAGAATGGCATTCCCGGTTATTTCATCTCCAATAGTCCCGTCCCCGCGGGTAAGAGCAGATTTTAATTTGCCGTTTTCGTATTGCAGCTCAAGGCTTGCACCGTCAAGTTTATACTGGACAACAAACGAATTAATTGCCGTCTTTTTTACCCATGATAAAAATTCAGCGGGGTTGGCGGCTTTTTCCTGGCTTCCCATGGGAATAAGATGCTTTGCCTTTGGAAAACCGTCGACACTATCGGTTCCCACTTTTTTAAAAAGCGGATGATCAGGCGCAAGGTTTTTAAGCTCATCCCATAGCAGATCAAATTCAGAATCTGAAATTTCCGCTTCGCCGTTATAATAAGACTGTTGATAGCCTTCTATCATAGCGGCAAGGGCATTTATTCTTTCGCTTTTGTTTTTCACCTAACACTCCAAAATTAAACCTTTAAAAAGAAAAGCTCCCTTATTTCATGGTTCTTATGCCTGGCTTTTATTTCAAATTCCGTTTCCGGCCTCCACTGCTGGGACTCTGAAAAAGCCGGGTACTTGTTTACCAAAGACGGCGTTGCGCTTAGCTCCCTCAGTGCCCAATCCGCGTAGTCTGTCCAGTCGCTTACCATATAAATGTAACCGCCGGGAAGGAGCTTCATGGCAAGCATATCCGTAAATGGGCGCTTTACCAACCTCCTTTTATGGTGCTTCTTTTTCGGCCACGGATCAGGAAAAAAAATATGAAAAGCCGAAACTGAATTATCAGGAATTTTGTATGTCAGGATTTCCGTCGCATCTCCTTCGATTATTCGGATATTCTTTATTGCCATTTTTTCAATATCCCAAAGGAGCCGGCCTATGCCAGGTTTGTGTACCTCAATTCCAAGGTAATTTATCTCCGGGTTTTTATGAGCAATGCCGGCTGTTGCCCTTCCCATTCCGAAACCTATTTCAATATGCAAAAGCCCGTCATTTCCAAAAAGAGAATGGCAATCAATGCTCCCTTCTTCATCTCCCTTTATAGCATAAAGGGGAAAAAGAGTTTCATATGAACGTTTTTGGGCAGGGCTCATTCGGCCGGATCTCAATACGAAACTTTTAATTGTCCGGATTCCTGTTATAGAATCCATTACCGGATTGAAATCGCTTCGGAAAGTATAGAAATTTTATATTCAGGCTCTTCCGCCCATAGGGCAATGGTTCTTACAGCGTTTGTAACCCTTAGATCCCTGAGGCTGCCGCTTAATTCCTTGACCTGGATAACCTGGGTTATTTTTCCCTGTTGATCGTAACCAATTATGCGGTTTACAGGATACCGCGAATTAATTAGATATGATCCTTCCGAATAAGATAATGAAGGGAACGGATACGGAGGTGTCTCCGGGCCATCATAAGTAAACCTTCGCTCCTTGCTTTCCCCGCCTTTGTTAAAAAGAACCGCCCGGTATTGCCCGCGCGGTAAAGGGGCATCTCCAAACATTGCGATACTGCGGCTTCCTATCCATGTTTTACCGTCTTCCTCATGCATAATCCAGTCATCTGATGTGAAAATCCATCGTAATCCTTCCCTGTCATTGTAAAGGTATAGCTCCGACAGGTTATCTACGCCATCATCGTCTTCCGGTAGAATGAAAAATGAATACCTTTCTTCTGTTTTTTCCCTTCCCATGTAATATACCAGGTTTATAAAGCCATAAAGTATTTCAGGCTCGGCTCTGGAACAGGAAAAAAGCCCGGTCAAAACAATCATCGATAGAATAAAAAACGGAATTTGCAAAAGACGCGGCAATTTCATATTTTTATTGTAGTTGTTTTTAATAAATAACTCAATATACTATAAATTAAGCCTTTCAAAGATAAAAAAGGGAGTATTGGGATTCGTTTTCTTGCGATCGCTTTTATTATTTCACTCTTCCCGGCATTAATTCATGGCGAAACCACAGAAAAAGAAAATTATAACCATGTCTTTGAAGTATTGTCCGGAATGCCTGTTTCGCTGGAAGAGCGTTCCCTTCTGGCTGACTTTGGCAATTTTAGCTCATCGCTTTTGGCAAGAAGCCGGGAATCAGCGAGTACGAACCGCGAACATGGAACCTTTGTCTTGGCTGTGCCTTTGGACGCTGAATTTGCCGTGGACACTGCGCTTTCCCTGACGAAATTACTAAAAGAAAAAAACAACGCGGTAAACATCCTGGTAGCTTTTCTCGGCGGAGAAAAAATAAAACTGCCGGATGATCTTCTTGCTCCTTCCAATGCAAATATGCGAACTACTTCTTATAGCGGGCTCCGCGATCTTTTAACATTGACCGATTTGCCGGAAAATTGGGTGCTTTGTTATTTTGACGCCGACCAGGCGCCTGAGAGCCTGGTCCTTCGCCATGGGGGAAAAGGTTATCTGGCGCCTCTTAGCGTAATAAAGCCATTGCCTGCCCTATTCAGATCCTTCAATATTCCCTGGTCTTTCGCAATCCGTTTCAACAGTATTTATAAGCTGGGCCTTGTTGAGGGACCTGAAGCTCTGGCTATTGCCTGGCAGGAAGAAGTAAACTGTTTTATTCTATCAGGAAAAAAAATTAGTCATGGCAAAACGCTAACGCCGGATACTTTATCTGAACTTTTTCTTAATTATGCCATTTCATTGAATTTCCCGATATTAAGCCCCGATAGGCATTATTCATTTATATCTTTACCAAACAGTAAATATTTCTTTATTACAGAGGGGATAACTGCGGCAATAATTTTGTCGATAGTGGCTATTTTTCTTTTTCTGTATTTGCTTTATTCCGCCCGTAATAATGCGATTCTGATTTATCATTTCTGGCTTATAATAAAAAATTTTTGGTTTTTTATTATTCCCATTCCCCTTTTGGTTATCTGTTTAAAGGCTTCAACTTTATTGTATTACCTCCTGATAAGAAATTTTAATGCCCCCTTCACGGTAGCCAATCATTCAGGATTCTTATTATCGTTGTTTTTTGCCATATCTGCTTTTTCTCTTTCTCTGGCAGCCTTGGACCGCTTGCATTTTCCCCAAAGGGCCCGCTTTTATGGATTTGCCGCCCTGATTTTTTGCATTCTGGGAATTCTGTCGGCTGCGCTGCTGGACTTTGCCTATGTGCCTTTTTTTATCTGGTCTTTTGTTTTTATTTCTATCGGGGTAATTGTTTTAAATCCCATATTAATATTTATTTTCGCCCTTTTAGCCCCCATCCTTGCTGTTTTTGCTTTTTCTAATATATTTGAGACCGGCAGTACAAGGCTCGCAGAACTTTTTATTTTTTCGCCATGGCAAGCCAAAGAAGGCTGGGCTGTAACAATCCAGGTTACCCTGCTACTCCTGCCCGTTATTTTTCTTTTTATGCGGGGATTTATTTTGTTCCAGAAATCGTTTGCCATTAATATACAATTAAATAAAAAGATAAGGCTTATCGCACTTTCCGTTCTGGCAGTAACTATAGTTTTTGCCATGGCAGCACAGATTTTAATTTCTAAGCAAAAAAACCTGAGTGAAAAGAGGTATATTACTGAAATTTCCGAAGTGGAAGGGAATGACGCCAGGCTTGCCCTCTTAATTGACGATATTGTTTTTCAGGATAGCCGAATTCTAACAATGAATCTTTTAGCCAGGAGCAGCCCTGTGCGCTTTGACGTTTCTCTGGAAAGCGTTGATGGAAAAACCCTGCTCCCCGTGTATTCAGCCCCGGTACCTTTTGGAAGGGCCGATGACGGGAAAGCTATTTTCTTTTCCATGGGGGAAGAACCGCCCAATCCATTTGCCATGGAAATTGTTCTGCCGCTGGATTTCGAAGGTTTATTAAAAGCCGCTGCAATTTACAATGACTCAGCCAATAATTTTTTAATAGTCAGCAAGCGCATCAGGCTGGAAGCTACCACAGGAATTCGACGTTAACGCCATCTGTGGCAGAGATGACTGAATAAAGAGGCAATGAACAGGATACCCTTTTACCGGGAGAAATTATAGTGCTTCCGGAAATATTATCCAGTGCAAAACCCCTGTTGTCAGTTATTTTAACACTGCCTTCGCCTGGAAAACTCATAGCCATTTTTAACGAATATGATTTTGAAATTTCCGCAATAAGATTTTCTAAAGCCGTAGTGTTTTTGGGCTTTGAGTCGTTCAGTACCATAAAAATACGGCCTGAATGGGTATCCCCTGAAAAGGAAGAACGAAGGCCGCTTGCATCAATAAAAGACATCAGCGATTTTAAATCCTCAAATTCCATTTTTGCGTTTATTATAAGATCATTTCCGTCTTCTTTGGAAGAAAACGATGTCAATTTCATTCCGGGAAGCCTGTCCATTGTACGCTCAAAATCGGCCCTGCCCACGGGGATGGTATTCCATCTTTCATTACCGTCAAGCCTGCCCAAAGCGTCAAGGGCTTTGGATATATGGTATTCAAGGGCAACGTTTCCCGATCCATTTTGATTGAGGGATATATCTGCGCTGACTCCAACACAGGAGGAAATAACAAATAACAAATAACAAATAACAAAGAGCAAAATATTGGGGCTGCGTTTTTTCATGCCGTTTAAAATTCCTCCGAATAAATGCTGATATCATGTATGCGAACGGGCATTTCCTTTTCTATCATTTCAAGCGCCTTGTGCATCACTGACTCTCCAAAATTTTTTGAATTGGAAACCAGAGCGCCTCCTATCTGCCCAAAAGACAAAGAGTCATTTAAATCCACTTCCGCCGCACTCATGTGAAAGCGGCGCTGAAGCTTATCCTTTACAGAACGAATAATACGCCTCTTCTCTTTTATATTATCAACATCAGGTATTTCAAAAATAAATTGTATCATCGAAACTATCATAACTAAGCGGATGCCTCTGTTTCATCCTCCTCTTTCTGATTTTCTTTTTTCGCATTATCCATTTTAATCTTCATTTCATCCAGGATCTTTTGTATTTCGTCCCTATGGACCTGGTTTATTCTTTTATCCAGGACAAGCGCCTCAATAGCTTCAATGTCAGAGAACCCTTCTTTAACGGCATCGGTAAATTCCTTTAGCCCTTCTTCGTTATCGGGGTCTACTGTAAGAAGAAGGCGGGATTTTTCAAACCTGATTGTGTTTTTTTTAAGGGTTTCCGTGTCCTTCGTAGCGGCCTTTATGGCGTCATTGTATTGTTCCAATGCCCGCGCGTAAAATTCCGCTTTTTCCAAAACACGGGCGTATTCAAGAAAGCCCTGAGGATTGGGCGTGCCAGCATTCACAATAATCCATTTGGCGAAAGTGTCTACGGCTTCTACCCTGCCCATTTCTCTTTGCGCCCGTGCAAGAAGCAGAACGGAAGGCGCTTTTTCTTCCAGGGCAAAGGGGTATTTGTTAAGCACTCTTTCACAATCTTCGTATTTTTGAAGGCCGTAAAGGACCAAAGCATAGTTATATCCGTCGTCCGCGCTTTCGGGAATCAGCTCCAGAACCCTTGCGTAATGGGCTTCCGCTTTTTCAAAATCGCCGTTTTTTATACGGGTGTAAGCCGCAGCCTTTAGAGCCATCGTGTTATTCGGATCCTTTTTTAGGATGTTTTCAAAATATCCTGCCGCTTCTTTATAATGCCCTGTTTCAAAGGCTATCCTTCCAAGGTTGTATTCCGAAGCCAGCATGGTTCTATCGGCAGTACGGGCCCTGTTAAGCCATGTTTCGGCTTCGGTGAATTTGCCCATCTCAAAATACGCCATGCCGATAGAAAAATATTCTTCTGCCTGCGCTGCGCCTCTGGTGACACAGGACATGGAACCGGACACAATAAAAAGGGCAAAAAGCAAAAAAGATAATTTTCTAACAAAAATAATCTTCTTTTTCAATTTTCTGTCCCGGTATTAAGAACAGTTTCTTCGATCTCCCGGAGCTGTGCCCGGTAAAGGCGCGCGATATTTGAGCCGTAATCGGCAACAAGCTGAATTATGTTCCTGGGCTTTTCAGAATCGGTTCCGTTGATCCTGTCCCCCGCGTCTCCCAGGCCGGGCATAATATAGGCGTTTTCATTCAGCATCGGATCCATCCAAAGCGTATAGACATAGCAATTTTCCAGGGCGCGTACAGCCCTTAGCGCCCCTTTCAAGGCGGCAATTACATTAAAGAACTGTATGGATTTGGGATGAATACCTTCGTTTAAAAGATACTTGACAACGGTTACCAGGCTTCCCCCGGTAGCGTTCATCGGATCGGCAAAGACAAGATCCTTTCCGTCAAGGTCTTTCAGGTTAAAATATGACCTGTCCAGATCAAGGATATATTCCATATCGAATTCATGCCTCGCCTCATCGCGGCGGATTTTGAAAAGGGCAAAGGGTGTAACATAGCCATGCGATGAAAACTCCTGAATTTCCTTGCTCATAATCATCGAAGGAAGAAGCGCCCCCCTGAGCATGACGCACATAACCGTATTTTCTATCTTGTCGTCAATGTTTGTTATCTTGTGAATGGCAAAATTCTGAACCGGAATGTTTACAGGCGTTTTAACGATCAGGTAATTCTTGTTGGAACCTTTTGTCCCGCCGTATGCCAGCTTAAACAGCATTTCGTATGCCCGCTGCGTATAATATACAAATTCTTCCTTTTCGGTTCTTATGTCCCTTAATTTTGAAATTAATCTGGAAGCTTCCGGATGGTTTTCCTGGGGAGTTTCAAATGAATACACATGAAGCCGCTTATCCTCACTGCAAATTTCCTGCATGATATTTCCCATTTCATTGAAAAGGCGTATCAGATTTTCCTCTTCGCGCTTCTTTTCTTTATCAAGCCTGCTTTTGTCAAGTATTGAATAGCAGCTCATCACCTCACGGTAAATCTTGCCCATATTGTCAATATGATCCCGGTCAGCATTTGTCAGATAGCCGTCCAAATCCTCCGCTTTGAGGATAATCTGATTCATGAGTAAACTCTACACTATTTAACCAGAGAGTACAAGTTCTTATACAGGCAGAGCTTTTAAATCCCGCCACTTCCAGGATTGCCTAAACCGTTGTAATATTGAACCAATCAAAACATATGGGGAGGAATTTCCCATGAATATTACTACAAGGGGCCGCTATGCGCTTAGAGCTTCTTTGGCTTTGGCAAAAATGGGAACGAATGGGGAACCGGTATCCGTTAATAATCTTTCGGAAGAGGAAAACATCCCCTCAGTTTTTCTAGAGCAAATTTTTTATAGATTAAGAAAAGCGGGAATTGTAACTTCAATAAGGGGCCCAGGCGGTGGTTTCTGTTTTGCCAAAAGCCTGAATGAACTGACAGTTAAGCAGATACTTGAAGCTGCCGGAGAAAACCTGGAAATTACTTTTTGCGACAAGACCGGCGATAGCTGCGATAAGATAGGGCAATGCCTGTGCCATTACATATGGCTGGAAGTAAACCAGCTTGTGAAAAATTACTTTAATAATATCTCCCTTTCCTCAATTTTGGAAAAATATAAAAATGTCGTTACTAATCCGGAAGTAGAAAAACATGAATAAGTGAAGGGGTACTGTATATATTTGAATAACTGGCAGGGTTAATGCCAACTGCCACTATAAACATCGCGGCATAGGTATAACGCATATCGCTGTCTGCGAGATCGGCCTTGTTTATAACATCGGCATTTATCTGACTGGTAATATTTGCAGGATTCCAGAGTTCCCCGCTGTTTCTAAAGTAGCGATCTGGCCTGGGGCTGAAAAGGCCTCCGCCATCTGATCTCCATAGCACATAAGTAGAATTCCCAATCGTCAATGTCGGTCTTATTGACGATCTAAAATCGAATATAAGGGATTGTCCAAGGGATGATTCTGATAAAATTGTGCCTATATTATTAGTATTAGGATCCTCCAAGACAAGGTACTTATAACCCTTGTCTTGAAAAAGCTTATTCATGTCGACATTTACCTGGGTTGTGCTGTTAATATAATAGCTAAAACTATTGTAGTCAGAAGCTAAAATCGGGTTAATCGTTGAATAGATATCTTTTGTGATTGATGATAGAAGTATATTACTTATATAAATACGGTAAAAAACGGCAAAATTTGTAAAAGTAGTGCCCGGAGAATCACGCGGTATGCGTACAACCGCACGGCTACTTAATTCTTGAATTATATTGCCCTCGGGAATAGGATCAATATACGGATAGTCTTCAATACCGCAGGAAAAAATAAAAAATAAGCAAATAAAAAATAAAAAATAAAAAACAGTACTTTGCAATCTTTTGGACATAGTGCTAGTCCGATAAAACCAATAACCGGTTCTGGGCTAAATTCAGCCATACCTGATCATTTGGCCACTTTGCCAGTAAATTTCTGTAAGCTTCAATAGCGGAATTCCTGTTGTTGCGGGATTCTTCAAGCCGCCCTACGGAAAACTGCGCCCTTGCGGCTGCCGGAAAGGAATCCCCGTAACCTGCCGCCCTTGAATAGTGAGCGATGGCTTGTTCTATTCTTCCCTGCTCTTCGGCTGCTACGGCGGCATTAAAAACCGCAATGGGGGCAAGGTAACTCTTAGGAGCGGCATCCGCCGCTTTCAGCCATTTCTCCTCGGCTGTTTCCCAATTTCCCTGATCCATGCTTATATTGGCGTTGATGCTATAGGCACGGGCAGCGGCAAATCCTGAATTTTTATTCTCGAATTCAGTAAGTTCCGACGAAAGAACCCCAAGTTCCAATTGCTGTGAAGTATCAAGGCCTTCTTCACCGGAAAGGCTTTGTTTTATGGCTTCATACCTGCGGTTAAGCGCGTCTACCTTGCTTAAGGCATTGGATTGGGTTTTTTCCCTCACCACGCTTATAACTACAAAAGTTACAATCACCAGAACAACAGCGGCCAGAGCGACCAAAAATTGCGTCCGGTTTTTCTGGATTAAGTCGCCAATCCGCTCATTAATCTTCTCGCTAAAAGTTAATTCATCCTTGCTTTGGGTATCCGGCCTTGCTGCCATTGTCATTACTCCTTTAAATTGACGATATCCAGTTCTTTTACCAGCCTGGATAAATAAGTTCTTTGTATGCTCAGTACCTTTGCCGTCTCTGTCTGATTCCAGTTGTTTTCTTCAAGCACCTGCTTAATATAACGGGCTCTGAAACTATTCTCGGCGTTTTTCAGATTTCTGCTTCCATCTGCCGAAAATATATGCTGAACCGGCGATTTAAGGAAAAGATCTTCAGCTTCAATTTTCTTCCCCTTTCCTATAACACAGGCCCTTTCAACACAATTTCCCAGTTCCCTGATATTACCTGGCCAGGAATAGGAGAGCATGGTTTCCATCGCTTCCTGTGAAAAGCCTGTTATCTGATTTTTGGTTTCTTTAATATACTTTTTTAAGAACATTTCTGCTAGTTCCGGAATATCTTCTACCCTCTGCCTTAATGGCGGTATATAGAGAGGAAGCACGTTCAGCCTGTAGTACAAATCGCTGCGAAACTCGCCGTCTTCAACCTGTTTTTCAATATCGCGATTCGTTGCCGCCAGAATCCGCACATCCACGGTTACAGTAACATCAGACCCTACTTTTTCAAAAGTCTTTTCCTGAATCACCCGGAGCAATTTTGCCTGAAGGCTAAGCGGCAGTTCCCCTATTTCATCAAGAAAAATGGTTCCCCCGTTCGCGAGTTCAAAGCGGCCGTGCCTTGAAGAAACAGCGCTGGTAAAAGCGCCCTTTACATGGCCGAAAAGCTCGCTTTCCAAAAGCCCTTCGGGAATAGCGGCGCAGTTTACCTTTACAAAAGGCTTGTCACTGCGGGCGCTTTTAAGGTGTATCTGCTCGGCAAAAATTTCCTTGCCTACCCCGCTTTCCCCCAGAAGAAGGACCGAAGAATCAGTTTTTGCTACCCTCTCTACAATCTCAAACTTTTCCCGAATGACGGCGCTTTTTGCCACTATGGCATGGTGGGGTACGCTCGATTTTATCTGCTCATGAAGAAGCTGCTTTATTTTATCATGCGCTTTTTCCATGCTTCGGGCATTAAAAATGGCAATACCGGCCTGAGTGGCAAAAATCTCAAGCCACTCCAAATCGTCTTCATTAAAGCCCTTTCCGCTTATTTTATTTATCAGTTCTATAACGCCATGGCACTCGTCTTTTACCCGCA
>Ga0268262_10003606_pt1 | contig 16657 bp, 9 predicted proteins | sample TergutNc150P3_FD_190354 | JGI IMG/M metagenome (GOLD analysis project Ga0268262, IMG submission 190354) | Nasutitermes corniger P3 segment gut microbial community from laboratory colony in Florida, USA - Nc150 P3 (SPAdes) (version 2) | ecosystem: Host-associated > Arthropoda: Insects > Digestive... | reverse complement strand
CCACCGAGCCGATTATGCCGCACATCAACGCGGGTCTTGTTGAAGGGGCGCGGAAACTTGGAACGGCGGAAGGTTATTCCGGCTATCAGGACGAGGGGATGGCGGAGTTAAGGGAAAAAATATCCTCTGTCTTTTACGGCGGTAAATTCTCTATCGAAGAAATATTTATCTCAGACGGGGCAAAGTGCGACATCGGAAGATTGCAGGTTCTCTTTGGATCGGGGACAAAGATAGCGGTACAAGACCCCTCTTACCCCGTATATGTAGACGGCTCCGTTCTGGCGGGAGCCGCCGGAAGCTGGCAGGGCGAAGGGTACGCGGGCATTACATACCTTCCATGTACGGCGGAAAATAATTTTTTCCCCAACCTTGATCTTATTCCACAGAACAGCCTTATCTACTTCTGTTCACCTAATAACCCCACCGGCGCGGTTTCGGATCGCTCTCAGCTTACCCAGCTTGTGGATGCCGCCGTAAACAAGAAATGTATCATTGTCTTTGACGCCGCCTACAGCGAATTTATCCGCGACAGCGCTCTTCCAAAAAGCATATACGAAATAGAAAAGGCGGCTCTTTGCGCCATTGAGGTAAACTCATTCTCAAAGCCGGCGGGGTTCACCGGAGTGCGACTTGGCTGGTCTGTTGTTCCCAAGTCGCTCAAGTACTCGGGCGGCGAAAGCGTCAACGCGGACTGGGGCAGGATAGCCGGAACAATTTTTAACGGCGCGTCCAATATCGCGCAGTCAGGCGGGCTTGCCGCGTTAGACGACAAAGGTCTCGCGGAAATGCGCGCCATGATGGACTTCTATCTTGGCAACGCAAAACTTATCAGGGACGCGCTGCGAAAACTTGGGATTTACTGTATCGGCGGAGACAACTCGCCTTACATTTGGGCGCACTTTCCCGGAAGGGACAGTTGGGAAGTATTCACCGAGCTTTTGGAAAAGTGTCAGGTTGTTACCACGCCCGGCGCTGGTTTCGGACCGGCTGGTCAGGGCTTTATCCGTTTTTCCGCATTCGGTCACCGCGCCGATGTCGAAGAAGCGTGCAGGCGTATTAGCGCGCAGTTTTCCTGATATTGCAAGCAAGTTTACTTGCAAGCAAGTACTTGCAGGCAAGTTGTCTTGCAAGCCTCTCTTGAAAGCTGTATATTGAGAGAATGGCAGTCGATATTCAGAACATTATAAAGAATCTTCATCCTCTGGAAGTACGAATCCTCCTTCATTATAAAAAGGGCGATGAACTCACTATCGAGAAAGTTGAACAGGAACTGGGTTTTAAGCCGGGAAACGGAAATCAGGCGCTTTCGTGGCTTGCCGGCAAGGGGCTGATTGGCGAAATCCGGCGGGAAACGGCGGTTTTTTATGAATTGACCGAACTTGGCCGCGAATGGAAAGAAAAAGGCAGCCCCGAAGAGCGGATTATTGAGCTTGTAAGGAAACAGCCCGGTGCGTTAAAGCTCCCGGATATCGCGAAGAACCTTAATATAGAAAATAAAGACATAGGCAGCGCGTTCGGCAGTCTTTCCAAACTTGGCATACTGGCGATGGATAACGACAAAAACGTATTAATAAAAAACCCTCATGTAGAATTACTGCTTAAGGAATTTTTTAACGGCGAGAAAGTAAATGACCCGGCTATTAATTACCTTGTTGTTATTCGCGGTTTGCTGGAAAAAGGGACAAGCGCTTCCGTTCCAGAAGCAGCGCTTCCAGAAGCGGCGCTTTCCGCCGCCGAAAAAACAGCAATAGGCGGTATCGCCAAAAAACGCGGCGCCGCGGACGCGCCGTTCCGCCAGATAGACAGAGAAACCGTTGTTTTTGCTTTTTCCTCGGACGGCGGTTCTGTTCCGGCGCAGGAAGCGGCCGACGCGCTCAGGGCGGCGGGAATTACAGGCGATGAAACCGGCTCTTTAACTCAGGCAATGCTTGAAAGCGGAAGCTGGAAGGGAAAGACATTCAGATCGTATAACGTAAAAACTCCGCCAGTCCGTTTGAACCCCGGCAGAAGCAACCCCTACGCGAAATTTCTTGAAAATGTAAAGGACAAGCTTGCTTCGCTTGGCTTTGAGGAATTTGACGGGCCGTTAGTCGAAACCGAGTTCTGGAATTCGGACGCTCTTTTTATGCCGCAGTTTCATTCGGCGCGGGATATTCACGACGTGTACAGCATAGCGGATCCGTCTTCCGCGGGCGGGATAGCTGGCAATTCCGCAGGCGGAATTGCCCTAGCAAAAAACATTGACGAGCCTTGGCTTTCCAACGTTGCCGCCGCCCATGAAAACGGCGGGAAAACGGGCAGCCGCGGCTGGAACTACGGTTTTGACCGCGAATTTACGCGGCGGCTGATCCTTCGCTCTCAGGGAACCGTGCTTTCCGCAAAGAGCCTTCCCGCGGCAAAAGTGCCCGGCAAATACTTCGGCATTGTGCGCTGTTTCCGCTACGACCGCGTAGACGCAACCCACCTGCCGGACTTTTACCAGACCGAGGGCATTGTGTTAGGTGAAAATGTCAACCTTCGCACCCTTTTGGGAATGTTGGAAATGTTTGCCCGCGAAGTTGCCGGCGCGAAAGAGGTAAAATACGTTCCCGGCTACTTTCCGTTTACCGAACCTTCGGTAGAAGTGCATATCAAGCACCCGGTGCTAGGCTGGTTCGAGCTTGGCGGCTCCGGCATTTTCCGCCCTGAGGTAACGGACAGCCTTGGCGTGAACGTGCCTGTAGCCGCGTGGGGTATCGGAATCGACAGGATGGCGTTAATGGCTTTGGGTTTGAACGATCTTCGCGAATTGTTCAGCCACGACATTGAAAATGTTAGATTAAGACGGGCTAAAAATTCAGGAGCATAAATGAATATTTTACCGGCGGATCGTTATGGTTACGATTTTATCCCTGCCGAATATCTGCCGAAGGATTTGCAAGGTTCTAACACCTCTGGTGTTAACGAATACTGGCTGCGTAACGCGCAGCAGGCGGAACTTTTTTCCAAAAAACCGGATTCATGGCGGCATTTAAAAACAGATGAAATTGAAACACTTAAAAAAAACCGAAACAACTGTTCAAACTGGGATAATCTTTTGGTCAGCGAACAGTTTGATCCTTCTCTGATACGCGACTCTTCTTTTTACGGTCTTGTGCGGATAGGCGCTCTGAAAAATGTCCTCTTAAAACACAATGACTTCTGCGTACCGGCGGGAATTCGCAACAGCGTAATTATTTCGTGCGACATCGGCGACGATACGGCGATTCAGAACTGCGCGTATATTTCGCATTATATTATCGGTAACAACTGCATACTTTCCAAAATTGATGAAATGCAGACTACAAACCACGCAAAATTCGGAAACGGCGTTATCAAGGACGGCGAAAGCGAGGAAGTGCGCGTGTGGATCGATGTAATGAATGAAGCGGGTGGCAGATCCATTCTGCCCTTCGATACAATGATCGCCGCGGACGCTTATATGTGGGCGGCGTACCGCGACGATACCGCCATGACGGACAAATTGGCGGAGATTACACAAAAACAATACGGAAGTTTACGCGGCAATTACGGTACGATTGGTTCCGGTTCAACAATTAAAAGCTGTTCGATTATCAAAGATACGGCAATCGGAAACTGCGCCTACATTAAGGGAGCGAATAAACTTAAAAATTTAACGATTCATTCCTCCGCCGAAGAGCCGACGCAGATAGGCGAAGGCGTGGAAATGGTGAACGGCATTGTCGGATACGCGTGCAGTGTTTTTTACGGCGCAAAGGCGGTGCGATTTGTCATCGGCAGAAACAGCAGCCTTAAATACGGGGCGCGGCTTATCCATTCCGTGCTTGGAGACAATTCAACCGTATCGTGCTGCGAGATGCTTAACAATTTGATCTTTCCGGTGCATGAGCAGCACCACAACAATTCATTTTTAATAGCGAGTCTTATCCAGGGAATGTCGAACATGGCAGCGGCGGCCACAATAGGCAGCAACCACAACAGCCGCGCCAACGACGGCGAAATTCGGGCAAAGCGCGGCTTTTGGCCCGGGCTTGCGGTAAGCCTTAAACACTCGTGCGTCTTCGCTTCTTTCGTGATCATCGCAAAGGGCGAGTATCCTTCGGAACTTAATATTCCGTTTCCTTTCGCCCTTGTGAACAACAACGTTCACAAGAACCGTCTTGAAGTAATGCCAGCCTATTTTTGGCTTCACAATCTGTACGCGCTTGAACGCAATTCATGGAAGAGCAAAAGCCGCGACAAAAGAAAAGTAAAAAACCAGCGCATAGAAACCGATTATCTCGCGCCGGATACCGCGGAAGAAATAGTTAACGCTCTGTCGATCTTAAACGGCTGGCTTGGAGAATCCGGCTTTTCGGCGCAGGACATGACAGGCATGGACGGCGGGCATGTCCGTATTATTCTTTGCCGCCACCTTGAACACAGCAAGCGCGGGCAGGTAATCATAAAGCCGCTTGAGGCTATAGCCGGATACCGTCAGATGCTGCGCTATTACGCGGTTAAAACCCTTGCGGATTTTTTTGATTCTCACCCGGAACTGGATTATCAGGGCTTGCTGGAATTACTTGGTCCGCCTGCTCCTAAAGAGCGTATCAAAGATTGGACAAATATCGGCGGGCAGATTGTTCCCTCTTTCCGCGTGGACGAATTGCGCAAAAACATCCGCGAAGGCGAAATTAAAAATTGGGAGGAAATTCACCGGATATACGGCCATTGGGACGAAGCATACCCTTTTGACAAATGCAGTCACGCGTGGTCAACGCTTGCGATTCTCCGGCACACGGAAGAAGCTCCTTCCGCCGCCGCGTTCAAAACGGAGCTTTCTCTGGTTCGGGAAACACGCCGCTGGATAGACAAACAAATCTACGAAAGCAGGGCAAAAGATTTTCACAGTTCATTTAAAAAAGCGACATACCGTAATATCGCGGAAATGGAAAAGGTTTTGGGCAAGCCGGACGAAAACCCGTTTATCCGCATTGTGCATAAAGAAAGCGGCGTATTCTTTGAAATGATAGAAAGAGTAATAAAGCGTATCAGTTAAATTTAACCATCAACCCAGTCCGGCTTTTCTTCTTGAATACACGTCGTAGAAGACCGCCAAAATCAAGATTGAGGCTTTAACAACATACTGGTAGTGCTGGCCAAGGTTCATCAGCGTCATGCCGTTATTAATCGCACTCATTACAAGACCGCCGACAACAACCCCGATTACAGAACCAATGCCGCCTCCCGCTGAAACGCCGCCGATGTAACACGCGGCAATCGCGTCCAATTCAAAGAGGTTGCCCGCCTGAGGAAGGGCGCTGTTCATGTAACCGGTGCTTACCACCGCGGCAAGTCCCGTTAATCCGCCCATGAAACAGAAGACAATAAATGTTACCATCTCCGAATTGATACCGGAAAGTTTTGCCGAGCGCGGGTTGCCGCCGACCGCGTATATATAGCGGCCAAGAACGGTATTGTTCAAAAGAAAATGAAAAGCCATAACTGCAATGCCAAGAACCAGTACCACAACCGGAAGCCCTCTGTAACGCGCGAACCTGTCCGCAAGACCAAGCGTTAAAAGGCTGATCAAAACAAGTTGGATTACAAACAACGGGAAAGGAGTTACATCAAAACCATTGGCGATTTTTTTCTTGCGTCCGATAAATTCGGTTAAATAATAAGCTAGAAGTACCAGAACCGCCAAAATTATCGCCATTGGGAAATACGGTCCAATTTGTCCGATTCCCATAATTTCGTCCACAGTTCCGGTGGATAAAAGAGAATAACCGTCGTCGTGCATACTGATGGGGCTTACCTTTGTAATAATGTATGTAAGTCCTCGGAAAAGCATCATTCCCGAAAGGGTTACGATAAACGCCGGCATATTCGCAAAAGCTACCCATGCTCCCTGATAAGCGCCGATAATAACGCCCATGGCAAGAGAGGCCAGCAAGGTAATCGGCATTCCGACGCCGGTATTGTAAATCATCGCGCTTAACGCGCCTACCATAGCGCATACGGAGCCGACCGAAAGATCAATTCCCTGCACAATGATTACCTGAACCATACCAATCGCCAAAATTAATACATAGCTGTTCTGAAAGAAAATATTGGTAAAGTTACGAGGACTCCAGTTAGTTCCGTCGGTTAACGGAGCGAAAATTATCATGATCACCGCAAGCATGATAAACATTGAGTAATTACGAATGTTGTTTCTAATCATGGTTTTAATGTCGGAAGAGTTAATTGTTGTTTCAGTCATAGTAATTTAGTCTCCTTTATTTTCATCCTACCAGCGCAAGATGCATTATTTTTTCCTGGGTCGCTTCTTCTTTGTTAAGCACCCCTTTTATTTGCCCTTCGTTCATAACGTAAATTCTGTCCGCCATTCCCAACGCTTCTGGAAGCTCGGAGGTGACCATGATAACGCTCTTCCCGGAGGCAATCATGTTGTTCAGAATGCCGTAAATTTCCGTTTTGGCGCCAACGTCAATGCCCCTTGTCGGTTCGTCTACTATTAATATCTCCGGGTCCGCCAAAAGCGCTTTGCTTACGACCACTTTTTGCTGGTTGCCGCCGGACAGGTTACGGACAATCTGGTTTATCGACGGAGTCCTTATGTTCAAATCGTTACGGTAACGTTCCGCTTCTATAATTTCTTTTTGGTTGTCAATTATCCCCATAAAATTGGAAATTTTGTTCAGACTGGAATGAGTTATATTCGTTTTTATATCCTGAATCAGCACAAGGCCAAGGCTTTTGCGGTCTTCTGAAATATAACCAAGCCTTGAATTAATCGCTTCGTGAGGGCTGTTGAACTTTTGCCTTTTGCCGTTAATCAGCAGTTCGCCTTCGCTGCGGTATCCGTAGGAATTACCAAAAATGCTCATCATTAATTCCGTGCGTCCCGCGCCCATAGGTCCGCAAAAAGCCAATATCTCGCCCTTGCGCAGGAAGAAGGAAACATTTTCTACTACTTTTATATCGTGGTAATCGGGGTGATACACGCTCCAGTTTTTTACTTCCATTACAGTATTGCCCGGCGACGATTTTCGCTCGGGGAAACGGTGGGTAAGATCGCGGCCTACCATGTCTTTTATGATCATTTCTTCGGTAAGCTTGTCGCCTTTTACGTCGTAAGTGCGGATTGATTGTCCGTCCCGCAGAATGGTGACAGTATCGGCAACCTTTAAAACTTCGTTTAATTTATGGGAAATTATCACCGAGGTAATACCCTGGCGTTTAAATTCAAGTATCAGATTGAGCAGTTTTTCGCTTTCATCGTCGTTAAGCGAAGAAGTCGGCTCGTCAAGAATTAATAGTTCGGCTTTTTTTGAAAGGGCGCGGGCTATTTCCACCAACTGCTGTTTGCCTACTCCAAGTTTGCTTACAATAGTTGCCGGCGGCTCGTGAAGGCCGACTATATTCAGGTACTTTTTTGATTCCGATATATATTTATTCCAATTTATTATTCCAAAATTGGTTTTCATGTGTCCAAGAAAAATATTTTCATAAATTGACAGATACGGACTTAGGGCTAACTCCTGGTGAATAATCGCAAGTCCTTCTTTTTCACTGTCTTTGACGCTGTTGTAATCTGTTTCGTGTCCCTTGAAAAAAACTTTTCCGTCGTAACTGTTTCTTGGGTAAACGCCGGAGATACAGCTCATAAGGGTGGATTTTCCCGCCCCGTTTTCTCCGCACAGCGAATGAATCTCGCCTTTTTTAACTTTTAGGCTGACATTATCAAGAGCCTTAACACCGGGGAATTCTTTGGTAAGATTATTAATCTCAAGAATATACTCGCTCATGTGCCCCCCTAAAAAAACCTGACCACCTTTGCCTGACCTAAAGCGGTCAGGTGGGTGGTCAGGTAATCAAATACAGACTAGTTCTGCAGTAAGACGTTTTGGGTCCTTTCGTAGAAACCGGCGTCAATCGGAATATTCAGATTGTCTTTGGTAACAAGGATTGGATCCAGAAGATAAGCTTTTACCACTTTCTTGCCGGTATCGCCGATCTTCGCGAGATCGCCTGACGCAAGGACTGCGCCGGGAATATTGATGGGCTGATTTTTGAGAGCCTGATCCGCTAAAAGGATGGCTGCTTCCGCAAGTTTGGCTGTGTCTTTGAAAACGGTGCTGTACTGTTCGCCGTTTTTAATCGACATAGCGGAGTCAAATTCCGCGTCCTGTCCGGTTACTACCGGCAGTTTGCCGCGGTATTTGGCGTCGGCTTTACAAGCTTCGATAATGGCGCGGCCGAGTGTGTCATTGGGGGCGAGTACCGCGTCGAGTGTTACGTTACGCGCGTCGTTGTTCAAAAGATTTTCCATGCGTGTTTTTGCAACCGGAGCCTGCCAGTTTTCTGTGGCGATTCTCTGGAAGTTTTCCCTGTCATCTGATGTTTTGGGATAGGGACCGACAACTTTGAGCACGCCTTTGTCGATGTAGGCGTTAAGAACGCTCATGGCGCCGTCAAAGAAGAAGAAGGCGTTTCCGTCTGTCGGAGAACCGGCAAACAGGGTGATATATTTCGGCGCGCTGGCGGAAGCGTTGTCAAGAGCGAGCTTGTCTACGATACTCTGAGCCTGAAGAACGCCGACTTTGAAATTGTTAAAAGTGATGTAGTAATCATAATCCGCGGAATTCGGGATGATGCGGTCATAAGCGATAACCACAACTTTGTCGCGTCCTGCTTCGGCGACTACAGAGCTTACGCCGTCATTGATACAGCCGATTACCAGCGCTTTGGCTCCCTGTGTAAGGAAGCTCTGAATCTGCTGGTTCTGGGTAGCCTGATTTGCGTCGCCGAACTGGGCTTCCGCGCGATAACCGAGTTTTTCAGCTTCAGCTTTCAGTGAGTTGCCGTCTTTTACCCAGCGAAGAACGTGGGTTTCGGGCATTGCGATACCAATGAGAGTACCGCCTGATTTTTTACAGCCAGCTACCAGTATGGTAATTGACAATAAAACCATAAGTGTTGCAATGATTTTTTTCATTATTTTCCTCCAAAAAATTAATTGAATACAGTATTATGACCGTGTTTTTCATTTTTAACAAGTAGACGAATTATAAAAAAAATTACTATACTTTGAACAGGAAGAAAAAAATGCCAAAAATTGAGGTAAACGAAGAACTTTTTTATACATTGGCCGGACGCGCCGGCGGCTGGAAAAACAGGGATGAATTTGAGGAAATTTTGACTTGCGCCAAAGCCGAACTGGATGAAACTAGTGATAAAAACCTGCCGGCGGGGGAAAGAACCTTAAAAATCGAGTTGAATGACACAAACCGCCCCGATCTGTGGGGAACCGCAGGCTGCGCCCGGCAATTGAAGGTCTACAGCGGCGGGAAAACTCCCGAATATGCCTTTTTTTCACGGAAAGACAATGTTAAAAAAACAACTCGCAAAGTGAGAGTGTTGGAAAGCGTTAAAAAAGTGCGCCCCTTCCTTGCCGGATTTGTCGCAAGCGGCAAGACCATAACAGACCCGATGCTCCGCGACATGATCCAGACTCAGGAAAAGCTTGCGTGGAATTTCGGGCGGAAACGGCGGAGCATATCAATGGGCATTTACCGGATTAACCTTGTTAAGTGGCCGGTTGTTTACAAGGGCGTAGACCCCAACACCGTTTCCTTTACGCCTCTCCAGTGGGACTGTCCGCTTACCATGAGCGAAATCCTTAAACAGCATCCAAAAGGCAAGGAGTACGCCTTCATTCTTGAAAACGAGCCTTTGCACCCCCTGCTGACAGATTCACAGGGATTCATCTTCTCCTATCCGCCGATTATCAACTCAAACGACATCGGCGCGGTACAGGTTGGCGACAATGAAATTTTTGTCGAGCTTACCGGCACGGATATGCAAACTCTTACGCTTGCCGCCTCGATTGTAGCCTGCGACCTTGCGGACAACGGTTTTACCATTGAGCCTGTCGAGGTAGAGTACGAATACGACACGCCATTCGGAAGAAATGTGATAACGCCTTTTTATTTTCAGGAGCCGGTTTTCTGTTCTCTCGCGCGGGTGGAAAAATTCTTGGGAGAAAAATTATCCGCCGACGAGTGTGTTAAGGCTCTCGTGCGCATGGGCGTAAAAGCGGAAAAGGCAAACGACGCCGAGCGCGGACAGTCCGTTAAAGGCGAGGGCGTGCGCGCGTGGCCGCCCGAATACCGCAACGATTTCCTGCACGCCGCCGACATCGCCGAAGACGTGATGATTGGCCGCTCGCTTGCGTCGTTCAAGCCACAGCGCCCCTCTGACGCCACTGTCGGGCGGCTTCTGCCGATTACCCTTTTCAGCAGGCAGGTAAAAGAAAACTTTATCGGGCTTGGCTATCAGGAAATGATCTACAATTACCTTGGCTCTCGTAAAGACCTTGTAGAAAATATGCGCGCAAGCGGAAATAAAATAATCCGCATCTTTAACCCTATGACCGAAAATTATGAATATGTACGCGACTCCGTGCTTGCCTCTCTTATGTCAAGCGAATCCATTTCGGGGCGTTCCGCGTACCCGCACAAAATTTTTGAAGTGGGCAAAATCGCGCGGCTTGACGAAGCGGAAAATTACAGGAGCGCCACCCGCCAGTACGCCGGCTTCCTTCACGCGGGAACTGACGCCAACTTTAACACAACGGCTGGCGAGCTTCAAACAATGTTTTACTACCTTTCCCGCGAATATGAAGTGGAAGAATCGGACGATTCCCGTTTTATTCCGGGAAGAGCGGCTTCTATTCTGTACAACGGAAAGGCAATCGGCGTCTTTGGCGAGATACACCCCGAAGTGCTGGAAAACTGGGGAGTTACCGTTCCCTGTACTGCCGGCGAAATTGATCTGGACGCGCTTGTATAGAATTTGCTTTTTCGGCTTGTTTTTATTTTCTTGACAAAATTCATAATTAAGGTTGAAAATAATAAAACCGTCTGTTTTCTGATTTTTGAGTAATTTAACGGGTTTTCAGGAATTTATCATAAAGTATAAAAAAATTATCATAAAAAAAGGAGAAACAAAATGAAAATCAATATTAAACTTACGGCAATTATGGTCGCGCTTGGTTTATTCGCCATCGCTTCGGTAAGTATCACTCTTCTTGTCCGGTCCCGGACCAGTATCATAGGCCTTTCGGAACAATATGCCCTCAGCATGGCCCATGACTCCGCCGCTGATGTTGGTAATTTTCTTGAATCATTCCTGACCAAACTGGAAACTGTATCCGATATTATGGAACAGTATCAGGATATAGTAACTGCCAACCGCCGCAGTATATTTAACGTGATACTTGAAGGGATTGTGGAACAAGACACGAGTATTATCGCGGTATGGTGCGTATGGGAACCGGACATTTTGGAAGGCAATGACAGGCCGTATATAGGGACAAAAGGATCCAGTTCCGGCGGGCGTTTTTCTCCTTATTATTTTTGGAATAACGGAAAAGTCGAACTTGTTGTTCTGGAAGATTTTTCAGACCCGGCGTATCTTTTGCCGAAAAATTCAGGCGTTTCGACAATTATGAACCCCTATTATTATGACGTAAGCGGAAAAAAGTTGTTAATGACCACGGTTTCCGTTCCGATACACGACATGAATAATAAGGTCATCGGGGTTGTGGGCATTGATCTTCCCCTTGATCAGATTCAGGAAATATCGCAAAACAGAAAACCTTTCCACGATTCTGTAACCGCTATATTCAGCAACGACGGCACGGTTGCCGCCCATTTTGATCCCAGCCGTTTCGGAAAAAACATGAGAGAAACTGAAGCGGACATGGCCGGTAAGGTTATGAATGGTTTTGTAGACGCCGTTAAAAACGGCAAACTTTTTACTTTTTCCAATTACATTGCGGCGTTAAAGACGAACATGAAAATGTTTATCATTCCCATTACAATCGGGAAAACGACAACCTCCTGGAGTTACGCGATAGCCATTATGCAAAGAACGATAATGGCCCCGGTTTACCAAATGATTAACATAATCATAGCGATAAGCGCCGCAGTATTGTTAATTGTGGTATTAATCGCCGTATTCATGTCCCGGTCTATAAGCAGGCCGATAGTCAATGTTTCGTGGACGCTTAAGGATATATCCGAGGGCGAAGGCGACTTGACAAAACGAATAGCGGTCAGGTCTGACGATGAAATCGGGGATCTTTCCAACTATTTCAACCGGACTATGGAAAAAATCAGAAACCTTGTGTATACAATAAAATACAAAATCAACGGACTTAACCATACCAGTTTTGAACTTTCCACCAATATGGGCAAAACTTCTACAGCCGTACAGCAGATTAGCTCGAATCTTGACAATATGAAGAACCTCATGGTCAAACAGGAAACCGGCGCGGAAGAAGCGGGCAAGGCGGTAGAGGATATTAAGAGAAATATTGACAGTCTGAACAAGATAATAGAAGAACAGACTGAAAGCGTAAACAGGTCGTCTTCCGCAATTGAGGAAATGACCGCCAATATTAATTCGGTAACCAAGACGCTGGTTGAAAACAGCAAAAACGTCGCCATTTTAACCGAAGCGTCGGAGAACGGTAAAACGGGACTCCAGACAGTCGCGCAGGAAATACAGGAAATAGCCCACGATTCCGAGGGGCTTCTGGAAATAAACTCGGTGATGGACAATATCGCGAGCCAGACCAATTTGCTTTCCATGAACGCCGCCATTGAAGCGGCCCACGCGGGAGAGTCTGGGAAAGGTTTTGCCGTTGTAGCCGGTGAAATCCGCAAACTTGCCGAGTCGTCAAGCCAGCAGTCAAAAACCACCTCGGATATGCTTAAAAAAATTAAATCGTCAATAGATAACATTACCAGGTCCTCCGACGAGGTTTTGGCGCGTTTCGGGGCTATAGATTCAAGCGTAAAAACAGTTTCCGAACATGAACAAAACATCCTAAACGCGATGGAAGAGCAGGAAACCGGCGGAAGACAGATACTGGAATCCATAAGCCGCCTTAGGGACATAACATCTTCGGTTAAGAAAGGATCTGATGACATGGCGGAATCGGGAAAAACTCTGGTTCAGGAGACAGAGGGGTTCATAAAAACCAGTAAAGAAACGGTAGAAGGCATGAACGAGATTGTGAAAGGAATTAACCAGATAAGTGTCTCTGTAAACCATGTAAACGAAATGAGTTTGGAAAACAATAAAAATTTTGAATCATTAAAACAGGAAACGCAGAAATTTAATGATACTTCCGGCAACGAGAAGAAAAAAATTCTTATAGTGGACGACGACAGTATTCATCTTGAAATGGTGAAGGCTGTATTGCAGAGTGAGTATGACGTATCAATCGCCGTATCGGGCAAGGAAGCGCTTGGTTTGTTCTACCAGGGACTGGTTCCCCAATTAATATTGTTGGACTTAATAATGCCTGGTATGGACGGATGGGACACATACGGCAGAATAAAGGCTATAAGCAGTTTGCATGACGCTTCGATAGCGTTTTTTACGGCTTCAAATGATCCGAAAGACATACAACACGCGCAGAAAATGGGGGCGGTTGATTATATCAAAAAGCCCTATGATAAGGATGATCTGTTAAACAGGGTAGGAAGAATCATGAAAAAATGAGGCGTGTTTCCTTTTCTTGACATCCCTCGTAAAAAAAATTATTATTAATTATGGCTGAACAAGAATATCAAGGCGAAATGGATCCTGATCTTGCCGCATTGTTGGGGACAGGGGAAGACGACGGTATACCTCCCGATTTTAACGACATATTCAACGAAAGTGCGCCCGCTAATAAAGACGCTTCGGGAAAAAAAGACGAGGTAGATTTAACCGCAGGCGGATTTCCGCCTATAACCAAACGCTTTGAAGACAATCCGCACGCGTTTTTTAACGATCCCAATTATTACAAAACCGCTCTTTCCAACGAAGGCGAGATAGCGCAGAGGGTACACAGCATTTTGCAAAAATACCTTACCGCAAAAGATCCAAAAGATCGCGGCGTGTTCCGCCAGCAGTTTATTTCACCGTATTGGGAATACCTTTTAAATGTCGCGCGGAAAGCGACGGGAAATATAGCGCCGCCAAAAAAATTCCTTCTCCGTTTCGGTATTTTACACCCCACTTTTATTAACACCGAAACAAGGACGTTTTTCAGCAAGATTGTAGTGGAAAACGAACTTAATCAGCCGGTTTACTATTTGGATGAATGGTTAAAGGCCGTAGGGACAAACGTAATTCATCCTTCCACTACGGATGAAGTAAGAGTTTCCTCAAAAAATACTCCGACAAAATTAATGCAGTTACTGGAAAAAGCGACAGGTAAACTTAACGGCGCCAAGACCTTGCTGAAATCCAGAGACAAGGAACGTGAGGAAATTGAAAGGCACCTGCGTGACAGGGTTAACGCGATTTTTGAACACGCCCCGCTGCATGAATACGACGAAGTCAGCGAGTGTTTAAACGAAAGGCAAAAATCTTCCATTGCCGAAATACAGAATCTGCTTAAAGACTTAATAAAAAACGATCATTCAATGGAGTTATGTGTTAAAGACTACATAAGCGCGGAAGCGGATGTTCAATCATTGAATGATAAAATAGACGCGGAAGGCGGCGGAACTACCTCGGTTGATATAGGGGCTATAGACGCGGAATTTGAAACAGTTCGCCAAATGGCAAAAATGACATGCGGACGGCAGGGAAACCACTTTCCGATTCTTACAGGCGAATATTATCATTGCGGACCGAATGATATTGGTATTCGGGAAAATGTAATCTCAATTCTCGCGAAAATTGAAAGTATCGACGCCGAAGCTTATTGCAGGGTACATAAAAATCAGTTAAACCGCATAGTTCCTTACGTTCTTTTAATACCGACTTACGGTGATTTCGGTTTTTGCTGGGAACCGTTTGACAGGCACAACCGCGCCACAAGCCGCGGGCGGATTATTATTCCCATGTACCCCAAAAATTTATTCATGGCGATGCTTACCGCTATAGCCGATCTTCGCTGGCAGGTAGCAAAAGAGAAAGCGTCTTTTTACTGGATGGAAGAAGGGCTTACAGGTCATTATTACCAATGGTTCCAGGCGCAAAAGCTAAAGGGCGATATAAAGGAATACTTTATCAAAGATTACATTATGTGGATAACCAAGGAATCGGAAGGAATACAAAAGCTGGAAAAAGACGTGCGCGGAACATTCTGGCGTTATATGCCGTTTACAAGAGAAGTAAAAGAAAAATTAAAAACCAGGAACCTTATTTATCAGGAACTTTACCAGCGCGACGTTAACCGCGCAATGTCAGACGGATATTAGAAACTTTAAAACCCCTTTTGGGTTTCACTAAAAAGATCTTCTGTTGAAATTCACGTCTATGTTGTTATAATTTCTTCGGATAAACCTCGCTATATTATCATCAGCGCTATTTTCCTGAATTAACTCTCCGTTTGAGGGAACAGAAATAGTAACCTTTTTCAAGGTAACGGTCACCCCGTCACCCAAAAACTTAACATTTTGCGGATGGCCAAAGCTGGTGTTGGCATCGATCGGTTCATCAAACAGATAGATTTCGACAGAGGAGCCTGTATTTGCCAGAACATCTTTGGAAAAATAAACATTCCACGCGCGGCGTACATCTAATACTTCAAGGGCTTTACAACCGTTGAATACGGATGGGTAAAAAATCACAGAATCATAAGCGGGATTATCCGGTGGAGAAGGAAGAGGAAAAGGAACGGGAAGAGGAATAGGATTGCCGTTCGTAAGCCGGATCGGCTTTATATTAAATTCCGCTTTTTTAAGATCGGTACAGCCCTTGAAAGTCTCATCGCCGATTTGGGACGCCTTCTCAAAAAAAACATTGACAAGACTTTCGCATTTCTCAAAAGCGTTTCTTTCAATTATCCGAACTTCGGGAAAATCTATCTTTGACAGGCTTGTACAATCCTTAAAAGCATACCCGCCGATAACCGCCGTCGAATTAAATTTTACCTCTTTAATATCTGTACATCCCAGAAAAGCATATCTGCCGATATCCAGAATAATAGTATCTTTATCTTCCAATTCTGTGTCCAAAAACTTATGGCCTACCCTTGGGAAAACAACTTCTCTTAACTTTGTACAATCGGCAAAAGCAAAATTACCGATAAGGGTAACATTATCGGCTTTTACTGAACGGAGGTTGGTAAAAGCTCTGAACGCGGAGAATCTTTTGTTCTCTTCTATCTTTTCTTCGTCATCAATTATTTTACCTTCTTTATCAACTGTTTTACTGCCTTCTACAGCCTGGTTTATTATCTGCGCTTCGTTAGGCAGGATTATTGATAATATAAAATTCTTTCCCGAAGCGGCGGCGGGAAAAGGATCGAAAATAATATCATCGGAACCAGGGACTTTAATTAAACCGCCGACTGTGTTGTCTTCTTTATAGGTGCCTTTTGAAAGATCAAGAGAAACATATTTTCTTCCCAAGGCGATGCTATCAAGTATTTCAAACCATTTATAAGCGTCCAGTTCAAACGTTTCGTCAAAGGTTATAAGGCTGCCGGAATAAATACTGTCCGGATCATCTTCTTCAAGGGGCGGACAAGCATTAAAAATAACAACAAACGAAAGTATTACAAATAAAACCCCCAACTTCTTCATCTAAATAACTCCTCTTCATCCTGCTTTAATGGCGGTTTACGATGTCTGACCACATAACATGTGGTCAG
>Ga0268262_10003605_pt1 | contig 16658 bp, 10 predicted proteins | sample TergutNc150P3_FD_190354 | JGI IMG/M metagenome (GOLD analysis project Ga0268262, IMG submission 190354) | Nasutitermes corniger P3 segment gut microbial community from laboratory colony in Florida, USA - Nc150 P3 (SPAdes) (version 2) | ecosystem: Host-associated > Arthropoda: Insects >... | reverse complement strand
GCTTCAAGCCAGCATGGAAGGCTACGAAGTTCGCCATTTAGACAGCGTTGTTGGAATAGGAGATTTTTTTGTAACCACCACGGGCAACACAAAAATAATTCTCGCCTCTCAAATGGAAAAAATGAAGCACCGCGCAGTTGTTGGAAACATAGGGCACTTTGACAACGAAATAGATATGGCAGGTTTAAAGAAAATCAAAGGCATTAAAAAGAGGAACATAAAGCCTCAATACGATGAATGGATTTTCAACGATGGTCATAGCGTTTTGGTTTTGGCAGAAGGTCGCTTGCTCAATTTGGGCTGCGCAACCGGACACCCAAGCTTTGTTATGAGCGCGAGTTTCACCAACCAAACAATTGCTCAAATAGATTTATGGCTAAACGCTCAAAACAAAAAAACTGTTAGCGGCGTAACATATCAAAAGGGTTCAGTTTACACATTGCCAAAAATCTTAGACGAAAAAGTAGCCCGCTTACATTTGAAAAAACTTGGTGTTGAGTTAACCAAGTTAACCAAAGAACAAGCGAACTACATTGGCGTTAGCGTTGATGGACCATATAAGGCAGAGAATTATAGGTATTAAAATCATATTTTAAATATGCTGTTCAAAATTCCTTTGAAGGTTCTCATTGGGGGGGTTATATTTTTATCCCTTGTTTTAATTTGCATTAGATTGGGATTAAATAAAAATAATCCGAAACAAGAAGAGACAAGCCAAGAATTTGAGCAGGAAGCGAGTATAAGTGATGTGTTGCTTTTGAATAAAAACCTTAAAAGCATCCTCAATGTTCATAGAGAATACACGCAAAAACCAAAAAACGATACCCTTACCGCTGCTGAAATATGGTATGTTCCAAATGGAATGTCTATTCCAAATTATATGCTACGTGCTTTTAAAGAAATTAAAAGGTGCAGAGGAAAAGTCCATTGGATGAAAGAGATAAAATACAATCGGGCACTTTTGAAATACGAAGGCGAACAAGGTGTTTACCCATTAACCGAAATACGCGTAATGGATTCGCTATGGCTGCCGAATTCCTCAAAACTAGCGGTTGTTTTGGCGGTAAATCCAACGAACAAATTGCTGAAAAACAAACCTGAACTTTTGGAAAAACTGAATTACACATATAATCTGCTAATCCTCTCTTCCAGACCAGAACATTTGGAAATGGGAAAAAAAATAAACGCTAACATAATTCCTTGGATACCAATGGAGAGCAGCGTTTTTGCATACGGACAAGAAAAAAACAATGAAATTAAAATTGGTATAACCGAAAAAGAGCTAGCCTGGAAATTAGACGAAACACTAAAAAAGTTTAACCATACAAGCGGTTTTGCGGCTTTTAACGGAGAAGATTTTTTAGCTCATGGTGCCTCCGTTGAACATTTTGGAAACGTGCTGCGAGATAAAAAATTATGGTTTTGGGATTTAACCAAAAGAAATAGCGCAAGTTTATCACAAAATGAATGCGCAAGAAAAAACATAAGATTCCGCAAAGATTATCTAGACGCAGAAACCGAAGTTCAAGTGACAAAAGCCCTTGAAACAGCCCGAAAAAACGGCCGCGCAGTTTTGTTATTTGAGCTAAAAGAAAAAAGCATTGAACTTTTGAAAAATTTACCTGAACTAGCCGAAAAACAGGGAACTAGATTAACACTTGCTGAGGAAGTGTTTTGAATTTTCTATATTATTCCCTTAACGGGGGTTAAAGCTAATGGCATTTAAATATCTTGTATTAGCAATATTTGCGCTTGCAATTTATGCATATTCTAGCCTATTGCCCTATCCAAATTCTATGCCAAAAGTGAGTACCTCGTATGATGATATTTTGCGCAAAACTTGGGAAGGAATAAAAAAACGCAATGTTGATGCCTACAATACAGGCTTGGTGCATAGACCCAAATCAGATCGACCAGACGATGCCGTTAGCGAAGGCGTGAGCTATGGGATGTTTCTCGCTTTGTATGCAAATGACCAAACCTATTTTAACAAAATATGGAATGCTGGTGAAAAGTATATGTGGAATGAATGGGGTGGCTACTATGACTGGCGCAGAAATTCCCAAGGCGGCGATACGGGCGATGGCGGGCCTGCTTCCGATGCGGAACAAGACATTGCCCTGCTTCTCATTTTTGCAGACCAACTGGTTAAAAATAATATATGGAAATCTTATACCAGCACCAAGGGAGTCTCTTACGCCGAGCGTGCTCGCCGCATATTGCAAACCATAAGAGGCTCTATGATTGACCAAGGCAAATATTTAATGCCAGGTCACTGGGGTGGTGCAGGCACACTTAACCCAGGCTATTTTGCGCCTGCTTTTTACCGAATTTTTGGCGAATTTGAGCCAGAGCACAAAGCAACTTGGAATGCGCTTATTGATGGTTCTTACGAAGTAATTGCAAAGTCTCCCGGATACAGCAAAGGACTTATCCCCGACTGGAGTACCTCTTCTGGAGGCAGCACCGGTGGCGCGGGGTACAATGCTTATTTTGGCGGAGATGCTCTCTATAGAGACGCCATTCGCGTATATTGGCGTTTAGCTACCGATTATCTTTGGTATGGAGAATCAAAAGCCAAAACTTTCCTTGACAATGCCATGAAGTTTATCAAAGATAAAGGCGGACCAAGCAATGCAAACTTTTTTGATATGAGTGGAAACCTGCTGCCAGCAGGAGATACCGAAACACTGGGCTTAGGCAAGCAAAATATAGTTCGCACGCGCCGCGAGCATAGTCACTTGACAGTGGGAATGTGGGCGGTAGCAGCTATGGGTTCTGGTGGTGTAGCACTTGCCGAGAGCTATAGTGATGAACTGCTCAAATTCTATAAATCTGAAACAGATTATTGGGGCTACGCAAGCGACCCCGCGGGCGGCACAGAAGACACTCTACACAACGAAATGTACTTTGACCAATTCTTAGCGTGGTTTGGTGCTTCGGTGATTGGCGGAGCTTTTACAAATGTGTGGGAAGATTTAAAAGACGGCGTTCCGCAAGGCCCTCCAGAATGGAAAAAATGGCCAACCCTAAGTACACAAAATATTGATGCCAGCAAAGAGCCACTGCGACTGAACGCATCATTTACCAACAGTGCCCGTTGGACTGTCACATTCACTAATGACGCAAATGGAAACTCGGTATCGTTCAGCGCAAAATCCGATACAATAAACTTGCTTTGGTATGGGCTATCCAAAGAAGGCTCTTATATGCCACAGGGTTTTTATACCATTACAATAAATGCTTCTGGTTTGGACATTCCATATTCCGCCAAGATATGGCTTGGCAGACCTTATGCTAATAGCCTAATGAGAGGAAAGAGATTACTCGTGGACGATTTTGCCGATGGCGACCTTATTCCGTATATAGGAAACGATTGGAGGAACTACTTAGATTCCCAAGATAAAGCAGGTTCTTCAACTGGGCAACTTTCCGTAGGGAGTGATAAATGGCTAAGTTGGAAATACACTCTAAACGGTGGCGATCCTTATGCCGCACTTGAATGGAATTGTTCTACTCTCAATATGAAAGGAGTAGATTCGGTAATAGTCATTGCCAAAAGCGGTGGCAGCAATATAGGGGTTTCTGTTCAGTTAATTTCATCCGACTTTAACTTTCCAAGCGAATACCAATATTTTGAAGACTCGCTCAAATTAACTTCTGCACAACAAGAATTTAAATTACCAATTTCAAGATTCAAACAACGTATGGATGGCAGTGGCAAGGATAAAAACAAAACTTTAGAAAAAATGACTGGCATTCGCTTTCATATTCAAAACGGCAACAATAGCACTGGCACTATAATGGTGAAAGAAATATACTTTACAGGAGATGTTTCTGCTTTCTATAAATTTAACGAGCCGCCTCAATACAAAGAACCCACTGGTCCAATCCCAGAAGCCCCAACAACCAAAATAATTCGCATTGCGCAACACAAGCCATATTCAATAAGAAAAAGCATGGGTATGGTGCATATAAATTTGCAACCGAATATGGCCGGAGCAAGCGTTACTCTTATGGATACAAAAGGACGAGTGGCAAAAAAAATGAGCGTGCCGCAAAATGCTGAGTTGCATATTTCAACAAAAGATTTGGCAACTGGAATTTATTTTGCGGAGGTTAAGAAAGGAACTCAGCGGTTAATACTGACAATCCCGCCCATATAAGGCCTCAAAACCTCAGGAATCACAAGTGAACCATCTGCTTGCTGGTATTGCTCGCAAATTGCAACCATAACACGCGGGGTTGCAAGCCCAGAACCGTTCAAAGTATGCACAAAGGTATTTTTCCCATTTATTTTTGCGCGAATATTTGCCCTGCGTGCCTGATAATCCTCAAAGTTAGAAACAGAGCTAACTTCAAGCCACTTTTTTTCAACAGGAGCAAATACCTCCAAATCGTAGCATTTTGCCGCTCCAAAACCCAAGTCGCCTTTGCAAAGCGAAACAACTCTATGCGGAAGCCCTAATTCCTGCAATAGTTTTTCGCCGCAAGCAACTAACTCCTCGTGGTTTTCGTAACTTTTTTCGGGGTGGGCAAAATAAACCATTTCCACTTTGTTAAACTGGTGTAAACGTAGCAATCCACGAGTATCTTTGCCATAACTACCGGCCTCTCTGCGAAAGCAAGCCGAATATGCGCATAGCTTTAAAGGCAGGTTGTTTTCTGGAATAATTTCGTCTGAGTAAAGGTTTGTAACCGGAACTTCTGCGGTTGGGATTAAAAATAAATCATCGTCTTTATCGCATCTGTACATATCCTCTTCAAATTTTGGAAGCTGCCCTGTGCCAGTCATTGTTTTGCGAGTGACAAGATACGGGGGAATAACTTCTTCAAAGCCAAAACGCTCGCGATGAGAATCTAAAAACCATTGGAGTAAAGCACGTTCAAGCCTTGCACCCAAACCTCTGTAAACAGGAAAACCGCTGCCACTTATTTTTGCACCGCGCTCAAAATCAAAAATACCGAGTTTCTCACCCAAAGCCTTGTGGTCAAGGGCTGCAAAATCTATGTGGCGAGGCTCGCCCCAAGTGCGAACAACAGTATTGTCGTCACTGCTTTTGCCTTCTGGCACAGAACTGTGTGCAATGTTTGGAATGCGCAATAGTTTGTCGGTTTGTTCTTCGTCTATTAAACGGATTTTTGTATCTAGTTCAGAAATTTTATCGCCAACAATGCGCATTTCTTCCACAGCTGAATCTGCGTTTTGCCCAGCTTTTTTAAGCTCGCCAATTTTTTTTGAGGCAGTGTTTCGCTCTGCCTTTAATTTCTCCGTTTCGGCAATTAATTCCCGCCTTTTTACATCAAGCCCAAGAACCTCATCTATGCTTATGGCAGAGTTCTTTTTTTGAGTTTCTACTCGGTAAAATTCAGGATTTTCACGAATTTTTTTTATGTCTAACATAAGGGGGAATGTAGAAATTTATTTTCTGCTCTTTTAAAAAAAATACCCTTGACAAATTGGCATAATTTTTCTATATTTCCCTACGTTTCCCCTCCGGAGTATCTATGAATAGAATCTATCTCTTTTTAATTTTATCCACACTGTCTTTCGCCGCTGCACCTGCAAAGTCTCCAGCACCTGCACACGCAGAAGCTAAAAAACCTCTAAATTTGCAGGAACTTTCTACCAAAGATACCGCCAGTTTTGAAACTTATACCCGCAGAATTGCACTCGTGCAAGACAGCATAGTAGCCACGAAAAAAGAAATTGAAAACAGCAAGAAAAAAACTGCTAAAGAAATACCCTTAAAACCAAAAGGTGAATACGAAAAACAAACAGAGTTTGAAGCTCGCAAAGTAAAGTGGGAAAAAGAGCTAGACGAAAAAATGCTTCAAAACTCCAAGCCTTTAACAGACAGACTAGCAGAACTTGAAAAAGCCAAAAAACAGTTAGAAGATAACCAAAACTCGCTTTATTGCACCTTAGACATAAAAACCAACCCTGAGGCCGCTTCTATTTACTTCAACAAAGAAGAAATTGGCGCAAGCCCCGCTGAATACAACCTTGCATTGCCAGGATATGCTGTGATAAGAATACAAAAAGAGAATTACGAACCTTGGGACACAACTTTAACTCTGCAACCAGCGCAAAAACTGAAATTGAGCATCGCGCTAGAGGAAAAGAGTATTTTCAGCAAAGAAGGTGAAATAAACTTCCCCAAAACCCTCGCTAAAGACACAACCGTAGAAGGCTACCGCAAGCGAATAGACAAGGTTCAAGCCAGAATAGCACAAATTGAATCTGAAATAAGAATAATCTTTGCAGATTTTCCAAACACATATCCAGTCCTTGCACCAATAAAACCAGACGAAACTCTTCAAGATTTTGAACGTAGAAAAGCTTCTTGGCAATACGAAGGCGAAAAGCAGGCGAATGCGCTAAAATCCAAGTACGATATCTACAAAGCCAAATTGGTGCGCTCGGTTGAAACCCTTAAAGACAACATAATAACAACTGAAACACAGCTAATAACAGAAGTTCGCCCAAATGCCAGCATAACACTAGGTGCTTACGATGCAGATAGAGAGGTTTTTGAAATAGATATAAAAGATACAGTAAATGCTAAAAGTCCCTTTCATTTTGTTGGCAAAGTTGGAATACCAACCGACACAGCAAAAGCTATGAACCGCAGCATAGAAGGCTTTTTGGCAGGCGTAAGCTACTTGAACTACCCCTTTGTATCTGGAGATTCCTCCTATTACCTAGCGATGAAGGAACTTGCCCTTTCTCGCAAGTCTGCTCCTCTCAAAGTGAATGGTACATTCAAGCATATTGGCAGGTTTGAAGTTATGGAAGGCTACAACCAATGGAACATTCATAAAGATTCACTTTTGAGCGGTTCGCTCAAGTCGCAAGGCTTGGATTTGAACTACGCCCTAAAAGGAGAAAAGCCAAAAATAGCGGCAGCAGAGGCAACTGATGCAGATGGAGCTAAAAATGGTGGAGGCGGCTTGGGCTGGCGTGGCTGGACAAGAATTTTCACATTTATCCCAGCGGTAGGACTTGGGGGAGCAGCAGGAGCAATACACTTTTTGAAAGTAGATAAAAGCAAAAAGGATTTCAATAATTTAAAAAATGATGAGCCAAATAATCCAACCAAAAAGCAATACGAAGATTGGTATAAAGATTTGGATAAACACAAAAAAGATACCAAAAAGAACGAAGATTTGAGAACTTATCTCGGTGCAGGTGCTGGCGGTTTAGCCTTTATTGGAATCATTACATTCATCTTTTAATACGGAGACCAAATAATGAAAAAATTTTTCTCTTATGCCATGCCCCTTGCAGTAATGCTCTGTACCTTTCTGCTTTTCTCTTGCCATTCTGACCTTAAAATGCCAGAAACACCAGACGAGAAATTCCCTACAAACTCTTCTTCCAAAAAAGGAAACTCTTCATCTTCTGTGCAACAAGATTCTTCTAGTTCTGAAAACCTAGATAGCAGTAGTTCTAACTGATGACTAACTCCCGCTTAATTTATACTCTTGTAACACTGCTCTGTATTAGCTTGCTTTTCTCTTGCGCTCCAGAACTTGAACCTTTGCAACTAAATGAGCAAATCAGCTCCTCCGATACTGAGCGACCACCATTATCTAGTCTAAATGAGCCGGGCAATTCTTCCACTGCTATTATCCAAAGTAGTTCAAGCACACAGTCTCTTCCAATTAGCTCGCCGAGTAGCAGTTCAAGCACACAGCCTCCAACTAGCTCACCCGCGCAAAGCAGCGCAAGCACACAATCGCCTCCAATTAGTTCTCCAGCGCAAACCGCTGTTGGGTGCAAAGAGAGCAATCCAAAATCAGGTTTCACATGTGCTTGGGACGGCTACACAACAACAACTTCTTTGACACCTGGCAGAACACTCAAGCCAGCTTCATATACATTACCGAGCGGTTGCTCTTCTGTTACTTGGAAATATGCACCCGATACCGATGACTTTAGCTTGAATTATAGTTGCGCACAAGTCCCTAGTGCTGGCTTTGCCGCCCTAGGTTCAAATAACTACGTATTATTCGCAGAACTAACCTGCGAAGATGGCAAACACACAACTGCCTGTAACCCAAAAACGGGCTGGGCATCTAAAAAAGGTCCAGAATTATCTGGTGAATGCAAATGGAACAAAAACCCAACAACCACGGGAAGAGGCGGAACACCAAGCGGTGTAACTGTGGTAGATCCCGATAAAATTTGCGCTAGCCCAACCGTAGTGTACAAATACTCTGGTGGCACTTGGCCAACAACAGGAATTCTTCCCGAATGGAAAAACTGGGACAAAAAACACACAGAAACATACACAGACATTGAAGCCACCGTCAATAACTGCCCAGCTTTAGAGTCTGCCACTGTTAAATGCCCACCATTGGTAGTAAATGCTGGGGTGGATTATATAATAGAACTGAATTGTGCTGGTGCTGGTACCAGTTTTGAACAATGTAAAGGTAAAATTGATGCTGTTTTGAAACCAGACGAATGCGTTGATATATATGTTTTGAACTATGCTGGTGATGCACGCCCAGCAATGTTAGAATGTAACGTGAATGGCAACAATGGTAATGCCAATGTAAGACTTAATGGATCGCCTAAGACAATTAATTCTTATTACGGACAACTGGAATTAACAACATTAAAGTCAGGTGAAAATGAATTAGGTACATTGTGTTTAGTCAGCAACGGAGAATTAACCGTTAAATGTAGGCTTAGTATGCGTTAATTGGCTTCCCACACAGCGTATGCCCTTTAACACCCTCAATAACGCAGTCCACATACATCCCTTCTCTAAAATCCGGCTGTGCTGGAATTATCACCTTTTTAAAATTTCCGGTTTTCCCAATCCATTCGTTGGTATTCCTTTTAGATAGTTTTTCAAGCAAAATTTTCTCTTGCCTGCCTAGCATAAGTTTTGTGCGTTCAAGTGTTATGGAATGTTGCAAATCTATCACACGCTGCAAGCGGGATTTTTTTTCCGCTTCTGTAATCAATTCCTTTTCGCTCGCAGAAGGAGTTCCCTCTCTTGGACTATAAGCAAACATAAAGGCACCATCAAACCTAGCCTCTTGCAAAAGCGAAAGTGTTTCTTCAAATTCTTCTTCTGTTTCGCTGGGATAGCCGCAGATGATATCCGTTGTTATGCCGTATAAAAGATTAAAAGAACGCAGAGAATGGACTACGCTCAAATATGCCTCTCTTGTGTATTGCCGCTTCATTTTTTTAAGCACCGAATTTGAACCGCTTTGAGCAGGCAAATGCACATGGGGTGCTATTTTTTGCTCACTCATCAAAATATCCAAAAGTTCGTTTGTGTAGTGCATGGGGTGAGGGCTAATAAAACGGATTCTCTCTACCTGTTTTATGCTCACCACCTGTTTTAGCAAAGCTGCAAAACTTAAACCCTTATAGCGGTAGCCATTAACTGTTTGCCCCAAAAGCACAACTTCCGAAACCCCTTCTGCTGTGGCTACCTCAATTTCTTTCAAAATAGAATCTGGCTCCCTATATTGCTCCCTGCCACGTACATAAGGTACAATGCAATAGGTGCAACGCATATTGCAACCGCTTTGAATGGCTATAAAGGCACTGTATTTGTTACTCAACTTGGCGAATAGAGTTTGTGGTGCTGGGTTGTGGAACAGGATTTCGGGGAGTTTTTGATATTCATCTGGAGGCAATATAAAATCCAAGAAAGGCAAGTCTTTTAGCAAAGACTCTCCCCTATTCTTTGCCATGCAGCCCAAAACCCCTATTTTTAAGCCCTTATTCCCAATTTTCAATTTTTTAAGGTCCCAAATTCTCGCTATTGCGCTTTCTTCTGCTTTTGCCCTAACTGAGCAGGTATTTACCAAAATTATATCGGCTTTTTCTGGTACAAAAGCCGGAGATGCGCCATTAAACTCCAAAATTGCAGCCAAACGAGCGGAATCGTACTCGTTCATTTGGCAACCATAAGATATCACAAAATAGTTCAAGGAAGGGTTAATTTAGAAATCCCTTGCATTATCCCCATAATTTTTCTATATTTGAACCTCGTACCTCTTAAAGGAGATTTTTTGATGAACAAGAGTTTCAAACCTGTTATTATTCTAGCTGTTCTTGCCGTTTTTGGTGTTGCCAATGCTCAAAATGCTCAAGTTACCGCTCCCAAAGCAGCAACGCCTGCACCAGCAGCAGTACCTGCAACAACACCCGCTCCAGCAGCACCTGCTCCAGTAGCAGCACCTGCACCGGCAGCAGCACCTAAAGCAGCAGCTCCAGCGGCAGTACCTGCACCAGCAGTAGCACCGGCTCCAGCAGCAGCTCCTGCACCGGCAGCACATGCACCAGCACCTGCTCCAGCTCCAGCTCCGGCAGCACATGCACCAGCACCTGCTCCAGCTCCTGCACCGGCAGCACATGCGCCAGCACCTGCTCCAACTCCTGCACCGGCAGCACATGCACCAGCACCTGCTCCAGCTCCTGCACCGGCTCCCGTTGCTACACCAGCACCAGCAGTAACACCTGCTCCTGCACCAGCACCCGTTGCTACAGACTCTGCGGCAGCATCTGCACCAGTTGCAGAAGCTCAAATTGCTCCTAAAGGCGATAGCACTGTTGTTTTAATTATTGAACCAAGAAAGAAAAGGAGAGGCACCCGTCCTCCTAAAAATGACTTTGCCATTGTAGATGTTCCAGCAAATTTTGAAATTCAAGCCAGAAAAATTATGCCTCTAGCCGAACGCTATGAAGGTGAAAAAGACAAAAATGGCAATTATATTATTCCAAAAGATGATTCGTGGAGCACCGATAATCTAGACACTTGGTGGGGCAGGGCAAACCTAATGGTTTTAACTGAATCAGAAGACTTTGTTGGAAAAGTACATTTGCGCATGTATCCTGGCCAACTTTATGGTAAGCAGCCTAATAGTGATTCTGAATCTTCCGTAATAGGAGGTACTTCAAGAGATCGCTATGGCAACCTAGAAATCAGAGATATAATCCAACTTTACGAGGCTTGGGCTTGGCACAGAGGCGACTATGTTAATATCAAAATAGGTCGCTGGGATAATACCACCCGTTTTGGAAGCAAAACTTTTGGCGGTTATATAGATGCTAAAAAAGACCAAAACTTTGCTAAAAAAGACTCAAACTCTGCATTCTACAGCACCTCCGTTAACTACAGAGCAAAAGGTTTTATGAGCACTTATGCGCCAGAAAATGCTTTGCAATTTGGCTTGAATAATTTCTCCGAAAATATTTCCTTGGATGTAGCCTTGATTAGCGGTGATAACCACTTGAACCACGGTGATTTACGAGTATATTTTGCTTTTAAAAACCTCGCAGGCTTTGAAAATGTGGATATAGGCCTTGGTTATCGTTCCAATGTGTTTGATGAAATTTTCAGCCAATACGGAGACGTTACCCACACTGTGGACTTTGGATTTAGCGTACCATTGGTTAAAGAAATCAACATCTTGAAAAGTCTTAACCTATTTGGCGAAGCCGCTTTAATTGGCATTAACGACCAAATTGGCAAAGAAGTGGATGAAAAAGGTAAACTTGTTTACCGCGGTGACAGAGGCGGCAGCCCAAATGAAAACAACCATGAATGCCGTGCTGCTTTCCCTGTACTAATTGGTTTAGATTTTGCCCTTTACCACGGTTTGGATAAACTTGTAATTGAAAGCGAAATTGAGACAAACCGCAAAAATCAAACTAAGGGAAGCTACTACGAGGGAACTAAAGAAAAAGTGTTACCTGTGCAGTATTCCATTTATGCTCAAAGGAAACTCAACGATCGTTTCACTCTTAATTTAGGCCTTCAGAGCGAAAACAATACAAAAGATTTCTCTTTTGCCGGTCGTTTACAGGGTAGAATAAATTAAATGAAAACCCTGGCCTATAGTGTAGTGGTAGCACAACAGATTCTGACTCTGTTTGCCTAGGTTCGAGTCCTGGTAGGCCAATACTGATGGACCTAGGTAATATTTTAATTCTTGCCGCTTCGGCGGCACTCTTGCTTTTGGCTTTTATTTATTCTCTTGTAAGCCATGTTTTTCATTTAACCCGCAAAACAGAAGACGAGCTAGATAATATTCTTGGGAACGCAGATTTCAAAGAAATTGTTTTTCAAGGCCGCCTTGTGCCATGCCTCATAGCTTTTGCTCTTTTAGATTTGAAATTTGCAGGTTATCTCTGGTACACATGGCTTGTCTTGCTTTTTGGTATATATGTTTTAATTTTCTTTATCCCCGAAATTTTAGCTTTGAGATTTCCGGATTCCCTTTTAAAATTCTGCATAAAAGCCTACAAAGTTCTCAAATACATTTTTTTGCCAAGCGCAAAAATCAAGCTGCTTTTGCAAAAATTATTTTTAAAAATTTTGGGCTACGACAGCAGGTTGTCTTTTTTGCCAGAATCTATGCAAGCAGCCATAAACAACGAAAGTTCTCCCTCTGCTTTGGAAGAAGAAGAAAAGCAGATGATTAGAAATATTTTTGATTTTGGAGACACTCCTGTGCGGGAAATAATGACCCCTCGCGTTGAAATGCACGCCATAGATGTTCAAACTCCGCTCCCAGATGTTATAAAACTCCTCAACAGCGAAAGGTACAGCCGCTTGCCTGTGTATTCTGGTTCCATAGACAACATAATAGGAATTCTCTCCAACAGAGAATTTTTGGCGTGGTACACCGAGAGAGCAAATGAACCTTTTGATTTGAAAAAACTGGCGCGCCCTGCTATTTTTGCGCCAACTGGAAAAAGGCTAGATTCCCTTTTGCGCGAGCTCAGGGAAAGCAACAACCATTTGGTTATAGTTATTGATGAATACGGAGGTACCGCAGGACTGGCCACAATGGAAGATATTTTGGAAGAGATAGTTGGCGAAATAAATGATGAAGACGATTCAGAAGAAGATATGGACTTTGTTAAACTGCCCTCTGGACAATATATGCTAGACCCTCTAATTACCCTTTCAGATTTGGAAGACCGCATGGGCATCCATTTTGAAATAGACGAAGACGAGCATATAGAAACCCTTTCTGGGCTTATACAGCACACATTGGGTTCTTTGCCCCAAACCGGAACCGCAGTTCACATTCAAGGATATACATTTAGAATAAAAAAAATGGATGGCACCAAAATGGAAGAAGTTATTTTGGAAACGGAATTTAAATAAAAAATATCACTTTATTTTGTTAAAATTCGGTTAAAACCCAATTTTTTGCTAAAAAATGAGTTTTTGCCGTATAAATAATATATATTAGTAAAGATATCTTAAATTAGGGGGCTGTATGAAAAAAGGGCCAGAGTTCTTGTTTTTGGTTGTTTTCGCAGTATGCGTAGCTTTTTTTGCTTGTACTGAAAAAACACCAGAAGAAGAAATAGACTCTAGCAGTTCCAGCGGTGTAGGCTCTTATTCCAGCAGTTTTGGTACATCTGATTATTCCAGCAATTCTGTGGAAAATTCCAGTGATTCGCAAAACTCAGAAATGTCTAGCTGCTCTGGCGGCGAAGTTGCAAATAATGGCTCTAGCAGTTCACAAGACCAAAACTCTACCGTTTCTTCTTCATCTTTTTTGTCTTCTCCAACTTCCCCATCTTCTTCGTCTTCTTCCTTGAGAGCATCATCTAGCAGCTCTCACGCTCCCTTGATAACCGACCCTGGTGCCAATTGCGCTTACCAGCCTAGTTGGTGCGGAGGAATAACTTTTGATAAAGTGAAAACAGCAAATATGAATGAAACAGACGTAGGTGCTACAGATAAAGGGCAAGAGCGTCCTAACTGCATATATGCAAAAACAATTACACAAATAGGAAACGAAAGCGGCGGAATTTTTATAAATGGAGTTCAGTTTGCAAATGGTTCTGCTTCAAGATGTGGTGGAGGTCAATATGGTGATGCAACCGCATGTGCAACAAAATTTGCTAGTGTGACAAAAGCAGATGACGGTTATTACATTTATGTTCCAGCTTGGGCAGGGCAAGATTTCAAAACAACCGGTGGCCAACCAGTTTGTTCCAGCACCCCTGTAACTCCAACCAAAAGCAGTTCTTCAAGAGCCTCTTCTTCCTCTGCTGCTATTAACGGAAGCACAGGTACTTGCGTGGAGCCAATGTATGGCATTCCTCCAAGCGGCGTAAAATCTTGCATTAAAAAGAACGGCAAATGCTATACATGTAATCCGGACCGCGGAAAAGAGTGCGAAAGTGCTTGGATTTGGCAAGCAAATAGCATAGATGATTATTGGTATAAAGAAGTTTCTTGCTCGGAAAACAACAGCGGTACTCCAACATATAATTTAACTTGCACCGGTCTTGCTCAAACAGGGGTTACTGGAACTGCAATCACACAGCCAACCGTAAAATGCAATGCCGATAACGCCACAGCAACCTTTGCGAGTGCGCCTAATTGGAGCAATCCTGTTGCTGGCACTTTCAATGTGAGCGCAACAGCAAATTGTGGCGGAAACAAAACCGTTAGCTGCGGTACAATTGTGGTGAGCGCAGCACCATCTGCCTCCTCTACCACCCTAACTTGCACTGGTTTGGCTACAACAGGAGTTGCAGGAACTGCAATTACACAGCCAACCGTAAAATGCGGAACTACCACTGTTTCTAGCCCAACCTTTACAGGGGCACCCACTTGGAATAATCCCACCGCTAACACTTACACTGTATCTGCAAACGCAACAGGAACTTGTACGCAATCCGCATCTTGCGGCACAATAAAAGTTAGCCCAAAACTGAGTTGTGGCAATCCATCACCAGCAACGGTAACCGCTGGTACTGCTGTTACCGCACCAACTGTACAGTGCGGCAACAACAACGTTACAAGCGGGCTTTCTTGGAGCGGTGCCCCCACTTACTGGAGCAGTCCAGAAACTGGCACTTATAATAATATCAAAGTAACGGTAAGTTCTGGGGATTGCAACGGTCAAACCGCAACGTGTGGTACATTGACGGTTGGTTCAAAACTCGCATGCAATTCCGTTACTCAAGCAATAACAACCGGACAAACTCCAACCAAGCCCACAGTAAGCTGCGGAACTACCACAGTTACTAGCGGCATCACTTGGAGCCCAACTTCCATCAACAGTGCCATTAATACAGCACAGACTATTAGCAATGTAACTGCAACGGCAACTTGCAATGGCAGCAGTCAAACAGCTAATTGCGCCGGCACAATAACAGTTACCGCGCCTCAACAAACCCCAAGTTCTTCAAGCGGCAACACTGGTGGTGGTGGCAGCTACACACCAAAACCAGCTGGAAACCAATCTGGGCAAACAACTCAGTATTGGGATGCTTGCAAACCTAGCTGTTCATGGGGTGGCAAAAGCGGCTTGCAAGCCAATAGTTGTGATATATCTGGCAAAAACATTGGTCACAACGATGGCGACAGAAGCGCATGTGATGGTGGAAATGCCTTTACATGTATGAACCAAGCTCCTTGGAAAGTGGGCAATATTAGTTATGGCTATGTTGCAGTTAATGATGGTTCATGTGGTGACTGTTATCAATTAGATTTCCCCAATGGAGAAGTTATGGTTGTTATGAAGAGCAATATTGGAAGCATAAATGGTAAATTTGATATTATGATTCCGGGCGGCGGTGTTGGCGATTTTGACGCTTTAACAAGGCAAGTTAAAAATAGCGGCGTAAATAATCCAGATATGGGTGCACGTTATGGTGGATTTAGACTTGCGTGCAACAATTCTGTTAGTTGCGTAAGGGATAAATGCAATAGTGTTTTTGCAAATCTCCCAGACTTGAAAGCTGGTTGTCTTTGGTATGTAAACACTTTGGGCGGCAGCCCTTCAAGTTTTGACAATCCAAGCGTTAAATATCAAAAAGTTGATTGCCCAGCAGAATTGAAAAGTAGATTTTAAGTAGCCATGGAGGTAATATGAAAAAGAAGGTATCTGGAATTTTGTTTTTGCTCGCTTTTGCAATAGGAGCAGTTTTCTTCGCATGCTCCAAACACGATGAAACTAACTGCGTTGATTCCCCCGAATTTTGTATTCCACAAGGTTCAAGCAATTCGGATGGCTCAGGTCATTCCAGCAGTTTTAATAATTCTGTTGTTAATTCCAGCAGCTCCAATAATCCCCCTATTGACTATTCCAGCAGTTCTGTTGCCACTGATAATACAAACAGTTCCAGCAGCCTTGAAAACTCCGTTGTTTCTTCTTCTTCAATAGCTACTATCACGCCAAGTAGTTCTTCTGTAGCAGGAACTTCCTCGGCTATTTCCTCTTCGGCTATGGCAAGCAGTTCTTCCATATCCACAACGCCTACTTGCGCTTATCAAACAACTTGGTGCAACGGTACTGCTTTCAGCAACGTAAAAACTGCAAGCCTAAATAGTGCCACTGGCTCAGGGATTTGCACATTTGCAACATCTGCTTCAATGCTAGGAAATTTCAACAATGCTACTGTGAACGGACAAAAGATAGATAAATGCGGCAACTCAGGCTGGGGTCAACAGCCTTGTGCTACTGTTTTGGGCAATGTCGCAAAAGCAGATGGCGGATATTATATCTATGCACCAGATTACTACGCAGATTTCACCGTAACTGGCGGTACTCCGAGTTGCAATGGCAGCAATCCAAATCCAGGAGCTTCTTCAACTTCCAAGCCAAGTTCTTCTAGCGCAACAGGTGGTGGAAGAACTTGGCTT
>Ga0268262_10003604_pt1 | contig 16660 bp, 18 predicted proteins | sample TergutNc150P3_FD_190354 | JGI IMG/M metagenome (GOLD analysis project Ga0268262, IMG submission 190354) | Nasutitermes corniger P3 segment gut microbial community from laboratory colony in Florida, USA - Nc150 P3 (SPAdes) (version 2) | ecosystem: Host-associated > Arthropoda: Insects >... | reverse complement strand
GCCGTCGTCGTCAGATTGTCCCCGCCGCCGCCAAAGCAGGCCGTCAGGCCAAGCAGCAGCAGGCAGGCAAGCAACGCGGGTATGATTCTTTTCATGTGAGCTTTCCTTTCAATTATACTTCGGCAGCTTCACCCCGCTGGTCTTGAACTGCGTGCATTCGAAGGCCATGCCGCCGCTCTGCCCGCCCACGGAAGCGTCGTAGGTGTATTTCAGGCACACGCCGGTGGCCCTGTCGATGCAGCAGGAATACCGGACCGCCGTGCCGAAAGCGGCCGCGCTGAAGGTATACTTGTCGCAGCTGCGCCCCGCGACGGTCTCCTTGCCGTCCTTTTTCATCTCGGACGAGTAGTTGCCGTACTGCGTCATGAAGCCCGACGTCATCACGGTGAGCGCGTCGACGTATGCCTGGTCGAACGTCATGAAGCCACCCATATCGACCTTCGTGAACCCTTCCTCCGCGCTGCCATTGTACATGTCGTAGTTGCCTGTGCTGTTCTTGACGAACAGGGATTCCGAGCCGTCCGAGTTGACGTATACGCCCTCCGCTGTCTTGATCAGCGTGACCTCGCTGGCGTCGCCGCCCCCGACGCCGGCGTAGTACCGATAGGTGATTTCGTAATCGCCCTTCAGGTTCTCCGCGATGTAATCCTTCGCGTTGCCGTAGGCGAAGCTGTCCCCGCCGCCGTTGTTTTCCGCGATGCCATCGTTCGGTGTCCGGCTGTCCGTCCGATCGCCCGCCGCGCCGCCGCATGCGGCAAGCGAAAGCGCCAGGACCAGTGTCAGTGCCAATGCAAGATATTTTTTCATAAAAAACGCTCCTTCATTGTTAATTGTGCATTGTTCATTGTTAATTGTGCCTCGCTATGCCCTGCTCACATAGTCCCCGGTGCGCGTGTCCACGATGACCGTCTCGCCCTCGTCGATGAACAGCGGCACCTTGATCTCCGCGCCGGTCTCGAGGGTGGCGGGCTTGGTGACGTTGGTGGCGGTGTCGCCCCGGAAGCCCGGGTCGGTCTTGGTGATGCGCAGCGTCACGGTGGTGGGGGGCTCCACGCCGAAGACGCTGCCCTTGTAGCTGAGGATCTTGCAGACAAAATCCTCCTTGACGAACCTGAAGCTGTCGGGCAGGTCGCTCTCGTTGACGGGGATCATGTCGTAGGTCTCGCTGTCCAGGAAGTAGTACAGCCCGCCGTCGTTGTAGGAATAGGCCATCTCGCGGCGCTCGATATAGGCGGTGGGGAATTTGTCGGAGGGGTTGAAGGTGCGCTCGGTGACGGACCCGCCGATGACGTCGCGCAGCTTCGTGCGCACGAAGGCCGCGCCCTTGCCCGGCTTGACATGCTGGAACTCGATGATCTGGTAGACCGCGCCGTCCATCTCGAAGGTGACGCCGTTCCTGAAATCGCCCGCTGATACCATAAATGAACCTCGCCTTTCTTAGTGTAGCTTATTTATTGTACCTGATTCGCCCGCAAAATGCAAGTGAAATTTTTAAAATAGGCTCACGCCTTGCGCGCGACAAGCATGCCCGCGTCCTTCGAGATGTCGATCGCCCCGTCGCGCGCGATGATGCTTTCGATATACCGGCCGAACAGCGCGGCCTTTTCGCCGATGACGATATCGTTCACATTCCCGATCCCCTGGGAGGACAGCACGTAGTCAATCAGCGGCTGCGCCCGGGTCACATGCAGGCTGTCGGAGTACCGCCGCACCTCCACGGATACAAAGCGCCCGCGCAGCTTGTCCGCTCCGCTTTCCAGCCCGAACGCGTCCGTGATGGCCTCCTGCGCAAAATCAATCGCTGGGTCAAACTGATACAGCAGGTCAATCAGTTCCCGTAAGTTTTCCCTCCCGATGGTCGTTGCGTAAAGCGCCCCGCCGGGCCGAAGCACCCGCGCGATTTCCGCAAGGGCTTTGCCGATATCCGGCACATGATACAGCATGTGATTGGCGATGACCACATCGAAGGAGGCGTCGGGGCAGGGAATATCCTGCGCGTCGATCACCATGTATTCGATGCCCGGTATGCCGCGGGTATTTTCTTTGGCGGCGCACAGCATGCCTGCCGAAAAATCGGACAGGACAAGGCTGGCCGCCGGCGGTATTTGCGCGGCGCGGCCCGTCCACATGCCGCCGCTGCCGCAGCCCAGCTCCAGAACCGCCTGGCCCGGGCGCAGGCCGTAGTTCTGAAATACCCAGTTGCTCCAGCCCAGCTTGTTTGTGCTGAAAAGCTGGTGCAGCGCCGCGCGGCTGTTCAGGTTGGACGCTGTCCCGTATTGCTTTTGCAGTTCTTCGCGGGTGTTGGAATTTGGCATAAATTCACTCCGCCGCCGGGATATCCAGCGGCACGTTTTCGCCGTCCAGCCTTGCCGCCACGCGCGCCAGGGCCCGGGTGACGATGCCGTCCTGCAGCGGCGCGCCGTTGGCCGTGCGGGCGAACAGGCGGGTTTCCTGCGGCACAATGCCGATGAGCTGCGTCTCGGTCAGGTCGATCACGTCGTCGATCATGAGGAATTCCCCGCGCAGGGCCTGCCGGCGGTCGAAGCGGTTGATGAGCAGGCGGATGTCGCTGCAGCCCAGGCGCGCGGCCTGCTTGGACGCCGCCGCCACGGAGCGCACGCAGATGGGGTCGGCCGTGGCGACGATGACGCAACGGTTGCAGGCCAGCACCGCCGTGCGGAAGCCGAAGCCGATGCCCGCGGGCGCATCCACGAGGACGACGTCGTACTCGGCGCAGGACTTCACCAGGCCTTGCAGCATATCCTCCTCCAGGGCGCGCTCCGGCTGGAGCGGCGCGCACAGCAGGTGCAGCTTGCCGAAGGCCATCACGGCCTGCTGGAGGGTGCAGCGGCCCAGCGCCACGTCGGCCCAGGTGAACAGCACGTGCTCGTCCACGCCGAGGATCAGGTCCAGGCTGCGCAGGCCTATGTCGCAGTCGATGAGCAGCACGCGGTGGCCCCGCGCGGCCATCTGCTGGGCCAGGCCGGCGCTCACGGTGGACTTGCCCACCCCGCCCTTGCCGGATACCACGGCGATGCGCTGCTGCATGGATGTTTCCTCCTGACGGCGATTTTATCCATTATAGCACAGGACGCGCGCTTTGAACAGCCCTAAATTGAGAAAAGCTGTTTTAGCGAATCGTATTGATATTTTTTGTTATCGGGCGGCAGATTGCCGCCCCTACACACAACCTGTAGGTGCGGCAATCTGCCGCCCGAAAACCTCAAAACTTTCTTACTGTAAATTTTCCTCCAAAACCCGCACCACCTCATCCGTCACATCCGCAAATTCCCGTATCTTCGCCACAATTTTTGCGCGCTTCTTCGGGTTTTGCAGGGTTTCCCAGGTGATGTTGAACCCGCCGCCGAGCTTCTCCAGGCTGCCAAATTTTCCATTCCACATGCGGCCCATTTTTTTATACAGCCTGGCGATTTTCTTCAGCCACGCCATGTCCGGGTTGAGCTCCCGCGCCTTCTTCAGAAAGCTGAAGCAGCACGAGCCGTTGGTCGCCAGCACGCAGACGTAGTTGGTGTAAACCCACCATTTCCCTGTGCTGGGGTCGCCATTTGGCTCGTCATGCAGCATGCCGGGGGCGTCGTATTTGCCGCCCTCGATGTCGTCGGCCCAGTCGCGGAAGGCCTGCGCGCCGAAAACATAGTCGTCCGTCTTGGTCGTCAGCAGCTTGGGCAGGCGTTCCATTGCCTCGCGGTACAGGATCGCGAGGGGAACGTGCCGCTGCTTTTCGCCGATGAAAATCAAATCAAACGCGTTAAAATGATGGCCGCGTTCGGTTTCGCTTTGTGAAATGTTTTCGAAGAAATGCTCTCCGCCTACCGCCACGCGCTTGGGTTCTGTCCATTCATGCGTCATAAACAGCAGCGTCTTGCCGCCGTCCTCATAGCCCACGAACATACCCCAGTCAACGCTGATCACCGGCACGCCCCGGTTAATGCTGTCCATCAGCCTGCGCAGGTAATGCTCTTTGTTGGCCAGCAATTCCTGTTTGGTGACGTATTCGCAGGCGTAGCCGATCTGGTCGAACACCCATTGGGCGTATTCCGGGCCCATGAGGAACTCCGCCGCCGCGCAGGCGTTCCAGCGCGTGGGGTCCCTCGTGTACATTTGCGTGAAGATATCGCCCGTGAGCCCCGCGAAGAACCAGTAGTTGTAGTCCGGCTCGCCGAGGGATTCCATCGCGTAGGCCGCGCAGCCGTTGAACCAGTAGTTCTCGCCGCGGTCGTCCTTGATGAGCATGTGGATGTTGGGGATGACGTTGCGTTCCATGTTGAAGCCTCCTTGAATGGTGATATTGATGGTGAGGGGGTGGAACAGCTTTGCGCCGGTTCCGGTTTTGCGCAGGCCCGACGGGGTGACGCCGTGGAACCGCGTAAACGCCTTCGAGAAGCTCTCCTGCGTGTCGTACTGGTACTTCATCGCCACGTCGATCAGCTTCTGCCCGGCGAGGATGTCCTGCGCGGCGAGGCTCAGGCGCCTGCTGCGGATGTAGTCGCCGATGGTCATGCCCGTCACGAGGTTGAAGATGCGCTGGAAGTTCGCGCTCGACGCGTACACCTTCCCGGCGACGTCGTCCACGCCGATGTCCTGCGTGATGCTGCTCTCGATATAGTGCAGCGCCTGGGTGATGCTCGGAATCCAGTGCAAGGCAATTCCCCTCCTTCGAAGCGCATTCTACCATGCGGCGGCAAAAAAGTCATGTCATAAAATGCTCGGCGGTGTCCATTGTAGCACATACCGCGCCCCTTGACCAGCCCAAATGCAAGAAATTTTCGCACCTCTTGACAAGGCAAGGCAAATGCGCTACAATAAACCTATCCCATGAATGGAGGTCACCGCACCCCGTGAACATCGTCATTCGCATCCGCTGAAAGCGCGCGAAATCAATCAGGCAGAGCTTTTGCTTGGCCTTTGGTTTGCGCGCCTTTTTGTGGCTTTCCGAATGAAATCACAAGGGGTGTATTTTTTTGTCCAAACAGAATCACCGCAGCGCATTGCGCTGTTCGCAGAATTTCCTGACCTCCGGGCAGGTAATCCGGCGCATCGCCGGCCTGGCGGCGCTTGATAAACAAGATCATGTCATAGAGATCGGCCCGGGGAAGGGGCACATCACCGGGGCGCTGCTGGCGCGCTGCGGGCAGGTGACCGCCGTGGAGCTGGACCCGGAGCTGCACGCTTATCTGCGTACAAAGTTCGCGGGCGCGCCCAACCTGCGCCTGGTGCGGGGGGATTTCCTCGCCCTGCCGCTGCCCAAGGGGCCCTACAAGGTCTTCGCGAACATCCCCTTCAGCCGCACGACGGACATCGTGCGCAAGCTCATGCTGGGCCCACGCCCCCCGGAGGAAATCTGGCTGGTGATGGAAAAGGGCGCGGCCAAGCGTTTCCTCGGCCTTCCCCGCGAAAGCCTCGCTTCTCTAAGTTTAAAGCCGTGGTTTGAGGGCGAGGTGCGCTACCACTTCCGCAGGGAGGATTTCCATCCCATGCCTGCCGCCGACGCCGTGCTGCTGCACCTGAAACGCAGGCCCGCGGCGGACCTCACCCCGGCGCAGCGCGGGGCCTGGCTGCGCTTCACCGCCGCCCGGCTGCCCGCCACGGGGGATACCCTGTATGTCCAGTGGCTGTGCCTGTTTCGGCGCTATTGGGACAGGGGCGGGCGGTAGGATGATTACATGATTTCCTGCTCCAACGCCTCAAACACCTCGCCGTTGAAAAATTCTTCCAGAGACATCTCCAAACCGTCGCACAGTTTTTTGATTACCACAATTCCGACATCCTTTCGCTCCGGATTTAAAATGCTGTAAATCGTGGATGGGGTTACCCCGGCCATATTGGCGAGCGTATTGACTGTAAATTGTTTTTGAGCACAAACTTCTTGAAGCCGCCGTTCGACTGCCCTTTTTACACCCATTGAAATATCACCTCAATAAAAGGATGGCATTTTTGTACGCGTTCGCGTATACGCTATTGCGTAAAAACTTTCCTTGTGCTATAATATACGCAGCTGCGTAAATTATGCAAAAGGAGGGTGCTCTATGGACATCATTTTAGTCCCCGGCAACGCAGGACAAAACTGCCCCGGTAACCCGGAGCTCTGCGACGAATGCGATTATCTCATATGCTGCACAAACTATAATGGCCTATGTGATAAATGTGATGAAAATGGAATATGCGAAATCAAGGCCAGTCAGCGTTCAGCATAAGCAATCCAGCCAATTTCCTCCTCATGCTTGACATTTTATAAAAAATCCTATAAAATAGGTGTGTGAGCCGGCTGGGCAGTCGCGCGGCGCAAGCCGTGAGGAAAGTCCGAGCCCCATAGAGCAGGATAACGGCTAACGGCCGCCGAGGGTGACCTTAGGGAAAGTGCAACAGAGAGATACCGCCATGCAATGCATGGTAAGGGTGGAAAGGCGAGGTAAGAGCTCACCGGCGCGCGGGGAACCGCGTACGCGTGTTTACACACGTTGCCCTGCAAACCCTATCCGGAGCAACACCGACCGGGGATGTAAATACGCTCGCGTATTTACGGCGCTTGCTCGGCGCTCAACCCCGACGGGTGGCAGGACCGGCGCAGCAATGCGCCGGCAAGATAAATGATTGCCTTCAACGACAAAACTCGGCTTACAGGCCGGCTCACAAACCCAGCATTTCAGGTATCCTTCTTCCTGTCCCCTGCATAGAATGAGGGGAAAGGGAGTGTTTTCATGCCAACCGCCTTGCATGCCATTGTCTACGCGCTGCTTCTTGTCTTCGTGCTGGTGGGCGTGGTGTCCAGCGTCTACATACTGATGATGCTCATCCTGCGCCCGAAGGCCCCGTGCCGCTTCGTGGTGGTCATCCCGCCGCAGTCCTCCCAGGCGGACGTGGCGGCCCTGCTGTGCGCGGCCCGGCTGCGCCTGGGGCTCATGGGGGATTTGGCGCGCAGCGAGGTGATTGCCCTGGACGGCGGCATGCCCGAATATGCCCGCAAGGAATGCGAGGCCCTCTGCCGCGAGCTGGACCACACCGCGCTGGCGCGGCCGGAGGACCTGGTGGAGAAGCTGCTATGAACCTCGAACGCCTGTGGCTGTGGTTTTTCCCGCGGCGCTGCGTATGGTGCGTGGGCGTGGCCGCGCCGGAAGAAACGCTCTGCGCCGGCTGCGCGGACAAGGCCGGGGCCATGCTGGAGCCCGGGCTTCTCCCCGGGTCTGACATGCCCCTGGTATCGGTCTTCACCTACCACAGCAAGGCGGCGAAAATATTGCTGGGCATGAAGTTCCACGGGGCGAAAAACATGGCGCACAGCATCGGCTACGCCATGGCCGACGCCCTTGCGGCGTCAAAATTGGCGGACAAGCCCGGCTGGCTCTTCTGCGCCGTGCCCATGACGCCCGCGAAAGCGAAGGAGCGCGGCTTCAACCAGAGCGAGCTGCTGGCCAGGGCGGCGGCGCGCTGGCTGGGGATGGAATACGCGCCCGGCCTGCTCGTGAAAACGCGCGAAACCCAGGCGCAGCATGGCCTGCCCAAGGCGCAGCGACTGTCGAATGTTTCTGGCGCGTTCGCGGCGGCAGAACCGGCACTGATCCATGCGCGCAACATCGTGCTGTGCGACGACATCTGCACCACCGGGTCGACCCTGCGCGACGCCGCCCGCGCCCTGCGGGAGGCCGGGGCCGGGGAGATCATCTGCCTGACTTATCTGCGAACGGATTTGGAGGAGGAGAACCATGGCAAAGAGCTATGACGTCGCGGCCTACATCTGGCCGTCCTACACCGGGCGGGAGCCCCGCAGCCATATCTTCTGGCCCCGCGGCATCGGCGAGTGGGAAACCGTGGAGAAGCGCATGCACCAGAAGCCCCTGTGGGGCATGCGCGACGAGGCCGACCCCGCCGTGATGGAGCACCAGATCGCCCAGGCGGTGCAGCACGGCGTGAATACCTTCATCTACGACTGGTATTGGTACGACAACCGGCCCTTCCTCGAGATGTGCCTGAACGACGGCTTCCTCGGGGCGCCGAACAACGGCCAGATGAAGTTCTACATCATGTGGGCCAACCACACGGCCACCACCCTGTGGGACCTGCGCACCTCCCACGCCGACACCCCCATCTGGGACGGCGCGGTGAGCTTCGACGTCTTCAAAAATATTGCCCGCCGCTGGATGGAGCAATATTTCTGCCGTGAGAATTACTATCGCATCGACGGCAAGCCCGTGCTGTCCATCTTCCAGCCCGGCAACCTGCTGCGGGGCATGGGCGAGGAGGAGGGCACGGCGCGGGCCTTCGACTGGCTGCGCAACGAGATGGTGAAGGCGGGCCTGGGCGGTCTGCATTTGCAATTGATCAAATTCGGCGGCGAGGGCATCTTCCCCCTGGCGCGGGCCATCGGCGCCGACAGCATCACCCACTACCAGACCGCGTGCTACACGCCCGCGGGCCGCGACTACGCCGAATGGCTGCCCGCCATGCAGGCCGAGTTCGAACTGCTCGACCGCCACGGGATCACCTATTTCCCGCATGTGTCCGTGGGCTGGGGCAGCCAGCCGCGCTTCCTCAAGCCGAAGAACGACGACATGACGGGCTGCACGCCCGAGAACATCAAAAAGGCCCTGCTGCTGGCGAAAAATTACATCGATACCCATGCCCTCACCCCGCCCCTGGTCACGCTCAACAGCTGGAATGAGTGGACCGAAACGAGCTACCTCCAGCCGGACGACGTGAACGGGTATGGCTACCTGGAGGCGGTGCGGGATGTGTTCGGAGAGGCGAAATGAAGCAGCTGAAACAGATCGCGAAGTCCTACGACAGGCATTTTATCGAATACGGCAAAAAGGATTCTCTCGGTTACGACAACCTGCCGGATTATATCACAAATCACCCGGAATATCCTGCATGGGAAGCGGAAAACGGGATTGATGGCAGGGAACCCATCAAGGCGTATCTTTCGCCCGAAAAAGGCATGAATTTCGTTTCGCTTGGCTGCTCCGTAAGTTTCATGCGCAAAGAATATGACCAATGGCCTTCCACGTATCACGGCGTCGACATAAGCAAAAGAACCATTCAAACGCTCAAGCGCTTTGCGGCAAAAAACAAGCTGCCCATCGGCTCTTTCCAGTGCGGAAGTATACACGAGACGCCCTTTGGCGACAGCTTCTTTGACATCGGCGAATGCATCGGCGTGCTTGAGTATTACGAAAAAGACTTTGTCCTGAAGGCGATCCGGGAATTTCACCGCATAATGAAGCCCAACGGCAAGTTCGTACTCGATATCCCCAATGTCAGCAGCCCAAGCGGGCGGGTTGCCATGCTGATCGAAGCGTGCATGGGGCGGCCCGACAAATTCGATATGTCCCCGCGGGAGTTCGAGGACATGCTCGCGGATTATTTTGAAATAGTGGATTCGGACAGAATCCGCGCCGAACGCCTTGGGATACCCCATACGGGTGTGATGTATTTTTATTACCTGCGATGCAAAAAGTGAGGTGACCCGCCATTCCCGGCCTGCAAATGCCTCTGGGAATCCTTGTGTTCGGCCCAAATGGAAGCGGCAAAACAACGCTTGGCCGTGCGCTTGCCCGGGTCCTGCGCTTCAAGCACATGGATATCGAGGACTACTATTTCCGGGAAGCCGAAATCCCATACACCAACCCGCGTCCACGCGAGGAGTGCCTGCGTCTGATGCTTGCCGATATTGAGAAGCACCGTTCGTTTGTCCTCTCCGCCGTCACCGGGGACTTCGGCGAAGAAATCGCGTCGATGTATCGCCTTGCCGTATATGTCACGGCCCCGAAGGAGGTCCGCACGCGGCGCATCGAACAGCGCGGCTATGACCGGTTCGGGGACCGGGTCCGCGAAGGCGGCGACATGTACGAGCAGCAATTGGATTTCCGCGCATGGGCGGCCTCGCGTCCCCTCTCCAAAATAGACGAATGGGCGCAAACCCTTGCGTGCCCCCTTGTCCGTGTGGACGGAACCAAAGCGGTTACGGAAAATGCCGCGTGGATTGCGCGGCGATTTTATGAATACAGGGGTGAATAATATTCCCGGCCTGTATTTTAGAGTTTAGGAGGCAGCGCAATGCTAAGCCGCAGCATGGAACACTACATCCGCAAGCTCCTCACCGGGGAGGCGCAAAAAAACGCGCTGGAATTCGCCGCGTATCTGCGGGCGAACGGACTGGTGTTCGTGCGGGGAAAGGGCTACTGGGAAGACAAGTGTTATTGGGCGGTCAAGTACCGTGGTGAATACGTTGGCTTTATCCTGGTGAACGGCTACGGTTCCGTGGGGGATGAAACCGAGCCGGAAGGCTGGATTTTTTGGTCTGACAATTACATTTCCGGCCTCTTTGCCGATTTCCCACTGGACGACCGCACAAAGGAAATCGCGTTCGAGCACATAGACTTCGGCACTTGCGGCGGCGGAATAACGGTTAAGTTGTTCGGCAAAGAATTCTATCCCGTTTGCAACGGCACCACTTTCCGGTTCAACAACCCGAATACCGAAACGTTGGCATGCGTGAAAAAATTGGTAGACATCAGGAAAAACGATATACAGAGGTGATTCCTATTCCCGGCCTGCAAATCGGCATCGACCTGGGCACGACCTCCATCCTGGTTTACGTCAAGGGGCGCGGCATCGTGATGCAGGAGGCCTCGGTGGCCGCCCTGGACGCGAAAACCGGCGAGGTGCGCGCCCTGGGCAACGCCGTGCACCGCATGGTGGGCCGCAACCCCGGGAGCCTGCGCGTGGTGCACCCCATGCGCGACGGCGTGATCTCCGACTTCTCGGTCATCCACGCGATGATCGCGCACTATATTGGCAAGCTGTGCGGCAAGCGCGTGTTCAAGCCCACGGTGATGATCTGCATGCCCGCCAGCGTCACGGGGCTGGAGCGCAGCGCCATCTTGGAGCTGGCCATCGCCGCCGGGGCATCACGCGCATGCCTGGTGGAAGAACCTCTGGCCGCCGCGCTGGGCGCCGGGCTCGACCTCACCGACCCCGGCGGCCAGCTGGTGGTGGACATCGGCGGCGGCACCACGGACGTGGCGGTGTTCACCATGGGGGCCATGGCCATCGCCCGCAGCGCGAAGGTGGCCGGCAACGCCCTCGAGGACGCCATCATCCGCTACCTGCGCCGTGAGCGCAACGTGATCGTGGGGCAGCTCACGGCGGAGCACATCAAGATGCGCGTCGGCTGCGCGCGCCTTCGCAGCCCCGAGCTGGCCATTAACGTGCGCGGACAAGACTATACTACGCGCATGCCGGCCCGGCTCGAGGTCAACTCCACCGAGACCTTTCTGGCCATGCGTGAGCGCCTGCGCGACATCACCGAGGCCGTGCGCGGCGTGCTGGAGGAGACACCCCCCGAGATGGCGGGCGATATTTTCGACCGCGGCATGGTGCTCACCGGCGGCGGCGCGCTGCTGCGGGACATCGACCTGATGCTGCGCGCGGAGACCGGCCTGGACGTGCGCGTGGCGAAGAACCCCGCCCAGTGCGTGGCGCAAGGCCTGGGCTTCATGCTGGAGGACCCGGAGATCCTGCGCAGCAACAACTGCATGTTCCGCACCGACGACGACATCGGCGAGTTTGAGAGGAACAGGAATCTATGAAAAAGCGCACAAAAACAATCCTGATTGTCCTCATCGCCGTGCCTGTCCTGGCGCTGCTTGCCGTTATGGTCTGGTTTAGAATGTTGTGGCTCGTCGCCAGCCCCGGCGATCAACTCGCGAGGGAGCAAACCATACGCACCGCCTCTTTCGATGGGCAATACACCCTGGTGGAGGAATGGTGGCGCGCCGAAAATAATGTGATGGAAGCGCACATTTCTGTTGAAAACGCGGCGGGCGAGGTCATCTACATCTGCCCCGACGCCTATCGTACATGGGACTACCACGGCACCCGCTGGGGACCCGGAATCCTTGATATCTATGCGCTTTCGGGGGATTGGGGCACATGCTGCTATCGCTATGAGGGCGGGACGTGGCTGCCTCGTATCTCCGCCGATTATAAAGAATGAAGAGGTTCGCATGAAATATCTCGGCCTGGACATCGGCACCACCAGCATTTGCGCCGTTGTGACGGACGGCGCGGATGAACTTTATTTTTGTGAATCCGCACAAAATGACAGCGGGAATACTGTGCAAAATCCCGAGCGCATCTGGGAAATCTGTACAGGACTGCTCGACAAAGCCTTCGCCGCCTGCCCGGATATCGCTGGCATCGGCGTGTGCGGGCAGATGCACGGCCTGCTGCACCTCGACGCGGCGGGGCGGCCCGTCAGCCCGCTCTACACCTGGCAGGACGAGAGCGGCAACGCGCCTTTCAACGGCAGCGAGACCTACGCCCAGGCACTCACTGCCCGCACCGGCCACGCGATGGCCAGCGGCTTCGGCTGCACGACGCTGTTTGTACACGCGCAAAAAGGGCAAATCCCCCCTGCCGCGGCGCAAATCTGCACGATCCACGATTACGTTGCCATGCGGCTGTGCGGCCTGAAGCAGCCCGTCATGCACGCCTCCGACGCCGCGAGCTTCGGCCTGTTCGACCTGCGGAAGCTGCAATTCGACCTAGAGGCCGTGCGCGCCGCGGGCCTGCCGGAGGCCCTGTTCCCAAGGGTTACGGCCGATTTCGACGTCCTGGGGACCTATCAAGGCCTTCCCGTCGCCGTCGCCGTGGGAGACAACCAGGCCAGCTTTTTGGGCGCGGCGGCGGAGCCAGGCCGCACCGTGCTGGTGAACGTGGGCACGGGCAGCCAGTGCTCCCTGGCGACCGGCCATGTGCCCCCGGCACAGCTGCCCCCAAGCGCGGAGCTGCGCCCCCTCTGCGGGGCGCGATACCTGTACGTCGGCTCGGCGCTGTGCGGCGGGCGGGCATTCGCCCTGGCGAAGGATTTCTTCGCCCAGTGCGCGCGGTTTTTGGGGATGGAACCGGACGACGGCGCCGTCTACGCCGCCATGGATGCTCTTTTAAAAGAAAACCCGCCGCCGTCGGAGGCACGGCTGCGGGTGGATACGCGTTTTGCGGGCACGCGCCGGGATCCGGGCCTGCGCGGGAGCGTCACGGGAATCGGCACGGATAATTTCACGCCGGCGCACCTGCTGTGGGGCCTGGTGGAGGGCATGGCGCGGGAGCTCTGCGAGTTCTACCGCGAAAGCGGGGAAACGCGCGGTCTGCTCGTGGGCGCGGGCAACGGCCTGCGTAAAAACGCCGCCTTACGGCAGGCCCTCGAGCGCCTGTTCGGCATGCCGCTTGCCATACCCCCCTACGGCGAGGAGGCGGCATGCGGCGCGGCGAAAATCATCGCGCGGGCGTAAATTGCCGCCGCGCGTCAGGCCGCCCGGATATTGCCCTCCTGCGCCGCCTGTACCGGGGCCTCCGCCGGCGCGGCGGGCACAAGCTCCCCCTGCAGGAGGCGCTGCTCCTCCTCGAGGGTCTCGCGGTAGTCGCGCACGGCGTCGGCCAGGGAGGTCAGGGCGCGGTTCTCCCAGCGGATGAGATGCCTGGCGTTGAACGCGGCCACGACCAGCGCCGCGCCGAACAGCGTGAGCAGGGCATAAGGGACCGCGGCTATGAATGTCATGAGATCCACCCCTTGTCGATACAAATGTTCTCCTGTGACTATAATAGCACAAACATTCTGGTATGTCAATACATTTGTTCGTGATTCTTTTCAACATTTTTTACGGCTGATTATTGCTCTTGGTTCTATCATACCACAAGATATTGTATCTGTCAAGCATAAATCGCGGCCAGGTGTGCGTTAATAAAAAATTCACCCCCCGATAGGCTTGTTTTTTTTCGGGCGCCGTGCTATAATAGGGGTCGAAGGGTTGCGGACTGAAGGGAAGGATACGGATATGGCTGACAAGGACAAGCCGCCCGGCGCACCCCCGCCGCAGGACGACGCCGGGTACCGCGTCAAGCGCATCTCCCGCAGCGCGTGGGAGGAGGGGACGCTGAACCTGCCGGGCCTGGCGCCCAGGGCGGCGCGGGAGGAGGAGCCGGAGCTCGACGACGTGGCCATGGACATGGCCGTGACCGGCGAGATCCCGCTGGAGCTGATCCGCAGCATGCTGCGCAAGCAGGAGGAGCAGCTGCGGGCGGAGAATAAGACGCTCGTGAAGGGCCCCACCGGGGGAGGCATGATCCTCCCGGAGGAGATCGTCCCCGCCGCAGCGGTTTTCCCCGCCGAGGGGGATTTCCCCGCCAAGGTGAAATCCCGCGCCAGGGCGGATTTCCCCGCCGAGGCGCCCGCGCCGGAGGAGATCGAACGGGCAAAAAATGAACTGCGGACCATGCGGGCCAAAAGCCGCCTGCCCCAGCCGGAACCTGCCGGAGCGGACAGTGCGGAGCCTGCCGGCGAGGAGGAGCCCGGCGGGCCGAGCCTGATGGGGACCATCGGGCTGCTGTCTTACCTGCGGGGGGGAAAGCCCGGCTTCTGGGACGATGCCGTGCCGCTGTACCATGTCCCGCTGTGGGGCATGCTGCGCGCGGCGTACCGCAGCCTGTATTACTACGGGCTGCGTTTCGTGCGCCCGCTGCGCATCGCGGGCCGGACCCTCCTGCCCATGCTGACCAAGCCCCTGCTCACCCTGTGGCACCTGCTGCGGGCGTTTATGCTCGCGCTGCACCATGTCACCGTGGGCCGGCTGCTGCGCGCCCTGGAAGCCGTGCGGGCGACCCACGCCAAGCGGCTGGCCGTGCGCAAGGGGCACGTGCGTTTGCGCACCGCCCTGCGGGGCATCCTGATCGACTACCGCCCGGTGCTGCGCCCGGCGGCGAACGCCCTCATGCCCCTGGCGGCCCTGGTGGTGGTGCTCCTGGTGATCCAAAGCCTCATCGGCTCCACCTACGCGCTCCAGGTCACCTTCGACGGCAAGCTGATGGGCTATGTGGCCAGCGAGAGCGTGTTTATGCAGGCGCAGGCCGCCGCCGCCGACAACATCGTCCCCCAGCCAGAAACGGCCGAAAACGGCGGCGGCGACGAGCCCGGCCAGGCCCCCTACGCCCAGTTCAGCATCGCGCGCGTCAACCCCGAGGAAATCAAATCGATGGACGACCTCACCAACCAGCTGCTGTCCAACGCCAAGGGGGACCTGACCAGCGCCTACGGCCTGCGCATCGACGGCAAGCTGTTCGCCGCCATCAAAAACAGCACCGACGCGGACGTCGTGCTGGATTCCATCAAAAAGAAAAAAGCGGCCGACCTGCAGGTGAACGAAAACGCCTCGGTGGCCTTTGTGCAGGATGTGGAGCTGGTGCCGGTCTCCTGCCCGGCGGCGCAGCTGGTGGACGCCCAGACCCTGCTGCGCATGCTCTCGGCGCCCGAGCGGGAAGAGCGGAACGAGACGGTGCTGGCGGGCGATAACCCCTACACCCTGGCCGCCCGCTACCATATTTCCGTCAGCGAGCTTTACGCCCTCAACCCGTGGATGCAGGGGGAGGGCGCGGCGCTCCACGCGGGCGACGAGATCAGGGTGCGGGCGGAGGTGACCCGCCTGGAGGTGAAAATCATCCAGGTCGAAACCCGCATGGAGGACGTCCCCTATGAGACCTTCGACAGCGTGAACGACAGCCTCTACAAGGGCGAGGTGCGCATCCGCGTGAAGGGCGTGCCCGGCCAGAACAAGATCACCGAGCGTATCACCTATATCAACGGCGTGCGCACGGGCGAGCCCGAGTTCCTCAGCAGCGTGCGGGTGAGGGAGCCCGTGAACGAGCGGCGGGAGCTCGGCAGCAAGAGCACCACCGTCACGCTGGACAACGGCGAGACCGTCAAGATCAACCCCTCCATCTCGGGCTTCACATGGCCCGTGCCGGCCTGCCACAGGATATCCTCCCCCTACGGCTACCGCGGGCGCAGCTTCCACAAGGGCATCGACATCGCCGACGGCAGCACCAACGGCAAGATCATCGTGGCCGCCAAGAGCGGCGTGGTGGAGCTGGTGCAGCTGGGCGGCAGCAGCTACGGCAACATGATCCTCATCAACCACGGCAACGGCGTGAAGACCCGCTACGCGCACATCCTCACCGGCTCGATCGCCGTGCGCCAGGGCGACCGCGTGAGCATCGGCCAGCCCATCGCGCGCGTGGGCAGCACGGGCAACTCCACCGGGCCGCACCTGCATTTCGAGGTGATCATCAACGGCCAGACGCAGAACCCGCGCAATTACGTGTCGCCGTAAGGATGCGCGGATGCTCCTCTTGATAAGCACGGAGGAAGCCTTACTTTTCAGCCAAGTAAAAAGCCAAACAGCCCGCCACCTTGGGTGACGGGCTGCTTTGTTAGGATTGGGATTACTTCTTTTCCGCTATCGCCGCCTGAGAGGAAAGCATTATGTGGAGGATTTTGAAAACCTTGATATTACTGAGGTTCGCGGGCTGTGCTTCTCTTTCAGGGTTGATTTTGAGGCGGCGCTTGCTTTTCGCAGGGCGAGAGGCGAATATCTGCGGGAGTACCAGTATCAGCCGCTTGAGGTGGAGGTTTATATCTGAGGTAAGGGCCGCGTAGATATGAAGGCGGTGTATTCTGATGTCGTGACGGTTGGAAATGTTCATAGCCCCGTGAATATGTCGGCGGGATTTTACAGGGCCAGCCGGACTGGTTTGACAGATAGGGCGTGCAGGTTTTACAGGCGGGCGCACAGGTTTGACATTGACAATA
>Ga0268262_10003603_pt1 | contig 16662 bp, 22 predicted proteins | sample TergutNc150P3_FD_190354 | JGI IMG/M metagenome (GOLD analysis project Ga0268262, IMG submission 190354) | Nasutitermes corniger P3 segment gut microbial community from laboratory colony in Florida, USA - Nc150 P3 (SPAdes) (version 2) | ecosystem: Host-associated > Arthropoda: Insects >... | reverse complement strand
GGAAGAAGAGGTTTTGAAACTTAGAGCAAAATATGAGGAAAATGTTAGGGTGGTGGCAAGTTTGCAAAAGGATATTGAGCAGAAAAATAAGGAAATAGAAGAACACACAGATACGGAGAAAAAAATATCGGAATTAAATTCTGAACTTGCTATTATTCAGCAAAAATTGGAATTGACAAAAATTTTCAGAACTCAAATAAAAGATTTGGGCAGAATTGTGGCAGAGGAGAGGGTTCAACGCATTGCTTTAATTGCAACCGATTATTTCAATAAAATCACAAACAGACCGGAATCCATTTTGTGGATTTGCAACGAAAGCGAAAAATACAGCCTTTATTTAGATAACGGGCAAAATAGATGCAGTTTTGTGAATTTATCCGGCGGGGAACAAATTTCTGTGGCAATATCAATACGTCTAGCATTGTCGCAAGAATTTGGAAACACGGGGCTTATAATTTTAGACGAACCCACAAATAATCTAGACCAAAGCAAACGCCAATTACTCGCAGAAAATTTACCGAAAATGGTGGAAAATTTAACTCAACTATTTGTAGTGACCCACGATGACACATTTAGAAATTCTGCTACAAAAGTTATTGAATTTGGCGAGGAAAAATAAAATGGAAAAATTAAGAGAAACTTTGCTTGAATATTTAGAAACCAAATACAGGGTTTCAAAAACCATAAGAGATTTGGCGGAAAAAGTTTTGGAGCAGCTTGAAAAGGGCAGTATATGTTTGAAAATAGACAGCGAATCTGAAAAAACGGAATTGAAAAAATCAAAAGCAGTAGGAAGTGGCAGTGAAATTCGCCCCTTGATTTTTGACGGAAAAAATTTATATATACAGAGATATTTTATTTATCAGAGCAGAATATTGGAGAGAATAAACGAATTGCAAAAAAACAAAAAACTCCACATAATAACAGGAGGTCCCGGAACAGGCAAAACAACGAGCCTCGCAAAAATTCTAAAAAACAGATTAAACGAAAAAATTTTATTGGCAGCACCAACTGGAAAAGCTGCATTTAGAATGAGGGAGAGTTTGGCAAATCAGGGCATAGAGTTGGAAGCAAAAACCATTCACCGCTTGTTAAGCCACAAACCATTAAAAGCAAACATCATAGCAATAGACGAATGTTCAATGGTGGATTTGCCGCTGATGTCTAAATTGCTAGATGCAGCTCCGAGCGACTGCGATTTATATTTGCTAGGCGATAAACATCAGCTGGCTTCTGTTGAAGCGGGTTCCGTTTTTGCGGATATTTGTGCAAAGTTTGAGAAAAATCCCGATATATATACAGAACTTACAAAAAATTGGCGAGCGAAAGAAGCACCCGGAATTGTGAAATTGAGTGAAGAGATTTTAAATAATTCTGTGAAAAATTTTGATAACGAGAATGTTCATTACTCAGGAGAACTTTCCATTGAAAATTTATTTGAGGAATATAAATCTTTACTCAAAGCCGAAAACGAAAAGGAAGCTATTAGATTTTTGAAATCATTTCAAATTTTATGCGCAATTAAAAAAGGGAGAAATGGGGTGGAGAATATCAACAAAAAATTGTTGTCAATGGCAAAACATTCAAAATTCACTCCGATAATAATCACAGAAAACAATTATCAGCAAAATCTTTTCAACGGCGACACAGGTGTTAAAGACAAGGAAAATGCATATTTTTTAAACGGAGAGGAAATAAGAACCTTCCACTTGCTGACACTTCCCAAATACGAAGATGCCTTTGCAATAACAATCCACAAATCACAAGGTTCCGAGTACGAGAGGGTTGCGGTTGTATATCCCGAAAGAGACAGGGATGAGTTGGAGCAGACAATTTTAACCAAAGAACTTTTATATACGGCGATAACCCGCGCTAAAAAAGAATGTTTTATTTTCGGCAACGAGGCTGTACTTGCCGCTTCTTGCAAAAAACAAATTTACAGAGCATCGGGGATTTAATTTCAGCCTTTCTCCAATAATTTTGTATCTTACTAAGTAAATTTAACGTATTTTGGAGAAAAATTCATTATGAAAAACAGCCCCTCAAAACTCGCATTTGTGGCAACCCTTGGGCTTGCATTGGCATTCACATTTTCTTGCTCAGGTGGCGATGACAACAACGAGGGCAATAGCGGCGCTGGCGGTTCTTGCGATATAAGTGATTACAGAACTAAGAAAATAGGTGACCAAGTTTGGATGGCAGAGAATTTGAACTGCGATGTTGGAGTCAGCAGATGCTATGGAGAAGGTGGCATAGTATTGGATATTAGTAGTGGTGGGATTATTCGAATTACTTTGTCAAACTCGGAGATAAAAGCTAACTGTGTCAAGTACGGTCGTCTTTACGACTATGAAACAGCTAAGACGGCATGTCCCTCAGGCTGGCATTTGCCAAGCTATGACGAATGGACAACGCTGTTAGATTTTGTTGGAGGCGAGGATATCGCGGGAGCGAAGCTAAAGGCAACTAGTGGGTGGAGTTTTAATGTTAATGGAAAAACAAAATACCGCAACGGTACAGACAATTACGGTTTTTCAGCCCTGCCTGGCGGTATCGGCGATTCCGGGGGCGCTTTCTCCGTTGCTGGCGCAAGTGGTAACTGGTGGAGTAGCACGATTAATGGTTCTGATATTTGTTACCTGCTAATTGACGACAGTGCGAAGATGCTCTGCAACACCAGCCTCAACAGTAATGATGTGTTTTTCTCCGTACGTTGCGTTCAGAACTGAGTGCATTGGTTTCAGCTACGCTCAACCAACGCTCATTGAGCGAAGCCGAAATGAGCGGTTGCAATTTTCTATATTATTCAAACGTTTAGGGAATATTCTTTTCAATTAATCCCGTAGCCCTAAACCAAATAGGTATAACAGACACTTGATAGAGCGTTTTTAGATGGGCGTTTTTCATTATTCTGGTAAACCGAACAAAAAGGTGTTTATATGGAAAAAAAAGACCTAACAGCAGCAGATGTCTGGGCAATGTTCGCCGAGACAGACCGTAAAATTGCGGAGGGTCACCGCATTTTAGACGAGAAACTTGCCGAGAACCATCGCAAACTCAACGAGAAATTCGAAGAACTTGGGATTAGGGTCAAAGACATAAAATCAAATGTAGTTGGCATTGGCGATAGCAATGGCGAATTTGCGGAAGAGTATTTTTACAGTTCCTTGAAAAAGAAAATGGAATTTGCAGGAGTGCATTTTGACGACATAAGCAAAGACTTCAAACTCTTGAAAAAACTGCCAAACGGCGAAAGGCTCGAAGACCAGTTTGATATAGTTATGATAAACGATAATGCAGTAGCCTTAGTAGAAATTAAATACACCGCTAGAAATGGTTACCCAACAACAATGGCAAATCAAAAAGTTCCCAATTTTAGGATTTTATTTCCCGACTACGCGGGCTACAAGATATATCTAGGGCTAGGTGCTCTGTCTATCAACGAGGAAGTTGCAGAGGAAGCCAAGAAACTCGGCATAGGATTACTTAGGCAAGTAGGCGAAACCATTGAATACGAAACTAAATGGGTGAAAGCGTATTAATGGAGGCAATTGAATACCGTTCCTAAAAACCACGATTATGCCCTTGATTTTGGCGATAAATTATTAGCCTTTATCAGATTTGTTTTTAAAAACCAAGCAGAATTCAGACATTCTTGCCTTGGGCTTTATGCAAAATTCTCGCCCTTGTGGGGTGGAAAATTAGCCAGCAAAGAGACGACTGTGAATTTTTCGGATGGCAGTAAGCCTATAAATTTGTGCTCTCCTATAGTTTTAGCCGCTGGTGCAAACAAAAATGGCAAAGGAATAAACAGCTACGCAAACCTTGGGCTTGGAGGAATAACCGTTGGCACAGCAACGAGAAATTTCAGAATTGGAAACACCCACAGGCCAAGAGTTGGCTTAGACGAAATTAACCGCCTTATTCACAATTCCATGGGTTTGAATAACGATGGAATAAAGAAAATATCTGCAAGGGTAGAAAAGCAAATTGGCAAGGCGAGCAAAAATAAATTTGCAGTTGGAATTTCCGTTGCAGAAACACCTGGAATAGCAGAAGAAAACCGGCGGCAAGATTTGCTGGAAACTTTTTCAATAGCGTACAAAGCGGCAGATTATTTGGAAGTAAATGTGAGTTGCCCAAACACAGGCGAAGAGCGTTTGGATTTAGATACGTGTTTTATGAAAGAGATTTTTTTTGAAATTGAAAATTTTAGAAAAAACGCCTCTTGCCGCAAAGCGGTTTATGCAAAACTAAGCCCCGACTTAACAGACAAACAATTACTTTCGCTTTTGGATTTGCTCGCTCAATTTGGCGTGAATGGCATTATTTTGGGAAACACTTACCCAAGCGAAAAACTTTCTTATTCCTTGCCCGCTTTGAATGAAAAAGGCACAAGCGGAGGAATTTCCGGTCGGGTTATTTACGAAAACACATTCAAAAAAGCGGTGCTTGCAAAAAAACATTTTCCTAATTTTTCCCTTGTTGCCTGCGGTGGAATAGACCACGGTTTGAAGGTGAAAGATTTGCTCAGTGAAGGCGTGGATTTTGTTCAGGTGTATTCCGTATTTGCTTTTAGGTGGATGGCAGCACAGAAGATGATTTATGAGCTTGATTTTAAATAACAAACGATTGAAACCTTGTCGGCAGAGTTTGGATATTTTGCTCCGCAAGCATGGCATTGAACTAAAGCCAGATACTTTGGACAAACTTTGGCTATTTCACGGTTTGTTGAGAGAACACAACAAAGACCAAGACTTAACTCGCCTGAACGCCTTTGAAACCATAGTGGAAAAACATTATGCAGACTGCATTATAATAAATTCTTTTGTGAAAAAATGGCCGGAAAAAATGCTTGATATAGGTTCGGGCGCGGGTTTCCCCGGCATACCGCTAAAGCTGGTGAATCCGCATATAAATTTAATTTTATGCGAGCCTCGCCCCAATAGGATTAATTTTTTGGAAATGGCTATAAAAAAATTAAGTTTGCAGGGCATAAGCGTTTTTGGTCACAAAGTTACAAGTGCTTCTATGAAGGAACCCGTTGATGGCGTTATTTGCCGCGCATTTGGCAGCATTGCAGAAACCCTGCCTCGCTTGGGCAACAGTTTGAAAAAAGGCGGGCGCGCTTATTTTATGAAAGGTCCGGCGGTTAAAGAGGAATTGAATAACTGGAAATCAACGGAGTACAAAATAGTTGAGACGCATTTTTATATTATACCAAACAGCGTTCAAAAAAGGGCGTTGATTGTTTTGGAGAGGTAATTTTTCTATATTATTACTATGAAATTATCTTACACATATTGGCAAAACGATGGGCTTTATATTGGGCATTTGAACGAATACCCTGAATATGATACTCAAGGAAAAAGTTTAGTTGAACTTGAAACTATGCTTAAGAGTTTGTATGAGGATATTTCTAGCGGAGAATTGGAAGGGATTAAACGGGTTGGAGTATTGGAATACGAAATGGCATGAAACGGCAAGAGTTAATCAAAAAAATTACCGATGCTGGCGCTATTTTTATTAGACATGGCAGTAATCACGATTGGTACAGAAATGCAATTACTGGAACTTGCCAGCCAGTACCTAGACATAACGACATTAACGAATATTTAGCTAAATCAATTATCAAAAAATTGTCGTAAATTCTTTTTGTCAGAACCCCAATTTTCTACCTTATACCCCATGTTCACGGAAGTTTCAGATTACCTAAAAGAAATTGACTGGCTTTATATTGCCAGCAGGATAGGGTTAACGCTTGTTGTTGTGGCTGGACAGATTGTATTTTATTTGCTAGTTAAAAAGCTTTTTAAAAATGTGATAAATCCATTTATAGAGAATAAAAGCGGGCACTATCTTAAAGACATTAAAGTTCTCAATTACACATTGCTCAACTCGGTACGTTTGCTACGCATGGGATTTTTTGCTTCACGTTGCGTAATGTATGCAAGTTACATAATTTCATTTTACATTTCACTTACTCTTTTGGCATTTATTTTCCCTGGCACAAGAGGTTGGGCTTGGGCTTTGCTGTACGGATTGATAGACCCGTTTTTGTCTATTATACGAAACTTTGTGGCTTATATTCCAAAGTTGCTGCAAATAATCGTGATTATAGCTGTTACACATTACTTTGTGAAAATAATGAGATTCGTTTCAAAGGAAATAGCTACAGAGAGGCTGGTTATACAGGGTTTTTATCCAGATTGGGCACATGCGACTTTTAATCTTTTGAGATTTTTGTCTTATGCCTTTATGGTTATTCTCATATTCCCACTTTTGCCAGATTCCGAAACAGCGGTGTTTAGGGGAGTTTCTGTATTCCTAGGAATTTTGTTCTCACTCGGCTCAACCACGATTATATCAAACGTTGTGGCGGGGCTTGTTTTAACTTATATGCGTTCTTTCAAGCTGGGAGATAGAGTTAAAGTTGGCGATGTGCTTGGCGATGTGGTTGAAAAAACTCCTTTTGCAGTTCGCATAAAAACATCTAAAAAAGAGGTGGTAACCGTTCCCAACGGAACGCTTTTGTCTTCTAATGTGGTGAATTACAGCACCTCTGGCGATGAAAAAAATGGTATTATACTTTACATGACTATTACCGTGTGCTACGATGTTCCGTGGCGCAGAGCCGCAGAGCTTATAATAGAGGCTGCTCGCAAATCGGAATATGTTTTGAATAATCCCGCTCCTTTTGTTTTGGTGAAAAATTTGGGGAATTATGCCTGCGAAATGGAACTCAATATTTATACAAACGAGCCAGAAAAACAACCCAGCATTTTTTCGGAGCTAAATAAAAACATAAGGGATATATTTGAGCAAAGCGGCATTAACATGACAGTACCTTTACTGCTACAGCCTCTCTCTTAAAAATTTTTGCGTGGCGGCTTCGTCTGTTTGCTTTGCCTCCATTCGTTTTTCTGCCAGCTTGAATGCGGCTTTTTGAGAGTCTTGCAAAACTTCTAAGGCCTTTTTCTCTTGGGTTTTTTTAATGAGTTCGGCACGTGCTTTTTCCACTTGGACTTCTTGTTTTTTTATTTCCGTGTTTTTTTCGACTGTTAAGTCTTTTAGTTTTTGGGCATAGTTTATAAAACCCATAAAATTCTCGGCGTTATTTGTATTTATGCCACCTCTTGCAGCTACCAAGTCTCTGTATTCATCAAGTAAATTTTGCCGCTCCTGCTGCAATTTCACCAATTTTTGAACTTCCTTGCCTAGGGCTATTTCTGCGTTTCTCTCCAAAACCTCGCGATGGTTTAAAACAGATGCCAAAGAAAATTTGAATTTCATTTTTAGGCTTCATTTGCAGAATCGTCTAAATACTTATTTAAAATATCCACAGATGCGAGAACTTCTGTGTCGGTTTGCTTTAGTCTTTTAATTTCTTGTTTGGCAGAAATTAATTCCGCAGCGACATCTAGCAGGGTTATCACCAAGGCATCTACTTTTTTTTCGTCATCTGATTTATAGCCTATTGCTTTTTCGTGCCGGTCAAATTTTTCTCCTACGTATGCAACAACAGACTGCAAAACCTCTTCGGAAAGAGGAGTGCTAATATGCACGGGTGTGTGCGCAATTACTACCTGCTTGCGAATTTTGCCACTCAAGCATTGCCCTCCCTCATGTCAAATAGCCCAGGAGGGCTATTTTCTGCTTCTATGCCAAGCGTTTTATTCAAAGCTTCTATGCTTTGCAAAAGGCCATCTTCTGCTACTTGCAGTTTTGAATCCCTTTCGTTTAAGGCTTCTTGCAAAGAGCGAATTTCTGCGTGCAGTTGCCCTTCGGTTTCTTTCAAGAGTTCTATTGTTTTGTCTTTTTCGTCTATACATTCGTGCAAATTGGCAACCAAAGCCTCTAAATCGGACTTTTCGGACTTTAAAACGCGAATCTGCTCCAAAGCTCTCTCTATTTTGGCGGTTATTAACTGCATTGTACTTTGATTCATGAACGCCTCTTAACAAATTTCTATTAAAATGAATATAGAAATTATCACCGGTGTTTTTTCTTTTTGTTTTTATTTTTAGGAGGTGTGTAATTAGAGCCAGTGGGGTTCATGCCCATTCGTTTAGACATATTTCCCATATTTTTGAACATAACTTTCATATCGTCATAGTGTTTTAAAACCTGATTCACTTTTTGAACGGTTGTGCCGGAGCCTTTTGCTATGCGAATTCTGCGGCTTCCGTTTATTATGGAGGGCTGCTTGCGTTCTTTTGCAGTCATTGAGCTTAAAACCGCTTCTACATAAACAAGTTCTTTTTCGTTTACTTGGTCTAGCGGCAGTTTGTTAAGCCCTGGGATTAGTGATATTATATCTTTGAATTTGCCTATTTTTTTTATTGTTCGGAGTTGGTTTAAAAAGTCGTTAAGGTCAAAAGAGTTGTTGAGTATTTTTTTGCGGAAATCGTTTGCTTCTTTTTCGTCTATGGCGGCTTGGGCTTTTTCTACCAGAGAAACAACGTCTCCCATGCCCAGAATACGCCCTGCCATTCTGTCGGGGTGAAAGATATCAATATCAGAAACCTTTTCACCAATGCCAACAAAACAAACTGGAACCCCTGTTATTTTGCGAATGGAAAGAGCCGCACCCCCACGGGTATCGCCATCCATTTTGGAGAGGCACACACCGGTGAAATTCAGCCGCTTAAAAAATTCTTCAGCAACATTCACCGCTTCTTGGCCAATCATAGCGTCTGCAACAAAGAATATTTCTTCGGGGCGAACAGCACTGCGCGCCTGTTCCAATTCTTGCATCAATGCGTCATCTATTTGCAATCGGCCTGCGGTATCGTAAATAACAAGGTCAAAGCCGTTTTGCTCGGCATATTTGCAACCGTTTTTTATTATTTCAACGGGATTTCCCTGCCCCTCTTCGTAAACCGGAACGCCAATGGACTTTCCAAGCACTTGGAGCTGCTTAATGGCTGCAGGTCTGTACACATCGGCAGCCACAAGTAAAGGCTTTCTTTTCTTTTTTGAACGAAAATAAAGGGCGAGCTTGCCCGCGAAGGTTGTTTTTCCAGAACCCTGCAAACCGGTCATCATTATGCCAATGGGTGGCTTTCCCGCAAGCGAAATCTCTTTGGCCTTGCCCCCCATAATTTCCACAAGTTCATCGTGAATTATTTTCACAATCATTTGCCCAGGGCTAACGGCAGTCAAAACATTTTGCCCAAGAGCCTTTTCTTTTACGGCTTGAACAAAGTCCCTTGTAACATTAAAATTAACATCGGCTGCGAGAAATGCCCTGCGCACTTCTCTAAGTGAGGCAGAAACATTTTCCTCAGTTAGCCTGCCCTGCCCACGCAGACTTTTTAGCGTTGATTCCAGCGACTCCGTTAAAGCATCAAACATATATGGCTAATAGTTTAGAACCTTTATGGGAATTATGGACTCAAATGAGAATACATTGCCATCTTGCGAAATTGCCGTTGCAAAATGCCCTCTGCCGCGTTCTATGTAGTAGTTGCGTAAATTGTTGTTATCGTAAATGCACTCGCCGTTTTCTCTTTCCAAGCGAATCACAAATTCATTGGGAAATTCGCTTGCGCTATTCAAAGAGATGCGATACAAACCTATATTTTTTTCCGTACTCACCAGTTTAAGCTCATATTCAACGTTCCAATTGCTGAATCTGCCGCCTTGCAGAAAAACTCTATCTGTTTTTTCGTAAAAGCTAACCGCAGCCCAAAGGTTAAAATAATCCTTTTCACCGTTTTCACCGCCATCGTCTGTCCAGTTGCAATCAAGCGCAGCTAAAGACACAATAGCCGTAGTATATTGATGCACTGTAGCCAAAACGGCTTTGTCGTCTAAAAATGGGCCAAAAAGTTTAGTACTCATAGCTAAAATATAGAAAAATTTCAAGGAAGGCGTTTTTGTCCATTATTAACCTTCTTCAGCTTTTTTTGCCGCTTCGTCTGGACTCATGCCCTGAGCGATGTATTCCAGCATCTTATTGATTTGCTCTTGTGTCATGTCTGCCATATTGCAAATAAATCCCTAAATTTAAATGAACTTAATAATAATATAGAAAATAAATTTTCTACTTTAAACAGCATAACATGAAACGTTTTCTTGTATATTTAAATCGCAGTCCGATACTTTTTGCCATGGTTTTTTGGGTGTTTGCTATGCTTTTTCTTGCCATTTTTGCAAATTGGGTTGTTATGCCTGCTATGTCTGGGCAGTCGGCAAAAACAATGCCTGTGCCAAATGTGGTGGATTTGCCAGCAGATGAAGCCGAAGCTGCTTTGCGGAGCGCGGGTTTAAATGTCAAGTGGGCAAAAGATGGCAGGTATAGCGGAGAAATTGAGGCAAACCACGTGCTGCTTCAAATGCCTACGGCTGGCAGAACGGTGAAGAGGAACAGAACCATTCTTTTAACTCTTTCAAAGGGTAGGCAAGAAGTTGTCATTCCAGATTTGCGGGGTTCTAGCCAAAGGCAGGCAGAAATTTCACTGCAAAGGCTTGAGCTTTTGCTAGGTTCCAAAATAGAAGGGGCACATTCAGAGATTCCAAGAGGTGTGGTTATTCGCACAGAGCCAGAAGCTGGCAAGAATGTGCGCATAGGTTCCAAAGTAAATATCGTAATATCTTCGGGCAATAGCTCTGGGAAAATTTTGCTGCCTAATTTGCGGCAAATGTCGCTTTCCAGAGCTCAAGAGATTATAGATTCACTTGGATTCAAAGTAGGAGGCATAATAACAATTCAATTGGAAGACAAATTGCCAAATACGGTTTTGGAACTGAATCCAAAGCCAGGTGAATATTTGGAAGCAGGTACATCAATAGATTTAACGGTAGCGGAGTGAGAATGAAAAATAATAAATTAAAGTATTGGGTATGGGGTTTAGGGTTTGGGGTTTTAATAGCATTCATCTCTTGCTCAAGCAGCCCAAAGCCAGATGTGTCTGTTCCTGCTGCAAATGCAGAACCAAAAATTGATATGGCGGCAGAGCTTGCAAAAATAGACACAATGCTAAAGGCAGATACTCCGAGTAAGGTTGTGGCACACGAATCTTATTTGCGCGCTTTGGATATGGTAGAAGATGGCAAAATTATTTTTGCGGAACTGTTTTACAAAAGAGCACTTGCCAATGATCCAACGAGTCATTTTTTATTAAACGAACTCATTAAAATTTTATTAAAACAGAACAAGTCTGCTGAAGCTTTTCCCTTGCTTAAATTAGCCGTGCAAAGTCCCAAAGCCACAGGAGACGATTTTCTTTTTATAGCAAGGCTTTACAGAGAAAATGGAACTTTAGATAGTTCGGCGAATTACTATAAAAAAGCATCAGAAAAAATAAACGGAAATTTGGGCGTTCTTTACGAGTATGCGCAGTTGCTGGAACTATTGCAAAATTATTATGAACTTAAAAGGATTTACGATATTTTACTTCCAGAGTTGGATTATCCACCTCGTCTTTTAGAAAAACAGCTTTTTCTTTACGACAAAACAGGTGCCCCTGATTCCGCAACTGCCGTGTTGCTAGGCGAAGCATTCAAGGCAAACGGAATGCAATATGCCGAATACGGTTTTCTTCAGGCAGAGATTCTAACTAATTTAAAGAAATATCACGAGTCAAATGAAATTTTGTTAACCATATTTTATATGCATCCATCAAAAGAATTCACTTCTAAAATAGCACTTAGAATAGCGAACAATTACGAGATGATGGATAGCATAACCGTTGCCATTGTGTGGCTTGAGCAACTTTTGACCACCGAGCCAGAAAACCATATCGCTTTGAATAATTTGGGCTATATGCTTATTGACCACGATAAAGATGTGAACAGAGGTTTATCCCTTGTGGAAAAAGCACTCCATCACTTGCCAGAAGAATCTTCATATTTAGATTCAAAAGCATGGGGGCTGTACAAAATAGGCAAATACGAAGAAGCCCTAAAAATACTTGAAAAATTAGAAGCTTCGGGAATGAAAGCAAACGAACTTTGGCTACACCTAGCCAAAGTTTGCGAAGCCTTAAAATTAGACGAAAGAGCAAACGAATACAGAATAAAAATAAAGGAATAATTAAAAATGTATATTTTAAAAATTTTGATAATTTTAACCATCTTGGTTCAGACACTTTCCTGCTCCTCTCGCCCAAAAACTTATTATGGCGATAAGCAAACTGCCTTGCCAGATAGCGCAAAAGTAAAGGCGGTTATCGCTGTTTCGCAAGGGAGTGTGAATGAGAAATTGTCTGCGGTTTTGTTTGCTGTTCCAAATGATAAATATCGCCTTGAGTTAAGCGGCACTTTGGGACTTAGCGCAGCAAGCATTCTTTGGAAGCGAGAAGGTTGGAGAATTGTTTTTTCGCAAAACGAGCGTTATATGGAAGGAAATGGAAATTGTGTTTTTATTCCTGTTTATGGAGGCGTGGATATTCACAAATTTTCGCTTTTATTTTTTGGGCAAAAAGTAAATTCCCTAAATTGCGATAATTCAAAGCCCTCAAACTTGACATTGGAATACAACGATAACTCCGTTTTGGCTTTTTTTGGAAAAGATTCCTTGAAACTGGAAATAAAAAACATAGACAAAAAAGCCGAGTGGAAAAGCGGCGTTTGGAATTTAAATGTACCAGATAATTACGTGCGACTTACGGGTTATTTAAAATAAACCCACCTTTCCCATTGCTCTTAACCTTGCCCCATCCAGGGTTTGGAACATGAATCCCAGCTATTATCCAGCCGTTTTTTTCGGCTTGCTCCATCAGAGATATTCTGGTTTTAACGGCTTGTTCTTTATCCATGTCAAAACTTGCAGATTCGGTTGGTTCTGGGAATTGCAAAGCGGCGGCGTGGAGAAAGTCGCCTGCTATTAAAAGTTTTTGCTTGCCATTTCCTATTAAAAAGGCGGTGTGTCCGGGTGTGTGGCCTATTGCGCTCATGGCAACAATTCCGGGTGCCAGAGTGTCGCCAAAGTTAAAGGTTTTGTAGCGAGAAGCGTAAACATTTGAGAGTTTCTTTTGCAAATCGGAATTTGGGGTTTCTTTTTTTAGCCAATATTCGCTTTCTGGCTTGGAAATGAACACAGGGGCGGAAAAGTTTGCGGTGCCGTCTTCTTTCAAAAGACCGGAAATGTGGTCGCCGTGCTCGTGGGTTATGAAAATTACATCTATCTTTTTTGGGTCTATGCGCTTGTCTTTAACCGCATTTCCAAAACCGGCATCTATCAAATAGGTTTTACCACCGGTTTTTACCAAAAACACGTTCACTGATGCCGGAGTTTTGCCACCAGGCATATAAGCGAGTTTTTGGGCTTCGGTTAATTTGCCGCTAAAAAGAGAAGCATCCATTTCTCTTGGCTGGTCGTCTATGGATGTAATCTCTACGCCACCGTCCAAAACAATGCTTTTTTGCTGCGCAAAGCAGAAAGAAGCCAAAAAAAGCATAGAAAAAAGAATTTTGTTCATAATACCCCCCTCCCCCTACTCCCTATTCTTCAAATACCACTTTATTAGAGCATTTGTGCTGGAATCGTGGTTAAGCTCAATATCAGGGGAATTTTCGCCCGCTTCCAGTTCTGGGAGAATTTTGCTGGCAAGATGCTTGCCAAGTTCAACCCCCCATTGGTCATAGCTGTTCACGTTCCAAATAATGCCCTGAACAAAAATTTTATGTTCGTACATGGCTATTAAAGCCCCCAAAGTCCTTGGATCTATTTTTTTCACCATAATGGAATTGGAAGGTCTGTTGCCCTCAAAAACTTTGTGCGGAGCCAAAAATTCCACTTCTTCGTCTGATTTGCCAGATTGAATTAGTTCGTTTTGGGCTTCTTCTAGGGTTTTGCCGTTAAGCAGGGCTTCGGTTTGGGCAAAGAAATTGGAGAGCAACTTGCGGTGGTGGTCGCCTACTTTGTTAAGTGTATTGACAGGGGCAATAAAATCGCAGGGTATAGTCTTTGTGCCCTGATGGATTAGCTGATAAAAGGCGTGTTGTCCGTTTGTGCCCGGTTCGCCCCATAAAATTGGGCCAGTTTGGTAGTCCACCCTGTGCCCTTCACGGTCTATTGTTTTTCCGTTGGATTCCATATCTGCTTGTTGAAAATATGCCGCAAAACGGTGCATATATTGGTCGTAAGGCAAAATTGTGTAGGAATCTGCACCCATGAAATTGTTGTACCAAACGCCGAGTAGCCCCAAAATAACAGGAATGTTCTGTTCAATAGGGGCAGACCTAAAATGCTGGTCCATATCGTAGGCACCGGCGTGCAAAAACATGTAGTTTTCAAAACCTATGCGCAGTGCTATGGACAACCCTATGGCAGACCACAGACTATAGCGACCGCCAACCCAATCCCAGAATTCAAACATATTGGCTGTATCTATGCCGAATTTAGAGACCTCCGCTGCATTGGTGGATAGAGCTATAAAATGCTTGGCTATTGCGGCAATGTCGCCATCAAACTTGGCAAGCACAGCGGCTTTGGCGGTGTTTGCATTGGTCATTGTTTCTTGAGTTGTAAAAGTTTTGGAAGCCACCACCCAAAGGGTTTCTTCCAAATCAATCTCTTTTAATGTTTCTGCTATGTGCGTACCATCCACATTGGAAACAAAATAAACCTTTGGAGAATTTTCGTCTGCATAGTGTTTAAGTGCCTCGCAAACCATCACAGGTCCCAAATCTGAACCTCCTATACCTATATTAACTATTGTTTTTATTGGGCGTCCACTATGTCCCTTCCATGCGCCGCTACGAACCTGTGCGGTGAATTCTTTCATGTGGGTGAGTACGGCTCTCACTTTGGGCATAACATCTTTGCCATCTACCATCACAGGCTCTGTACCTTGGTAGCGAAGCGCTGTGTGCAAAACGGCTCGTTTTTCCGTGATGTTTATTTTTTCACCGGAGAAAAAATTTTCTCTCATTTTTTCAAAACCGCAGTTCTGGAGCAAATTGACCAGCAGGTCAAGGGTATCTGAATTAACTCTGTTTTTGGAATAATCCAGATAAATGCCTGCTGCTTCTAAACAGTATTTTGTTCCTCGGCTTGGGTCTGCTTTGAACAAATCGCGCATATGTGTTTTCTGTGCGCAACGAGCTTGCGCTTCCAGAGCTTTCCACTCAGGAAGCAAATTCGGTCTAGTCATTGGGGTAATTTAGTATTTTTTTTCCGTGGAAAATAAGAAAATCCTATTTATTGGCGGAAATGGCAATATTAGCTGGAATTGCACCCAAGAAGCTCTTAAAAAAGGCTATGAGGTATGGGTTTTGAACAGAGATAGCGGTTCTGTTATGAGACGTGAGCTTCCAATGGAGGTTCATAAGTTAAAAGCAGATATCAACAACATAAATTCAGTTAAAGATATTATAAAAGGTTTGAAATTTGATGCTATAGCAGATTTTATATGCTTCGCTCCAGAACAGGCAAAAACAGATGTTGAACTTTACGGAAATATTTGCAAGCAGTTCATATTCATCAGCAGTGCATCTGCATATCAAAAGCCTCTTGGCGCAGTACCCATAACAGAAAGCACTCCGCTGAAAAATCCTTATTGGTTATACTCACGCAATAAAATTGCCTGCGAAGAATTATTTTTTAAGGAGTACAGAGAAAAAGATTTTCCAATAACAGTGGTGCGCCCTTCGCATACCTACGATACCATTATACCCGCAGCTATGGGCAGTTCTGGCTGGACAAATTCCGCAAGGATGCTCGCAGGCAAACCAATTATTCTGCACGGAGACGGAACTACTCTATGGACACTCACTCACGCAAAAGATTTTGCTGCGGCATTTGTGGCATTGCTCGGAAACGAAGCCGCCATTGGTAATGCTTTTCACATAACAAGCGATGAATGGCTAACTTGGCGGCAAATTTCTGAGTGTGTAGCTAGTGCCCTTGGCGCACCAAATCCGAATTTCATCTGTGTTCCAAGCGAAACAATAGCCAAAAAAAATCCCGATTTGGGCGCAGGCCTTTTAGGCGACAAAGCTTGGTGCACCATTTTTGACAATTCAAAAATTAAAAAATTCGCCCTAGGCTGGCAAGCCAAAATTCCATTTAACGAAGGGATAAAACAAACCATTGACTGGTTTATGGAGAACAAGGAAAGGCAAAAAATCAACGCCGAGCTAGACGCATTTTTGGACGGTTTCTATTTGTAATGCTTTTAAGTGTTGCTGTATCTTATAAAATAGGTGGCAATAACTATTACTACCGTGAATATGGCAACGGTTATCAAAACTCCGCGGTTAGCTTTTACCGGTTTGTGCAAATTTTCAATTTTTGCCCTACGTGCATTTGCCCTGCGTTCTTTGCGGCTCATAAAATTATCTCCGTTTTAGGATAAATATAGAAAAATTTTACTGTTTGTATATTTTGCCGTCTCGCGTGTCGGTGAATGTGCCTTTTTGCTGGGCAATAGGGCGGTGCAGAGGAGAAGGAGTGTGGCGGTTTTGTTCATTTGGGTCTATCTTTATATTTTCGCCCAAAGTATTCCACAATTTCATTAGGTTTCATAAGCCAAAGTTTTTGGCTGAGTTTATCCCTCTGTTCTCTCATATATTGCACAGCGTTAAAATCTTCAAGTGTCTTCATAATAAGCAAACTCCCTCGGCGACCGAATTTCTAAAAATTTGTAACCATTTCTCAAATTGATTGAATTGTAATTTTGAATTCTTTTAACATTAACTATATGCTTAAAA
>Ga0268262_10003602_pt1 | contig 16664 bp, 20 predicted proteins | sample TergutNc150P3_FD_190354 | JGI IMG/M metagenome (GOLD analysis project Ga0268262, IMG submission 190354) | Nasutitermes corniger P3 segment gut microbial community from laboratory colony in Florida, USA - Nc150 P3 (SPAdes) (version 2) | ecosystem: Host-associated > Arthropoda: Insects >... | reverse complement strand
TTTTGAAATATTCAAAGATATTTTCCGCAACTTTCTTGCCTTGTTTCTTTCTGATAAAATTCATTCTTCCACCTTAATCCCATAAAAAAACCGCCCACTAATCCGGGCGGCTGGACATCCACAACCCTGAGCTAACCAATCCCGGTAGCGGCTGTAAAGCGCTTTGTAAAAACAGCGCTGTCGCTTTTCGCAATGTATCTAACAACAAGCAGCGCACACACCGACAAAATCGGAAGCATGACTGCTTGATGGGAAACATCCGAAAGCAAAATGAATGTAAATGCACTTACAACGACAAGCATTAAAAGTGCAAATACGAACAACAGCTTCAAGACGCTTTTCATACAAACCTCCTATGGATAATTTGCGGCCTCCAGTCCGGCCGCCAAGGACATCCGTTGTCTCTCTCTCAGGAGTGTTTTTAAATAATACCAAGGCAGTAAATCAAAAATATATTAAACGCGTTTATTACATTCGCGCTTTACGCGGTAACTATACTATAGGCATGACAGCCGGAAGCAGCGCAGAGAATAATTTAAATTACGCAATAGCCAACCTAAAAGGGATTAGGGAGGACATCTACCTGCTCCAGGGGATGTTCAGCGCCATAAAAAAATGGGCACACATTACGGACTCGGCAAAAAACAAGGTTGACAGCACCCTCTACGAGCTGACTGGCGACGCATTTTATAAACCCAAAAAAGAGGAGCGCCCGCACCAGTGAAAAAGCTCCGCGCCGGCCTTTGGAAAAAGTTTCTCCTTGACCTTTGCTACAAAGTAACCAGCCGCTCATTTTGGGCGTGGCTGGTTACAACGTATATAGCCCGCGAGCTTTTACTGAAAGACGGAGAGCACGCCTGGTTTATACCGCTGATCAGGATTTGGGGATTGGCGACCTTATTATTTTTCGGCGGCCAGGTATTGATAGACGCTTTGGCGAAAATGGTCGAGAAAGCGAACCTTACAATAAGCCAAAACAACAGTATCAGCACGAATGTTAACGGCACTATAGGAGGGAAAGATGGAAAGTGAATTATTTGAAGAAATACAGACGTTCTTTCAGGAAGCGGGCGAAGCCGCCTGTTATGCGCTTTGCATTGCTAAAATTGCCGAAAGAATAACCGGCTGTTTTAACAATCCGCTTGATTCCCTGCTTTACGGCATTTCCCGTAAATTCATTTATTACAATTGGGACAACCCCGATGACCCTGATAATTTTTATGTAAAAGATCCGGAAAAGTTCCTTGGCTTGCTTACCGGCAAGCTGGCAATGGTCAGAAAAACAGACGATGTCAATTACCGGCCCGCTTCAAACGAATACATCGTGGAACGCTGGGAACGCCCCACGCCAAAAATGGTTTACAGCCATTTCCGTCTGTCGGACTGGGACAGCCTTCATAATTCGCAAACCGTTAAATACGGAAAACTTGTAAGCCTGCGGGTTTTCAGGCTGGCGGCATAGAGGGTGTTATGAATGAAAAAGTTAAGTTTTTTTTCGTTGCTTTTATTGCTGGTCTTGTTATCGGAGCTGACGGCGCAGGGGTTTTCTGGTGTTTGCATCGATCTCGATCAATTGGAGAGCTTAATAGCCGATACGCTCTTGAGCGCGGAAGAGCAGCAGAGACAATTAGCGGACTTGAAGCAGACCTTGAACGAGAGCGGGAACTTAATCGGCAGCTACGAGAGCATAATAACCGAGCGAGAGAAATCTCTGAAGGACTTACAGGCTCGGCTGAACGAAATGTCAGAAATCTACAGGACGCAGTCGGCCTTATCGGCGAAATACGAAAAAAGCTCAAAGTTCTGGAGGACTTTTACGCTGATAGGAATCCCGGCGGCGGCACTCCTTAGCGGGGGCCTCGTTTGGGCAATAGGACAAAGATAATCGGGAGGGTTTAATGGAAATAGCGAAATTTGTTTTGACAGCGGTTGGCACGTTTTTATCGGTTTTCGCGCTGTCGTTCACGGTATTTCAATACTGGCGCAAAAGGCAGGACGAAAAATTCGATATGCTTAAAAAGTCGATAGAGTCAGCAATAAAGCAGGAAACCGACAGCCGCAAGGGCTCCATGGCGAATATGGACGTGCGTGTTAAAGCGCTTGAGAAAACCATGTCCCAGCGGTTTGAAAACCGGTTGAGCACTATTGAGGGCGAGCTAAAAGGCTTCAAACTGATTCTGGAATCGATCCATGATTGGTTTATACACAATACGCCGTCAGGGAGCAAATGATGGAAAACATTTTCCTGCCGCTTCAGCGCATCATCATTTTGCAGGGTATTGAAAAATCCCCGGGGCGCGAGCTATCCAACGAGATGCTGCAGCGGCTCTTAAAGGAATACTGCCACAGGCTTTCAATCGCTGAAGTAAATGAGCTAATTAACTGGCTTGAAAACCGCGGCTACGTCAAAGCTGATCGCTTAGGCGATTCCGGCTTTATCATCGCGCACATCACCCGGCCCGGAATCGACGTAGCGCAGGGCAACACAAGAGTCGATGGCATAGATCCGCCCCCGGAGGTATAGGATGGGCCAAAAAAGCGCCGTTGACCGCCTGCCAAAAAAGCTCCGCGACAAGCTGATTGAGATGCTCCACGACCCCGCCGTAACGCAGGCGGAGATTGTAGACGCCATAAACGCGGAAGCCGGGGAGCCGCTCCTTTCAAGGGCGTCAATGAACCGTTACGCGCAAAAGTTTAAGCGCTTTGCCGAAAAGAACCGCCAGGCTAAAGAAATCGCCGACGCCTACATCGACAAATACGGCAGCGACAGCCGCGTAAAACTCGGTAAGGTGGTAAACGAACAAATACGCTTAGCCGTGTTCGATCTGATCGGCGATATCGAGGAGATACAAGCAGACCCGGAAACCAGGAAAACTGAAATCGCCGACATGCTGTATAAACTGTCGCGAGGCCTAAAAGAGCTGGAGGCAGCGGAAAAACTGAACGCCGAGCGCACAGAAAGCATCCGCAAGGCCGCCCTTGCCGAAGCCGCCGAGGTTGTGGAAAAAGAAGCGAAGTCAGCCGGCGTTGACGATGCCAAGATGGAAATCATCAGGCGCAAAATAATAGGCCTTTGCTCATGAAAATAATTCTCGACCTTTGCGGCGGGACAGGCTCATGGTCAAGGCCTTACAAAGAAGCAGGCTACGATGTGCGTCTCATTACGCTTCCTGAATTTGATGTACGGAATTATGAGCCGCCTAAAAACGTCTACGGAATTCTCGCTGCGCCGCCGTGTACTGAATTCAGCGTTGCGAAAAATGGAAGCCATAGAAAACGCAATTTTGAAAATGGCATGGACATTGTTATAGCTTGCCTAAAAATAATATGGAAATGCCGTTATGAAAATAAATTGGCTTTTTGGGCATTAGAAAATCCAACAGGATATTTACGCCAATTTATTGGCATACCCATCTATTCATTTTTTCAATGGTGGTTCGGCGATTTAGGAATTAAGCGTACAGACTTGTGGGGATATTTTAAAATACCCAAGCAGAAAATACATAGGCAGCCAGATCATCCTTATTTTATAAAGCAGTACAAGTCAGGAAAAAAAAATCAATTTGCATTGGCTGCCCCCAATAAACCAGATTGGTATGAGGAGCCTTTAGATAGAGCTGCGTTACGGGCCATTACTCCGCCCGGATTTGCAAGGGCGTTTTTTGAGGCAAATCCATGACCGAAGAAGTTTTGCTTCCTTACCAGAAAGCGTGGATAGAGGACGAGGCCAAAGTCAAAGTCTGGGAAAAATCCCGGCGCATCGGCGCTTCCTATGTCGAAGCGCTCGCGTCCGTGCTGGAAGCCGCGAAGTCGAAAGAAGCAGGCGGCCAATCTTCATATTACCTTTCCTATTCCAAAGAGATGACCCAGCAGTTCGCCAAGGACTGCGCGTTCTGGGCGAAGCATATCAACGCCGCAGCCAAAGAGCTTGAGGAGATAGTCCTTAAAGACGAGGATAAGGATATCACCGTGTACCGCATCCGCTTCGCGTCCGGCTATGAGATATGGTGCCTGCCTTCTGTGGCGCGCTCGCTCCGTTCAAAGCAGGGGCGGGTCATCATTGACGAAGCCGCGTTTGTCGAGGATTTGGAAGCGCTGCTAAAAGCGGCGATGGCGCTTACAATGTGGGGCGGCTGCGTGAGGATTCTGTCAACGCACAACGGCGACGACAATCCATTCAACGAGTTAATCAGAGAGATAAAGGAAGGCAAACAAGACTATTCACTCCACCGCACCACTTTTGACGATGCCCTGGCGCAAGGCTTGTATAAGCGAATCTGTCTGGTAGGAAAACAAACATGGTCGCCCGAAGCGCAGGAAGCCTGGCGCAAGGAGATAATCGACAACTATAGAGACGGCGCAGATGAAGAACTGTTCTGCATACCCGTCCGCGCCGGGACGCGGTACTTTCCTTCGGCGCTGCTTGAGGCGGTATCCGATCCAAGCGCGAAGGTTCTGCGGAAATCTTGTGACGACGGCTTTACTTTCGAGCCGAAAGAAAAGCGCGTAAGGGAATTTGAAACCTGGCTTAAAAACGAAGTCCGCGACACGCTGCTATTGCATACAAATCCGGTGTACCTGGGCGAGGACTTCGCCCGCTCAGGAGACCTGACCAGCATTTTCCTTGACGAGCAAATGCCGGACGGGAAACTGCTTACGTTCCTTGTAATCGAATTGCGCAATGTGCCCTTTGACCAGCAGTGGCAAGCCATTCTGTACCTGATGGATACCGCGCCGAATTTCGGGGGCGGGGCGTTTGACTCCCGCGGCAACGGCCAGATGATCGCCGAGCTCGCCGCGCAGGAATGGCCGGGCTATGTTCAGCAGGTGATGATCACAATGGCGTGGTACGCGCAGGCGTTCCCTAAACTTAAAGGGCGCATGGAAGACGCGACCACTACCATTCCCAATGACGCTTCCATCCGCGAGGATTTCCGCGTCGTGGGGATCAAAGCCGGCGTGCCCTGCGTGCTGGAACGCTCCGGCGGCGCGCGCGAGAAGCGGCACGGCGACGGGGCCATCGCGAAGCTTATGGCTGTCTACGCGGCGGACGCGGATGAAGAAAAAGGCTACCAGCCTATGACTTACGAGGCTGTTGAAACGGCAAACCGATACCGGCAAGGGAGTAAAGATATATGGGACGATTAAAGGATTTTTTCTTCGGCAAAGAAGCACCGCAAGGCGGCGACACGGATGAGCAGGCAGCAGCCGTTGCCAATACCAACCGCCACCCCTGGGGCGACTTTACGCTTCTGCAAAGCCTTACACCTGAACGCCTGTCGCAAATCCTAAACGACATAAGGCGCGGTGAGTGCCCCGCTGAATACCTGGAGCTTGCCCAGGACATAGAGTTAAAAGACCTTCACTACCGTTCAGTTCTTTCCACGCGCAAGGACACGATCACCGGGCTTGATGTCAAAGTCATCCCGGCAAGCGACGGCAAGCGCGACATGGAGCTTGCCGAGGCTGTGGAGCGCGACATCGTGAAAAACAGCTCCGCGAAACTGTACACGCTAATCCGGGATATGCTGGACGCTCTTGCCAAGGGTTTTTCGGTTTCTGAAATAATCTGGGACACCGACAAGGCGCACTGGAAACCGAAGCAATACAAATTCCGCGATCCCCGCTGGTTTCAGTATGACAAGGAAACCGGGAAGACGCTTATGCTTCGCTCCCCTCTGGGCAACGAGCTGGAGCCCCTCAAGCCGTTTCATTTCGTTGTGCATGAACCGCACCTCATAAGCGGGAACCAAATCACCGCGGGGCTGGCGCTTCCGGCGTTGTATTACTGGATGCTCAAAAGCTACAACGTAACGAGCTGGGCGGCGTTCATTGACCGCTACGGCTATCCGATCCGCATCGGCAAGTACGGGAAGAAATTCACCGAGGAGGACAGGATAACGCTCAAGCGGGCGGTCGCCTCTATCGGCCAGGATTTCGGCGCTATCATTCCCGAAAGCGCCCAGCTTGAAATTGTCGAATCCAAAAGCACCGGCGAAAAGGCGAATGTCTATGAGAAGCTGGCCGACTGGATCGACAAGCAGGTCAGCAAGCTCGTCCTGGGCCAGACCATGACTACCGACGACGGCTCAAGCAAAGCTCAAAGCGAGACCCACGACAAAGTGCGTAACGACATCGCCGACAGCGATATTCTTCAAGTGATCGAGACGCTGAACGCCGCGCTTACAGTCCCTTACATAAACCTTAATTTCGGCGAACAGGAAAGCTACCCCAAAATTGATTTGTACAAACCCGATGAGAAAAACATCGATCAGATTATTGAGGCTGTAGAGAAGCTGGGGCCGCTGGGGCTTACGGTCAAGTCTGACGAGCTTCGCTCTGCAATCGGCATGTCCAATCCCGATGAAGGCGATGAGGTTGTCGGCGGCAGGGCTCCTCAAGAGCCATCGGCTGCTCTTGATGGGATGAACGCCGGGCGGAATGTCGCTCTCAATGCCGCCGGCGCGGATCCTGCTGACAGCGTAGACGCTCTGGATGCTGAAAACGGAAGCGGCTATGTCGCCATTTCGGACGAGATCGCAAGCGTGATTGAAAAAGCGGCTGACGCGGCTACTGATTTTGCGAGCTTTCATAAGGAACTAGAGAAGCTGGTTACAGGCTGGGCACCGGATAAAATCGCCGAGTGTATAGCGGTGGCGATGTTTAAGGCGAGGGCGCTGGGCGATGCGGAGTTTGACAGGAACAAATGAAAAAGAAGGTCATCGGAAACGCCACGCTTTACCTCGGGGATTGCATGGACTTAATGAGGCAATACCCTGACAAATATTTTGACCTTGCTATTGTCGATCCTCCTTACGGGGGGGGGCATGAACTCCATAACTTCAAATCCAGATTGGTCAAAGAAGAAGCTATCCCGTTTCGGAGGTCGCTTTGACAAATATAAAATCGAAAGAACAGGTGGTAAATGGGCAAGCAAATATGGGGATCACATTAAACATTGGGACATAGCCCCAGAACCAGAATACTTCTCTGAATTATTCAGAATATCTAAACACTCTATAATCTGGGGTGGAAATTATTTTGATTTACCTCCAAGCCGAAATTTTATTGTTTGGCGTAAAAAGACTATTAGTGAAAATTTTAGTATGGCAATGGCTGAATATGCATGGACAAATATTCCAGGCAATGCAAAAATTTTTGAATACCATCCGCAAGATCCTAAACGTTTCCATCCAACACAAAAACCAGTAGCTCTCTACAAGTGGCTGTTATTAAAATATGCAAGACCAGATTATAAAATTCTTGACACCCATTTTGGCAGCGGTTCATTAGCCGTGGCCTGTAATGAATTAGGGTTTCATTTAACCGCAAGTGAAATAGACGAGAATTATTTTACTCTTGCTTGTAAACGCATAGAGCAAGCCGTATCGGAGAACCTTTTATGCCAGACATAATTCCCAAAGCCGCGACGGACTATATCAAAAACAAAAATCTCAAGGTCGGTTTTTCTTATAAAGACGTATGGCATGAGGAACACGCGACCGGTTTTACTGTCGCCAAAGCTATGCAATTTGACGTTCTATCCGATATGCACAACGCGGCTACAAAAGCTGTTGAAAACGGCCAGTCTTTTGAAACTTTCAAGAAAAACCTGAAGCCGACTCTCCAGCAGAAAGGCTGGTGGGGCCGCAAGGAGATGACTGATCCGCTTACCGGCAAAACGGTTGACGCACAGCTTGGCAGCGACCGCAGGCTTAAGACCATCTACAGCGTCAATATGCGCTCCGCGTACCAGAAAGGGCAATATGACCGGGCGATGGAAAGCGACCTGCATCCGTACCTGATGTACCGCACCGGCCCCAGCGTCAAGCACCGCAAGGAACACGAAAGCTGGAACGGCCTTGTGTTGCCAAAAACCGATCCGTGGTGGGATTCTCATTTTCCGCCTAACGGCTGGGGCTGTAAGTGCTATACCCGCGCCGTTACCGAAAGCCAGCTAAAAAAATACGAGGCCGAAGGCATACCGGTACCGCAAAGGGCGGACGGCACTGGCGGCGAGACGCTGAAAATAAAAACCGAAGCTCCGCCTGTCAAATACAGGACTTATTTTAACGAGCGTAAAGGCACTGTCGAGCAGGTACCGGAGGGCGTTGATCCGGCATTTAACTGGAACCAGGCAAAGGCTTCGCGGCAGGAAGCGGCAATGTGGAAAATGGAGCAGTCGAAGCAGAACTATGAGGAGAACGTTGCCAAAATTACAAGCACGGCAATGCCCGAGGAGCAAATTGCCAAATTGAATAATCCCGGCGTATTAGTAACTTCGGAAAAAGAACTAAAACAAGGGTATGAAGATTTCAAAGAACATGTCAAAAACATGGAAGAGCCTTATAAAAGTATTTATTTAAAATACGCAGAAACCACTAAATTACAGAATGATCCATCTAGGATTGGTGGAGTTGGCTATGACCCTGATCCAAAAGTGGACGCTTTAGTATATCAAAAGAGACTTTTGAATTCACCTAAATATCAGCAACACGCAAATGTAATTTTCAGTCATGAATTAGCACATCGATATGATATTTTACAAGTAAAATCGTGGAAAAATAAAGAATTTGTAGACGCAATAGAAACCGCAGTAAATAAAGTTCTAGGAGATATAAACAGGTATGATAGTCTATATCAAAAACTGGAAAATGCAAATCCTGCCTTTCAGGATATTATAAGCGCTTTATCAAACAACAGAATAAAGGTTCAATTCAAACATTCTACTTGGGATGGTATGGATATGAAGTCTCTTGAAATATTTGCAAATACGAGTTATATACAAGCTAATCACATTAAACTGCCGGAGTTTGATGGGTTATTAGATGATATAATGAAAATATCAAAAGCCTTGTTTTTAAAAGGGGCGAAGTAATGTCATTACCTAACACAGAAGAATATTGGGCAGAGCAAGAGTACATCCATAATTACGGTCAAAAAAAGCTTATGACTGAGTTTATGGATTATGAAAAAATCACAGGAAAAGGTTGGGATGACGCTTTGAAGGCTTTTGATCCTGTCTCTAATAGCATGGAAAATTTTCACAAAGAGGTGGTAATTCCCTTGCTAAAGTCGAAGCAATAAAGGCCGTTTTTTGAAAAATCAGAGGTCTTTTTAATTACACCATGTGCAATTTACCTTACAATCACTATTACGCCAAATTACGTCAAATTCAATAAAATTCCATCTATTCTCCGTCATTTGCAAATCTATTCTCTGGCGCTTTCACCATAGCAATAGTCCGGTTAGAAATAAAGAGTATATCTCCAATCCTAAAATAGTGGAGAGTCGGTAATGAATTATAATACTTTATTATTATTTTTCCTTCACTATCATGAATACTCCCGTTTATTCTAGTTGCCCATTTTTCCATATCCTCAATTTCATCGTATCTAGCTTTATATGCAGAATCAACACCTTTAATACCAGTAGGTTGTCCACGAAAAGTTCTTTTATCACCTCCTCCAAAAGACATATTACGATCAAGATGAGCTTGTGATATATAATCAAGATTTGGGTTTACAGTCAGAATTCTTATTTTATGGCCCTTTTTTAAGTAACTAATAATAGTACTATTTGTAGTACTATTATCATCATAGGCTGCAAAGTTTTTCAGTCCATTATAACAAATAATATCAAGCGACGACTCACTTAAGCAATCACTTTTTGATATTATTTCCATTTCATTAATTATACGATTGAACACAGAATCATCTTTTTTGTGAATACCTACTAAACCAGGGGAAGGTTTATATTTTAATTCATTATTAAGCAAGGTAAGTGTTCTATAATTAATTTCAAAAAACTTCTCATTGACCTTATTATCATCTCTGGTTTTCTTATCATATAATACTAAAGCATAAATGCTGTTTGAAATAAAAGTAACACCTATTGTTAAAATTAGCCAAAATGCAATTTCTACAACTGCAACTTGTTCACTTCTACTCTTATATATTAAAAAAGCAATTATCAATATAAGAGATCCTATAGCAATAAACCACTTATTAATGTTTTTAATAAATTTTGGAACTTCTAAGTCTTGATGTTTTATTATTTTATCTGAGAGTTCTTCCATAAATAATTCATCTCCTTTTTATTAAGTAACTCTATTGTAATATCTAAATATCTCACTTCATATACAGGAGGTTTATCCAAGAAATTTTTGTATCCCTCTATAACATGGATTATTATATAAATTTATTTAGATTTTTGTCAATGCGGCTTAATCCTCAAAATATTTTTAGTTCGTTATGAACATCGCTCCCCCTCTAATTCTCCATCCCGCAAGCCTTGCACTTCTTCTTGAAAAGGCCGCCAACCTGCCCACCAAAAAAAACAGTACAGGGCACAAGCGTTTACTATAAATCATTTGGTGTTAATCCAGTATGTTTAGCTACCCTTGCAAGCATTTTTGGGCCTATTTCTTCGCCATCGTGAAAAGCAAAAACATAATCGGGATAACCGGATTTTTCAAGTGTTTTATGCGAACTGGCCTGTCTTTTTACCGACCAGCCGATTTTTAACAATGCGGCTAAAAGACGATTTGCCTTAATGGCTCGCCATTGGCTCATAATGATTTGCAAACGCTATAGAATTAATGCCGGGAATTGAAACTTCATTTTCCATTCTATCCGCTAAAACCCTCAAAGCCAAAGCCTTTGCTCTTGCTCCTGCCTGTAACGGTGTTACACCGTATGCAAGCACACCAGGTATTTCCGGAATTTCAGCTATCCACCGCCCGTCTTCTTCCTGTTCAAACTCAATGTCAAAATTCATAAATGCCTCAATGCTAATGATATACAAAAAAAGAATAAAAACCACGGAGTTGCACGGCTACAGAACCGAAGGTAGGAAAAGACTATTAGTGCTAAAACTCCGTGTTCCTCCTGTACTCCGTGGTTTTCTTCTCTGCTATCTCCCTAAGCCAAGGATTGCCGGGTGGGCGCTGCCACATGACCGCGCCCCAGCCCCCTCTAATTCTCCTTCCCGCAAGCCTTGCACTTCTTCTTGAAAAGGCCGCTAACCTGCCCGCCGCAATATTTGCACAAGCCCTGTTGCTGCCAGCGCTTTGATTGTTGTTCTTTGCGCTCCTGTTCCGCAAGACGTTGCTGTTCAAGACGTTTTTGTTCTGCACGGCGTTTCAATTCTATACGTTTTTCTTCAGGAATAGGACCAATGTCCCGCCAGCTCTCTGTGTTGCATTGACCATCTTTATTATCCCCAACCGCGACCACAGTGCCGTCCGCTTTCAAGCCGACTGTATGAGAATAACCACCGGCAATCGCGACAATATCCCGCCAACTCCCGGTATCGCACCGGCTTTCTCTATTATCCCCAACAGCGACCACAGTGCCGTCCGCTTTTAAGCCGACTGTATGAGAATTACCTGCGGCAACCACGACAATATCACGCCAACCGCTGGAATTATTTGACCCTGTCGTGACCTCTAAGCCATCCACTTTCAAGCCGACTGTGTATTTACTAGCAGTAATTGCAACAATGTTCCGCCAACTCTCGGTATTACAGCGACCATCTCCATTATACCCAACAGCGACCACCGTACCGTCAGATTTCAAGCCAACTGTATGAGAACTGCCAGCGGCAATCGCAATAATACCCATCCAGTTCCCAGTATTGCATTGGCCCTGTTCATTATCCCCAACCGCTACCACAGTGCCGTCCGCTTTCAAGCCGACTGTATGAGAATAACCACCGGCAATCGCGACAATATCCCGCCAACTCCCGGTATCGCACCGGCTTTCTCTATTATCCCCAACAGCGACCACAGTGCCGTCCGCTTTTAAGCCGACTGTATGAGAATTACCTGCGGCAATCGCGACAATGTCCTGCCAGCTCCCGGTATTGCACCGGCCATTTTCATTTTTACCAACCGCGACCACAGTGCCGTCCATTTTAAACCCGACTGTATGAGAACCACCAGCAGAAATACAATTTTGAAACACAACAATTTTCTTACGAATCTCAGCTAAAACCGGAATACGTTCTTCTCTTCTTCGTTTGTCTTCCGCTTCTTGCCGTTCTTGCTCTGTATGGCGTTCTTGTTCTTTTCGTTCTTCTTCCGCAATACGCTCTCGTTCGATACGCTCTTCTTCAGCACGTTGTTCAATAATTTTATGATACTGGTTTTCATCCGCTCCCAGTTCAATTAGCAGTTTTACAAGATCATCATTTTTTGCATCGTGAGCGTTAATGAGAGGACATGTGCCATCACCTGAATATTCGTTGACATCCGCTCCCAGTTTACAGAGAAGACGAATCATATTACGAATAGTATCTGCACCGTGTTTTTCGCTTAATCCATTGAAGTTACACGCTGCATAATCAATAGGAGTCTTTATATCACCACATATCTGCCCTATAAGCGGTAAGCCCTGAGCGGCGTATGTTTCAAAAAGATCAGATTTCTCTGGACAGGTATTGAATAAATATCGTAATAGGTCCCAGCTGTTGCCGTTATACTCTTTAAATGTAAGAGACGGCAACAAACCCAGTAGAAAAAACTGTTCCGGTATGCTGAGATTATTGAAGGCGTCTCTTGAACCTAAATTATCCCCGTAAATATCCGACAGCCACACGAGCAGCGTTGAATCTTTTTCCATCACGGCTTTTTTTATAAGGTCTATCTGCGCGCTGTTCTTCTCCTTCTTGAGCTCTTCGGGGCTTTGATAGTGTTTTTTGCCTATGGTAATGCCGCCGTCGCCCTGTAGTTTCAAACATACCAATGCAAGCGCCAGTTTTGGGGAGTATTCCTTAAAGTATTTGCAGAAAATGTCTGCCGCTTCCTTCCCCTGCGAGCTTTCTGTAGCCGCAAGGTACAGGTACAGGTTGGCGTTGGGCTTTTTCAGATCTTCCATGTAATAAGCCGATTCGGCCATTATCGCGTCCGCTATGTCTTCGGCGGTTTTGCAGGTTTTTCCGCCCCGGCTCTTGAAAGGCCTTTCAGGGTCAAGGGCGAGAATCGCGGTATAAAGCCCAGCGTCTTTATCATTGGCATACTGCGATGTGATGTTTTGGATTGCGTTGAACAGCATCAGATCGCCTGCTTTTTTAAGCCAATCTTTTATTATGCCCTCGTAAAGGCAGGTTTTCCCTATGTCCGGGTATTTTTCCATAAGGCCGGCAAGCTCTTTGGGGCTTATGGCGGATTCCGTGTTGCTGAATTTTAACGGGTCATAAGCCGCGCTTGCTTTTTTGGAAGCCTTTGGCTCAGCCGCTAGGGCTTCGCCTAAAAGGGCTTCGCCCTTAAGCCATTTCCTTACCTGCTCGTTTCCCCAGCGGTCCTTCCTCTGCGGCTTGATAAGGCCTTTTATTAGCGTCGCGTAATCGTCCGGCATATCAATGGGCAAATCGACTTGCTCTTCCGCGATCATGTAGTCCCGTTTGGCCGCCTTGACGCCCTTGAACGGCTTTTCGCCCAGCCAGAGCTCAAACATCGTTATCCCAAGGGCAAAATAATCGACAGCCGGGGTTACCATTACTTCGTTTCTGTTCCCCTTGTGTGCCAGTTCAGGCGCGGCATACAGGTCCGTTATGCTGGCGGTTACCTCGACTTCTTTGTCATAGCCTTTCATAATGCTTGAAATCCCAAAATCGGCAAGAACGAGTGATGTTTTTTTCGCGTCCCTGAAATATATGTTTTCCGGCTTTAAGTCCTGGTAAATAACCTTATATTCGCCGTGAAGCTGTTCAAGCCCCTCGACTATCATCTTTACGATGTTTTTTATTTTGGTCGTGTCGTTTATCGCGCCTGAGCTTTTGAGGTACTCCTCGAGGGCGCCGCCCTCGGCGTACTCCATGACTTCAAAATCCTGCCCGTCATAGCTGCCAAAGTCGTATATTTTTATAATTCTGTCTTTAGGGTTATCTTTAATTTTTGTTATAACTTTTTTCGCCGTATCGCTCAGCGGCATATTGGTTTTGTAAAGTTTCAAAGCGTAAGGCTCGCCGTCTATGCTTGCCTTGTAGACAACCGCCTCGCCTGAACTGCCTGAGATCGTGCTTTCTATGACGCAGTTCCTGCCGTTCAAAACAACGGTCTGCCCGGAAGCGAAAACAGCTCCGGCTTTTTTTGGGCCGGCCTTGGCCGTCTCCATTCTGGCGGTTCCTACGTCCATGCGGGCGGTTCCTTGTTTGTCCATTTTCTCGGTACTCATTCTTCTTTCTCCTTTACTTCTTTTGATTCATAATATTAAGGTACCGGCAAAGGTAAATAAAGCCTAAGGGGATCATCCTTAAATGCAATAAATCCATAATTAAGATAAAAATCTTTTGCATTTTGATCTTTCGCATCAACAATTACACAAAATCCCCCCGCATCGTCATTTGATAACCTTGATATATGATCACACGCGGCCATTAATAGTTTTTCACCAAGCTTCTGACCTTGATATTTTTTATCAAGTGCAAGTTTACCAAGCAGCCAGCATGGGAATGGCATGGATTTGGGATATTTTTTTGCGATTTTTTCCGGAAAATTTCGTATATCCAAAGTAAAAGGGGAAATGGTATAAAACCCGATGACAGCATTATTATCCACCAATACATGGACCTGGCAAAGCTTACGTTTCACAAATGACATGGCATACTCTTTCAGAAAAGTGTTTAATTCAATATTGCCGCAGTCAAAAGATGAAATGTCATAAGACGCTGATAACCTGGTAAAAAACATCCTATTTCCACTCTATTTCAGATTTTTTATACCTTTTCATCGCTTCTCGGAAAGTTTTGTTTGGTTTCGGCGGATTTTCCAAAGAATCCATCAATGCGGTATAATCGCGCTGCGAAAGTACAATTTCTCCGAATTCCTTCATGGCTTGAGTTCGTTCATGAATAACTTTTTCGCCGTGTTCACGAATCGCAGACATGATAAATGCCGAAAGAGATTGCCCTTGCATTGCGGCGGCTTTTTCAGCAATGCTTCTTGTGTAGGTATCATTAAAGCGGATAGTAGTTTGTTTCAAGGCTGTTGCCATGCTTAAACTCCTGAATTTATTACTTATGTCATCATAATATCACAGTGGTATCACTTTGTCAACGGCCTCTACTTTTACGGTAACGATTGAAATATTGTCCTTCCCGCCGTTCTCTTTCGCTATTTCCAAAAGCCTTTCTGCGGCCTGCAAGCCCTCTGCATCCGGCAGCAAAAGCGTATCGGAAATTACATCGGGAGGTACAAGATCGTGCAAACCGTCCGAAGACAGAAGGTATATGTCGCCCTCCAAAAAAGGCTGATCGACTTCCTCAAATTCGATGAACACGCTGTCTCCGCCCCCTAATGCGTTGGTAATTATATTGGAAGGGGCGTCCGAGTTCCCGCCCGATTCCCTGAGCGAATGGTCAATCGTAAGGCGGCGCAGTCCGCCGTCGCGCAGCAAGTAAATCCGCGAATCCCCGGCATGGAAACGGAAAACTTTGCCCCGGTAAACAAAAAGCCCAGCTATGGTGCTTCCCATTCTTTCGGACATTAATTGGTGGGTTTCCTGGGTATATACGTCGAACACTTCTTTTAGTTCATGACCGCTCAAATCATCGGGAATTTTTTCAAGGATTTCTTTTAGTCTGCTCAGCGCCAATTCGCTGGCAGCTTCTCCCCTGTCCAGCCCGCCTATTCCATCCGCTATCGCTATTACTGTTCTTTTTTCGATACTGAAGTCAAATTCTTTCTGCCTTGAGCCGTCCCGGAACATTTCATCGTTAAGCAGGATCATGTCTTCGTTGTTTGGTTTTTTTAAGCCAATGTCGCAAACGCCATAAACGGAAAGATTCAATTTAGTATTCGCGTTCATATTCGTGTTGTCCCGCCTCTGGCTGTATCATACGTTACCGTTAATTCGACATCCGCGATTTTTACCGTTGCGCCGTTCGCGAGCGGGTAGAGCGTATTGGGAACAAGCGCCGTTCCGCCGCAAGTTGTGCCGTTTGTGGAACCCAGGTCCTGAATATGCCACCCCGCGGCGGTCTTGACGATTTTGCAATGCGTTCCCGACACATAGTTGAAACGCCCAAAGACGCCCGCAAAGGCTCCGTTCTTGCGCCCTATTATATCGCCGTCTCGTGCTTCTATCATTATGCCGTGCAGCTGCGACGTAAGTTTTACTTTGTCGCCGCTGCTTGCTCCGCTGCTTTGTTGTACCTGCTGTGCAGCCGAAATAACGCCTGTTGCCGGAACCAATTCCTTCCCGTCAAATATGCAGCGCTTTCCCTTTCCGGGACGCCCGCATACCGAGCAGACCAGTATTTGCTCCCCGCATTGATCGCAGTAGCGGGAATCATCGTCTATCGTTTCTTTGCATAATGGGCATTGCATGGCATCACTCCTATACGGTCATATCCAGATCTTCCGGGCGCATGATTAATATTTCGCGCTTTAGCTCTTCTTCGCTTTTCTTCATGGCAAGCACCCTGCCGGATACGTTCTCCCTTGTTTTGTCAAACAACTGCCTTACCGTGCGGGCATTCGCGAACTGGGCGTTCCTTCCGGCATACAATCCTTCCAGCCTTTTTTTCAGCGCTTCGTCAAAGCCGGGGGCAAATTCGATTTTCCTCTTTTTGCACATCCCTATAAAGATTTCCCGCATTTCGGACGTATCGTAGTCGTCAAAGTTGATGTAATCCGAAAACCGCGATTTAAACCCGCTGTT
>Ga0268262_10003601_pt1 | contig 16666 bp, 19 predicted proteins | sample TergutNc150P3_FD_190354 | JGI IMG/M metagenome (GOLD analysis project Ga0268262, IMG submission 190354) | Nasutitermes corniger P3 segment gut microbial community from laboratory colony in Florida, USA - Nc150 P3 (SPAdes) (version 2) | ecosystem: Host-associated > Arthropoda: Insects >... | reverse complement strand
TCAGTATTATATCTGCCTTTGTATTTTCCGGGGAAAAACTCATAAAACCATGTGTCAGAAATATCTTTTATCAATTTGTAATTCATACTTTATTTATAACATATTGGTCTGTCAGGAAATGCCAGAGTAAAAATTATTTGCGTTTTTTTCAATACCGAATATATCAATAATTTCTACTATTTCCCATTTATTAATTGACTTTTCCAGTACATATATTTTTCCATTTCCATCATACTCATATTCTATTCTTACTAGTATTATTGCTTTTGTTTGATCTTCATTAAATCCTATTCCTGAAATTGTTATTATTTCATAATCTTTTATTAATATTTTTTTATCTTTATACAAGTATACTCCCCATCTGTGTTCATACCAATCATACCATTCAAAAAGAAAATTGAAAATATTCGCATTATCTATTTTCTTTCCTTTTATGAAGTCTTCTTTAGCATTTTTTTCTCTAAATGATTTGATAATATTTCTGTCAATATTATGATCGTTCTTTAATTTCTTTAACATTTCATCTTTAAGATCGTCAATTACAACGAATGCACAATAATTATTTATATTCAAATAGATAGAATTTTTATCATTATGTATTGTATTTACCACTTTATTTATAATATCAATTTCATCTTCTGAAAATATTACGGATATTTCTTCACCTTGAGCTTCATTATTTATATTATTTGGATTCATTTTCTATTCCCCCAAGCACTTTATCTCAACTCCCATACATTCAAGAAAATCCGCAATTTTCTTTTTTGGGTATAATTCTTCCGCCGCCATCTGCACCATTTTTCCGCAAGTAAGCGCGTCGTCAAGAGCGTTATGCGCGTTGTAAATAATCCCGAATCTTTTGGCAAGTTCTGTAAGCGCGTGAGATTCAAATTTTGGCCATGCCTGACGCGCCAAATTAAGAGTGCAAAAATACCTTAATTCAGGCACGCTAAGTTCATGCCATTCAAGAACCGCCTTTAGGACTCTCATGTCAAATTGCGCGTTATGTGCCGCAAGCATTGTATTTCCGATAAATTCCTTTATCTCTTTTTTCCAAAGGTAACTGAAATCAGGCGCGTCTCTTACATCATCAACCGTAAGTCCGTGTATTTCCGTAAAATCGGGGCGAATGTACAGACTTGGAGGACGGATAAGCGAATAATAAGAACTGACAGGTTGGTAATTACGGTACTTTACCAAACCGATGGATATTGCGCTTTCTGGTTTTCCCGTAGCGGTTTCAAAGTCGATGGTTATAAAATCATTCATGAGTAAAATGTACCACGTTGATCTGTCATAGAGTGATAGAATAAAATTATTTTCATTCTCCTAACCCAATCTTCTTGCCGGTGTTAAGTCCGTTTTGAATCTCATCTTTGCAATACTGAACAAGCGTATCCATACACAATTCGCTGCCATTTATTATCGCGTCAACTTCAAGCTTACGAGCTATGTTTTCTATTTGTCCGCCCGACAGTTCAAATTTATGCGATAATTCTGACGCTTTATCATCCGGCAAGTCAGGTAACAGCGAGTTCCAAATACCTTTTCTGCTCTCCACGCTTGGTTTGTCAAAAGTGATTTTATACAAAAACCGGCGTTCAAAGGCGCTGTCCATGTTTTGAGTTAAATTGGTTGTGGCAATTAATATGCCGGAAAGAGTTTCCATTTCCTGCAGAATAATGTTTTGGATTGTATTTTCCGTTTGATCAACAGTGCGACTGGAAGAATTAAATTCTTTTCTCTTGCCTATAACCGCATCGGCTTCGTTAAACAACAGGATGGGGGCAAGCTCGGAATTTTCCACCGCGGTACGGTAGGTATCAAAAATTTCCTTTATTCTCTTTTCGCTCTCCCCATACCACATGCTCTTTGTTTCGGCTATGTCAACCATCATTACATTGCGTTTTGTTTCACGGGCAATCTGCCATGCGGTTTCCGTTTTTCCGGTTCCCGGCGCGCCAGAGAAAAGGCAGGCAAACCCCTTTCTCATTCCCTTACCGTCAAGCCTGTCCTGTATTTTATGGAAATTATCTTCCTGTAAAAGAGAGTTGAGTTTTCCAATCGCCTCCGTTTCTTTCGCGTTGTAAAACATTTTTTTTGGTTTTATTTTATCAAACAGTATAAGGTTTTTTTGGTAATTATGTTTCTCTATAAGTTCAGATAACAGTTCTTTTTTTGCCATATCCGACAATTTCCATGAATCCGAATTGACAAAACCGTCATTATTGGTATACGAGATAAATTTTGATTTAATAAGGCCATGTTGACCATGAATTAAATCCGCTTTAACATCGCTGTAAATAAACTTTTCGTCGTATAAAAATTTAATATCGTGCGTTCCGATATTATCATCGTCGTTATTGGCGAATAAATGGCAAAAACAGATAAGAAGAATAAGATCTTCCTCAAAAAGATTGTAACTCATAATTTTTTTACAAAATTGAAGGTGCATATTTAAATTGATAAGGTCTTTAATCTCAATTGTCATGGCTTCATAGGTTAATTCACTGTTGCACTTTTCATCAAAAATCCGTTCAAGAATAACGAAGAATTTTGAAATTGACAAATTATCAAGCTTTTCCGGCATAAACTCATTATTTTTTCTGAGGGAATCACAAACGTTGCGGGGAACCCTGTAGGTAATACAGTCGCCCCTGCTGCAGCGGATAAGTTTTCTTTTTTCCAGTTCTTCACATTCATTCATGTATTTTAAAATTTTTACTTTACTGCATTTTATGGTTTCGGCAATCTCACCTATCCTGATACTACCGCTGTCGCTCTTTTCCATAAAATGAGAAAATAACACCGCCTGTATGGGGTTTATGTCGAGTTTTTTTGTAACATAATCCAGATATTTTCTTCCGTCGGAAAGACATTTTTCTATGCCTCTTTTTGTTGAAATTTCAACGATTTTATCGATATAATCCATAATGCATTTATCTTTAAAAGATAAATCATTACCTGTTTTTCCCTCAATGGGGAGTGACTTGTCTTTTGGGATAAAAATATTTATTTTCATACCTTATTTATAATATACTGGTCTGTCATATAGTGATAGGGTAGAAAATATATTTATATTTTTGATCTGTCATCTGGTGATAGATCAACTTGCTTTATTTATTATAGTTGGGATAAATAATCTAATATGGCATTTAGGTCAATATCCTTTTCTACATAATCATTATAATCATCCTTATTTGAGAGTAGGGAGGACATATCAATAACCGCTCTTTTGCAGGAATTAGACGACGGTTAAATAAACCGGCATCCTCCCGACAGCCGAAAAAACCGCAATTTTCCATCATTATTAACAAAGAAACCTTCTTTTAAACCCCCAAATTTCGTATTTATAGCCATTTTATACTATTCCCAAAACTAGAAATATATATTATAATAAAGTATTAGGAGTGATCGATATAATGAAAATACTAAAAGGTAGGTTATTAGTTGCCGCAATCATTCTTACGGTAGTTGCGGTTATGGGTTACGCCCAGGTTAACAGGGATGAATTACAGGATCTTCCGCCTGTAGTTTTTATCAATTATGAGGGACCTCACGCCAAAGTGGATACAAGGGAAGAGATACGGCAGATTGGCGTTGGTTTGGCGCGGCAAATTTCAGGTAAAACTGAAGCCGGAACGGCAAACAGATACTTTGTAATTCACTGCGTATCAGGCGCGGAAGGAAACAAGATTGACGCCGATGTTTTCGGTCTTGGCGTTGATACTGGCGTAGATCATATCAGGAACTTGCGCGTTATTATTCAGGGCTATCTGCAAACGGCGTATCAATATTCAGAAAAAGACGCCGCGTTATTAGCCGAATATATAACCATTTACAATGCCGTATACCGGGGTAACTGGGATTATTTTACAGGCCGATATAAAGCTCTTGTAATGGGCAATCTTACCAAAGACAAGGTAGGTCTTTCCATCCGTTATGACGAATGGGCCGGCAGAACCTTAATGGTTATCCCTTTGGGAATTGGCGGTTTAAGCTCCGTTGACACAAGCACCCTTACCGAACCAAAAGTCATTGAAGAAATGAGAAAGGAAGACGATCAGGGGATTCCGCAACGCCAAGGCATGGTAAACCTGTTAGAACGTGAAGCCGATAAAGCCCAACAGCAGGCGCAGACCATGCGTGAATCAATTAAAGAAGAAGAAAGACAAATAGCTCTGGAAAGGCAGAAAGTACAGGAAGCTCAAGCACAGGGAAAAATCACTCCTGAAGAAGCTAAAACTGCAGAGGAAACGATAGCCAAGAAAGAAGAAGCAGTTGCACAGCAAAAAGAGGAAGTCAAGCAAGTTGAAGCGGTCGTCGAGAAGAAAACGGAAGAGGCCCAGCAACAACGTCAAGAAATTGCAAAAGATCAGCAGGCCGCCATTGCCCAAGATACAGGTGGCATTTACGGCGTAACTATAGAAAAGACAGCCCCTGTAGATATGGGACGTATTGTCCGCATTAATCCGGCTGACGGAAAAGAAATTAAAAGATCGCCTCTTAATCTAGTCCATACAAAATCTGTCACGCTTATAGGCGGACGGATCCTTGCAATTGCCGGTGAGAATAAAGGCCATGGCGCGGTACGCCTTGTCGAGATAAATCCGTCAAGCCTTGAAATGGCAAGACAGGGCAATGACGACATCAAAGCGGGAAGCCTTTTATGGGTAAACGGAAACGATCTTTACGCGGTAGTAATTGATCTTAAAAAGAATAAATGCTTCATCGGGCGTTTTAACACAAATCTTGAATTACAGGTAATATCAAAAACTACAGTACATCCTGACAGTTCAGTATTAATCCAGCAGACGCAGCTCTTAACTCAACGTGAAGACGGCTCAGCCTTAATATTGAATTCGGCTGATTTAACCGAATTAGGGGCTGCTCCTGCCAGCACTGCTGGTACTAATACCGATGCCCTTAAAGCTGCCGTTAATGCTGCCGCTAACGCACCTAACGCACCTAATGTCCCTGCCGCTAACACACCTAACGCGCCTAATGTCCCTGCCGCAAATGCACCTAATGCACCTGCACCTCCTGCTACTGGTGGCAAATAGCGGTTAATTACCGTAGATGTGTTCAAAGCCGTGGAGAATATCCACGGCTTTTTCTTTGCAACTTCCGCAGACCGTGCCGATTTTGGTCGCCTGTTGAAGCTGTTCCCAGTTTCTCGCCCCATTATGAAAAGCGTCTTCTATGTCCTTATCCGTAATACCCAAACAATGACAGATAACAACGGTTTCTTCCACATAAAGCCCCGGCCGTCCAGTCTTTGAAAGATAATCGTCTATCGCGGCGCGAAGGGCTTTGTCTCCTAATACAGAACAGTGTATTTTAAAACTTGGAAGCCCTCCAAGTTTGGCTACAAGGTCTTCGGGGCGAATTTTATACGCGTCTTCCAGTTTCATTCCTTTGATGGTTTCCGAAAGCATACTGGTAGAGGCGATGGCGCTTGCGCAACCGTAAGTTTTCCAGCGCACGTCCGTAATAATATCGTCTTTAATTTTTAAGAGCATTAACATCTGATCGCCGCATTTTATATTTCCCGTCTGCCCTTTCGCATCCGGCGCAAAAACAGCCTCGTCTTCCAGAAGCACATTGCGCGGATTAGTAAAATGATCTTTAACCGTATCTGAGTATAACCAGTCTGACATATCTTCCTTCCTTTTTAAGTATCCGCCAAGGTTGACATTGCCCGAAGCCGCGCGATAATCGGCGGAAGTACTTCTATTATATAATCAATATCTTCTTCTGTAATACCCCACCCAAGGCTGAAACGAATAGAGCCGTGCGCAAGCTCCGGTCCTACCCCCGTGGCGAGAAGCACATGCGAGGGCTCAAGGCTTCCCGACGCGCAGGCGGAGCCAGTAGACGCTTCAATTCCCTGCATATCCATGGAAAGAAGTATCGATTCCCCCTCCGCGCCGGGGAAGGAAACATTCAATGTGTTTGGAAGCACGTCCTTTGGGTGACCGTTTATTTTTATGTTTGGGATTTTTTCCAAAAGCCCACTGCGCAGTTTATCGCGCAGTACTGACATTTTCTTGCCGTATTCTTCAACTTCACTGGCGGCAAGTTCAGCCGCTTTTCCAAAGCCGAGTATTCCAATATTGTTGTAAGTCCCCGCCCTTAAACCGTCCTCCTGATGGCCGCCTTGTACCAGCGGGAAAAGCGGAGCGCCTTTTTTTACATATAGCGCACCCACTCCTTTGGGGCCGTAAATTTTATGCGCCGATACGGTAATGTAATCTATTCCCAGATCTTCCACGTTTATGGGGATTTTTCCCACAGCCTGCACCGCGTCTATGTGCATAAAAGCGCCTGCTTTTTTTACAATGGCGGTAATTTCTTTAATATCCTGTATGGTGCCTATTTCATTATTAGCCGCCATTACGGATACAAACAAAGTTTTTTCGTTAAGCGTTTTTTCAAGCTCGTCAATTTTAAGTTTTCCGTATTCATCAACGGGCAGAATGGCAACCTTAAACCTTAATTTTTTTAAGTCCAGCGCCGAATTCATCACGCACGGATGTTCAATAGCCGTAGTAATAAATTCATTGCGGTCATTTGAGGCGGAAGAATCAATTAACCGGCGCATTGTTTGAAAAACGGTATTATTAGACTCCGAACCGCCCGACGTGAAAACAACTGTTCCGTCTTTTGCGCCAATAAGAGCTTTCACCGCGCTTCTAGCCTGCTCCACCCTAGCGTGAGCCAATCTTCCCGACGCGTGCATACTGGAAGCGTTCCCGAAAATTTCCATATCTTCCATAATCGCGGCCTTTACTTCCGGCCTTAGTGGAGTTGTAGCGTTGTAATCAATGTACACATTTCTCATTTTTTTTCTTTTATTTCCTTTATTACTTCGTTAAGACGTTTGTTAAGAGTGGTAATTGTTCTCTCTAACCTCGTTTTTTCTTTTTCCAGTAATACTAGTGGGTCTTCTTCCTTGTTTTTATTTCGCACCTGAACTTTAACGCTGTCAGGACTCTTGCCCTTAATAAGCGCGTTCTCGGCGATTTTTCGCTCGTCTCCGTCGCGGATACCGGCAAGGAAGCGCATGTTATCAGCGCCTACTTCAGGAGCAATATCATACTCGAACATTTTAATCGCCATGTTGGCGGCTGTTCTTGGGATACGCAACATCCTGTCAACATAGTCTTCAAAACGCACGCCTATACTCGTACAAAGATCATACGCTTTTAATAAATGTTTTCCCATTTCTTTTACAAGTTCACCGTTGTTTTTTAAATACTTGTCGCGGATCATATCCGTTAATTTTAAAAGTTCCGGCGAGACGGAAAAAACATTGCTGTAGAGCTTTTTCTTTTCCGCCTTTTCAAGCAACTCATGAAAAATAGCCCAAAATTCGCTGTTATGCGCTCTTGGCGAAAGTTTTCCTCCGTGGGCGCAGGCGTGCAAATGATGGGCGTATTCATGTATTGCCGTATAGAGCAATAAATTCTGCCCCGTGTCGTCAGTCTGGAAATTGCGGTTGTGAATTATAATTTCTCTTGATTCCGGCTTGTAAAGTCCGTTTACCTTCTTGCTTTTCTTTCCGGAAAAAATCAGAGAGAACTCAAGCGGCGCGTCTTCTATTGCCAGTAGTTTTTGTTTTACTTTGTCCTGATTCATAAACCGACTTCCTCTATTTTTTCCATTGCAAGCGCCGCCGCCGCCGTGCATGCGGTTTCCGTGCGCAGGGAACGCTCTCCAATGGACAGCCGTAAAAATCCCGCTTTCTCAAACAAATCCCGCTCCCTGTCTGACCAGCCCCTCTCAGGACCTACGGCAACCACTATTGGTCGGCTTGTTACGGAAAGGTTAAAAAAAGAACCTTCAGCTCTCACATTATCAGCCGCAATTAATTGGGGGATACGGTTGTCCGTCCTATCCCACGGATAAGCTCCCAGCCATGATTCAATATTATCATATAATTTAAATTCAGGAATCCTTGTATCGCGGGCCTGTACCGCGCCTTCTACAAGCGCCGCCTGAGCCCCGCCATTTAACAGTAATTTTGTGTCGCGGTAACTTTTTTCTCCCATATCAGCCGCCACAAGATCAATCGCGGACACCCCGATACTGGAAAGGTCCCTGAAAATACGACGAAGCTGTATCGGGCGCACAAAAGAGACCGCCATCCTTAACCTAAGACGTGGCGGAGGCGGATCTGTGGCCTGTACGGTGACAAAAATCGAGCCGTCCAAATTGATTTTACTGATTCTGCCCATACCCCTCATTCCGCCGAGAATACCGGCTTCAAACTCATCGCCTAGTTTTTTATGTAAAACTTTTAAAAGATGAATTGTACGCTCATCCCGCCTAGGAAGGTTGCGTCCCAATTCATGTTCTTCAAATAGTATAATATTCACATTATTAGTATATCAAATATTGGCGTTCTAAAAGGGGAGTTTTACGGCAAATTGAAGCCAATTTTATCGAATTCCGCGTATTTTGGAGTAAATTCTTAAGAAACGGTTTTGAGTATGCTGGCGAAAGAACTTTTTACCCAAGTGTTTACAGGTCTAGGTACGGTACGAAAAACACTTGATTTTAACATGAATTTATGTTAGAATTTTAACTCTGGAGGTCAAAAATGAAAAAAATCATTATTGTATTAATTTTCCTGGCATTAATTTCATCACTATTTGCCCAAGAGGAAGAAAGACGGGAACGGGATAGGAATCCGGCGGACCCTTTTTATGCCATTAATAACACCAGAAATAGAGAGGAAAATTTTTATTACATCAATGTCTCAGTTGAAAAAGTATACCCGACAAAACAAGGCTATGTAGTTCAATACCTCTGCCCTTCTTCCACAATCGCCATAGTGGGCGTTCCCAATGAATGGCTTGCAAATGCGGCCGGCAGAGCTGAAATAGTAACTTTACCATCAGCGTCAGATTGGCCAACAATGACCGTATTCTTCGTAGATGGAAAATTCAGCCATTTAAGATTGTATGTACATCCCGCAAAAAGTCATCTAACATGGGGAAATGTCCCACAAGGCGCCGATGTAAGCAAATTCTTTACGGATGCGGATTCATTTAATCTTCAATTTTGATGGATTCCGATTTAAGGCTTCTTGAAGTACCGGAAGAGCTTGTTAGTTTCATAAAAACTTGCTCTAAATTCATAATTGCCGGTCATAAGGAGCCGGACGGAGACTGCGTAGGGAGCCAGCTTGCCCTGCGCAGCGCTCTGTTGCGCATAGGAAAAGAAGCGATAGTTTGTTCGGCAGGTCCTTTTAAACGCGCTGAAATAAAAGAATATACTGATCAATTTGTCAGTATCCCGCCTGACGCAGATAAAACAAATACAAGAGCGATAATTATCGATTGTTCAGGAAAAGATAGAACAGGGGACTTTAAAGAACTTTTAAATAAATTTAACTGCGCGGTAATAGATCATCATTCAGCCGCAACTCATCCGCCGTCAACAGTGGAAGAGCCGGTATATGTTGAGCCAAAAGCGCCTTCATGCACATTATTAATATACAAAGTAATAAACGCCCTTGGTCTTGAGCTAACGGAAGAAGAAGCGTGTTTGCTTCTTTTTGGAATGTGTACAGATACCGGTTTTTTCAGACATCTGACGGAAAAGGACTCGCAGGTTTTTGAATGTGTGGCAAAATTAGTCTCCTGCGGCGCAAGCCCTAAAAAAATATTTTACAAATTAAACAGCGGAAAAAATCTTAATTCCAGAAAATTATTAGGCAATATTTTATCAAGGACGGAATCCCACTTTGGCGGAAAACTTTTACTTAGTTATGAAACATTAGACGAGTTTAAAACTTTTGGCTTTGAGGCAAGAGATTCTGACTATTTAAATCAAACGCTTTTATTGGTCGAAGGAACTGAAGCAATTGTAATTATCCGCCAGGAGTTAGCCGATAGTTGTACTGTGAGTTTAAGATCGGTAGATAAAATTGACGTGTCACAAATAGCGGCATCCCTTGGAGGGGGCGGTCACAAGAACGCTTCAGGCCTCACTATGAAAGGAGACATTCCGTTTGTAAAACAAATACTATTAGATTCATTTAAAAATACTTTCACTGAATAAATCAAAAAACTTCGATATGACAAACATCATAAAAAAATAACTCATTCCGCGTAAAAATACATCTGTCTTCATACCACGCCGATATCAGGAATGAGGTTAATAATGCAAAACGATTCATTAAATAAAATTTATTCCGAGTATCTTTTAGGCAATATTGATATTGGAGAATTTGAAGGTATTATTTATAAATTTCTTATTAACAATCAGGAAAAAACTTGCATCAAACATTGGAAAAAAGATGAATATGAAGATTTTATTTCCTGGTTTTATCCAAGATATAAAAATATAATAGGCTCTTATCAGGAAATAGGCTCTTCGTTTGAAGCTTTTTTTTACAGGTATATGCTTATTTCCGCAAAAGAATATCATGTGCGCACTACGGCCAATGCGGTTGTTGAATATTCAGCGTGGAGCGCGCGCGTCCCGGATATGTACGCCCACGAAGAACCTCCCGTTTATACCATTCATCATGCTGAAGAAATAATAACAAAAATGATTATCGGAATAAAAGGCAGAAAAAACACAAGGCGAATTTTAGCGCTTATTTTAAAATGTTATTATTACATATCAGATGATTTTGCGGAAAAAATCGCCTTATTGATTGGCATGGACTCTAAAGAATTAATAGAAATGTTAAACAAATTACGAAAAATTAGGCAGAATAAAGACGATAATATCTATTTTTTAAAAGAAAGAATTTTTTGCCAATTTTACAGGTGTATAATTTACGAAAAAAAACTTTCACTGTTACGCGAAAATACATTGGCGTATAAAAGACAGTTTCAACAGCTTGAAAGAGCCAGGGACAGACTGGATAAAATGCGCGACCGCATAACAAGAATTCGCAAAGAGGCAACACACAAACAAATTGCGGAGGTAATCGGTATAACAAAGGGCACCGTGGACGCAAGCCTTCACAGGCTTAAAATAAAATGGGAAAAAATGTCAAAGAAAGCCCATTTAAATTAATTACACGAAAACGCAAACACCGCTTTTTCATGGTAATCTTTCCCGGGTCCCGCGATACAGGAGGGGAAGCTGTTTTGATTCGGGGTATCAGGGTAATGCTGTGTTTCAAGACAGAATCCCGAATGTTTTACATAAACGGAACCTTGTTTGCCTTCGACTCTTATAAGGTGGTTTCCAGTATAAAATTGAACGCCCGGCTGAGTCGTAAAAACTTTCATGGTACGGCCTGAAACCGGTTCATAAACTTCGGCGCATGGGCGCAGTTTGCCGATCTCTCCGTCTACGGCAAAACAATGATCATATCCTTTAAAAGGTTTTAAGAAAGAAACATTAGAACAAATTTTTCGCCGTGTTTTAAAATCAAAATAGGTTTTATCAACAGGAATTAACTTGCCCGTAGGGATGCAATTCTTATTAACCTGAACATAAGAAGATGAATTTAGAAGCACATGATGGGAGAGTATACTGCCCTTCCCTTCCCCGGCTAAATTAAAATACGCGTGATTGGTAAGATTGACGGGGGATGGTTTATCCACCTTCGCGTAATAATCGCAAATTATTTCATTGGATTCCGTAAGCCCGTAATTTACTACGGCTTTTAAGTTTCCCGGGAAACCGCAGTCGCCGTCGGGACTCTCCAATTCAAAACGGACATAGACTGCTTTATTTTCTTCGTAGGCTTCTGATTTCCAAAGAAGCCTGTCAAAACCACGCGGTCCCGAATGAAGGGAATTTTTCCCGTCATTTGCCTGAAGAGCATAAGTTTTTCCGTTTAATGAAAAAGCCGCGCCACCAATACGGTTGGCAAAACGTCCGACAGTAACTCCGATAAATGGATTATTATGCAAATAACCTTCAAAGTTTGAATATCCCAACAAAACGTCGTCTTTAACCTTTTCGCGTGAAGGCACAAAGAGGCTTGTCCATGCCGCGCCGAAATTGGTCAGCGATAATTTTAAATCACCCGCGCTAAGAGTCCACAATTTGACCTTTTTACCGTTGGAAAGGACGCCAAAAGTCTTTTTATCAATTTTCATATACTAATTATACACTTGTCAGCGTATTGCGTACAGGGTATAATAGTAGTATTAAGGAGATTGATTTATGAAAAAAATTATCGCCCTTGTTATAGGTTTATCAATTGCCGCAGTATGCTTTGCCCAAAGTGATCCTGTTGAAGGATACTGGCTAAGCGTTGATGAAAAAACCAATAAAGTCACAGCCGGCTGGCAAATTTATCAACAGAACGGCATTCTTTACGGAAAAATTTTATCGTTATCAGAAGACCCAAAAGGCACAATAGCAAAAGATGTCAAGGAAAGTTACAAAGACTTTCCCCTTCCCGGAAAAGTAAACAAAATGGAAGTTGCCGGACCTCCGTGGATTTTCGGGCTTACCAAAAAAGATATAGGCGACTGGAGGGGCGGCAAAATAATTGACCCCGCGGACGGAAATATGTACAACTGCAAGATCATCTTCCATAAAGCCGACGGCAAGAAGTATGCTAACGACACCCTTGAAATGCGCGGCGAAATAGGACTTGGCATAGGACGCAGCCAATTCTGGCGCAAAACCGACGCGGCGACAGCGGGAAATTTGTGGCCTAAGTGATAGTTTTTAGACTGCTCAATTAAGATTGATTAGTACTTTTAATTTACCACGAACCACACGAACAAGGAGTGAACCAAGAGGGATTAGTGTTATAATTACATTCTAATACTTACTAATACATTCTGATACTTGCTGATACTTACTAATACATTCTAATCATTTTTGTCAATATTAATACCGTAACCATTGTCGGATTTAATTTGTTCCCATTTTTTTTGTCTTTCTTTCAATATCTTCCATATCTTTCAAGGATTTTATCAAATTAAGTACGATTTTCCGGTCTCTTTTGTTCAAGGCTTCAAGGTTTTTTAAAACAACCCGCGAATCGGGAAGCGGCGAAGAAGAACCGCGCTCTTGCTGTTCATGCCCGGTAATTAGGTACTCCACAGTTACCCCCAAAGCATTGGCAATGCGCACGGCGGCATCGGCGGAGGGCATGGTATTGTGCGTATTAAGATAATTATCAATTGTGCGCTTATTTATGCCTGAAATAGAGGCAAGTTCCTTGACCATCATCCCGGAATAAGCCAGTTCTGACTTTAAATTTTCCTTAAAACCCATAAATAACAGGTTACTTAAAAAAGCATATTTTCTTATTGACAATATGTAATAATACGTTGTAGTATTTTCTTAGTATGTATTTCTACGTAATATTATGTAGAAAAGAGTGCTAAATGATAGGCATTTAAGTGCCATTTGTTTTTGAAATTATCGGAAATAATGGCAACAGCGGCATCCATGCCGCCTTAAAAAAATTAAATGTTTTAGGAGGTTGTTATGTACAAGTTTTGTATAAAATTTGTTCTTGTGTTGTTTTTGCTAAATTTTTCTGGACATACACTTGTTGCCCAGAATAGCAAGAAACCTGGCGGTGGCTGGTCAGTTGGGCATTATGTGGACGAATTTGGCGATCCAACAAACGAAACATATTGGCGGACTTCCCCCAAAAATGGTGCGATGGTTGACCATTTTATAGGGGGATTCAGTCAAGGTACAGTTATTGTATATGCTGACACAGAAAAAATGTCGTTACGATTTATTACAAACTATGGTGATATACGTGGCTGGTTACTCTTTAATGAAGGTCAAAACTGGTGTCGACTGTCGATAAAAGATACCGTAACAGATAATGTCATTTACACTGGATATTGCTATGCGGTTACACGCGGTGGTAACTATTCAAATGCGGATATTACTTTTAGAATGTCAAATGACTTACTTAATGCGCTTCGTTCCAAGCATATTTTAAAATTTGTGTGCATTGAAGTAAATACCGGAAGAACTCTTGGTTCGTTTTCTATGACAGGTGAACTGCCTTATTAAAACTGTAAATAAATAGGAGTGTTTATGAATTATATTACTTATGAAAACAGAAGGAATCCACACATCACAATTCATAGGGATGGTTGTGGACAAATCGGCAAGAATGGCGGAACTGGAGAAGGTGAGTATCATACTCATAAAACATTAAGGGATGCAGAAACATATACAAAATCCACTGGTTTGCCAGTGATAAAATGTTCTTACTGTAATCCATAAAAACCCATTCGCGTCCGTGCGGGCCGGCTAACATAGCAGAAATAACTGCATATAACGAAGTTGTCGAATTAATAATTTAATATTAGAAAGCAAATAAAATTAATGCCATTTTTAGTGTTTTATATCGTTTTTTGAACAAAAAGCTATATGTTTTATTAAGAAAAATATAAATTCGACAGTTTCAACAGGTCGGTAACTTCTTCGCCGTCTTTCGGTGGCTAGGCTACACAAATGCAAAGTCAAATTTGAAATAAAGACCACTTGACATCATATTGTAAATGTATTACATTAACAATATATGGGAAATGTACTTGAATTTGAATACGACCCGGAAAAGAACAGACGTAACATTATTGAGCGTGGTCTGCCTTTTGATCTTGCCGAATTTGTTCTTAGCGATCCCAATGTGGTAACAGAATGTGATTATCGCAAAGACTACGGAGAAGAAAGATTTTTATCCTATGGTAAAGTTGAAGGACTTAGACTTTGTTTATGTTGGACACCTCGTAACGGAAGAATACGAATAATAACGTTATTTAAAGTTCATAAAAAAGAATGGGAGAAACATTATGGGAAAGATGATTAAGAAAAACTCGGAAGAAATTAGAAAAGAGTGGACTCCTGAAAAACTGGCAAAGTTAGCAAAAAATAAAATTCCTGCATTTTCTACCGGCATAACAGATGAAGATATAGAAAACGAGAATGTAAAGCGTATTGGACGCGGTTTTGCGGCGTTTAAGGAAAATATTAACAGAAATGGAAGACCTACAGTCGCGGAAAAAAAGGTTGTTGTTTCAATTCGTCTCCCCAACTCTGACGCAGAAAAACTTCGTGCAATGGGTAAGGGGTGGCAGACCAAAGTTGGCAATTATCTTGTTCTTGGTATACGTCAAGGCAAGATCACAAGTAAAGAAACACAGGGGTAAAAGTTATATTCTATTTTCCTTGTTAATTCCTCTCACTCGCCACTAACTTAAAATACTCCGCCTGTTGAGTCTTAAGTAATGCAGGCACATCCAGTCCGTAAGGGCAATGCCTTTTGCAATGACCACAGCCGGTACAATTATCAATTAGCCGCATATTTTTTTGCCATTCTTCTGACAGCCAGTATTCCTTGACTGCCCTTCTAGCCAAAAAAGTTACTCGCGCCGCATTGTTAATGGGAATGCCAACGGAACATGGCAGACAATAACCGCAACAACGGCAGAAACTGCCTGAAAGTTCCGTCTTGTCGGATTCAATGGCGCTTAACAATACGCTGTCCAAGAAAGGCGGATTATTTTCGTATAACAGAAATTCATCTAACTCATGCATTTTCTGCATTCCCCAAATGGGAATTACATTTTCATATTGACGTAGAAAAGCAAACGCGGCTTTGGCGTTGCTAATCAGTCCGCCGCATAAACCTTTCATTGCAAGGAGACCCATGTTGTGTTCGCGGCAAAGAGTGATGAGCGCCAGTTCTTCATTAGTAGATAAGTAAGAGAGGGGGTATTGCAGGGTATCGTATAAACCGGATAACACCGCTTCTTTTGCGTTGTCTTTGCTGTGCGCGGTAATGCCTATGTGACGGATTTTACCCTGCGCCTTCGCCTTCAACGCGCATATATAAAGACCGTCTTCACTTTCGGGGCGCGGCATAAATGACGGGTTGTGAAGTTGAAATATATCGATATAATCGGTGCGCAGCATTTTCAAGCTGTTTTCAATATCTTCCATTAATTTGTCAGGAGTTTGCGCGGCGGACTTTGTGCATAACACAATTTTATCGCGGACATGATGTAGAGCAACGCCAATTCTGTCTTCGCTGGTTGTATATCCGTTGGCGGTATCGTATAGGGTAACGCCGCTCTCGTAGGCGTGTTGCAACAGCGCGGTACTTTCCTCATAGGGAATACGCTGGATTGGGATACAGCCGAATCCGGTGCGGCTTACGGTTAAATTGGTCTTGCCAAAAATTATCTGTTGCATAATGCTTTTTAAAACCAACGCTTAAATTTAAATATAAGTATCATTGTTATTGCGGTTAATCCCATAAAACATAAAACAGCCGGGTAACCCCATTTATATGTTAATTCAGGCATAAATTCAAAATTCATGCCGTATATTCCTACGATAAAAGTTAAAGGAATAAAAATTGTTGATATAATCGTCAGTACTTTCATTACCCTATTCGTCTGATGAGATAAAACGGATAAATTTACATCCATTATGTTTGATAACCATTCACGGTAATGTTCAACAGTTGTTTCCGCATTACGTAAATTTTCCAGTAAATCCTGTACAAATGGTTTAAATTTATTTTTTAAGAGAAATTGATTCTGCCGCAAAATTATTGAAACATTTTCTCTTAACGGAGAAATTGCTTTCTTTATTTGCGAAAGATATTTTTTGGTATCCTGCAGTTCCTCAATAAACATATCATCGCTTGTTTTTGTCGCGCGATCCTCAAAATTTTCAATATCTTCTTCCAGAT
>Ga0268262_10003600_pt1 | contig 16670 bp, 15 predicted proteins | sample TergutNc150P3_FD_190354 | JGI IMG/M metagenome (GOLD analysis project Ga0268262, IMG submission 190354) | Nasutitermes corniger P3 segment gut microbial community from laboratory colony in Florida, USA - Nc150 P3 (SPAdes) (version 2) | ecosystem: Host-associated > Arthropoda: Insects >... | reverse complement strand
TTGTCAATATCAGACATGGTTTACTCCTTACAAGTTATACGCTTTTATTTCGTTTGGAACCGACAAAACGTACAAAGTCATTGATGTTTTTTACTGTTATGCGATCAGGAAATATTTCTACACGATGCTGATTTGAAAAATGCCCCAGTACATCTTTGACCGCATTGACGCTCATTCCCGCCCAGTGAGCCACGCCCTCAACTGTAGTTTTAAACTCCCGCTTTTCCGTGCTTTTGTCAATATCAGGCTGGGTTTCATCAAGCATAAGGAATACGTCAGCTATTTTTGACGGAGGATCGGGCAGGGTAAGAATCATAAAGCGCCTTTTTGAATCGTATATACGTTTGCAGAACATCTTAAGAAGTTTAAGGGCAATCTGCGGATTGCCAAGCAGCAGTATTTCAAAATTCTGCGCGTTAAATTCCAGAACTTTTACTTCATCAAGCGCAATAGCGGTAGCGGAGCGGGGAGAGTTTTCCAAAATCGCCATTTCACCGAACATTTCGGACGGATACAAAATATCCAAGGTTCGTTCAAGGTCTCCGACCAGTTTTGCAAGCTGCACTCTTCCTGATTGAATAAGATAAAAAGTATCGCCGACTTCAAATTCGGAGAAAATAATTTCCCCCTGCTTGAATGTACGGGAAAAACGGCCGAACGCAGCCAAATCCATAGCCACTTTATGCCCCCAGGGCGCTTAACGCCCGCTTTGTTTTTATAATTGTATCGTCCTCATCGCCGCCGCCCATGCTCAATATCTTTTTATAGAAAGCCCCCGCCTGTTCCTTTCTCCCGATCTTTTCATTGCATTGCCCCATTATAAACATCGCTTCTTTAAGATCAGGGTGTTTCGGAAACTTCGTCAGCATACTTGTTAATGCCTTCAAACTGTTTTCATATTTATTCATAAGGAACATGCAGCGTCCGATTTCAAAAGACGCTTTTGCCGCCAATTCCGAATCCGCGTTGGCGTCTATTATTGATTTTAAAGCGACAAACGCTTCCTGATATTTTCCCTGTGATACAAGGCCTACGGCATCTTGATATGTTTTAGATAATTTTCCGGAATCCTGCGGAGTTGACTGCTCCGTTGGCGAAAAAGACGCTCCCGCATCATTGCCTGTGGAAACACTGGGGCCTTTGCCGTCTCCAAAACGTGACAGGGCGTTTTCCGCGATTTCAAGATTTCTTGTAGCCTGCATTGCGTCTTTCCCCGACGGGTAAAATGTCAAATAACGGCTGAATACGTGCTTTGCGTGGGAGAAACGCTTGTTCTTGAGATAAAATTCCCCTACATTGAATAACCCGTCCGCAGGCGGCTGTTCTTCCTTTGCCATTAACTTTGAAACCTGCTTATGAACACGCCTCATCTGGTTGGAAAAAACCTTGAGCATTTTTAGAATAATTCTGGAATTTGCCATTGCAACAGCTTCAAACTCAGGGACGGTAAAAACCATTACAGTTGTGTCAGATAACGCAACGGCGTTTTCTTCACGGGGATAATGTCCCAGCGCCGATTTTACTCCGAAGAATTCTCCCGGCTGCACGGGGTCCCTTACGTCTGCTCCCGTTTCAATATCCTGATAAACAAGACTCACCTTTCCGGTTTGAAGAATGTATATCTTTTCCGCAGGGTCTCCGTTGAAGTAAATAACCGAGCCTGAGCGGTACTGAAGCGGTTTAGGCATTATTCCCTTCCTGTTCCGGCTCGAACGGCAGATAATCAAGTTCTTTTTTGAAACCGATTTTTTCCCTTACCTCGCTGTAAAGCCCCGACGGATCGCCTTTTACAAACATCGCCCTGTTTCCTACTTTTATCTGCGTGTAGCCTTGGGGCAGTTTCCCGTTAAAAATATCGAGAAAACGCAGTTCCCCGTATATCGGCGTCCCTGCCAGAACAAGCAGTTCAATGTCTTCCATGCCTGCGTTTACAAAGTTTTCGTAAGGGTCGCTGTCTTTTGCTTTCAGGACAAGAATGTCGCCTAACTTTCCCTCGTCAAGGCTGCCGGTCTTGTCCTGCATCCAAAACGCTTTTGCAGCGTTTATCGTTGTCATTTCGAATAATTTTTCCGCAGGCAAATCCTCTCCGTAAAGCTTACGGTACAATTCCCTGTCAAATTTCATTTCGGCGAGAAGATTGGCGGAACCTGTGGCGGAAGAATCCGTGCCGATTGTAACGTTTACTCCCGCCTTTAGCATTTTGCGGATTTTTGCCGTTACGTTAAACATAAACATATTGGAAAAACCGCACCATGAAACACTCGCTCCCGCTTTGGCGGCGCTTTCGATGTCTTCGTCGCTGAAAGCGATACAATGGATAAACAGGCAGTGGCTGTCAAGGATATTCATCTTCTTCAATGTTTCGATACTGTGCATGGACTCTTGGTCAAAACCTTCGCACAGGTGCGTAATAAAGGGCCAGTTGTTTTTCACGGCTCGTTCATGCTCAACTTCAATGCCGTCTCCCCATTTTAAATCGTACGATGTACATTCATGTGCAATTCCGTAGCCCTGAATAGCCCTGATCGGCAGGGTCGGCAGTATGTGGCTGTTGAGTTTCTGTGGGAAATGGTCGTTCACTGTTGTAACGCCTGAAAAAAGGCACTTGTAGCCTGAGAGGGCGTAAAGATTTTCCCTGCTCAAATTGGAGCGTTCCTGAAACGTCTTGGACGCTTTAAAGTCGTTGTCCCACGGGAGCCATGTAAGGTAGAATTCGCCTTCCTTCGGGCCGACGGGCGGACGGTAATTGCCTTGCAAGTGGTCGTGGGTGTTTATTAAGGAAGGATAAACGAATGATTTTTCGCTTAAGTCAATTTTTTTCTTGCCTTTGGCGGAGACGATCTTTTCTCCCTTTATTCCCAGACCGCCTTTTTTGGCGCTCCTGCCGGGAGAAACAATCATTCCGTTTGTCAAAACATAGTCTGCCACTAAAATACCCTTACTATTATTTTATTGATTATTGCCCTATTAATCAATCGTAATGTAAAAATTGGCGGATTTTTGTTATAATAAGCGGAACATGGTTGATTTGCACACACATTCCAACGCCTCGGACGGGGATTTAAGCCCCGAACTGCTTGTCAAAGAAGCGGCGGCGCAGGGGCTGAGCGCAATCGCCCTCACCGACCATGATACCATTATGGGGCTTGCGGCGGCGAAAAACACGGCTCTTGCGGAAAAGGTTCAATTTATTCCCGGGATTGAGATAAACATCAACTGGCAGGGGGGGAAAAGTGCGGCCGGGCTTGGGCCCGGCGGCGAGTTTCACCTTTTGGGGCTGGGGATAAAGTCGCCGAGCCCCGCCTTTATCGCCGCCATTGAGGAATTGTCACGCCGAAGGGAAGCGAGGAACCGTGAAATCCTGGATAGAATGCACGAATTGAGCATTGACGCAAGCTGGGAGGACATTAAGGCGCTTTCGGGCGGTCATTCTCTCGGGCGTCCGCATTTTGCGGCTATGCTCGTCAAGTTAAAGATTGTGAAAAACATCGATCAGGCTTTTTCCCGTTATCTTGGGTCGGGTATGCCCCTGTACGTGCCGAAGGAAGGGCTCGCTTTTGAGGAAGCCGCCGCCCTTATACGCCAGTCGGGGGGCATTCCCGTTCTGGCGCACCCTATTTCGCTCTATGTGGCGTGGGGGCGGCTCCCCGCTCTTATTGAAACGCTGAAGGATATGGGTTTAATGGGTCTTGAGGCGTGGCATCCCACCGCCAAAGGCGGCTCGTGCCGCCGTCTTGAGGCGCTTGCGAAGTCACTCGGGCTTTTTGTTACGGAAGGCAGTGATTTTCACGGCTCGGCGAGGCGTGACAGGAAGCTCGGCTGGTCGCACAAGGGCAGGAAAATCAGCGACGCTGTTCTTGAGGCAATTCCCTGTTTAATGTAAGTTCAAGGGATAAAGGCCGACTCGATGTTGCTCCAGAGTGCCGCCTTGAGCGGTGTTGTCAATGCCGTATTTTACAATTATTTTATGCCAGCCACTCAAAACCTTTCGCGAAGTATTCGTCCCAAAAAGCCATATCATGACCGCCGCCGCTTTCAACGTATTCAACATTTACGTTATGCTCAATTAAAAAATCATGAAAATGTCTGTTTTCCGCCAATAGGAAATCTTCCGTTCCGCAGGCCATGTATATTTCAGGAATATTTTTCTTTTGCTGAATCAGTTTTTTCACAAGCGTTTCAGGATTTTTATCACTGTCGATTAATTTTTCAAGGTCGCCGAAACAATTTCGAAAATAGTAATAATTTGCCACTCCGTTATCTTCGCCGGGTTTTAATTTGGTAATCCCATGCATAATCAACGCTGATGATAACGCTACAATTTTACCGAAAGTTTCAGGATAGGCAAATCCCGTATGCAAAGCTCCGAAACCTCCCATAGAAAGCCCGCTTATAAAAGTATCTTCTTTAGCGAGGCAAAGATTAAAAGTTTTTCTTATATATTCAACAAGTTCCGAGCCGACAAACGTTCCGAATTTTCCTCCCGTAGCTTCTGTGTCAAGATAAAAGCTGTTCTCCCCCGAAGGAAAAACAAGAGCCAGATTATACTTTCCGGCGGTTTCGTATAAATTACTCCAGCCTCTCCCCCAACCCGTAAATCCGTGCAATACAAAAACCGTTTTGCATTTTCTGTCATAATACGGATTATGCGGCATTTGTATATCGGTGCGAAAATCATTCGGTATAAACATTTCAAATTCTACCGGGCGCATTAATGAATTGGAAAAATATTCAACTTTTATATTTGACATTTTTTAATACTCCCGTATTTACTTTGTTTTTATTCATTATACGAAGAACGATTAGAGAATGAACTCCCATTCCCTGCCTGCCTTTTATGATAATTTCTTTAATATCGCTTTGGCAGTGTATTCGTTGATTTCATTGTGGCGAGGTACGGCCGCTTCCTTATTGGTTTTAGGTTGACATATACGTCATGTTTAGCTCCGTGCCGGACAAAACAGCTCCCTGCCCGTTGAGTTTTTGAATCAACTCGCTTATCTTCATGCTAAAACCAGTTTTCTCTTATGGTATTTCGCAAGGTTCAGGCATTTGTACATATCCGCAAGCATTTCTTCCAGTTCCTCAAGACTCTTGCCTTGAGTTACATCTTCCGGAAATTTATCAAACCAGCCGACAAAAAAGCCGTCTTCCGATTCAAAATAGGTATATTCCAGTTCCATATTTAGATGATAATCCGGCAGAGAGGGATATGCAAGAACTGTGAAATTACAGGTTAAGTTCCGTCAAGGAATAAAGGCCGACTACCCGAGCCGTCCGTGTAGCTACCCGAGCCATCCGTGTACCTACCCGAGCCGTGCGTGTAGCTACCGAGCCGCGCGGGGGATTACCCCGACAGCGTGGGGAAGCTCCTAAACCACACGGGGGGTTAGCCCGATGGTGCGTTGTTTACTGCGTAAACAACGGGGGGTTACGGTTATTGTTTTGACCATGTTGTGCCGTCTTGGGGTCTTGTGTAAGTTCCTGCGCCGCCTGTGGCTGGTGGAACGCCAATATATGCTCCCCTTAAGTTGGAGCCGCCGTTGCCCTGGGCATCTTGAGGAAAGGCATTTAAACTAAAATTGGCTTCTGGTATGTTGCTTCCCGCTGCAAATGTTACGCTTGTAAGATTTCTGCAGCCGTCAAAAGCAAAAACATCAATGGTATTAACGCTGCTCGGGATAACTATGCTAGTAAAGCCGCCATACCGAAAAGCTTGATTTCCAATACTTGTAACGCTGGAAGGTATGGTTATGCCGGTAAGTGTTGCGGCGGAATCGAAAAAAGCATAATCCATAATGCTTCCAATGGTACTGCCTGAAAGATCAAGATAGACATATTTGTCAGGGTTGTTCCGCAATATTAATCCAAGTTGGCTTATAGTATATTGGTTATAATTATATGTAATAGAAGCAATTCCTAGATCACCCAAGTTATTCAACCTGATTTTATAAGGATCGGAGGCGGTGTTGGCAGGCTTGGCGCTAAGCCAATTACTTAATCCTAAAAGTAAATTGTCAATGTCACCACCTCCACTCTCTAAGGTAAAAATCGTGAAACCATCTCCGCCGCCATTATTTCCGCCAGTACCGGGTGTGTCGCCGCCATTGTCGCCGCCCTGCGGATAACCCGGATCAATGGTAATTGTGCCGCCTTTTACGGTCATTTTAACCGCTACTGAAGAAGTTTTACCGGCTACTATTGTAACGGTGTTTGTGCCTTCGGCGAATAGTTCGCCTTTCAGTTTTGCCGTTACTGTTATTGTGTAGTTTCCGGCAGGCGCGGTTATGTTGAGGCGCTGCTGTCCCGGCGCTGTCGGGCCTGCCGTTACGGTGGTCGGGCCTTTTAACTGGATGGTGTAGGTTAACTGCGCGAGTGTTTCATCGGTTGGGGCGGCGGCGTTTCTTGCGTTATTGCTCGCGCTTGCTTCGCCGCGGCTGAAGTTCAGCGTGATTGTGCCTTGGGGGGCGCTGGCTCCTTCGCCGCCGCCGCCACAGGAAGCGAGCGCAAACGGGAGTAAAAGTACAAAGGAGAGAAGAACGGCGATTATTGTCGTTAATTTAGATATTTTCATGATTATTTCCTTTCATTGTTTGATTTTTCGCTCACTTAAATGGTTGTTGTAATATTATGATTTGTTTGGTTTTTTGTCAATTAAAAAAGGGAGTGGGGGAATAGGGAGTGGGGAGTGGGGAGTAGGGTTTTTGTCCGAAAGCTTCGCTTGATGATAACACGCTTAGATTACGAACAAAGCCCCCACTCCCCACTCCCCATTCCCTACCGCCGTCATTGTTTGATAGACATATCCCAAACAATGGAATAAAATAAAACCACGGAGGGATTATGCGGACAGTATGCGGAATTGATCTTGGAACACAGAGCTGTAAAGTCGTTGTTTATGATTATGAAAAAAAGGCAATCGCCGCCCAATCACAGGCTCCGGTGGACATAATTGCCCATAACGACGGAACCAGAGAACAAAAGACCGAATGGTATGACGCGGTAATAAAAACCTGCTTCGACAAAATAGACGCAAATCTGAAAAAGACAATCGCCGCCATAGGCGTTTCAGGCCAGCAGCACGGTTTTGTGCCGCTGGACGAGAAGGGAAAGCCCGTCTACAATATCAAACTTTGGTGCGACACCTCGACAGCCTCCGAATGTGAAGAATTAACAAAAGCGGCAGGCGGTGAAAAAAGACTTATCGCCAAAACAGGGCTTCCCATGAGACCGGGCTACACCGCTCCCAAAGTTTTGTGGCTTAAAAACCATAAACCGGGCGCATTCGCAAAACTAAGGCACATACTTCTTCCGCATAACTACATTAACTTCCTATTAACAGGCGAATATTGGGCGGAATACGGCGATGCGTCCGGCACTGCGCTCTTTGACGTGCGTGAGCGGAAATGGTCGTCCGCAGTCTGCAAGTACATTTCCCCCGAACTGGAAAAATTCCTGCCGCCCTTAACAGCTTCCGATAAACCTGCGGGAAAGGTTAGCAAGGCCGCCGCTGCGCTTTACGGAATTAACGAGGGAGTAATCGTTTCATCAGGCGGCGGCGACAATATGATGAGCGCAATCGGCACGGGCGCCGTTCGCGACGGTTTCCTTTCCATGAGCCTCGGCACATCGGGCACGCTTTTCGGTTTTTCAAAAAAGCCCGTGATTGATCCGACAGGCAACCTTGCGGCGTTTTGCTCGTCTTCAGGCGGCTGGCTGCCGCTTCTCTGCACCATGAACTGCACTGTCGCAAGCGAAGAATTCCGCGGGCTTTTGGGACTGGACGTTAAAGCGTTTGACGCGGAAGCAGAGAAAGCGCCGATAGGCGCGGACGGAATAGTCATTCTCCCGTTCTTCAACGGAGAGCGCACTCCGAACCTGCCTAACGGAAGAGCGAGCGTTAACGGTATCACTGCGGCTAACTTCAAGAGGGAAAATCTTGCGCGCGCCGCGCTTGAATCGGCAATCTTCGGAATGAGAATCGGTCTTGACGGCTTTTTGGAACTCGGCTTCAAGCCGAAAGAAATACGCCTGACGGGAGGAGGAGCGAAAAGCCCGCTCTGGCAGAGCATTGCAGCTAACATCATGAACCTGCCTGTGCGCATCCCCGCCGGTTCGGAAGCGGCGGCAATGGGAGGAGCGATTCAGGCTCTTTGGTGTTTACAGAAAAGCGAAGGAATGAAAGCTACGATTGAAAATCTGGCTGACGAGCACGTAGCGTTAGGCGATACAGTAAAACCCGACAAAAAGAATGCGCAAAAATACAATGAGGCTTACTCTGTATATTCACGGTATCTTGGGGCTTTAAGCCCTATCTATAAATAATGACAATTATCGGAGGTTAAAATGGCGGATTATTTCGTCGGGGCAAAAGAATATTTCCCCGAAATCAAGAAAATCAAGTATGAGGGGCCGAAAAGCAAAAACCCCCTTGCGTTCAAGTATTATGATCCTGAAAAGACAATCGGCGGCAAGAAGATGAAGGATCATCTGCGTTTTGCGATTGCGTACTGGCACAGTTTCTGCGGAGACGGCGGAGACCCGTTCGGTCCCGGCACGCACATCTTCCCCTGGAATACGGAAGCAAAAGACGCAATGGACGCCGCCGACAGAAAAATGGACGCCGCTTTTGAATTCATTACAAAAATAGGCGCTGAATTTTACGCGTTCCATGACAGAGACATAGCCCCCGAAGGTTCAAGTCCCGCCGAAAGCGAAAAAAATCTGATGACGTTAGTTGCAAAAGCGAAAAAGATTCAGGGCGAAACCGGAGTTAAACTTCTTTGGGGAACGGCAAATGTTTTCGGCAACCCCCGTTTTATGAACGGAGCCGCTACCAATCCCGAGTTCGGCGTTGTCGCTCTTGCCGCGACTCAGGTAAAAGCCGCAATTGACGCAACCATTGAGCTTGGCGGCGCGGGCTACACTTTCTGGGGCGGACGCGAAGGCTACATGAGTCTTCTTAACACAGACCTTAAAAGAGAAAAAGAAAATCTTGCCCGTTTCCTTACAATGGCAAGAGACTACGCTCGCAAACAGGGCTTTAAAGGCGTGTTCTACATCGAACCGAAACCGATGGAGCCGACAAAGCACCAGTACGATTTTGACACTGAAACCGTTATCGGCTTCCTGCGCCAGTGGGGTCTTGATAAAGATTTCCGCATGAATATAGAAGCCAACCACGCCGAACTTGCCGGTCACGAATTCGCTCACGAACTTGAAACAGCGGCGGCAGCGGGCTTCTTCGGCTCGGTAGACGCTAACCGCGGCGACTTTCAAAACGGCTGGGACACAGACCAGTTCCCGATGAGTTACTACGAAACCGCAATGGCAATGTACACGATCCTTAAAATCGGCGGCTTTACCACAGGCGGTCTTAACTTTGATTCAAAGATTCGCCGCAACTCGATTGACCCCGCCGACCTCTTTATCGCCCACGTCGGCGGCATGGACACATTTGCGGTAGGCTTACAGATTGCGCAGCGTATTATCGACGACGGAGTTATTCCCAACTTTGTCAAAGACCGCTATGCGTCATTCACCGGCGGCGACGGGGCTAAATTCTCAAAAGGCGAGCTTACTCTTGAACAGTTGGCAAAGATCGGAACAGACGCAGGTTACGGCAAGACAGGAATTACAAGCGGCAAGCAGGAATACCTTGAAAATGTTCTGAACAGTTATTTGCTGGGACTTTAATCTGACCGCTTAATTAAGCGCTCAGACGAAAAACCTCCGGGGCTTCTCCGGAGTTTTTTTATTTTTTTTCAATTCCTTTAATTAGCGCATCACATACAATATCAACTTCTTCTTCTGTCATATCAGGATAAAGTGGCAGCGTCAATTCGTGAGCGCACACATGCTCCGCTTTTGGAGTAGAATTAACCTTGTCTTTATACGCGCTGAAATTCTGAATTGCGGGATAGTGTATGCTTGTCTGGACACCGTCCTGCTTCATGGATTCAATTACCGCCGTTCTGTCAATTGAATCCGAAAGCAGAACTGGCATTATGTGAAAATTAGGCTTCCCTCGCAAGAAATCCCTGTAGGGAATCTTTACCGTTTTAAAAGCATCCAGCCGCCTGTAATAATGCTCTGCAAGTTTCCTGCGTTTGTTGTTCGCTTCCTTAAGTTTTTCAAGTTGGACAAGCCCAAGAGCGGAAGCAATCTCATGAATACGGTAATTCAAACCCGGCGCGTCAATGTCGTAAGATGACGCTCTTCCCTTGTAACGGTCAAACGAAGGAACGGTCATTCCGTGGGAGCGCAGGCTTTTTAGTTTGGCAAAAAGTTCCGCGTTAGCTGTTGCTATCATGCCGCCTTCTCCGACCGCTATATTCTTGTTGCCGAAAAAACTAAAAGCGGATACATCGCCGAAAGTACCGAGAGGCTGCCCGTTAAAATCCGCTCCCGGACTGTGGGCGCAGTCTTCTATAAGGAAAAGTTTATGTTTTTTGCATAACGCGGTGATATATGTCATATCACAAGCGAAACCGGCATAATGAACTATCATTACAGCCTTTGTTTTAGGGGTAATGCGAGCTTCAACATCATTCGGGTCTATTGACCAGTCGTCCATTGAAGTTATATCAGCGAGAACGTTGTCGGCTCCCGCCATAAACGTAACATTTTGATCGGCAATAAAAGTAAGCGCGGGAGTTATTACTTCATCTCCGTCCTTAATGCCGAGCGCAAGCAATGCCATGTGAAGCGCCGCCGTACAGTTTGACACGGCAAGACATTTCATGTCATGTGTTAAGAAGTTTGAAAAAGCGTTTTCAAAGTCAGCGGTTCTTTGACCAATGGTAAGCCAACCTGAATCAAGCACATCCTTAACCGCATTATACTCTCTTTCATCATAATTTATTTTAAAAAGCTGCACACGCCACATGTTCCTATAGTATATCTTAAAATCCGCCTTTTCAAGTTATTTGAAATAACATATAATTGCATAATGAAATTAACAATGCCTGAAGAAGTCAAAAACGAAATAGCAAAAGACGGAATTATTGCGGTTTTGGAAATAGAAAATGAGCAGAATGCCGTCCCTACGGCAAAAGCCCTTCTGGAAGGAGGCGTTACCGTTATTGAACTTACCCTGCGTACTCCCGCTGCTTTGCCGTCAATTTCACTGATTGCCAAGGAAGTGCCGCAAATATACATAGGCATCGGGACAATAATTGAACCGGGGCAGGCGGCTGCGGTAAAAAAAGAAAACGTCCGCTTCGGTGTTTCTCCCGGTCTTAATCCAGAAATTATCAGGGAAGCGGTTGCGGTTGATTTGCCCTTCGTTCCCGGAATTGCAACTCCAAGCGAACTGGAGCAGGCAATTTCACTCGGCTGCCGATTGGTAAAATTCTTCCCGGCGGAAAGCATGGGAGGGTTGAATTATCTTAAAAGTATAAACGGCCCCTACAATCATCTGAACATAGAATACATTCCCCTCGGAGGAGTCACTGTCGACAATCTCACCAACTATGCGAAATTCAAGCCCGTTCTTGCAATCGGCGGAAGCTGGATAGCAAGCAAAGAACTGATCAATGCGCAGGACTATAAAGAGATAACAAAGAGAGCAAGAGAAGCGAAGAAGATTTGGCAGATAGAGAGAGGTTGAGAGATATCTCGCTCCGCCAGAATTCGCCAGTCCTCCGGTAAAGCGCCCACACATCTATGCGCCATGAATAGGCAAGGAGATTTTATGAGCGTCTTTGCCTATATGCCCTATGGAGCGGGCGGAATCATTATTAGGGTTGAAACTGATATTCGCAGAGGGATTCCCGGCGTTGATATTACGGGGCTTGCCGAAGGAGCAGTCCGTGAAGCGAGGGATCGAGTGCGTGCCGCTTTCAGAAATTCGGGCTTCAGTTTTCCGGCTGACAGGATATTGATTAACCTCGCTCCGGCAGGTTTGAAAAAAGACGGAGCCGCTCTCGATTTGCCGATTGCCCTCTCCGTGATGTCCGCCGCAGGACTTGCGCCCGCTTTCGGGAATCTGCTTGTAATGGGAGAGCTTGAACTCTCAGGCAGAATCAGGCCGGTGCGAGGAGTGCTTGCCGCAATTGCCGCAGGGCTTGCTGATGGGATCAGCGAATTTATTGTTCCCGCAGAAAACGCAGGAGAAGCGGCAATCCTCGCTTCAAATAAAAACTCAAGTGAAAAAGGCGCACGGTTTACGGCTGCCGAAAGTTTACAGGGAGCGGTTAACGCATTGTTCGTAAGAGAGGAAAAAGGCTCCCTTCCCGAATCGGACTTATCTGTTGACGCTTCCGTTACGTCAAATAAGGACGCCGCCGCTATTGACGCAGCTGCCACAGGAGATTTTTCCGAAGTAAAGGGGCAGGCTGTTTATAAACGGGCGCTGGAAATTGCGGCGGCAGGCGGACACAATATGCTCGTTTTCGGACCGCCGGGCGCGGGAAAGACAATGCTCGCAAGGCGGATGCCTTCTATAATGGCTCCCCTCACTCCCGATGAAGCGGTAGAAGTAACTCGTCTTTACAGCCTTGCTGGACCGCTTTCAAATAACGGCTTTATCGACCGCCTTATAACACGTCCGCCCTTCCGCGCTCCGCATCATTCCGCCAGCGCCGAAGGTATTCTCGGCGGCGGCAGAATTCCCCGTCCCGGTGAAATAACCCTTGCGCACTTCGGCGTGCTTTTCCTTGATGAAGCCCCCGAATTCAAAATCAATGTGCTGCAAGCCCTGCGGGAGCCGCTGGAAGACAGAGTGATCAGCATATCCAGAGCCGAGGGTCCTGTCCGTCTGCCTGCGGAATTCCAGTTGGTGTTAGCGGCAAACTCCTGTCCCTGCGGACGGCTTGGCATGAAGGACACGGAAACGCAAGCCTGTTACTGCTCGCCGGAAGAAATAAACCGTTACTGGCGCAAGTTCGGCGGAGCGCTGCTTGACAGGGTGGAAATCCGCACCGCCGTCCTTCCGCCTAAAATCGAGGAGATGGGGCTGTCTGTTAAGGACAAGTTTCCCGTAACGGACGGACAAACCGGCGCGGAAGAAAAGAGCCGCGAAATTGCCGCCCGTGTAAGCGCCGCCGTTGAAATGCAGCGCAGCCGTTTCAAAGGGACAGGCATTCGCCGCAACGCTCTTCTTCCTGCCGGAAAAGCCGCAGACTTATGTCCGTTAAGCGAAAAAGCGGCGGAAGCGTTTCACAAGGCAATTACGAAGCTGGGACTTTCCGGCAGGGCATACCATGGGATTCTGCGGGTAGCGAGAACAATCGCCGACCTTGAGGGCAGGGAAACCATCGAGGCTGAACATATCCTCGAAGCTGTTTATCACCGCCGTCTTGGAGAAGACCCTTGGGAGATTTTGTCAGTCTGAGGATAAAGCTATCGCCAACTTTCTCTTACGGCGGTGGTGGAAAGCCCTTGATGTCTTTTGAGAATATCATTCTTCAGGGAATGACAGCGTTTTGTATTTCTGACCATTGGCCGATTTGGGCGCGCTCGTTCTGCCATGAGAGAGCGATGTAAACTGTGCGGCCTCGCTCGGTTTCGTCAAACTCGAGGGCGTGGGGGGTGCGGCTCGCCAATGTGTGGAGGGTGAGGTCGCCGACTGTTGCGGGAGGGGTGTCGAGGACGTCCCAGACGATGACGGCCCCGTCATAGCCTGAGGGTTTCGCCTTGTGGGTTTGTCCTTTAATCCAGAAGTTGACAAGCACTTCACGGATATTGCGTAGTTTCAATTCAAACTCTACGACTTCGGTTACTTCGATGTGCGGAGTGCGTATCAAATCATGGTTGGGAATGCGCATTTTGTCACGGTCAAGGTCGGTTACGGGCTCGAAGCGGAGGAAACGGTTGACGAAATGGCGCAGCGCCCGTTCGGTGGAGAGGCGCACACGGTTTTTTTCGGCAGTTAGCTGGGGAATGTGGGGTACAATGGTCTTTTCGTAGGCTGTATTCCACTTACTGAACTGGTCTTCGAAGATATCAACGTCGTCTTTCGGGATATGCTTCCAGCGTGCGTTGTTATCAATCACATAATCGACGATATTCCTGAAAAATTGCTCAAATTCCTTGTCATTTCGGGGTATGTAATTTCTTGTCATAATACGCTCCTTATGCTTTTTGTCGCTTTACGGCCTATCGGGAACACTCTCCGAGTCGTCGGGAACACTCTCCGAGTCGTCGGGAACATGAACCGAGCCGCCGGGAACATGATCCGAGCGGCTGGGAACATGATCCGAGCGTTCGGGAACACGAACCGAGCCGTCCGGAACACGAACCGAGCCGTCGGGAACATGAACCGAGCGGCTGGGAACACGAACCGAACCGCCGGGAACATGATCCGAGCCGTCGGGAACACTACCCTAGCGGTCCGTGACACTACCCGAGCCGTGCGGGGAAGCCCCTAAGCACTGCGGGGGATTAGCCCTGACGCGCGGGGAAGCTCTTCAACCTTGTGGGTAGCCTCAAAACCGCGCGGGGTAACGGTTACTTTTTTGTCCACACCTCATCATCGCGGTTTGGTCTTGTATATGTTCCGGCTCCGCCTTCACTATACTTGTCCCCTAAGTCGCCGGGGAATGGCGTCCAGCCACCAAGTAACTCGATTCCGTCTCTTTTGAATGTTACGCTGGTAAGGGGGGTATCTTGAAAAGTACCTCCCTTATCATCACCATCTTCAATATCACCAATGCTGATAACGCTGGCGGGTATTGTTACGCTTGTAATGTTAGTATGGAAAAAAGCCATAAAATTAATCTTGGTAACATTATTAGGTATGTTTACACTGGAAAGGCTTGTGCATTGGTCAAAAGCGCCTTGACCAATGATAGTTACGCTGTCCGGTATGGTAATGCTAGTAAGACTGGTGCAATTGGAAAAAGACCAATTCCCAATTCTGGTAACGCCGTTCGGTATGGTTATGCCGGTAAGGCTGGTGCAGAAATGAAAATTGCCGCCAGTAATTTCTTTAAGGCTGTTCGGTAAGGTTACGCTGGTAAGGTTGGTACAACTTACAAAGTTCCATGCCCCAATGCTGGTAAGGTTATTCGGAAAAATTAAGCTGACAATAGTTTTACAATCCTTGAAAACACCATCAAAGCTGGTCTTAGCGCCTTGCAAAAATTCAAGTTTAACGTATTTGTTACTGTGATATTTAAGTATGTTCCCTTCGATACCTTCAAGATCATCGACATTTATCTTATAGCTGTACGCGGTAGCGGGGGTATTTGCGGGTTTTGCCGCAAGCCATGAGTCCATTTCGTCAATTTTAGTAAGGGGTTGAACTGTTAAAGTTATTGGTGTGGATATAACTTTAGTTTCAGCAGCTTTATCATCTTCAGGATCAAAAGTGATTGTTCCGCTTATTGCGGTCAAACCTCCGCCTGAGATTGTTATTGTAAATGTTACTGTAGGAGCAACTGTTGGCTTTAATGTTAAAGTGCCGTCGGCTGTTTCTACCGTTCCGCTGCTTGTATGTTTTTCCTTAGTAGCTTTCCAAATGATTGTAAGGACGTAAGTGTCGCCTTTTTGCGGGGCGTATGCCGCTCTGCCTGCTACTTTCTCTATAACTTCAAGCCGGTAGACATTGCCTTCTGCGTCCGCGCTTCTATATATCGTTTTCTGCGGTTCCTTGGCTGGAAGTGCTGGGGCTGGACCGCTTCCGCCGCCGCCTCCGCAAGAAACTAATGTGAGTGTGATTACCAATGTCAAACTGATAATACTCAAAATTCTTTTTACGTTCTTCATAAAGAACTCCTTGTTTCCCACAACTAACCACCAGTAAGAGCGGTTAATCATGGTTGATTAACCGCCCTCAAGGGCAGATATACAAAAGCCGCTCTTTTTCACGGAACGGCGCATTGCCGAAATAATGAGAATAAAAGCAAGTGAATGAGAAAAGAATTATAAAAATTCGGAGAAAATAAACTATTGTGTAGTTGACATGGTTACTTAGAAGATGTGTATAATTGCCTGTTGCCTTCGGACTAAAACATTTTCCATAAATAGGGCTTTTATTTGTCCTCTCACCGTGCCACGTTTTCCGATCAACGCCCCTTGTCGGGGCGCATTTGTTAGGTGTACCTGTTGCCCACAAGAATGAGTAAAGTAATGCTGTTGGATAGTTGACTCGGTTACTTAGAAGATGTGTATAATTGCCTGTGTATAATTGCCTGTTGCCTGTTGCCTGTTGCCTGTTGCCTGTTGCCTGTTGCCTGTTGCCTGTTGCCTGTTGCCTAGATCACGCGCAAAAAATGCTTTCAGCATTTTTTGCGTTGGAGTTTGTAGTTTTACAATGGCGGGTTTTTCGCTCACAAAGATAATATTACCAAAACATAGCGATAATTGCAATAGCCTTCACTCTTCCCACCGCCGTAAGCTATAGATGACGAAATCAATAATTCAATAACCCGCTATGTTCCATACTAACAAGCCCGTGAATAATCGAAAAAAGCACAGCCTGTATACGATTTTTTTGCTTTGTCTTCCGTTTGATTACAGTTATGTAATTTCTGACCGTTCCTGCGCTGAGATTTAACAGGAAGGCAATTTCATCATCAGAAAAACCTTGAACAATGTATTCAACGATATTGCGTTCCGTAGAAGAAAAGGCAGGGTAGCTGTCATTAATTTCCAAAAACTGTCCGGGGAACCGCTTCATCAGCATTATTGTATTTAAAGCCTTAAGCAAAATTGAAGCGCTGATA
>Ga0268262_10003599_pt1 | contig 16672 bp, 12 predicted proteins | sample TergutNc150P3_FD_190354 | JGI IMG/M metagenome (GOLD analysis project Ga0268262, IMG submission 190354) | Nasutitermes corniger P3 segment gut microbial community from laboratory colony in Florida, USA - Nc150 P3 (SPAdes) (version 2) | ecosystem: Host-associated > Arthropoda: Insects >... | reverse complement strand
GACTGTCAAGAACCGCGAAGCCATTGACAGTTTGATAAAAGAAGTTTCCCGCTTCAAGGTGGAATAATAAATAATCATTCTTCGCTGGCGTACGTCCATGTACGCCAGCGGTTTGTCATGTGGGTTACTCCCTTAGCTTTGCCCCTCAACTACCAGCCGGTAAAAAGGCTCTTTGATATTCGTTGCTTTGAGTTCATCCAGTTTCTTTAGGGGTAGTTCTGTGGCCTCTAAAATCGATCCTGAAACGATAATTCTGGCCATGTAACGGCTTGCAATTCGCGAAAAAATTCTTGCTTGTTGAACCGGCGCGCCAAGGGCGATGTAGCCTGAAAGAGCTGTCCAGGCAAAAGCACAATTACCGGTATCCAGGCCAAAATGCCAGGCCTCACATTCGGGACGCTGGGCAATTTCAGAAACAAGGCCAACAGCTCTTATTGCGGGAGCCGCGTTTGCGTCGATATTGTTCTCATAGGGTGAAGCTTCTTTCTGACTCGCGAGGTATATTCTTTCAAGCGGAGAACCAAAACACACTGTAACCAGATCCTCTTCTGTTCCCACAATAACAGCTCCGGCTTTTTTAAAAAGGTCTGCGGCTTTTTCCTGAAATGAAAGAACCTGTTTTGCATATCGGACGGATGTGTCGGCGTTTTTTACGGCCACAATCGCCGCCCTGGCGTTTATGATCTGAGAGTGTATGGGCTTTCCCGCCTTGATAACGCTTTTCAGGTATGGGCGTGAAACATAGGGGCCAAAAGTCTGGCGAAAGCGTCTGGAATAACGGCTTTTTGCTATCATCGCCCAGAAAATGGAAACAAGAACGCTCGCTCCGCATGAAGCCACAGGAACAAGAGGATCATACCAAAAGCCGGTCAAGATAAAGCCTAATGAAGCGCCTGCACCAAAAAGCAGGCATAGGAGCAAGCCCGCTCCCAGGGTAAAAAGGGGGCCAAGGTTTCTGATAAACAGGCATACAATAAATGCCGCCAGCAAAGACCCCAAAAGCAGGTACTTGTTTATCCCAGGCTTAACAACCCGCCCTGTCAGGATGCTGTTTGCCAGAAGGGCGGACGCTTCCACATCCTGAGTATTGCCTAGAATGCAAAAAGATGAAGAGAGCGCGCTCTCCAGTTTGTCCCTTAATTGCACAACTTCTTCGTGCTTTGCCCTGATAGCTGTGAAAACGCGAATCAAGGAATCCCTCATCTCGCTCATCCTGGTGAGCCCCGCCGCTCCCTGGGGATTTATTTCCCAGGATTCCGAAGCGATTATTTCCTCATAACCTCTTACCAAAGTCATCTCGGCAGGGCCGTAGAGAAAATTATCAAGGCTGGATAAATACCTGTTTCTGGCATCGATCCAGGAGAGCTTTTTTTCCTCGTCTATGTTGGGGAAAGCGGAAACAGCCTCGTCTCTGATTGAAGCGGTATAATCATAAAGAATAGCGGGATTGTTTTCACCTTCAATGGTCTGAAAAATGCCCAGGGTTTCCCCTTCCGAAAGAAGGCGCCTAAGGCTACGGTCAGCTTCGTCATAGGCCAGAAAATCAGAAATCCCTATACGCCTGAAATCTTCCCCTTTGTGGGGTACCTCAAAAATTACCGCGCCGGATCGATCCAGAGGGATAATCCTGCTTGTGCCTTCCGGGCCGGCCCACATGGCAAGAAATTGGCCGTACTTGCCTGCTTCGACTCCGGATTCGCTGAACCGATTTTTAAGCGCGGCGTAAATGATGTGTTCCAAAGTCCTTTCCCCGGCTATGGTATCGAATAGTTCCGGCGCTGTCATCAATGGAACAATTCGCCTTAATACCCCGTCCCGATCAGGCGGGGTTTTTGAATATTCGTCCCTCTCCGCAAGCACCCCCGGCCTTCCGCCCTCGCCTGCCCGTATAAGCTGCACCCGCAGGTCCCCCGGACGCCGGGCATGGCCGAAAAAGGCAGCCGCTTTTTCCATTTCGAAAATAGCCCCTTCATCCCGCCGCACAAGGGCGGACACCAGCCTTTCCTTCCCTTTTTCCGAAAGCTCAACCAGTTCCCCCACGAACCTGGCCGACTCATTGGGCGCGACTGACCCTGTTCTTATAGCGTCAAAAAGATTTCTGATATTGCTGCTCAAAATGGAAAATTCTTCGTCAAACCGGTAGGTTATTTCCTCCTCACCAACGGTTCCGCCCGCGGAGAGTCCCAGGATGGGAACCTGGATGATAAGGGTTTTCCCGCCGAGTTCCGCCATTGTGTAAAGCAGGGAAGCCGCGGCCCCCGGCTCAAGAATGCCGTCGCCCAATTCCTGTCCCGAAACTGAGCTGTCGATGATGAGAAGCTCCCTGGAAATAGGAAGGGCAGGGCGCAATCTAAGGAGAAAATCATAGACAGGACCCAGCCGTGGACCGTCGAGGAGAAGGCATAAAAGCGCCGCGACTCCGGCGGCAGGCAGAAGCGATATTATTAATCGGAGAAAAGACGACTTTTTCGTTATATATGCAACCATTAATTACCTTATCTTTATTTTTCGGCATTTTTCCGATATTATTGTATGAGGAGAGAGGAGAATAGATGAAAAGTATCATTAACGCCATTTGCGCGGCTTTTGTTTTCACGCTTGCCATATCCGCCTGCGCCGCGCCTCCTACAGAAGAAATGCAGAGAGCCCGGGACGCGGTTACCCGGGCTGAAAATGACGCCGACGCGGTTGCCTATGCCGGGAATACCGTTGTTCACGCAAGAGACGCCCTGACCAGAATGCAGGACGAAGCTGACAGCAAGAATTACGAAACCGCGAAGGAATTCGCGATCGAAGCGATTAACAGCGCCGAAAAAGCCATTGCCGACGGGCAATCCGCAAAAGAACGCTCAAAGACGGAAGCCTCTGCCCTTCTTGACAGTGTACAGAACTCATTGGCAGAAACCTCAAACGCCATCAACAACGCCAAAAACGTACCAGATATTCAGCTGGATTTTAATGCCCTTACACAGGGCACAGACGAAGCACGCGGTACTTATAATGAAGCGCAACAGAGTTTTCAGGACGGAAATAACCCTGACGCCATTGCCAAGGGTCAGTCTGCCCGCGGCCAATTAGCGGACATAAACACCACGATTAACGAGGCGGCTTTTGATACGTCGAGGAAGCAGTAGGAGCTGGTTTTAAGAAAAACTCTTTTAAAAATTACAAAAACAAAAAGGACACCGTTTATACGATGTCCTTTGCCATCATGATTAAAAACCTTTAAGAAAACAGCCTAATGTAAGCAAAGCTCCGCCGGCGAAGGAAACCCAGTTGTTGATCCCGCTTATGTACTTAATGGTGGTGAGTGAGGCGAGCAGTCCTAAAACAATCAGGATTAAGCTGATAGTGAAGACTACTTTTGTGGGCGCAGACAATTTCATAATGAAATCCTCCTAAAAAATTTTTTAATGCATACTGCATATTATGAATATATTATTTTTTCCAAAGTGTTTTGCGTAAAGTCTAATATTAAATTTGTTCGGAAGTTTTATTTTTAGAACAATTTTCTTAAAAAAATCCTTTTCCTGAAGCTTTTTCCATCTGTTTGATAAGGGCGCTCATATCTTTTGGGAGCGGGGCTTTTAGGCAAAGACCCTCCGCCGCTTCAACGCCGTCTTTCGCGTAACGCGGAATGAAGAGCTCGGCGGCGTGAAGGCCCAGGCGTGAAAGGAGCGGGCGCTCTTCCAACAGATCGCCGCGCCAGGAGCGTTTTATGGCAGAGAGCAGGACCGGTTTCGCGTTTCCGTAAAGCTCGTCGCAGACAACAGGGTAACCAAGCGCGGCAAGGTGCACGCGTATCTGGTGAATCCTGCCGGTTTCAGGCAGGGCTTCAAGGACGCTGTAATTTCCCGCGCTCCCCAAAAATCGGAAAACGGTCAGGGATTTCTTGCCACGAAACCTGTCGATAATGGTAAGATGCCGCTTGTTCCCGTTCGGGACAAGGGCGAGATCGCAAATGGTTTCCTTCCAGGAAGGCCGCCCATTAACTACCGCGATATAACGTTTTTTGACTTCCCTGTTTTCAAAAGCCATTGAAAGGGTCTTGTGGGCCTCGCTGTTTTTCGCGAAAACCACCAGTCCCGAAGTTTCCCGGTCGATCCTGTGAACCGTGTAGATCTTCTGCAGGGTGAGAGATTCCGCGACAAGCTTGTCCAGCCGTTCCCTGGAAAGATCCCAGCGGTCGGGGCTTACAGCGATGCCGGAACTTTTATCCACGGCGGCGATGTTTTCATCTTCGTATACAAGGGAAAAAAGAGACTTCTTCATGTTACGCGAAACTATATTTTTCGGGAGCCCGGCTTAACCAGCGGGACGCCTTTTCTGCAAAGCTCGCAATCATCCGCGTTCCAGTTGGCTGCCTCAAGCCGGCAAGCCGGGTAAAAGGGCCACTTAATTTCTATCCCCGAAGAACGCCTGTCGACAATGCAGGCCAGCGCCGCGATTTTTCCCCCGGCTTCTTCCAGCGCCTTCGCACATTCCCCGGAAGATTTGGCTGTTGTAACCACATCCTCCGCGATGAGAAGCGCCATGCCCGGCTGCAACTCAAAGCCGCGGCGCAACGTCATCACCCCTGAGTCATCCCGCTCGGTAAAATATGCCGGCAGACTTAACTGGCGGCCAAGCTCATAAGCGACTATGATGCCTCCCATTGCGGGCCCCACAACGGCGTCAATTTTTAGTTTTCCCGCTTTTATATCCGCTTTTATTTGCATGGCAACGCCCGCAAGGGCCGCCGCCGCCCGATCCGGGTTCGCCAGAAGTTTTGCGCATTGAAAATACTGATCCCCGTGCCGCCCTGACGAAAGGAGAAAATGGCCTTCCAGCAAAGCCCCGGATTCTTTAAGGAGGGAAATTGTGTCTTTCATGGCTAGAGTGTACCATTGTTTCAAAAGCCGGTAAATGACTATCATAGAAACATGGCCGAGCCTCTTCCCCACTATCTTGATATTCTCAACCCGGAGCAGAGGGAAGCGGTGCTGCACACCGGGCGGCCGCTTCTAATCCTGGCCGGGGCGGGCTCGGGCAAGACCAGGGTAATAACCACCAAGATTGCCTACCTGATTCGGGAGAAAAGCCTGGATCCCCGTTCAATCTTGGCGGTAACTTTTACCAACAAGGCCGCCCGCGAAATGGCGGAAAGGGCAAGGCGGATTGATGAACGCGCGGGGGACGCCATGCTCAGGACTTTCCATTCGTTTGGCGCGTGGTTTCTGCGGCGTAACGGAAACCTGTGCGGACTTGACAGCGGTTTTGTTATTTATGACGACGAAGACACAATGGCCCTTTTGGCTACCATTATGGAAGGCTCGCCCAGAGCGGATGTAAAAACCGCTGCAAATAACATAGCCCGCGCCAAGGACTACTTTTTATCGCCTGATGATCCTGAGCTTGATCTGATTGATTACCGTAAATCGTTCAGGGGCATATATAAAAAATACGAAGAGCGGCTGGCAAAAATCGGCAATGTGGATTTCGGCGATCTAATAAAAAAGCCCGTTGAAATTTTACGCAGCGAGCCGGAAGTGGCCCGGCGTTTCCGCGACAGGTTCAAAGTGCTTCTTGTTGACGAGTACCAGGACGCCAACATTGCGCAGTCGCAATTGCTGAAAGAGCTTTACGGCAGCGATACCTACATCTGCGTTGTGGGCGATGACGATCAGTCCATTTACCGCTTCCGGGGCGCCGAGGTAAAAAATATCCTGCAATTTCCGGATCAATACAACAATACGGACATCATCCGGCTGGAGCGCAATTACCGTTCCACAACCCCCATATTGGATACTGCCGCCTCGGTGGTAGATCACAACAGGGGCCGGCTTGGCAAAAAGCTCAAATCCGAGCGGGGCGGCGGGAAAATTCCCGTGCTTGCCTTTTTGCCGGATCAGGATACGGAGGCGGAATTCTGCGCGGAGCTTATAAAAAAAGGCGCGACAGCCGCAAAAGCCGTTCCATATTCAGAATGGGCTATAGTCTACAGAACCAACGCCCAATCTCTTGGTTTTGAAACCGAATTCTTGCGGAGAAAAATACCTTACCGCGTGGTGGGCTCCCTCAAATTCTATGAACGGGAGGAAGTAAAAGACACCCTCGCGCTTCTTTCGTTTCTGGTTAACCCAAGGGACGAAGTTGCTTTTCGCAGGATGGTAAACAAACCAAGCCGCGGGGTGGGCCTTGCCACAGTTGAGCGCATTGTCGAGGAAGCCGCGAAGGAGGAGCACAACGGAAACCTAACTCTGGCGGCCGGAAGCCTTGCGCCGCAGCTTTCAGCCAAGGCGCGGGCGGGCATAGCGGCTTTTATAAAGGCCATAGAAGCCGGAAGGGCCGCCATTTCATCAGGCCAAAAGGATTACAATGACAACGAAGGGGAAGCCTCAGGGCCGGCCGCCGAAAACCCGTTGGCTGCCGGCGGAAAAAAGAATTTTATTCCACCCACTGCCGGAACCTTAAGGGCAGGAGTTGGGCTTTCGACTTGTGTTATAAATGTTATTAATGAAAGCGGCATTGCCGAATACCATTTGACCAGGGACGAGATTACCGGGAACCAGCGGCTCGGCAATTTACAGGAAGTAGCCAACGCGGCAAGCCTTTACGAAGCGACAGAGGCCGGGCTTTTGGAATTTCTTGAACACATAGAGCTGGATCGTTCTATTGAAGACACCTCAGGTGAAAGCGCCTCAGGCGGCGGGGAAAACGCGGTAACGCTCATCACCTTGCACAACACCAAGGGGCTGGAATTCCGCCGTGTGATAATGACGGGCGTAGAGCAGGGGATTTTTCCGCGGGAAGACAAAAGCGGCGAAGACCTTGAGGAGGAAAGGCGGCTTTTTTACGTTGGCGCGACAAGGGCCATGGACGAGCTTTACCTTTGCTGTTGCGCTTACAGGCGGATGTTCGGCAGGACTATACAAATGGAACCGTCGCTTTTTCTGGGCGAAATAGACCAAAAGGGCCTGAAGATAATCGGCTCAGTGCCGCCCATCTTCGGGAGGAAAGCGTTTCAAAGCAGCGCAATTCACAAAGGGTTTCGCGTCGTCGGTAAAAAGCCAAACGTTTCTTCCGACGGCCGCTGGGCTCTGGGTGACAGGGTCTTCCATGACGATCACGGCTACGGCTCTGTAACTCAGATCCGCGAAAGCGAAGACGGGCCGGTGGTAAAAGTTTTCTTTGAAACCGGGCACGAAAAGAGCTTTTTAAGCCTTCACCAAAGCTCGCGTTTTACAAAAATAGGGGAAGACTAAATGCCCAACTACGATGAAGGGCTTTTACGCTCGCTGCCCAGGGTGTTGCGCGCCCGGGATTTTCACCTTTACACCGAGGGGGGGAAAAGGCTTGTTGATCTTTGGCTTTATGGCGGGAAGGCGGTTCTGGGCCACAAGCCGCCCAGGTTTTTGCTGAAACTGAAAAACGCCGCTGAGCGGGGGCTTTTTACTCCCCTTCCCCATCCCCTGGAAAGGCGCCTTACAAAAGCCCTTGCGGCTTTTTTCCCCGACCGCTCATTCCGCTTTTACAATGATCCTTTTTCCTTGTACCGCGCCGTTGAAAAAGCCTTATTAAGTGAAGGCACGCATTGTCAAATCTCGGCAATTCCTGACCCGGCTTTTCCCGGCAGCGATGACGAAAAAGCCGTCGCCTCCCGTTGGCGGCCTTTTGTTGAGCCAGCCCCCAAAGCGCCAATCCTAATCCCCGTTTTGCCCTGGCCGCTGGGCCCGGCTGTGCTTGCGCTCGACAAAAGTCTGGAAGCTTCTTTCCCGCAAAGCGAACTAATTCCGCCTGTGCTGCTAGCTCCGGCTGCAAGGGCCCTCTACGACCTTGCGGCAAAGCTCCGCAGTCCCGGCCGCCAGAGATTTTACCGTATTGAAAAATCCATCACTGGGGTAAAGCCTGGAGATAGCCCCGAACGCGGCTTATGGCAGCTCCGGGGGATTTATCTTACCACGCGGGCGGGCAGCGAGAAATATGCACAGCTGTTTCAGAACTTTCTGGAAGCGGGTTTTCTCTTGCCGCCTTCCGCGAACGAACCCGCTATACTTCCTTCATCAATGTCAAAGGGAGAAGAAACGCGGCTTGCCGAATTGCTGGGCGGATAAAGCTGTTGTTTTAGCCCTTTATGTCTATATAAGAAGGGCCGGTACTGGTATCAAAATTTCGCCTGGCATATGAATTTCTTTTCATGCTATTTATTTCGGAACGGAGTTCGGCCATGCGTTTCGCAAGAAGCTCCCTGTTCCTTTCCGAACGCATAACGGCTTCAGCTTTTAAGCCGTCAAGAGCTTCTTTCAAGCTGATCACTTCTTCTTCACCGTTTACTTTTGCGCCTGATTTTTGACTGTTCTTTGCCGGTGTCTTAACTGTCACCGCCTGGTACATTTCCTCCAGAGGATCAATTACTTTTTGAATCGAAAAAATATCGGCAACTATCTTTTCTTCAAGTTCAACATGGCGCAGAAGATCGTCCGTGGTGCCGCTTTGGATTACGTCTTTTTGCTTGTCCAGGGCCGTCAGATATGCCTGAAACCTGTCCCGTTGGGTTTTTAGCAGCTCTTTGAATTTTTTAAGAACCGCTACCCGCTGGTTAAGCTCGGTTGCGCTGATTCCTTTTGAACCGCCTTCAAAAGGTTTTGGCTTTGCCATTAATCCTGCCATAATTTCCTTAACCGGCGATATTCACACCTACGACGCTCTTGCCGACAGAGTCCGGAATGTTTTTTGCCGTTATTTCGGCCCAGGCGCTTCGAAGCTCGTTGAGCTGATTACGCACAGCAGTCAGCCTTTGCATATCCTGCTTGATGTTGGCTTCGAAAAGCTCCTTGTTAAACCATGTATAAAGGGAGAAAAGGCTTTTTGCTATATCGCCGCCCTGCTCAAAATCCAGAGAAACAATCAACTCCGTAATGATTTCCTGTGCTTTAAGGATAGCTTTGGAGATTTTTTCGATATTTCCGGGATTTTTCTTTCCTTCGGTATTTAAACTAAGTAATTCCAGGCTCCTATCAAGGCATTTTATTGCCTCATTGTAAAGCATCATGACAAGCTGCCCCTGGCTCGCGGTTTTTACCTTGGTTTCTCTATACGTGGAAATTGCATTACTATACGCCAAAATAGCCCTCTCCGTAGGTGTTTATAGAATGTTCACAAACACCCGCCTCATTTATCGGCATTATAAAATTTAACTTTAGGCTTTTAATGAAAATAAAATTTATTTATACGAATAAAATTATTATGCTGGTTTTTCCCACACCTGATGTTTTTATGGGAAATGGGTGAAAAAGAATACAAAAATAGTACTTTATAGACATGCACAATTTAACGAAGATATAATACGCTTACGTTGGAGCTGCAAATGAAGATAATAAAAAAACTGGTAATTATCGTTTCAATTACGTTATTTGTAATCTTTTTGGCCTTATTGCTTGCCCCTGTTCTGTTCAAGGGGAAAATTTTTGAAATTGCCAAAAAAGAATTGAACGGGATGTTGACGGCAAAAGTTGATTTTTCGGATGTCAAATTGTCGTTTATCCGTAATTTTCCGAACGCCTATGTGGCTTTGACTGATTTGATAGTAACCGGTACGAATGAGTTTGAAGGCGAAACTCTGGTCGCGTTCAAAAGTCTCAGCGTAACTGTTGATATTATGAGCGTTATCAAAATGAACAATATAAATGTAAAATCAGTACTTCTTGACCAGGCGGAGGTAAATGCCCATATATCGGAAAGCGGCAAGCCAAACTGGGATATAATGAAACCAGGTAAAACACCTGAGACTCCTCCCGGCGAGACTAAGCCCAAGGAAACCGCGCCAACACTCAAGATCGGTCTAAAAAAATTCGAGATACGCAATGCCAATCTTTCCTTTACCGACGACTCCGGCAAGATGAAGGCAACGGCAAGCGGCCTCAATTATTTCCTGCAGGGTGATATGACGCTGGATAATGCCGTCTTATCGATGAAACTGGATATTACTGACGTAAATTTCTGGATGGATAACATTCGCTTGCTGAACAAAGCTCGCGTTGGTTTTATTTCGGAAGTTGCCGCCGATCTGAAAAACATGGGGTTTTCTTTAAAAGAAAATCAGTTCAGCCTGAACGAAATTGCCCTGAAATTTGACGGTCTGGTGCAGGTGCCCGGCGACATCAACATTGATATGACGTTTGCCACCAGGAAAACAGATTTTAAGAGTGTGTTGTCGCTTGTTCCGGCTGTTTACATGAAGGACTTTGAATCGATAACGACGACGGGCAGCTTTACCCTTTCCGGCGATGTGAAAGGCACATACAACAAAGATCAAATGCCCAGAGCGAATGTAAACCTGACCGTTGACAATGCCATGTTTAAATATCCTGACCTTCCCAAATCGGTAAACAATATCAACATTGCGGTTAAAGCCTTTTACGACGGAGTTGTGTTTGACAACACTACGCTTGATGTGGATAAGCTTCATTTCGAGATGGCCGCCAACCCGTTCGACGCTGAAGCGCACGTAAAGACACCAGAAAGCGACATACAAGTGGCGGCAAAGCTTGCAGGCAAGATCGATTTCAACTCTTTGCTTGATATTGTTCCGCTGGACGACATTACCATTAAGGGCTTGCTGGAATGTGATCTTGCGCTGGCAGGACGCATGTCAACACTTGAAAAAGAGCAGTACGAAGATTTTGACGCAAGAGGCATGCTGAAACTTAGCGGCTTCGATTTTGAAACTCCCGATTTACCGCAAGCGGTAAACATCGCAAGTACTCAGCTTAATTTTACGCCGAGAAAAGTCGACCTTGTAAACTTTGACGCCGTTATTGGAAAAACAGATATTGCCATGAACGGTACGCTCGAAAAATTCATTCCCTTTATTTTCAAGGGCGATACAGTGCGCGGCAATCTCAGCCTGAAATCGAACAACATCGACCTTAATGAATTTATGAGCGGAGAAAAGAAACCTGAGGAAACCAAAGAAACCGCCCCGCTCTCGGTAATCGAAGTGCCTAAAAACATCGACTTTGCAATGAGTGTCAATATCGGTAAAATCCTGTTCGACAAGTTGAACATTACCAACACTGTCGGTACGTTGTTGGTGAGCGATGGCAAGCTGCAAATGCGGAACCTTGCCATGAACCTGCTGGAAGGAAGCATGGTGCTTTCAGGCGAATATAATACGCAGGATGTCAAAGTTCCATCAATTGATTTTGGTATGAACATCAGGCAATTCGACATTACATCGGCGCTTTCATCGTTTGAAATTCTTCAAAAAATATTGCCGCAGCCGCAAAACTACGCGGGAAAAGTGTCGGCAAATCTGACCTTGAACAGCATTCTGGACGAAACTCTCAGTCCCGTGTTGAATACAGTTGCTTCCAAAGGCCAGTTACAGACGCAAAGCGTGGAAATACGAAACTCCGAACTTTTTGGTACGATGGCCAGTATGTTGAAAAACGAGTCGTGGCGGAACCCAGCTCTGACTAATCTTAATATCAGATACGAAATTAAAAATGGGCAGTTGATAGTTGAGCCAATACAAATGAACATTTTGCAGAACAAACTCGAACTCTCAGGCAGCCAGGGGCTCGACATGACTTTGAATTACAAGGTAAACGCGACAGTACCTGTTTCGGCAATCGGTTCAGGCGCAACCGATCTTTTAAGTAAAATACCCGGCGGTTCGAATGTCAAAGACATCACGGTTACAGGATTGATAGGCGGCATGGCTACCAGCCCCAGGGTAAGTCTTAGTGTCGCTGATATGGCGACCAGCGTTGTCGCGTCCGTTACCGAAGCGGTCAAAGAACAGGTGAGGGATGAAATCGATAAGCAGAAAGCCGTAATTATGGCTGAAGCCGAAGAACAGGCCGAAAACATTCGCAATGCTGCCAAACAAAGCGCCAGCAGAATACGCGCCGAAGCTAACGCCGCTGCCGATAAACTCGAAAACGAAGCCAAAAATCCTGTCCAAAAGATTGCGGCGAAAACAGCGGCGGACGCGCTTCGTAAAGAAGGCGAGACTAACGCCGCAAAAGTGGAGCAGGAAGCTGACAGGCAAGTTACAGCTATTATGGATGACGCCAGAAAGAGAGCCGATAGTATATAGGGTTCAAAATCCTAAAAGCCCTTATGCGTTGTTCTGTTGATAATTTCATTTTGTAAAGCCTCGCCAAGATCGTTGAAGTAGTCCGAATAACCGGCAACCCTAACGATCAGGTTGGTATATTTCTCCGGGTGTTTCTGCGCGTCGCGCAGAGTGTCCGCGTCGCAAACGTTGAATTGAATGTGATGGCCGTCCATTCTAAAGTAGGTTCTTATGAGCGCCATCAGCTTTTCAATTCCCTCTTCGTCCGCAAGAAGGGATGGGGTGAGCTTTTGGTTTAAAAGGGTACCGCCGGTTTTCAGGTGATCCATTTTCGCGGCGGACAAAAGAACGCCGGTGGGGCCTAACCTGTCCGCGCCATGGGCCGGCGAGATTCCCTCGGACTGGACTTCCCTTGCGCCGCGCCCGTCGGCGGTTGCCCCGGTGACTGAGCCAAAGTAAACGTGGCAGGTGGTTGGCAGCATGTCGATGTGGTAGATTCCGCCGTTAATGGCGGGCCTGCCGTCAACCATGCCGTAATACATATTAAAAGCGCGAAGCATTATTTCATCGGCATACTGATCATTGTTGCCGTACTTGGGAGTTTTGTTCCTGAACATCTGGCGCTCCGCTTCATAGCCCTCATAGTTTTTTATAAGCGCATCGGATAATTTTTCCATGGTAATATTTTTATTGTCGTACACGTTGTACTTAATCGAGGACAAGCTGTCGGTTAAGGTTCCGATGCCGACGCCCTGGATATAACGGGTGTTGTACCTTGCGCCGCCGGAGTTGTAGTCGCGGGCGCTTATTATGCAGTCGTCGATAACAGTGGAAAGAAATGGGCAGGGCATATAATTTGAATAAAGCGCCTCGATTATATTGTTGCCCGCGACTTTTATATCGATAAAATGCTTTACCTGCTTTTCGTAAGCTGAAAATAGCTCCTCGAAAGTTTTAAATGAGGAAGCCTCACCGGTTTTCGGCCCCAGCTGTTTTTTCGCAATCGGGTCATAGCCGTTATTCAACGTAATTTCCAGTACCTTAACAAGGTTGAAATAACCGGTTAAAGCGTAACATTCCTTGCCGAAAGTCCCTGCTTCCACACAGCCTGAGGTGCCTCCGTCCCTTGCGTCTTCTATCTTTTTTCCCTGCCGGACAAGTTCTTCCACAACCGCGTCGGCGTTAAACACCGACGGCTGCCCCATCCCCCGCTTGATAACCTTGCAGGCTTTGTTCAAAAACTTGTCCGGGTTTTTTTTGCTCAACTGTATATTGCTGCTCGGCTGGACAAGCTGCATCTCGTCAATAACTTCCAAAACCAGATAGGTGATATCGTTTACCCCGTCGCTGCCGTCGGAGGTCAGGCCGCCAGAGTTTATGTTGCAAAAGTCGGTGTATGTGCCGCTTTCCGCAAGGGTAATGCCCACCTTCGGCGGAGCCGGCTGGTTGTTGAATTTTACCCAGAAGCACTGCAAGAGTTCCCTGGCCCTCTCTTCGTTAAGGCTTCCTTTCCGGCGCTCTTTTTGGTAGAACGGGTATAAATGCTGGTCGAGTCTGCCGGGCGAAAACGCGTCCCAGGTGTTAAGCTCGGTAGTTACCGAAATATGAACGAACCAGTACATCTGAAGGGCCTGCCAGAAATTTTCAGGCCTGTGGGCGGGGACGCGGCGGCAATTAAGCGAGATGGCAAGCAGCTCCTCTTTGCGAACAGGGTTCGTTTCAAGCGCGGCAAGGCGCTCGGCTTCATCGGCGTAGCGGTTGGCGTAGATGATTATCGCGTCGCAGCAAATAGCCATTGCTTTGAGTTCTTCCTGCTTTTCAAAGGCCTTTGGGTCATTCATGTAATCAATCTTTTTTAGCTCTTCTTCAATTTTTTTCCTGTAATCAAGAAAGCCTTCTTTGTAAATTTTCCCGTCGCAAACCGTGTGCCCCGGCGCCCTCTGTTCCATAAACTCGGTGTAAATTCCCGCTTCGTAGCAGGAGACCCATTCCGGGGCAACGTAATTAAACAGTTTGTCCCTCATGGATTTGCCTTTCCAATAGGGAATGATAACTTCCTGCTGGGCCTTTAAGGTTTCCTCGTCAACCTTGAAAAAAACCTTCTGGCGGTCGTTAATGACTTTGAAGTCCTCGACGGTGTGGCAGCACAGTTCCGGGTAAGTTGGAGCGGCTTTTGCCCTGTGGCCTTTCTCACCGACAATAAGCTCGCCGTCGTAGATGATAACGATTTTGCGCTCGCAAAGGGCCTTAAAAGACAAAGCCCTAAGCACGGGTATTGAAACTTTTCCCTCGTACTCTTTGTAAACATCGGTAACGATCAGCGCGCGCTCAATTGACAGTGTAGGAACGGTTTCCAGGCTTTGCTGCCTTAACTTGCTTACCCTCTCTGTCATTTCATCCCCCTGCCTTGATCCTGAATTTTGCGGAAAACAAACGCTTTATCTCTTCCATGTTTGGGCTCTCATCGCCTGAAATTTCCGGCAGTTCATATTTCTTCCCAATTCTGTTGTACTTATCAGCTTGAATGTTATGATACGGCAAGAGATGAACAGTTTCAATATTTTTAATCCCCTTGATAAATTCAAATATCCCTTTCATCTCCTGTAAGTCGTCATTTATGGTCGGGATAACCGGTATTCTTATTGATATTTTTGCCTCGGCCTGTGAAATAGACTCCAAATTTTTTAAAATAATTTCGTTTGAGCCCCCGCAGTATTTTTCGTGTTTTTCGCTATCAATAAATTTAATATCATAGAGAAAGTAATTGGCGGTTTCCGCCGCTTTAAGTATCGCTTCGCTGTCGCAGAACCCTGAGGTATCAATCGCGGTGTTGATATGATCTTCCTTGCAGGCTTTCAAAGCCTCAAGCAAAAACTCCGCCTGATAAAGCGGCTCTCCCCCGGAAAACGTAACGCCCCCGTTGGACTGCTCATAAAAAAGCAGATCCTTGTTCAGTTCTTTCATTAAATCGGCAAGGGTTATTTCGCAGCCTATTGTTTCCCGCGCCCCGGTCGGGCAATTATCACCGCCGGCTTTACTGGCGCAATGACCGCATTTAATGCACTTTTTGGCGTTAAAAACCTGCTGCGGTTTTTGCTCGATGCTTTCCGGGTTATGGCACCATTTGCACGACAGGGGGCATCCTTTAAAAAAAACCGTCGTTCTGATTCCAGGCCCGTCATGAACACTATAGCGCATAACATTGAAAATTACAGCTTTATTCAAATATATCTCCAATAACCATTACTAATTACAGGGTAACAGCAGTTACCTTATAACAGTAGAAACCGATCGGAGATGTTGCTGCGGGTTTGCGGAAACGCTTGTTGAGTCCGCCTTCGTAATCGCCCAGCACCTGATTTTGCTACAGGAGGCGTATAGAAACTCCAAACTGCAATATAAAAAACAGGTGCTGGACATTTTTGCACTTTATTACTAACCATTATTTGCTCGTTTGCTCCGGCGAAGAATTCCAAATGTTTCCGCAAACCCGCAGCACCCCTCCGACCGGCATTCACCGCTATAAGGCAACAGTATTTACCCTATTCAATTGTCTATAATCACAATGAAGCTGTAAAGGGGACAACGCGGGGCTGTCAAAATATTATGGGGTTCTCTGGCGGAGCAGACCAAAGAAGAAATACTCGCCATTAGAGTGGAATAATAGCCTGACCGCTTGGTCTTGTTTTTATAGATTTATTCATTATCCAGAATGCCAAGAGGTCAGGGACTGCGCAGCCCGGGTTCTCCCATCTGTTTTGGCAGACCTGCGTTGTCCCCTCTACTGAGTTAATTGCTATTGATGTGTAGGTGATAAAGTAAAAGCTATTACCCTGTGCTATTTACTATTTGCATAGACAGGATTATTCTTTTTTATATTAGGAGTTGTTATGAATAAAAACCCAGTCGCTTCATATTTGGCTTCTGTAAGCCCGGTATACTCCACCGAGCCTGACCACGGCAAGTGGTCAGGCGAAGGTTCCCCTCTGGATAAGATTAATACCGGTTTTTTGGCTTATCTGTGCAATCTGACCGAGATCGCGCGTAACTCGCCTGAGGTGGCCTCTTCCATTGTCAAAGAGCTGGAAAGCCAGCGGAGGCAAGTCAAGCTCATTGCCAGCGAGAATTACTGTTCCCTGGCGACACAACTCGCTATGGGAAATTTATTGACCGATAAGTACGCCGAGGGCTCCCCATACCACCGATTTTACGCGGCAACGGAAAATGTAGACGCTGTTGAGGCCCTGGCAGCGGAAGAGGCTAGAAACCTTTTCGGCGCCGAATACGCCAATGTCCAGCCCCATTGTGGAGCCGATGCCAACATTTTGGCCTTTTGGGCGATACTTGCCACTAGGATAGAAAATCCCCTCCTTGAAAAATACGGCGAAACCAACCTCTATAAATTGACTGACGAGCAATGGAAGGAGCTAAAAAAAGAACTGGGGAATCAACGCCTTTTGGGGCTGGATTATTATTCAGGCGGTCACCTTACCCACGGTTACCGCTACAACATTTCGTCAAGGCTGTTCGATGTTTCGACCTACTCGGTTTCCAAAGAAACCGGCCTTCTTGATTACGATGTGATTGAAAAGCAGGCCAAAGAGTTAAAGC
>Ga0268262_10003598_pt1 | contig 16674 bp, 10 predicted proteins | sample TergutNc150P3_FD_190354 | JGI IMG/M metagenome (GOLD analysis project Ga0268262, IMG submission 190354) | Nasutitermes corniger P3 segment gut microbial community from laboratory colony in Florida, USA - Nc150 P3 (SPAdes) (version 2) | ecosystem: Host-associated > Arthropoda: Insects >... | reverse complement strand
TGGACTTGGTGGCTCATATGCCCAACAATGAGACCATTTTGTTGAAAAGCCTGTCATCGAAGAGCGAATGAAAGGCGCGGCTTGGCGAGACTGGCATTTAAGTGGTCATGTACATTCAAGTGACCTCAGGCCCCTTGAATGTCACTCAAAGAGCCAGTTTTTTTGTTCCAAATTTGCTCCACCCGGTTTGAAAAAAGGCGCTTGGTCATGAGCATTGGTGAATAGACAAATCCCTTTATTTATACCGGCTTAGCGAAATAACCCATTTTAATACATTGATATTATTAACAATTTGCAATCAGGGTTGCGGGTTCAAGTCCTGTCGCCAGCTCCAATAAAATCAAGGGCTTCAGGTGATTGTCCTGAAGCCCCTTTTTGCTCCGACAAACCATTTTGACAAACCAAGTGACAAACCAAAAATCAGATTGCCCTACTTCTTGGCAGCTTTTTCGACCAGCAAGCCAGCTCATTATGATAAAAGAAAACCCCGGCCGGAGCCGGGGCTTTTGCAGGTTGTGATGGCCAGCGTCCTAGTCATCAGGCGGCCTTGGTCGTCGGCTTATGGGGCCTCTTGTCGGCCGCCTTCGGGGCCTCGGGAATCAAGGTCGCCAGGGCCGTCTCTTCGGGAATGAGGCCCAAGACGAATTCGAGGCACAGGGTGAAGCCTTCGACCTGGTCCGCCCTTTTGCCGATCGGCTCGGCGGTCAGCTTATCCAAGAGGAACTGCAGTTCCTTTCGCTGCGGCATGGGCAAGGCGGGTGGGCGGCCGGGCCGGGATTCGGCCCGGACTTCCCGCTTGGCCTGTTTGACCATGGCCTTGACTTCCTTTTCCAGTTCGGCAAGTTTTGCGGCTTGTTTGTCGCGGGGCAGTTCAGCCAGGGCGACGCCGACACCGGCCGCGATTTCTCCCGAGCGCACGGCTTCCTGGACTTCGGGCGCGACTTCGGTCTGGGCCAGCCAGCCAACGATCGTGCGGGTATCCTTGCCACATGTGACGGCTATGTCCTTGACCGTCGAACCATACTTGAGAAGCCGCTTGGCCTTTTCGGCTTTCACAAAGAGGTCGTCGTCTTTGCGGATTTCGTTCTCGCTGATCGTTAATATATTGATATTAGGAATAAAAATTTTTAAAATATTTTTTGTCAACTGATAGGCAATCGCTTGATGCCGCAGACGGGCTGGGATTGGGTACTGGGACTAGGCGCGGCATTGCCCCTTTATTCCAAGGACTGTCTTGACTATACGCCGCACTTCGTTTATTATTAAAAAAATATTTCAGACAGCGCGGGAACGGCGCCTTCGCGTGGTGTGTTGCAAGGCGGGGGCGGACAAAGTAATACCGCTTTTCTCTTGGGCGCTTGGCCGGCTTAAGCGGAGCGCGCCATATCATGGGCGCGCGGAGTTTTTTTGGCGAGGCGGAACCGGCCCGGGGCGCGCAAGCCAGATTCGCGGCCATACATGCGGATATGGAGGATTTCATGTCGTTTGATCCTAAAAAATTCACCACTCAGGCGCCGAAGCCCCTTCCCGTTGTCCTGCTTCTGGATGTCAGCGGCAGTATGTCCGGAGATAAAATCAACAATCTGAACAAGGCTGTTGAAGAGATGCTGAAGGCCTTTGCGGAGGAAGAAAAAAAGGAAGCTGAAATTCCTGTTTCCGTGATTGCCTTCGGAAGCAGCGTTGGAGTGCATCTGCCTTATACCAAGGCTTCGCAGGTTGAATGGCAAAACTTGCGGGCCGACGGTAGGACGCCAATGGGGGCCGCGCTCAAGAAGGCGAAAGAAATGATTGAGGATAAGGAAATAACTCCTTCCCGGGCCTACCGCCCGCTGGTGCTTCTTGTCTCGGACGGGCAGCCCAATGACGAATGGGAGGAACCGCTGGAGGATTTTATTGCCAACGGGCGTTCCAAGAAGTGCGACCGTATGGCCATGGCCATTGGAGATGATGCCGATGAAGCCGTTTTGACACGTTTTATGGCCGGCACGGAGAATGAGCTTTTATACGCCAAGGACGCGGGGCAGATCAAAGAGTTGTTCAAGCGGGTAACCATGTCTGTGACCAAGCGCGCGACGAACCCGGGCGGGTGAGCTTGTGGCCGCAAAGGCCAGAGGCGTGAAAACGCCAGGCGCTTCGATTGGGAGCTGAAAAAACATAATTCAAGCCGGGGGATATCGCCAATTAGTTCGCGCCTCCATGTCATTGCGGATACTTCGGGAAGCATGGACGAGATGGGCAAGATCCATCTTCAGCGGAACTTGTGCCGTTATGCGAGCCAGCTTAAGACAATGAACCCCGAGGCCTATTCAGACCTCGATATTCTTTTTTTTCAATGGAACGCGGATGTTTCCAGGGTCGAGCCGCAGGATGACGGGGATATCCCGCCGCTGGCGGCTCAAGGGCCGTCCGATTTGGCTGCTCTGGCCGATTTTCTGCGCGCCGCCCGGGGCGACGACGGCCGGGCTTTGCGCGTGCTCGTTTTGTCGGACGGGAATTTTTCCAAAGAGGATATTGCGGGCTTGGCGAAAGAGCGCGACAGGCCGCCGGGCTTGCTCCTGCGGACGGTTGCCGTCGGGGCGGATGCCAATTTGTCCAAGTTGGCGGAAATCGCTTCCAACGGGCGCTTTTATCTTGCGGAAGATATTGCCGCGGCGGTCGATGAGGCCGCTTTCGGCAGCGATGAGCCTGTTATTCCCCCTGAATCCGCAAATCAAATAAAATTTCCGCCAACGTCCTCGGAGGAGGATGACCTAAATGCGTGACTATGTTTGGAACAGCTGGGGCGCAAGCGTTATCGGGCCGCAACACGCCAAAGCGGGCCTCCCCAACCAGGATTTTTGGCTGGCCCGCCGTTACAAGGGTGGAAACGTAATCGCCGTGTCCGACGGGCTTGGCAGCAAACCCCATTCCGACCATGGTTCCAGGGCGGTCTGCCGGGCTGTTTGTGAAGCCGCTAAACACTATCGGAAAAATCCGCCGGCGGATGTTGTCGATCTTCTGCGGCACATTCATGCCAACTGGCTTGGGCAGCTGCCCCCCCACGCCGTTTCGGAATGTTCAGCCACCTGCCTTTTTGCCGTGCGAAGCCATGGCCGCCTCACTTTGGGCCGCCTGGGAGACGGAATGATCGTCGTACATGGCGAGTCTCCCCGGGACAGCTTTGTTCTCAGCGAAGACAAGGAAGACTCCTTTGCAAATTGCACACATGCCCTGGGGTCTGAATTAAGGCCCCGGGAGTGGGAAACAGTCACGATTGAAGAGGCCCAATGTAAAGCCGTCCTTATCTACACGGATGGCATCGTTGAGGGCATCGCCATGGATGGCGACCGCGGCCCGGAAAGCCACCTGGAATTCACGCGGGAACTGTCTTCCCAGTATATGGCCCTCTCCCCCGGCGATATAAGAAAAGACCTCAAAAAATGGCTTGGCCAGTGGTCGTTTCCGGATAATTACGATGATAAAACCATCGCCTGCCTGTTCAAACAGGAAGGGCAATGAGCCAGGAGCCCCGCCGATATGTTGACGAATACCAGAACGTACACTTTCTGGCGGGCGATGCGTTTGACAGCGGCGGACAAGGCGAGGTTTATCGCACCCAAGATCCTGATGTGGCCGTCAAACTCATTTTCGGCGATGAAAAAGGCCGTCCCGCGGATGCGGCTTCGATGGAAAAATACCAGGCGCCCTTGAGAGAGGTTCGCTGGCTGCCGTTGCCCGAGGGACTGAATATATCCATCCCGGCCGCCTTGCTGCGCGATAATGCCGGTTATGTGATGCAACTCTTGAGCGAGATGACCTCGTTCAATAAATCTTTCATGTCCGCCGCCACAACAGCCGGAGACGTTCCGCCGTGGCTTGACGGTATGCCGGACCGCGCAGTAAAAGACATCCTTCGCTACCGTGAAACGGGCGGGTTAAGGCGCCGGCTCATCGCTCTCTATAAGGGCGCCTCGCTTTTGGCTCGGCTTCATGGCGCCGGTCTGGTTTACGGGGATGTCTCGCCGAATAATCTCTTTATTTCCGAAAAGCTTGAGCAGACCTCCGTTTGGCTTATTGACGCCGACAATATCAGGTTTGAAGACGCTTCCAAGAGCATGGGCCTCCATACGCCCGGGTATGGCGCGCCGGAGCTTGTTCAGGGAAAAGACGGAGGCCGGCCGGCTTGTGATTGTCATGCTTTCGCGGTGCTCGCCTTCCTCCTGCTGGCCCTGGCCCATCCCTTCATCGGGAAAAAGGCGGAGGGAACCGGCGAAGAGGACTGGGCCGACTCCGACCAAGGCGAGGGTACGCCGGAAGATAAGGCCTATAAGGGATATTTCCCCTGGATTGACGACCGGTATGACGATTCAAACTCCTCGGAAGCCGGCTTGCCCAGAACCATTATACTAACTGAAAAGCTTCGGCTTTTGTTCGAGGGCACTTTTTCCGCCGGGAGGACGTCTCCCGGGCTGCGCCCGGCGATATTCCATTGGCCTGAAGCGCTCGCCCAGGCCGCGGATTCGGCCATCATCTGCCCAGGCTGCCGTATGAGCTATTATGATGATGCTTTTGATGATTGCCCCTATTGCCAGGCGCCCAAACCGGGGATTCTCAGGCTTGAAGCCTACCCCTGGCCCGGGCCGGGCACTCCGCTGGGGCCGCCCTGCTGGCGCTTGGCGCGCGAAATCGAAGGCGACTCGGCCATTGCGCTGCCGGAAAGATTGTTTGGGGCCTTTTCCATGATCGGCTCGGATACCGAGCTTGTCCAGCTCCACATCTCGGAAAAACAGGTCCGCCTCAAGAAAACGGACAGCGCTAAAAAATTATTCGTCGCTCTAAAGGCTCCTCGGCCAAGCCGTTTTCGGCCCCTATCTTCATCTGAGCCATTGAAAATAGCCCGAAATTCCCCCGATCTTCATTTTTGGCTGTTCGCGGATTCGGGCCGTCCCCGCTTGGTTTCTTGTTCAATCTGCGGAGAGCCGCGGTGAAGCTTAAAGATGTGCGCGCCTCACAGACGCTGGAGTTGTGGGTCAAGCCGGTATTCGGCGACGCCCCCTTTACGCTGGCGGATATCGGCGTCATAGGCGACCTCCGTCCCGATGATGACCGCGGGCACATATACACGCTGCGCCTGGCGGGCCAAGCGCGGCCGGTCTCTTTGCGCGACGCGGCCGGCGAAAAGACTCTGAATCACTATTTTAAGAGAGGCTGCGCCGGCTTGGCTGAAGTCGAGCAGGTCGCCCGTGACGGCGGCGCGTGGGTGCGGAGCGTCTTTTTTTACGGTGAAATCGTTGAAATCGGACCTATTAAGGTCGGCCTTGACGAGTATGTGCGGACCATGGCGAAGAACAACGGCCTCGTCTGCGAGAGTGTGGAGCGGCTCGCCCGGGCGCTCAAAGAAAAATGCAACCTGGAAAGCAACGGCGAAAATTTTTTTATCTTCATGAGCGGCCGCCCGGCCGACAAGGATTTCATGGCGGACCAGGATGAGGGCGGAGGGGAGGCCCGGATTCGGGCGGCCGCGCTCGAAACGGACCGGGCCTTTTCCATCCATGGCGAGCGTATCCGCATTCCCGTCAAGAAACAAAACCCGGGCGGGAGGGGGGATGTGTTCCTGGCTTCAACGATCGTCGGCGATGCGCGGGAAAAGGAAGGGGCCTTGCGCCTGGCCAGAGGTTCCGTCGAGTTTTCCGACCGCGCGGGAGCGGGCCGGGTCCGCGCCTTGGCCGCGGGCGCCATGCGCCTATTGACCCAAAAGTCAGGGAGCTATCTGAAACGGTGGGATGAATACGGCGGAATCGAGGGGGACATACTGCTGAAGAAAGCCCGGTACGTGGGCCGAATAAACTATCAACGCCGGAGTAAAGCCGAGGGAGAGGGCGTGGAATTTTTCGTGCCAGGCCTTAGTGAGCGGGTTTGGGAGCGGCTTTCGGAAGACGACGAAATGGAGATTACTTCCGAGGAGCCCGTATATCTACAACAAGACGACCTGACCTGGGAAAAATACAGCGAACTCTTGCAGGCGGAGTTTGAGGCTTCAAAAAAACACCCAAAGGACATAAAAGGCCCCTGGGCCACCGCGCGCATTCTGCGCTTACCGAAAAAGGGCCAGGAACCGAGCATCGTGCTCGATCTTTCAGAACTACCGCCCGAAGGGATGTTTATGGTTTTGTCGATTAACGGCGACAAAATCCAAATCCAACGAAGAATACGGGCGCGAACCGCCATTTTGGAAGGGCGCTGCGCCAATCCGCTTCTTGGCCTCTTGATTGAGGAAGGGGAGGAACTTCCTCCCGTGCGGCGGTGGGGGCCCAGGCTGCCCCCCTTGACCCCCTTCGTCAAAAGAAAAATATTCGCCAAGAAGGAGGAGGAGCCTACGCCCAGGCAGATCAAGGCCATCGACATCGCCCTGAACACTCCGGACATAGCCCTGATCCAGGGCCCCCCAGGGACGGGAAAGACAAAGGTCATCACGGCGATTATCGAGCGGCTCAATGAAGAGTTCGATAAAACGGATTCGGTGCGGGGCCGGATTCTCGTCACCGGTTTTCAGCATTACGCGGTGGAAAATATTGTTTCAAGGTTAAGCGTCAACGCGCTGCCGACCGTAAAATTCGGCCAAAGGTCCGGCGGCGGCGATCCGGAACCGGCGCGCGAGACCGAAATAGCCCGCTGGTGTTCCGACTTGGCTGATAAAATACGCCAAAAAAAACCTCACCTGAGACAAACGGAAGAGCAGCGGCTGTTGGCCGGGCAACTGGCCACCTATGCGGCTTGTCCATCCCAAGCCAACACTTCCGACCTGCTTGATCGTATTTTGGCTTTGCCCCGCGGCCTCATCTCCGGGCAGCTCCTGGACGAGGCGGAAAAAATCCGCCAGACGCTGGTAAAACCGCCTTCCGACGCCCCGCGCGTTTTGCGCCTGATCCGCGCGCTGCGGACCACCCCGGCCGCATTTGAGGATGACGGCCCGGAAAGGGCCCTGGACCTGTTGCTTGAGCTTGAAAATAAGCCTGAAAAGCCTCTCGAACCCGCCGAGGCGGACCTCCTGGAAAAAGCCGGCGCTTGGCGCTCCGGGGCGCCCTTGGGCTTCCTGGCGGAACTGAAGACGCTCCAAGGAAAACTCTTGTCCGACCATATACCGCGGCCCGAGTTCCGAGTGACCAAGGCGCGGGCGGATGTTTTGGATCTGGCGGCCAAGGCCTCCCTGGACCTTAAAAACGCCCGGAAGCACGGCGACAAGCGCGAAGCCGTTCTGGCGGAATTTCTTAATGAGCTTGACAATAATCCCGACGGCCTGCGGGAAGCTTTGGAGGATTATAATTTCGTTTTCGCCGCGACGGTTCAGCACGCGGAACACAAAGACATCAGGCGCGCGAAAAAGAAATCCGGTGAAGACGCCGTCGTATATGATACTGTCATTGTTGACGAAGCGGCACGCGTCAGCCCGAGGGATTTGCTCATACCCCTGGCGCAGGCGGAAAAAAGAATCATCCTGGTCGGCGACCAGAGACAACTGCCCCATATAATCGACGAAGAGATCGAACGGGCTCTGGAGAGAGGGGATGACCGGCCTGAAATAAAAAAAAGCATGTTCGAATACTTGTTCGAGCGCATGAAAAAACTGAAAAAACAAGGCGGCCCCGAGCGCACGGTTACGCTGGACGCCCAGTACCGCTCCCACCCTCTTTTGGGGGAATTTGTCAGCGAGAACTTTTACAAAAAAGATGGCGGCTTCAGCTCCCCATTGACGGAAGAGAAAGGAAATTTTAGTCAGCGGCTTCCCGACATAGAGGGCAAAGCCGCCGTGTGGATAGACGTGCCGCCCGGCCAAGGCCCGAAGAAGGAGGAACCGCTGCCGAACTTCAGCCGGAAGCGTGAAGCGGAAGCCGATGTTCTGGCCAAACGCCTGAAACTTTGGTTCGATTCAAAGGAGGCCGAAGGGCTGAGTTTCGGGGTTATCAGTTTTTACCGGGGCCAGGTTGAGGAAATCCGTAAAAAGTTAGAGGGACGCGGCTTAGCGATAAAGGAGCATGGCTTGATGAAACGCGCGCCGGATGGCTCGTGGGAAAAAGTCCCGAATCTCGAAAATGGCCAGGAGCGGCTGAGAATCGGCACGGTTGACGCCTTCCAGGGCATGGAGTTTGATATTGTGCTGCTTTCCATGGTGCGTTCGCTTGGCCGGCTTCCTGATGGGGCTGCGGACGATGAAAGGCTGCAGCGGAGAATTTTCGGGCATCTCATGTCCGAAAACCGCCTCTGCGTCGGCATGAGCCGCCAGAAAAAGGTTCTCGCCGTCGTCGGCGACAGCAGCTTGATAGATACGAAAATCGCCGGAAAAGCCGTTCCGGCTTTGCACGAATTTTATAAGCTATGCCGGCGCAAGGGAGTTACTTTATGAGCTGGCGTCCGGAAGAAAACGCGCCTCTCCAAGTAATCAGCTTGACGCCGACGCCGCTTGATGAAATGAATATTGAGCGGGAGCAAGATATTCTTTGGCCCTGCCTGGCCTTCAGCATATCCATCCCGCAGAAGAAAAAGAACAATCTTGACATATTCGAGGAAACCGTCCTGCGCCTTTCGCAACTCGAACCTGGCGGCACGGCCGCCATTGCGGAACTGACCTGCCTCGAGTTAGACCTGGTTTTCTTCATACAAAACCGCCTCCATCATCTGGGTTTGCTGGACGAGCGTCACTTCATCTCTATAAAAGGCTCCGCCCTTATGGACGATTGGGAGAATCCCCCGCCCGGCGACGATGAATATGTCACGGCGACCGTGTTTATGGATCAGTTTTCCAGAAAGCTGCTTTCCTATCTGCACACCTCCAGGCTGGAATATAGTAAAGTTGTGTCTCACGAGGGCACTCTCGTCTCTTTTTTCAGGAAACCCGCCGATGACCGGCCGGTCAGGGCCAGACTCATCCGGTATCAAGCCGCCGAGAGGAAAACGCCTCCCAGGGCCGACGAAATCATCCGCGCCGTAAAGAATTATTCCCAGAGTTTTCAGCGCTGGGCGCTTCGACGCCCGCCAACCGCCTTGGCGCCCCCCTCCATCCCGGGGGCGGAAGCCGTTACCGTTCACCCGATGCCGGAGTCGGTTCATCTGCACTGCCAAGTCCTTCGCCAGAAGGGCCATAGTGGTTTCAGCGTGACCGATGGATACGGTTTAGGTTTCTCCGATGATTTTGCGCGTTACCTCAAGGGGAAAGAATGGTCTTGGCTGGACGAGTTGAAGAAGGCGGTCGATCTTGAAACGCCGGCCGCCTATATGAAATACACATATCCGCGCATTACCCTGAAGATGCGGTACGTTGAGGGATACGGGAAAAAAATGGAAATATCGCCGGAAATAACGCCGGCCGACAGGCGGGAAATAGCCGGCGGCCTTTATGCCGCGTTGGAGCGGGCCTTCGGAGAATGCTATGCCCGCTATCTTGTGCCCGAATGGGAGAAAGTTTTCGCATCGCAGGACTATGCCGACAATGAAAAAGTGCTGCGTGAACTCGCCGCCAAGATCGGTTTTAGCGTCCCTTCAGACCGCCTTGCTCCTGGCCAGGCTTCGATTTTGCAGGTGAAGCCCGGCGCAATACGGCGGGTGGCGCGGGGCCGGGTTATGCTGCCGCCCTTGCTGGCCCTGCTCATCGCCGGCGCGTCAAAGTTCGATCGTCATCCCTTCCATGATCTGGCCGCTTATGACCGGGATTTTTTAGACTTTCTCCGGCGGCTGAAGCGCTGGCGCGATCCGGACGAACCCGACGAAGAAAAACCCGGCCAAGACCCGGCCGAGTTTAAAATGGATTCGGCGGAACTTGGCGCGCATATAGGCAAAGTCCGGGAAATTCTCCGCTTCCTCTTGCCCTCCATCGGCCCCGAGCTGGAACATGCGCGGCGGCACGCTTTGGCCCCCGGCCGCGAAAAATGATTCGTATTTACCGGAAGCCGATATTTTCATGCTTCTCAAAACACTTGCGGAGGTCTTCCGATGGCTGACGACCCTAAACATCCCCGCCGGGATCCCGGCTCTAAGGGGCAAACTGAACCGGCAAGGGAAAAACATGTAGTCCAGCCCGCGTCGCAAATGGACAAGGACAAAGATGAGGCCCGGCTTCAGCGGGAGTATTTCATCAAGTGGGAAGCCCGCCTTAATGCAAAGGAAGAATGGCTGAGCGAACAGGAATTGCAGGCCAAAAACAACTTCCCCTCACTGTTTGCGGAAAGGTTCGCCGCGGTCCTGGCCCAGCTTAAACAGCGCGAAGACCGGTGTGCGGACGAATGGCGGGCGATTGAAACAGAAAAGGACATTTTGCGGGAACGCGGTAACGCGCTTATAAAAGCTGAAGCCGAACGGGACGCCGGGTATGCCGCGGCCAGGGAGAAGCTTGAAAACGAACTGGCGGCAAGGCGGGCGAGCCGCTTGGCCGCGATTGAGGCGGAAATGAAGGCGGCCAGGGCGGCCCAAATGGCCGGCCTGGAAAAAGAGCTGGCTGAAAAAAAAGGGCGGCATGAGGCCGAACTACAAAAAAACAGGGCTGACCTGAAAGAAAACGAAAACGCCTTGGCGAAAGAGAAAGACGAATTTGAGAGCCAGAAAGCCGGCCTTGAGAACAAGGCAAGGCGCCTGAAAGCCTGGGATGATGTTCTGGCTGAGCGCGAAAAGGGAATACCGGGCCTCGTGGAATATCAGCTCCGGGAGCGTACCAAATCCTTCGAGGCCGAGGAAGCCAGGTTGAGCGGCGAATGTGAGCGGCTAAGGGGAGATCTGCAAACCAGCCGGGATTTGTTTGACAGTTTTGAAGATTTGCAGTGCAAGCTCGGGGGCGAGGAGCCGGCGAAGATTCTTTTGTGCCTGCGCGCTTATGAAGAAAGCAACCGGAAACTGCTGGCTGATTTGACAACGCGTCCAACACGGGAAATGCAGGCCGCTTTTGACCGGATGGAAGAGGAAAATAAAAAATTGCACGCGGATCTGGAGGCGCGCTCCCAAGAGTGCGCGTGGCTTAAAAGCGAGTGGCGTGAACAATCGGAATGGAAAAGGCAAATTGAGGAAATATCGGCGGAAAACGAATCACGGGCGCGACAGTTGATAACGATTAAAGCCGATAATGATTATCTAAACGGCAAGTTGGAGCGTTTGCTGGCGCCAGACCAACGCGACAAGGATCGGGAAAAAAGGAGCGCTATCATTGAATCGCCTGTCATTAAGGACGCCCCGAGCCGGCGCGCCGATGATGACGTGGACGAACTGCAATGGCTGGAAGGAATAAGCGAATCTTGCCGAAACTACGGGCTCAAGTTCCATCCCCGGATTTTGCGCGCCTTCCATACCGCCCTGAAAACCTCGGAATGGTCTCCGATCACCGTGCTGGCCGGCGTGAGCGGCACGGGCAAGTCCGAACTGCCGCGGTTCTATGCACATTTCGGCGGAATCAACTTCCTGTCTCTCTCTGTTCAGCCGAATTGGGACAGCCAGGAATCCATGCTTGGTTTTTTCAACTCGATGGACAATGAGTTTGACGCCCAGCCTGTTCTCCAGTTATTGGCCCAGAGCCAGAAAGACCAGACCGAAGATTATCCCCACGGACTCAAAGACGTGATGGCCCTGGTCCTCATGGACGAGATGAACCTGGCGCATGTGGAGCTGTATTTCGCGGAATTTTTGAGCAAGCTGGAATCGCGCCGCGGTCTCGATGACGAGGAGGTGCCCAAGTTGCTGGTAAAGCGTGGGGCCGGCATTGATCCTTATAAGTTGAATTTGGGCCGGAATGTTCTTTGGGTGGGGACGATGAACCAGGATGAAACGACAAAAACGCTCTCCGACAAGGTTCTGGATCGGGGCACTGTGATCAACTTCCCGCGCCCGACGACCCTGGCTCGGCGCATTAAGCTTGAACCGCCGCCCGCCAAGGCGCCTCTCTTGTCCCGCAAAACCTGGGAAAGCTGGTGCCGCCGCGAAAGTCCGTTCGACCATGCTCAAATTTCGCCTTTCAAGGTCTTCATTGAGAAGATGAACGCTTCCCTGTTCACGGTCGGCCGGGCCTTGGGGCACAGGGTGTGGCAATCCATAGAGTATTATATGGCCAATTACCCCGGCGTGCTGGCGGCGCTGAAGAACAATAAGGCTGACCTTCTTGCGGAAGAGATGAAGGTCGCCTTTGAGGATCAGCTCGTCCAGAAAGTCATGCCCAAGATGAACGGCCTCGAAACAAAGGGCCAAGACAATTCCAAATGCATTGATGAAATTAGGGGCCTGTTGATGGAACGGGGCTATAATAAACTCATTGATGATTTTAACTTGGCTTGCAAGTTCGGCTACAACCAGTTCTTTTGGTACAGCGCCACATATTTGGGGGACGACGAGCCGGTTGATGAGGTCCCGGCCGCCCCGGAGAACCCTTGATCGTGCCGGACCGGCCAAAAAAACAGGCGGCTGGCGCGCCTCCCGCCTCGGCGCGGGCCGGCCCGCTTCCCGAGGCTTTCGATTCCGTGGAGTCTTTATATGGCGCGCTTCGCCTCCCCGGAAAGGCCCAAGAAAGAGCCGCCGCGATCTTGGGCTTGCAGGGCTGGCTGACGGCCGTCTCGCTTGGCGACCCCGTCACCGGGCGCCCCCGGCCTATGGGCCTCTTGGAGTTCCTGGACCAGGTTTCCCGGACGACAACGGAAACAATTTTTGAAGGCGAGCTTAAAGACCGGGTTTGCCGGATTGTCGCCCATACCCTGGAAGCCGTCCGGGCGATTTTGGCGCGGCCCCGGGTCAAAATACTGCGCGAACATGCCCGGCTGCCCATACACGCGGTGCGAGAGCTTGACAGCGCCTGCCTCCAGTGGCTGAGCCGGCAGCCTGGCAGAACCTTTAGGGAGAAGCTTGCCGGCAAACCGTATATGCGGGCGGTTCGCCGGAGTTCCAGTTTTGATACCACGGAAAACAGGCTGCTCAAAGCTTTCCTGCTCCGGCTTGAACGCACTTTGGAGGCCAGGCGGTCCCTTCTCCCCCTCTTTCCCGCGGCTTACGGGGAAACGTGCGAGGAGATGCTGGGCCGGCTGCGGCGCTGGCTCAGAACCGGGCCAGCGGACGACATCGGCGTGTGGGGCAACCTGCCGCCTAACAATACGCTCCTTAAGGACAAGAACTATAAAAAAATCTGGGCCGCTTGGCTTTGGCTGCGGCGTCTTGATGAAAACACCGCCCGGGATGGCCTAAATCTGCAGCGGGATATTCTCAAGGTCATCTATTGGAAAACCCTGGCCCTGCTCAACCGGACAGGGCGGTTCCGAACCGTCCAGCAGCCGCTGCGTTTCGATTATGACATATTCGGCCTTGAGCCGTCGGGCCCAATCAGGGGCCGTTTCTTTCCTCAACATGGCCGGCCGGTAATTGTAAACGTTAAAATTGAACTGGAGGCCGAGCGCCTGGAAATGCGCGTCGGCGAAGCGTCGCTCTCCCTTGAAATCATTCACTCGCGGCTCATCTTAAAGCCAGGGAACCAGGGGAAGCAAATTGAAGTCAAGCTGAACCTGTCCGCGTGTGACGCCGTTGCGGAAATGGCCAAATCAATCCTGGTCCCCGCCGGCGTCGCCCGCGAAACCGCTCCCCAAGAACTGCCTGGAGCAAGCTTTTCCGTTATAGACCTGTGTTCTGTCCGCCCGCGAATCTCAAGCGACACGGCCGCGCCGCCCGTTTTGCCCTTCAGATTGCTGCGGCAGCACTGGCCCGAAAAATACAGCGAGGGCGAACCGCTTGACTGCGGCGAGGCCAAGGCCATTGCCTGGCGCCAGGATACCGAAACGGTGAGTATGCGAAGCCTTTTTTCTCCGCGTTCCGCGCTTTCCAGCCCCCTCAAACTCGGGGCCGCCATGTTTTTCGCCAAAAAAATCAAGGCTTATATCTCCACAGGCTCATTAGCCTACCTGGTGCCGGATTGGGACGACGGGTTTAAATTCGGGTTCGTCAGAAAAAGCATCAACTCGTATTTTAGCGATGCGGAGCCCATCCCCAGAAGCATCGCCGCGGTCTTCGCCTGGCAGTCGTCAGGGAGATTCGTCCAAAGCTATATCGATGCCAATGACTTCGTGCTGGTTGTGGATGCCTTTGAGGGCGGCCTGACCATCAGCCCGGTAAAGGCCGTACGCCCGGAGGGGTTGTCCGAAGCGGTGCCCGAAACCGGAGGTTTTGCCTGGGAACTCCATCCTGTCTTTACCGTTGAAGACACCCGACCCCCTTCCGGCCCGGCCGACAGGCCGCCGCGGGCGAAGGGCTCCGCCGCTGCGGAATGGCTGCGCTTATTCGGCTTTGACGGTCTTGGGCCCGAAGTCGGCGCCTTGTCGCTGGTCGCTGACGATGAATGGCATGACCTGTCGGATTCAGACTTGGCCGGCTTGGCCAAAGAGTTGGAAGCGCCGGCGCTCTCCAAGCAGGATTTTCGCGATTGTATGTGGTCCATATACGGAGGATTCCACGGGAAAAAGGTTTTTATTCTGAGGCTGACGGAAACGATACCCAAAATCGAATTAGGGCCCTCCTACTGCTGGCTGGATTCTCCCGGGCCGCTGGTTGAAGGCGCCCGAACCTTGCGGGAATGGCAAAAAACCACCGGTATCCCCCTTTGGAAGATCCATTTGCCTGATCTTTGGATGACCATCCGCCAAGGGCGCCAGGGGCGCTATAAAGACGTCGATGTATTTGAAAATGCCATCGTAACCCCGAAGCGAGGCGGGGAAGATGAGTCCATAACCGTCAAGAGAACATTTACACTTCCCGCCGGGCAATATTCTTATAGTTTTCCCTTGCGGCAGGGCAAAGGCAAACACAAGCTGCGATTCGCCGCCCACCTCGAATCCGAGCAATTCCCCTTGCCGGACGCCACGAAATGCGAGTTGAGCGTGACCTACAATTACTGGCGTGATATTCCGTATGAATTTAAATTCAGGCCGATAGACGCGGCGGGGGGCGGGCGGCCAATCCGGATCGTCTGTCGCCTGCTTGAAGACGATGCGGCGGCGGATCGTGATGATTTTCCGGCGCCGGGTTTCCCCAAGCCCAAAACCTGGGAGGAACTGCAAAAATACCCGAAAGACCCGAAAAACCAAAAAGCCGGCGGGACAGATGACCTTTTGAAAAGGTGTATAGACGGTTTGCGCAAACTTTGCGACTCGCTTTCCAAACCTGTCTCTGATGAAGAGTTGGGGCGTATAAATTCTAGTCTGCGTTTCACTGTATTGACCATCTGGGATAACGGCCGTTCCCTTTCCGATTCGGGCGTCCCCGGCTATTTCCAAGAGGCCATGCGCGAGGGGATTGAGCGCGCTCTCTCCATCATGGAATCGGAAAAAACGCCGGGGCCTCTTAAGAAAGATTTGTTTTTCTTCCTGTGCTGCCTGCATGGCGATGATGGCGATGATGGCGATGCGCCAGGCCCCGTGGCCGAAAAACTCATTAAAGGGGTGACCGATAAAAAAACGTCTCTGGAATACCTCAACGAACACCGTAGAAATATTGCTTATTCCATTGGAAATGCTGAACGGACCTGGCAAGAAAAATTATTGGCCGGCCTGGTCAACCAAAAAAATGATGACGGCCTGACCCAAGCCATCAAAATGGAAATCCTGGCCCTAGCCTTTTGGCGGTCTGAAAAGCTTGTTTTCAAATTGAAGGAACGTCAGTTCAATGAATTGTGCCATGGCCTTTATAAGTGCCTTGAGTTTGATCTTAAGCGGGTCGCCCAAAACAAGAAGAAGGGGGATAAGGGGAAGTATATTGCCCTTGTCAGGCACCTGGAACTTCTGCTCGCCCTGCTTAGAATGAGACGCGACGAAGACAAAAACCTTAAAACCCTCTTGGCTCCCGGCCGGAAATTGACTGAAGATTATGTGAAATTGGTCGATGAAGCTACAGAGCTGTTCAGGAGCAGCGATTTTGAGCTGCGGTCGCGCATAAACCTGCAAGAAGTAGAAAAGCCGGAAGTGGATAGCGATACGCCGGATCTTTTGTATGCCCTGCGCATGTACCTTACCGGGGACTCCGGGGCAAACAGCATATGGATCGCCGATATAAACATTGAAAAGGCCCCGCCCGGCCGGTAGGGCCGTGCTTCGGCTGCGGCTTACCCGGGGAGTTCTCGCCCGGCCTGACCTTGGCCTTGGCTATTTACTCGCAAAAAACGGAGTAACATATAGTCAGTTTTTCCTCGTCCGTAAGCATCCTGCGGATGCTCTTTAAGTCACAGCCGGCTTCCATGAGTTCCCGAATCCTGTTTTGGTCGGCCCCGAACTGGACCCGGCCCATGTTTCTGGCGGTGTTATTTTTAGGGACAGTCACAATATGACTCCTTTGCGGCAACACCGAAGCGCTTAAGGCCCAACTGGCGTCACAGCGCCGGGATTGCGCCGGCTTGACAGAATTATTCAATTCGGTTATAAGTTTACCATTCAGGTGTCTGTAAAACAGACTAAGAGGGAAGGCGGTGAAAATCCGCCACGGTCCCGCCGCTGTAATCGGGGAGTTCTTTTTTCAAGGCTTAGGCCAGCCACTGTTTCCTTGGCGGAAATGGGAAGGCGGAAAAAGGGCGAGGATCCGAGAGTCAGAAGACCTGCCTGAACCATAGAACCGGGGCGCGAGGTGACGCCCAAACGGTTTGTTTGCGATAAAAACGGTTTCGCGGACTCATGAAAATGAGCCCGCTTTTTTTGTGGGGGAGAC
>Ga0268262_10003597_pt1 | contig 16674 bp, 13 predicted proteins | sample TergutNc150P3_FD_190354 | JGI IMG/M metagenome (GOLD analysis project Ga0268262, IMG submission 190354) | Nasutitermes corniger P3 segment gut microbial community from laboratory colony in Florida, USA - Nc150 P3 (SPAdes) (version 2) | ecosystem: Host-associated > Arthropoda: Insects >... | reverse complement strand
CAAAGCTGATCTGCCGGAACCTTCTTGTCATATACGCCTAAATCAGGTCTTTCACACCCGATAAACAAAAAAATTGTTAATAGTACAAATACTGTTAAAAATACTTGTTTCTTCATTGTTTTCTCCTTCAAAATATTTAAATATTTTAACCACGAACCTCACGAATCGTACCGAAGGTACGCCGTACCTTCGGTACGCTCACGAACTTTCCAATCCAGTCTTGTCGTTGTTCGTGTTGGTTCGTGGTTAAATTCTTCATTCTTTATTCCTCATTGTGGTGTGTAATTGGCTTTGCTCATGTCAATTTCTTCAAACACGCCTTTGAACCACTGGTCACCTTTTTCTAGATTCTCCAGACTAAAACGTGTTCCGGTTACATTTTGGAAAGAAAAGATTGTGTTGCCTAAATCCCGGTTATTTTCCTTAGTACCTCTTGCTGTCCATGTCCGTATCGGGTTATCCAAATTGGTCAAAATGTTTTCACCTTCAAAACCCATTACATATGAATTAGGGGCCGGGCCTCGCGCCGCATTTCCTACATATATCAGAAAGTAATTTCCTCTTACCACAATCTGATAAATCCATACCTCTATTGGTATGCCTTCTCTGTATGCCTGCAACCGTGGCGAAAAAATGTATGTCCCGTTTGCTAATTTTGCCGGAGCCGCCGGTTGTGCCGGTTGCATCTTTGTGCCGCTTGTACTGCCTGTGGTTGTCGTGCCTGATGATCCTGCTTTGCTTGAAGAGCCGCCTTTTGAGTTCATCAATGCGGTTATTGTTTTACCTGCGGCAATGTTAAAATTATTTTGCCCCTGCACATGGGCGGTCTGCACATTTAGGGCGCGGATTGTAAAGCGGTAGCGTTCCGCTATCTGAGTCACCTTGCCCGACACAATGATCTGCGCTCCGAAAAATTTACCGATTTCCAAAGCGTGTTTGTCGTCCACTTCTCCCGACCATTGAAAGTTCTGTTCTTTTCGGATTAAGTCCAACTGCTGGCGGTCTACCACCTGAAAAATATGGTCGTTCACAGCGTTGGCGATAAGCTCATCAATGATGTAATCCGAAAGTGCGGCAGAATCGGACTGTATATTGAGAATGACAATTTTGCTCTTTTGAGGGATATTTTCATTCAGATAATCCGATGCGTCCCGAATTGCCAGATCAAGTTCGTCAGCTTTGGAAGCCTTGGGACCTCCGGCACAACCCATTATTATTACAAAAGCGGCAATGATTGCCGCCGTTAATTTCATCTTCATTTTGTTTCCTCCAATGTTCCCTCATGTGAAAAAGCTCCGCAGACTGAGGAAACAGAGAGTCTGCGGAGCAAATAACAAATAACAGTGAACAAAAGCTCGCTCTTCCCTCTGTTCTCTGTTACCTGTTACCTGTTATTTGATTCTATTCTCCCCAGTTCATTATGCCTTTTTGAAGCATATCCTGCGCTATCTGGATGGTGATGTCGTATAACACCGAATCTTTATTAAGCGCGGTTGTCATCGCTTTCGCCACTTGCGTGTTTAGTTCCTTTTTGGGGATTGTGTAGAGTACATAAGCGGTGTATTCATCGGTGAATTCTCCTTTGTTGTCAGGGTCGTAGCGTCTGCGAAGGCTCCACCAGTCCGCTTCTCTCTGCGCTCCCGAGTAGCTTACGTTTACAAGCGCGTTAATTACGCTGTTAATCTGATTGTTAAGTTCGCCTGTGCTTGCCGCTTGCGATGTTGTGGCATTTGCGCCGCCTGTTGATGTCGCTAAGCCCTTTACCCGCGCCTGATATTCGCTTTCGATGTTGGTGCGGAGCATTGCGCCGATTCTCTGCTGTGCGCTGAAGTTGTCCGCCCATGTAAGAACGAACTGCTTGTTCACGCCGCTTTCCTCGCCGATGATGCAGTATTTGTCTTTGTACTGCGCCTGTACCGCCGATATGCCGTTGGCAGTGTAGGTTTTGATCCAGTCCGGCGTTTTAATATTCATCGACGTTCCCTTGTTTTCCATTTCAACAACTTTGACTTTCGGTTTTGAAGCGCATCCGACAAGCGCCACGATTGTTATGACGGTGAGCGCCGCCAACGCTTTTTTTACAATTTTCATTTTTTTCTTCCTTCCTATACTAATTTTTTCCCCGCATTTTTCCGCGACGCAGATTGTCATGCAGGTCTATTAAAACCCTTTTATTAAAGGGAGTTAATCCAAAAGTGAATTGAGCCACGAGTCAAACTCCTGCGCAAATTTTCCTTCCTTGAACGAGGTTTCGGCGGCGCGAACCGCAAGTCTGCGGGCTTCGGTGTCGCTGTTGGGATGCGCTTTGCGGTCGTCTTCGGTAAAGGAAAAAACCGACGTTTTGTTTCGGTCTTCCATTGCCGCGTCAAGGTAGTAGCGGCATGAGTTTACGTTCTGAGCGATTCCTTCAAAGCGGGCGTTTGCGCGTAACACATAGATACCCGTTCCCTGCTCGTTTATCTTAAAACCCAAATCCCTGAAAAAAGAACCTGCGGCGCGTGTAAGCAGCGTTTTGTCAGCCGCTTGTTCGGTATTTACCGCGACGCCGATTGTGATAAGGGCGGCACATTCGAGCATTTTTGTTTTTATGGCGTTTGCTCCGCCGTAGCCTGGCTTGCGGTTTACCGCCGTTGGGTCAAGGACTTCGAGTATATGCTGAAAGTTGTCCGTTACCACCGCTATCGCATAGGCGAAGCTGAGTCTTGAGTACACGTCGAATGAATCCTGTTGGGGAATTGCCGCCGCGTCCGAAAGAAGGCGGTTGATAATGACGGCGTTTTCCCTAATCATGCCTGAATACCGATTACCGCACTCTTTGCGGTTCATTCTTGCGTTGACGTAGACGGTGTTGTCTTTGGCGCGGAATACGTCAATCTGTACGCCGATAAGCCCCTTCACGTTGGTGCTTGTGTTTATATCCTGAGAAAAATTTTTGCTCTCGTTAAAGGAGACGTTTTTTTTGCCCGCCGCGTCATTTACAATCTGGCTGAACTTTTGTGAAGACTGGGTTAGACTTGCCACGTCGGTCTTGAAAGCTCTTGCAAGCGCGTTCATCGCGGCGCTTTCAGCCTGCGGCTGGCTACCACCCTGCGCCACTACAGCAACCCAATTCTTTGAGGGAAAAGCTTTTTCAAGGTCGTTTACCCAGCCGGGCGCTGTCTGCGCTGAAACCTTGGGCGATACGGCACAGTCAAGAATAAAAAATACAGCAGCCAAAAATACGATTTTTATTTTATAACTCTTCACTGTTTCCTCCAAACTTTATACCTCTGCAAAATGTCCTCTTTCTTCATTGCTAATTGCTCATTGTTCATTGCTCATTGATTGCTAGGATAAAAAGCCCATTATCAACTGCGTGATGTTCGCTCCGCTTCCGGCAACCATTGTGCCGCCTGAAAGGTACAATACCCATCTAAGCCATGACGGTCCTCTGTCCTGTAGAAATTTTGCGATGATCAACATTGCTATTGCCGAAACACTTGTCCCCCCAATGCGTTTGCCTGCGGTTTTTCCGAACATCGCTCCGATTTGTGAAATAGCGCCGATTACTTTGGCAAACGCGGTGTTAGCGGCTTTAACGGCTTTTGCGCCGTCTATTTGCGGCATTTTAAGGGAAGGCGTTTGTCCGTCTGTTTTGGGCGCGGCTTTTGGTTGTGCGGGTTTGGCGGTTGTTGTCTCTGTTGCCGCCGTCTCGGTTGCTGTCTTGGGGGTTTCGGGGGTTGTCGTCTTGGTGCCATCCGAAGTATCACTCAAGTCTACTAAGTCAATCCATGAATCGTCCGATTCCTGCGCTCCTATAGGCGCAAATGGCAGAATAAGTACAATGCACATCAGCATTACAAACAATCTTTCACATGGAAAATAGCGAAAATTGTCTTTCATTTGTTTCCTCCTTCATTTATTTACCGCATTTTCAACATAGTCTCTCTTTTTGTCCATAAACTCCTCATTTACTATGTTAATTAGTAAATAACTAGGTTTATTATACCAGTTATCCGGCTAAATAACTATAATAAATATTATCCCCTCTTATAGTTTTTCCTATGGCGAAATAATGCCAAGATAAGGCGAAATGTTGCGTCCTCATTGTTTTCCCTCTTTAGAACCGCAGTCCTTACAAACGCCGCCGTGTTCTTTTTCCGCAATATTGAAACATTCGTCGCACACGCGCCTGCCGCAAACGGGGCATAGGTTAAACTTCAAATGGGCTTCCAAATTTGCCTCGTCAAAAGCGGCGCGGTGTTCGTTTCCCCAAAGCAGTTTCAGCGCGTCTTGATTTTCTACGGTTGGATCGCCGGCAAGGCCGCTTTCGCTTGAAAACGGCTGTGAGAGACTTGTCCATTCCTTTCCGCATCTGTCGCAGAAAAAACTGAAAGAAAAGTTTCCGGTGTCGGAATGGTCGATAGATTTTTTCGTTATCGCTTTTCGTAACATATCGAGAAAGATAGCACGCAAGAATTAAATTACTACCTGTAAAATTTTCAGTTTGAGGTTTTTAAAATTGAATAATATTCGGATTTGTGGAATTTGATACTACAAAATTTTACAGGCAGGGGAGATTTTACCCTGTAAATTTTTTAGGGTGGCGTATTTTACTCTGAATTGGGCTTATTTACAAAATGCTCACCGTTAATTGTTCATTGCTAATTGTTTCTTTTCTGTCTGTTGGTGGCAATTATACTGAGGGCAAAATATTAAAAATTTTGAAAGATGTTGCCCCTTCCGTTTTTTCATGCTATATTTACTCTTGATAGAGTTTCGGAGGTACGGATGACTATTGGAAAAACAGTTGAAATACCGGCTAATCGGCGGTTGCATTTGGATTTTGATGTTCCTGCTGAGATACCTGTTGGCAGGGCGCAGGTTGAACTCAAGGTAATTTCCTTTATTGATAAACAAAAAAAATCTGCTCTTAAAGATACCGATAACAGCCTTACTCCCCATACAGACGCGCTTCTCAATATCCTTTCCAAATTGGGTGACATTAACATTGATGAAATTATTACCAATGTGGAATAAATAAATTCAATTAGCAATGAGCAAAGTGAAGAGCGTTGTCAGCAAGCTCATCGTCTTGTAAATATCACCGATTGCTAACAACACTCTTCCTTTGTTACCTGTTAATTGTTCCCTATTGCAAAACCCCATCCACCACCGTAATCGCGGCACTGGTTGTTGACAGGCTTGACCCCGTGCCGTTGGGACCGTAGGTGGCTGTTCCATACAGATTTGCCCCGCTCGAAACGCCATTACCATTTTTGCTTGAAATTGTGTTGCCGGAGATGGTTCCGGTTATTATCTGGAAGGTTCCTCCATTTTCAACACCGCCACCGTATGCCTGTCGATTAGTATTATTTCCTCCAGAGGCTGAAGCTCCATTACCGGAGATAGTTCCGCCTTTCATAGTAAAGGTTCCGCCGTTATACACGCCGCCGCCGGATGCGTCTACCCAAGTTGTACTATAGTTGGTGGTACCATTTGCAGTGACATAATTGTTAGAGATTTCCCCGCCGTTCATTATGAAGGTTCCGCCGTTATACACGCCGCCGATCATGTTATATACTCTTTGGTCGGCGCTGCTTTTGCTGTTGGTATTGCCGGTTATTCTGCACCCGGCGTTCATTATCATCGTGCCGCCGTTATATACCAAGTAAGTATTGTTGCCGGCTTTGCCTTGCAGGGTAATGTTTTCCGCCAGCGTTACCGTTACCCGTGCGCCTATCAACAAAATACTGCCGTTACTGCTCAGGCTTACCGTCCGCGCGGCTCCAATGCCCTTTATGGTTATTTCCAGCGTTTCGCCTGCCGCCGCGCTGATAGCTGTTGTTGTACCCGCCACGCCGGAAACGTCGTTCATAATGTTAAAATTAAGTTTGCCTTTTTTCCCGTTGGCGAAGGTATAAGCGTTTGCCCATTCTGCGTCATTTGTAATGTCAAAGGTTGGCACATAATCGGGATTGGGCATAAAATAACTTCCGGCAAGCAAGGTTCCGCTTCCGCCTACGGTCAGTTTCAGTTCACGTTCCTGCCCCGCTCCCGATTCAGCATAAGAGAGCGTTCTGCTTTCCTGTTGAGACGCTTTTTTAACAGTCAAAGCCGTTCCGTTTGCGGAATAAGTCATTCCGCTGTAAACTTCATCTTCAAATATTCTGCCGTCATCGATAAATTCTATGGTATTGCCTATCCTTTTGTTGGCGTTTTCCTGCGATGTGTACCACACTTTATCAAACAGATAATTCGGCGGATTGCCAACATCCGAGTACATCCGCTTTCCGTTCACTACCCAGATAGTGGAATTTTCATTTGAAGTTATATTGGGATTAGCGTTTTCAGTGAACGTACCGCCTGAGTATGAACCGAGCAAAGCGGCTCCCCACAAAGAAGCTCCGTCCGCTGATGCGGTGTTCTGGCTTCCGTCAGTAACGTCATTGCCGTAGATTTTGCCGTTGCTGATTTGGACGATGCCATACACGCCGCCGCCGTTCTTCGCCGAATTGCCGCTGATTTCACCGCCAGCCATGATGAAGTCGCCGCCCAACATGTCTTTCGGCTCATTCCTGATACCGCCGCCGTTGCCGTATTCGTCCGTGCCGGTGTTCTTGTTTCCGGTAATTTTTCCCGAATTCATAATAAATGTTCCGTTGTTGACAACCAAAGCGTCATCGTTGTTGTTAATGCCCTTCAAGGTTAAACCGTGCAGTATCACCGTGTGGGCGTTGCGTACGGACAACAGAGAGCCGGGAGTAGTGTTCGACAGGGCGAGCGTTCCCGTTCCCCGAATGGAAACGGTGATGTTCTGCGAGTAGTCAACGCTGTTGCCAAAAGTGTACATAGCTGAACCCATATCGCCTGTTATGTGCGGAATGGTTATGTCCCCGATTATATTGATGATGTACTTTCTGTTATTTCCGCCTGTGGATATTGCGCTGCTTGCCGCTTCCCACTGCATGGGGTTGCTTACGTTAAACGTGGTAACAAGAGTACCTGCGGTGTAGTCGCTGTCCCCTGCGTTGATTGCTGTTCCCTTTGTACTTTGTTTGTAGTAAACGCCGTTTTTGAGGAATGTTCCTGTAGTTTCGTAAATGGTGAGCGTTGTTCCGTAGACAAGGAATTTCGCCTCTTGCGTACTGCCTAAACGTGTAATTACAATTTTATTTCCGTCTACTGTCCAGAAAAAGTCATTGTGATTGCCATCGCTGTATGCCTTTCCGCCATCTTCAAATTGATAATACGGTGTGGCTGTAATGGGCGGAATAGCCGCTGCCGCTAATCCGTACCATTTGTCTACCAATTCTTCCGCTTGCGTTCCGCACGTTGCCGGAAACACCGCCGTTACTAAGCCTGAGTCGGCGGCGTTGGTTGTTGTCGCTCCTGTTACGGTGAAGAAGTTAGCAGTTATACCTTGCAACATAAAGCTTTCTTTCGGCGTTAAGGTGATAGCAGCGGTGTAGACGGTATGCGATTTAAATTTACCGTTAGCGTCCATTTCGGGCGACCATGCAACCGTTCCTGTAAACTGCGCCGTCTCCGTTATTACCGACACAGGAGTTTCTTCCGCTACAGGAGCGTAAACTCCTTCTATTTCTTCTATTGTAATTTTAACAATAGAACCTTCGGCATAAACCGTTACGGCGCAAGTATCTGTAAATCCGCCGTCTGCGGTAGTAACCGTGATTGTTGTTGTACCTGCCGCAATAGCGGTAACATTTCCGCCGTCAACTGTCGCCACTTCTTCATTGCTTGACGACCATGTTACCGCCTTGTTGGTCGCGTTACTCGGCGCAACAATTGCGGTAAGTGTCGCCGTTTCCGTAGTCCCAAAGATTAGAGGCAGAACGCTTTGGTCAAGCGTTACGCCTGTAACCGCAACAGGGTTACTTCCGGAGTTATCGGTTGATCCATTGCTACAAGATATTGTAACAAAGCCGACAAGAGCGAGTATGGCGAAAATCAGCCATAATTTGTTCTTCACGTTTTTCATAGACTACTCCTATAAATAGATTTATTTGAAAAGCCGTCCATTAAAGATTTAGACGGCATTTTTTGCCCTGGAGTTTGCGGATTTTTACTAAAAAGCGCTATTCTTTGGTTCATTAACTTTTTAACCTTGTTAATATACACTTAACCTCATAACGAGAAAGATAGCACGCAAGAATTAAATTACTACCTGTAAAATTTTCAGTTTGGGGCTTTTAAAATTGAATAATATTCGGATTTGTGGAATTTGATACTACAAAATTTTACAGGCAGGGGAGATTTTACCCTGTAAAATTTTTAGGTTGGCGTATTTTACTCCGAATTGGGCTTATTTACAAATTTAGCAAGCAGTTCCGTGCGGCTTTGTATGCCGAGTTTGCCGTAAAGATTTTGAATATGAAAATTAACCCCGGAATAGGTTAATTTTATTTCGTGGGCGATTTCCTTTGTAGAAAGATCGGTCAGAAGAAGATTGAAAATTTCCATCTCACGCGGGGTGAGTTTTTCAGGATTTATGTTTTGAAGCTTCTTTTTCGTTTCAAAAAGAAGCAGAACCAACGATATGAATAATACCGCAAGCACAGTTCCAAGTATGATGATTGTCAGCCTCATTGCCCTCATTTCTTTGAAATAGATATTTTCAGGTATTATAACGGCGATGAACCAGCCGTTTTGAAGTTTTCGGGAGAACGCGACCGACGCCTCTCCTTTATAATTTGTTATCCTGTGTTCTAAAACCGGTATTCCCTTTTTTAGGTCTTCCGCTATAGGTATAAAACTGGCGCTGACGTCTGTCATGTTTTTGCCCCATAAATCCTTGCTGGGGTGGGCAAGTATGTCTAGTTGGCTGTTCATAAGTATTCCGTATCCGCTGTGGGCAAAACGCGTATTTACGGCCAGTTCCCTAACCCTGTCCAGAACTATATCAAGACAGATTATACCAAGCGGTTTGTTGTCCGCGTTAAATATACGGCGTGCGAATGTCAGGGTGTATACGCCCGTTGCTACCGATATATACGGTTCGGTTACCGCGGTTTCTCCGTTTGCCTCTACCGCAGTTTTGTACCACGGGCGGTCTTGGGGTATAAAGCCGTCAGGCGGTATCCAGCCTGTGCCGTCGTAAAACTTGCCGCCAAATACGTCAAAAACTCCGTATACTCCGGTGGTGTACATTTTAAATTTTTCATTGGAGAACATATAATCGTTAATATCCGTTATGTATTCTTTTACCATTTCGTAACTTGATCCGCGTAATATCATCAGACGGACGGTTTCAGATAAATAGATCTGCATATTTTCCAATTCCTGAAGGTCGGAGTTAATGTTGAGTTCCGTGGTATCAAGGGCGGATTTTGCGTCGTTCATTATGTGTCTGCTTTCTATTCTGCTCATGAACCATGAACACCGGTAAATTAATATCGCAAACGCAAGTATTATAAACAGCGTGTACGCAAATTCCTGACGTGAAAACAAACGCTTCATTTTTTCATTGCCTGCCCAAAACATTTAAAATATCGCCTCACTTATACCATATTCAACAAGAAAAATCAAAGCCGGTATTTATAATTGGAGATAAGCGACGTTTTAATGTCGCTTATCGCGTTAGTATCTGCCGTTTTAATGGCAGATACTTAATTATTTTTCCCGTCCTTCCGGCTTGTTTTTTGAGTTTTTGGCTTTGCTTTAGTTATAGCCGCGGCCGCGGCCTTGCCGTTGGCGTTGCCTTTCCGCTGCGCCGTTTGATGGATCCAATAAATTGTTCCTTCAATAAAGCCGCGTATATACGCTTCGTCCTTATCGGAAAGCATGGCGATTTTTTCCTCTATGCTCATCTGTCTCATTTTCAACATAGTCTTCTCTTTGTTTTCCATTGGCCTCTCCATTAACCTAGTTATATATTAATTAACAATATTAATAATGTCAACCTTCTGATAATTTGTTTATACTTTAAAATATACCCGCCTTGCGGTTTCTCCTATGGCGAAATAATGCCTAGATATGGCGAAATGTTGCGTCTTTATTAAAAAGGCTTGCAAATAAACAATTAGCAATGAACAATGAATAATGAGCAATGAAATCAAGCTTGGCGGAAAAGACAACGATTAGCTTGGGTACAACAACATTGCTAATTGCTCATTGCTAATTGACACGGGGGTTTTATGGAACTTGACTACAAATTTTATTTTAAGAATGAGTGCAGGCCGCTGGCTTCTCTCTCGCTTCACGAGGTTGCGGGTTTTGCTTGTCCCGCGGGTTTTGTTCTGCCTTTGGAAAAGCCCGATGCCTATGCCTTATATTATGTAGTGGGAGGCAAAGGGGTTTATACTTTGTCCGGCACTGATTTTCCGGCGAGGGAAGGAGACCTTTTTGCCATGTACCCCGGCGTCAGCGTCAAATGCCGCGCCGACAAGAAAGAGCCGTGGGAACTGGGCGGGGTCAGTTTTGACGGAGCGGACGCGCGGCTTCTGCTTAACGCGGCGGGCTTTGTGCCGAAAAGCCCATTGCGCCATCTGGACGATTATTCACAAGAGAATGTTATGAGGTTTATAGAAGGCATTTATGTGTTCCGCGATCAAAACCTGTTCGGCACTATCCAATCGACCGCCATTCTGTACGCTTTTATGTCGCTTCTTGTAAAAACAGCTTCATGGGATCAAACCGCTATGCCGCCGGGCTGGACGGGGGCTGTCCACTTTCAGAAGGCTTTGAATTTTATCAACGAAAATTATTCCCGCCCTATTACGGTGGACGATATTGCCGATCATGTGGCTTTAAGCCGCAGCCGTCTGTACCGTGTTTTTATGCAGCAAATTTTTATGTCGCCCCAGCAGTACCTTCTGGAATTCCGCATGAGGGAAGGACAGAGACTTTTAGAGAGGCGGGAAGGTTCCGTTAAGGAAATTGCCCAAGCGGTGGGTATGGAAGATCCTCTGCGTTTTTCAAAGATGTTCAAACAGTATACGGGGAAGAGTCCTACCGATTTTATAAAAGGATTGATCGGAGAGAAGAAAGAGGAATGAAAAACAGGCAGAAGTAAGGCTTAAAAAACAAAAAAATCGCCAAAATTAACCTTGTTATATGTTAAATGGGAATTGACCCGGTTAATGCGTTTCTCTATAGTTATTATAACGTGAAGAAAACATTGGCTGATCGTTTGGCTTTCCTTATCTCGGAATTGGGCATTATGCAAAAGGATTTTGCCCATAGGATCAAGTACACTCAGGCTTATGTTTCTATGGTTTTAAGCGGCGCAAAACCCAGTCCCGGCACCCGTTTTATCGACGCGATTTGCCGCGAATTCAGCGTTAATCCCGATTGGCTTACCAACGGCAAAGGGGAAGTTTTTAATATCCCCGGCTTGCCTTTATCTTCGGGAAAAGCGGAAATTCTGGCAAAGTTCCGTCTCCTGCCCGACGACAAACAAAGAGTTGTGGAAGATATTATTGACGGCTTTTTACAGAAATCTATGGCAGATAAAATCGAAAATAAACCGAAGAAAAAGAAGAAATAAATATACATTATGCAAGATAAGTCTTGCGCGTTTTCGCTTATTTAAACATTAAGGAATTAACAGCGCGTTCGAAGGTTTTCCCTGCGGGAAAACGGTTTAGTTCGAAGCGGCACTGTCGCACGGCTAAAGCCGCGCTTGCTTTGTTGTTCCGGGGTTACTTTGGTTGCGCCTGGGCTGGTTGATTTTTATCGTGGGGGCCGCCGCTTCACGCGGCGCTGGAGATTAGCCGCCTTCCGGAATCGAACCGGATACCTCATGATTACAAGTCAAGTGCTCTACCAGGTGAGCTAAGGCGGCATTTACCAAAAAAATGGTGTTACAGATGTATAAAATATGACTTGAAAAGTGTCAAGAGGGGGAACAACCCACAGCACCCCGTTCAGGGGTGTAGATGACAAAATTCTAAACGTTCCGGCGCCGAAAGGCTCTTCCACGATGAACAAATGAGGTTGGATTTATCCAACCGTCCGCGCCGCGGTCATAGCGAGGTATGTAAAATTTTTCACTAATGTAATAAAATAGCGATAAAAGCGAGAGTGGGAACAACCCACAGCACCCCGTTCAGGGGTGTAGATGACAAAATTCTAAACGTTCCGGCGCCGAAAGGCTCTTCCACGATGAACAAATGAGGCGGGTTTTATCCCGCCGTTCCGCGCCGCGGTCATAGCGAGGTATGTAAAATTTTTCGCTAATGTAATAAAATAGCGATAAAAGCGAGAGTGGGAACAACCAACAGCACCCCGTTCAGGGGTGTAGATGGAAAAATCCAAACGTTCCGGCGCCGAAAGGCTCATCCACGATGAACAAATGAGGTTGGATTTATCCAACCGTCCGCGCCGCGGTCATAGCGAGGTATGTAAAAAATTTCGCTAATGTAATAAAATAGCCGTAATAGCGAGAGTGGGATTGATCTATTACAGCAAATGTGCTTTTAATGATAAATAATTAAAAATTATAGAAAAAAGTTGGATATGTATGGAAAAAGATAATAAAAAAGCGCTTGAACCATGGAATACGGTCCGCGAAAAGACGAGCGAACTACGCCTTGATTACTGGGGAACTCCAAAAGAAATTACGGATATAGCAACACCCATTCGGAAAGCAAAAAATCGGAGAGAAGCTACCTCAATTTTGAAAGAGATTGCTGAACATAGTCCGTTTACCAGTAAATCTGGACTTACAGCCAGGTTACATAGGCGATCTGTAGGGAAACTAGTTTGTAGTGTTGCCGTCCATTCCTCATTAAATCCGGAAGCCCACTATCTCGCTGCGGCAAATATAGACAAGTTTTTTTCAAACGCCATAGAACCATGGCTATTTGAACTAAATCCAAATAAAAACAATGAAGGATTAAAATCCCGCCATTATTTATTTGCGCCGATGGAATATCAAGAGCGAATTGTAATAATAAAAATTACGGTCAAAGAATATCAAACAGAAGAAAACAAGCTGTACTCAATTGAAGCGCTTGATCTTGTTAGATAAAAAAAAGGACGCTGGTCTGCGACGGCGTGGTGTCTTTCGACTCTCTACATCCGTCCCGCTAGGCGTCCGTATGATAAATATAACATATTAATTGACTTTTAGCAAGAAATTTTGAAACACAGATATTACCGCAATAGCTCTCAGAATGTGTAATAAAGACACCAAAAAAAGAGGCTGCTGGTCAGTTGACGTTTGTCGGCTTTTAACGTAATAAGGTATGTAAAATTTTTCGCTAATGTAATAAAATAGCCGTAATAGCGAGAGTGGTGGAATTTGGCAGACACGCCAGACTTAGGATCTGGTGCCGCAAGGTATAAGGGTTCAAGTCCCTTCTCTCGCAGAAAACAAGAATAAAGATATTACCTTGGGATATATAAATATACTTCTCAATCTACGGGAAATAGGGTAAATTCATTATAGGAGCAAGTAAAGAAAATGAAAATACTTAAAAAAATACTATTAATCGCCGCAATTACGGTTTTCGCGATATTTTTGATACTGTTGGTTACGCCTATTCTGTTCAAGGGGAAAATATTGACAATCGCCAAGACAGAACTAAATAAGATGCTGGAGGCGCAGGTCGATTTTTCGGACCTTAAATTGTCATTTATCCGTAATTTTCCTAACGCTTTTGTGAGCTTGGAAAATTTGACGGTTACAGGCAAGGGCGAATTTGAAGGCGAAACATTGGTGGCATTTAAAAGTTTCAGCGTTACGGTCGACATCAAGAGCGTCATCAAGATGGACAATATACGGGTAAAATCCATACTGCTGGACCAGGCAAAGATAAACGCCCATATAGCGGAAAACGGAAACGCGAACTGGAATATTATGAAATCCGGCAAGGAGGAGGAAAAGCCGTCCGAAGGGGCTGCCCCGGCTGAAAAAACCGCCGAAAAAGGCGCGCCTGAAAAAGCATCATCGCTTAAAGTGGCCCTTAATAAGTTCGAGATACGCGGCGCAAACCTTTCCTTTCAGGACGATAAGGGCAAAATGACGGCGGCTGTTAATGACCTCAATTTTATTCTGCAGGGCGATATGTCGATGGACAACGCTGTTTTAAAAATGAAGTTGGATATTGCCGATATCAATTTCCTGATGGGCGGGATCCGTATGCTTACCAACGCGCGCGCCGGCTTTGTCTCGGAAGTCGCCGCCGATCTTAAAAATATGGTCTTCTTTTTAAAAGACAATAAATTCAACCTGAATGAAATTATTTTGAAATTCGCGGGGAATGTGCAGATGCCCGGCGACATCATCGTCGACATGACCTTCGCTACCGAAGCTATAGATTTCAAAAACGTGCTGGGGCTTGTTCCGTCCGTATTTATGAAGGGCTTTGAGTCGATAAAAACAACGGGCACCTTCGCCCTGTCAGGCGACATAAAAGGCACATACAACAACAAACAGATGCCCAACGCCAATGTAAAACTGACTGTTGACAACGCCATGTTCAAATATCCCGACCTGCCCAAGTCGGTGGACAATATCAACATCAAGGTTAACGCGTTTTACGACGGGGCCGTGTTCGACAGGACAACGCTTGATTTGGAAAAACTGCATTTCGAGATGGCGGGCAACCCCTTCGACGCCGAACTGCACGTAAAAACGCCGGAAAGCGATTTGCAGGCAGTTGCAAAGTTTTTAGGCAAAATTGACTTTAACTCCGTTGTCGATATTGTTCCGCTGGACAATATCACCCTGAAAGGTTTGCTGGAATGCGATTTCGCGCTGGCGGGACGGATGTCGACCCTCGAGAAAAAACAGTACGAAAATTTTGACGCCTCAGGCATGCTGAAACTTACCGGACTTGATTTTAAGAGCCCCGATTTCCCGCAGGCAATAAAAATCAACAGCACGCGGCTTAATCTTTCGCCGAAAAAAGTTGACCTTGCGGAATTCGACGCCGTCATAGGAAAATCCGACATTGCCTTGAACGGCTCTCTGGAAAATTTCATTCCCTATGTTTTCAAAGGCAGTACCGTAAGCGGCAATCTCAACTTGAAATCGAACAATATCGATCTTAATGAATTTATGGGCGGCTCCAAAGAACCGGCCGAAAAAAAGCAGGAAGATTCCTCCCCTATGAATGTTATCGAAGTGCCGAAAAACATAGACTTCGCGATGAAGATTAACATAGGCAATCTGCTGTTCGACAAGCTGAAAATCACCGACACCATAGGCGCGATATTAGTGAAAGACGGCAAAGTGCAGATGCAGAATCTGGGCATGAAGCTTTTGGACGGAAGCATGAACCTTACGGGCGAATATAATACTCAAAACATCAAAGCTCCGTCGGTTGATTTCGGATTGAACATTAAACAGTTCGACGTAAAGTCGGCAATTTCATCGTTTGAAATACTCGAAAAAATACTGCCGCAGCCGCAGAACTACGACGGGAAGGTTTCGGCAAACCTGACATTGAACAGCATTCTTGACGAACACATGAGTCCCGTTATGAACTCGGTGGCTTCCAAAGGCCAGCTTCAAACACATAACTTGAGAATTCAAAATTCGGAACTTTTCGCCACGCTCGCCAACATGTTGAAAAACGAGTCGCTGCGCACGCCCACTCTGAACAATGTTAATATCAAATACGAGATCAAGGACGGACAGGTAACGATTGAGCCGGTACGGATGAACATCGCGCAGGCCGCGCTTGAACTCTCCGGCAGCCAGAGCCTTGATATGTCATTGAATTACAAATTAAACGCGGCTGTGCCCGCTTCGGCGGTCGGTTCCGGCGCGACAGATATTTTGAGCAAAATACCGGGAGGCGTAAAAATCACCGAATTCAAATTGACGGGATTGATAGGCGGAACGGCAACAAAACCTGTCGTAACCTTAAGCGTCGCCGATATGGCAAGCAGCGTTGTCAGCGCCGTTAAAGACGCGGTCAAAGAAAAAGTGAGCGATGAGGTTAATAAACAGATAAACGCCCTCATGGCCGAAGCCGAAAAACAGGCGCAAAACGTCCGTAATACCGCAAAACAAACCGCCAACAAAATACGTCAGGAAGCCAACAACACCGCCAATAAACTCGAAAGCGAAGCAAAAAACCCCATCCAAAAGGTTGCGGCCAAAACGGCGGCCGACGCGCTTCGCAAAGAAGGCGAAAATAACGCCGTTAAGGTAGAACAGGAAGCTGAAAGGCAGATTAAAACCATTATGGATAACGCAAACAAGAAGGCTAACGATTTAAGGAAAGGTTAAAAGCAATTAGCAATGAGCAATGGGAAGAGATGATTGGAAAAAACTGTGTATTGACCGGAATCCTGCGTTTTGGTAGTCTTTAATTAGGACCGCTAGCTCAGCCGGTAGAGCAGCAGACTCTTAATCTGCGGGTCGGAAGTTCGATCCTTCCGCGGTTCAATTTTTCCAAGAAGAATTTTACGGACTAAGGCTTTGTGAGAATTAATGAAAAAAAATAGGGAATTTGATACTTGTTTATGACAAAATCACCAATCTTGTCATACCCTAAACTTCTAATTGTGTAAATATCAAACCGATAGTTTATAATAAAAATTAACTATTGACTTACTTTTTAAAATAATGATAAAATAATTCTAATGATTAAAAGTTTAGACAAAAAAGACTTGACTAGCTATTCAGGGCAAATCTTCGGCGCGGTGAGAAGGCAAAGAAAAGTTCCTATTATGGAAAAATTCTCCAATTCAAAGCCCCCCCCCCCCCCCCCCCCC
>Ga0268262_10003596_pt1 | contig 16677 bp, 13 predicted proteins | sample TergutNc150P3_FD_190354 | JGI IMG/M metagenome (GOLD analysis project Ga0268262, IMG submission 190354) | Nasutitermes corniger P3 segment gut microbial community from laboratory colony in Florida, USA - Nc150 P3 (SPAdes) (version 2) | ecosystem: Host-associated > Arthropoda: Insects >... | reverse complement strand
GCGACAGTCATCAACCGTAAATACGACATATGCGCAATTTCATACCCAATTATCATGAAACGCTCATTGCCGCCATGTTACTACCCAATCGGATAGGTTTTATAAATTATTTTTAAGCTTTATTTATACGGATGAAATAGGACTTTTACGCAATTTTCATTGTTTATTCAAACGAAAAAATAATCCTCCGCCCAAACAGAGCGGTGAATAAAAACTTTACAGCGCTTATGAAACCTTTTTTCTCTTTGACGTTTTCTCAGGCAGCAGCAGCGCTTCCTGCACTCCCCTGACTTCGGTAAATTCCTTAGCGTCAAAATGCGTATACCTTTCAGTCATCCTTTCCGACTTATGCCCTGTAACGGATTGCACCTTGCTCAGCGCCACATTCGCCATTTGCAAAGTCGTGTTAAAGAAATGCCGCCAACTGTGTATGGTAAGCCCGCGCCGCTGTATCTCTTTTGAATCCACACCGATCCTGTTCAACGCTCGGTGGAATTTTTTATATAACAGCTTACGGGTAACAGGAGTTTTCCCTCCGTCAAGAGAAAAGACATAACCGTTATTGTTTTCCAAAGCAAGCCGCCTGATTTCATTCAATACGACAGGAGCAACCGGAATATTCCTGTTCTCTTTAGTCTTGGTAGGACGGTATCCGTATTCGTCATACTGAGCGCATACATGGATATACTCGTCAAAAATATATTCCCCCCTCAACCCCAGAATTTCACCCGCCCTCATACCTGTACACGCCGCCAGTTTGTTGCCCAGATAAGAAACCTTGTCGTCATCCCAGACAGTCTTCCAGTTCTGCGGAAACAGCAGCCTTACTTCCGCAGGAGTAATAATCTCTATAGCCCTACAGTCATTTTTTAATTTTTTAACCGAAGCGGCCGGATTTTTACTGATAATCCCCCTGTTGACCGCCTCATTCAACATCAACCAGAACGTCCCGAACACCGTATTGGCGTAGGTATTTTTGTAGCTCTTTATTTCCTTTTTACCTTCGGAATTAACAACCGTTCTTTCTTTGAAACCCAGCAGCCATTTGTTAATATCACCGGAAGTAATTTTATCGAGCGGCGTTTTCCCGAAATAAGGCAATATCTGGTTTTTCACCATCTTCGCGCAATTATCCGCGTATGATTTAGTAATGTCCTTACGCCCCTTCTGATTTTTCAAATATTCGCTTGTATCCCAATCCCACCAGTTACGCGCATATTCCTCAAATGTCGGAATGTGTAGCTTAGTTGAAGGAAACAATATTCCCTCACGATATAACCGCATACAATAAGCCCTTGCCGCCGTTTTTGTTATCTGCCCTGTAGACAACCCCGAAGAACGCTTACCGTTAATATCATAACACTGGTAGTAGAACACAATTTTCCCCGACCTTAATTTTCTAGGAAACACCGAAAAAGCTTCTTTCATCCTCATACAAACCCCTTTTACGGATATTGCAATCACACCCGCAACTCCGCAAATTCGCAGTTACATAAACCCAATGAACCAGCAACGCTAATTCCTTACAGGATAAAGAAATAACACCGCTAGCTAAGATTTGCATATAGGTAAAATGTGTAATCCGGCACATCTCATATACCGCCGGAACGTTAGGCGACAGTTGCGCAAAATTATTTTAAGAAAACTTAAAAAAATATTGACAAAAATAAAAATATATATAAAATATTTGTAAGGAGAAAAAAATGAGAATAGAATTACGAACAGGTATTGTTTTTCTTGCTTGTTATTTAATTTTACAAAGGTTTATGGTATTACCCGATATTTTTATGGGAATACTTATGGGACTGTGTATTTCTTCCATAATAGTAGGCATTTTACCCGTAAAAGCCTATGAAACAGTAAATAATAACATGAATAAACTAAAAGACAGGCTTATAAACAGAATAAAACGGGACAAATAATATAACGGTTTGTTTTTTCAAAAAATATTGACATATAAAATTGTCATTTTGACAAATTAACACAGCCTCATTGCGGCAAATTGGCGGCGGCGGTCTTTGCTTCGCAAAGTCCTTTTATACCGCCGCCAACTTCGTAAACAGCCGGAATGTTTTGCGAAAGTTGTGTTAAATAGAATTGAAAAAATAATCTTATGTTACATAAGGTTAAAAAGTCACATTGAGAATTTCTGCAAAAGTGTCAAATTGATACACTTTAGTTGGTATTTTAAAATGTTTCCACATAAAATGAGTTAATTGATATAGTATTGACAAATATGAAAATATTAGTTATATTTTAAAATTATGGATAAGACCTTAGCGGTTAAAACAATAAATTTAAATATGAAACAAATTTCACAAATATTTAGTTTTCAAACGCAAAAAAAAACATGCAAGTTATGTCGGAAGGATCTGTAAGATCGTGGTCAGGCAAACATATTTTTAATTGGAAATATCTACCCGAAAATAAAATAAAATTATGGGAAGGAAAAACAGAATTAATTTTAAAAATAATAAAATAAAAGTGATGGTAGAGATTGACATTATTTGAAATATATAGTAAAATATATTAAGAGGATAAAATGACAAATAAAAAAGACCAAAAAATAAATTCTGAACAAAATGATATTATTAAATTTATATTAATTAATGAGTTAGATAAAGGTGAAATAAATATTTTTTCAAATATATTAAATAATATTTTTAATGAAAGTTTTGGAAATGACTATTCTGTTGAAGAAAGTAATATTCTAAAAGGTTTTACAAAAGAAAATAAAATTTTAGATAGAATAAATAATGGAAATAGTAAAATATTAGTCGCAAAATATAATAATGAAATTATTGGAATATTAGAAATTAATAAAAATGATCATATTCCATTTTATTATGTTAAAAATGAATATTTTTATATTAAGCCGGAAATTGCTAAAAAGTTACTACAATTTTATTTAAATCTGATAAAATGAGAAATAAAGCCCAACCTTCACATATCATGACTGTATACGCTTCGCCGCCTATCGGCGGCGCTGCATTGGGTGTGTGATATGCAATAATGTTAATTGTCATTTTCAGCGAAAAAGATTGACAAAAAGGTTTATACATGTTATATAACAATTTATGGAAGAAAAAACGGAAGTTATAAATTACCCCAAAATAAAGAACGCAATACTTTTATGTCTTTTGCTTTGCGGTATTCAAATAACGGCCGGGCTGGTATTCGGAATCATAATAGGTTTGCTCGGAATAGAAACTGACTCTATAATTTATGGAATAGGCATAATTTTCATAAATTTATTATCTTTTGGACTGGTTATCTTTCTGGGGTATAAGAAATCACATAAAAATTTCAACGAAATATTTATGTTTAATAAGGTCTCCTTTAAATACTGGGTTTCAATAATTGTCTTTATGCTTGGGTTTATTATCGTGTCGTCTGAATTAGATAATATTCTGTATTATTTCTTACCTATGCCGGCATTTTTTCAGGATATGTTTGCGTTAATGCTGGTTAATAAATATATCATTGTATCCATATTGCTTGTAGGTATAATACCGGCATTTGTTGAGGAAATGCTGTTCAGGGGAATAATTCTTAACGGTTTTAGGAGAAATTATTCCTTAAAAAAAGCTGTAATATTAAGTTCTGTATTATTCGGAATTATTCATTTGAATCCATGGCAATTTGTTACAGCATTTATAATCGGAATAATCTCCGCATGGATATGTATAAAAACAGAATCCATAATATTATGTATTTATATTCATTTATTCAATAATTTGGTTTATGTGTTTGCAATTAAATTTAATGACATAATACCTGTAAAAGGGTTTAATACCGCATTTTCTGAACAGACATTTCAGCCGCTATGGTTTGATATTATAGGGATTCTATTTACAGCGGCAGGAATAGTATTATTTCTAAATAATATTAAAAAAACCAGGAACAACACATAAAAGGACTGTACATCAACCGAGTTTCTCATAAACAGGCGGAGATTTCCTGAAAATTCACAAAGTACGTAAATAAGCGTTTACAGCCTATACGAATTTCCTTGTCTATTGCGGTAATTTTTATATCTTTTAATAAAGGACCTTTTTGAGAAAACGGTGTTTTTTAGGTTTTTATTACAAAAAACATCGAAAAAGGAGCTAAAAAATGAAAATTAAATTTAAACTGAGCGTATTGGTCATCATAATAATGATGATAACGATTGCCGGAATTGCCGTAATACTGCTGCGGCAAGCGTCAAGTATAAGCCTTTCCTTGAACCTTCAGGGGCTTGAATATGTTGCCAGGAATCAGGCTGTATATCTGGAAGGACGGGAAGGCGGTTATTTAAAGGTACTTCAATCATTGGCGGGTATTATGGGTGATTATGAGTCTGTTCCGGTACAAGAACGCCGGGACCGTTTTGACGATATACTGCGCTCTACCTTGAATTCACAGCCTAATTTTGTCCGTATATTTTCTGTCTGGAAGCCAAACGCATTGGACGGCATGGATGCCCGTTACATAGGCCGTCCGGGATCAACCGCCGCAGGTCAGTATGCGATGACATGGAGCAGGGATTCAGGAGAGATTGAGGTTACGCCTAACCTCGGCATTGAAGAAACTATGTCCTATATTACGAACCCCAACGCGCGCAAAGACAGGGTAGATGATCCCGTTCTTACAAAGGTAAACGGAAAAGACACATATACAGTCAGTATGGGGACTGTTATTGTTAATCCGCGCACTGGCGAAACAGTCGGAATTGTAACATGTCTCGTAACAATAGACGCGTTGCAGCCGTTAGTTGAAAATACCATAAAAAATTATGATGAAATCGCCTTAATGGTTATTTACTCAGGCAACGGCGTAATCATGGGGCATTTTATTCCGGACCGTATAGGCAAAAATACGAAAGACGTTGATGTTGAGGTAGGCGCTAACCAGTCGGCGCTTTTAAAGGCAATAAATGAAGGAAAAACTTTTTCGGGCTACACTTATGACCCGACTTTAAAAACAAACGTTTACTTTAAAATGCAGTCATGCGAAATAGGCGATTCAGGCAAGACATGGTCTGTATTGGTAGGAACCACTGAATCGTACGCGTTAAAAGAAGTTAACGCTATAACCAGATTCACAATTATAATGGCGGCGATAACTATCGTTATTGCGGCGGTAATTGTGTACCTTGTTATGAGCGGCACTACAAAACCAATTGTCAGAGTAGCGGATACTTTAAAGGATATTGCGGAAGGCGAAGGAGACCTGACCCGGACTATTGCAATCAAATCAAAAGACGAAATCGGCGACCTTGCCATGTACTTCAACGAGACGCTGAAAAAGATAAAAAACCTGGTCATAGTCATAAAGAAAGAAGCGGACGGTTTGTCGGAGATTAGCAATGACCTGTCCGGCAGCATGACCGAAACCGCCGCCGCGGTAAACCAGATTACCGCTAATATCCAAAGCATCAAGGGACGCGTCATTAACCAGAGCGCAAGCGTTACGCAGACAAACGCCACTATGGAACAAGTTATTGCCAATATCAACAAACTCAACAATCAAGTGGAAAACCAGAGCAGTAATATTTCCCAGGCGTCGTCCGCCATTGAGGAAATGGTAGCGAATATAAGTTCTGTTACAAATACGCTGGTAAACAACGCCGGGAATGTAAAAACACTGGAAACGGCTTCAGAAATCAGTCGAGGCGGACTTGAGGAGATGGCGGCTGATATTGAGGAAATAGCCGTTGAATCTGAAGGCCTGTTAAAAATTAACTCTGTAATGAAAACCATCGCAAGCCAGACCAATATACTTTCGATGAACGCGGCGATTGAAGCGGCTCACGCGGGGAATTCCGGTATGGGCTTTTCGGTTGTAGCAGATGAAATCCGCAAACTGGCGGAAAGCTCAGGCGAACAGTCAAAAATTATCGGCAATGTGTTAAGAAAGATAAAAGGTTCCATTGACAAGATAAGCCAATCAACCCAAAACGTGCTTAACGAATTTGAAGCGATTGACTCAAGCGTAAGGACGGTAGCGAAGCAGGAAGATAACATCCGAAGCGCAATGGAGGAACAGGGACATGGAAGCAAGCAAATCCTTAACGGCGTGAGCAATGTAAATGAAATTACAAGGCAGGTTAAGGGCGGTTCCCATGAAATGCTAGAAGGCAGCAAGGAAGTTATAAACGAAAGCCGCAACCTTGAATTAGTAACACAGGAAATAACCGGCGGCATGAACGAGATGGCGACAGGAGCGGATCAGGTAAACGTAGCGGTACATCACGTTAATGAAATATGTATAAAAAACCGCAAGAGCATAGAAACTTTAATACATGAAGTTTCGCGGTTTAAGGTAGCGTGATAATTATACAGGGGGTTGATTATGAAAAAAATATTAACAAAGCTTTGTTTAAAACGCCCCCTGTGTATACAACTGCTGTTTACCGTTTTTGCGTTTTTTACAATGATTGTGTTAAGCTATATCTTCACCGGCAGAATCGTACGTACCAATCTTATACGAAATGTTGAAAGCGTACTTGATTATGTGGAATCCCAAATCAACTCCGAACTGACGGAATCACGTGCAATACTGGATAATTTTGCGCAATCCATACAAATTTTAGCATTGAGCGGGGATAATGCCGCAAGACTGACCGCTTATAACACGGATATATCAAATCATTTGCTTTCAAAAAAAAACGAATCTTTCAGCCCTAACGGTCCTTTCGGTTATATAGAAAAATCAGAGGAGGGTCCGTTCTTTTTAAACGGTATTGGCTGGCAGCCGTCTGATGATTGGCGGCCGACAGACCGCCCATGGTACACAGCCGCTCTTGAAGCCGGCGGTGATATTGCGCAAACCGAGCCGTTTATAGATCCAATAACGGGCGAAATTGTTTTTTCATACTCCCGCTGTATTTTTAACGAAGACGGCAGCCGTTTAGGCGTTATCGCCATTGATACACGGGCAGGCTATATAGGAGAAAGAGTCGCCAATACATCTCTTACAAAAGGCGGTTTCGGAGTATTGGTCAGCCAGGATTTAACAGTAATCGGACACATGAACCCGGATTTTGTCGGATTGAAAATGAATAATCCGATAATCCCCCTTTCTTTCTTAACTGATGAATTATTACGCACGGGAAAAATTTCAGGAGCCGAATGGGTTAACTGGAGAGGCGAAATGGTCGTCGGATTTTTCAAGACGCTTTCCAATGGATGGCGCTTGGGCCTTTTAGCGCCTAAAAATATATATTATCAAGCCGTATATGATATGGCGTTGATCCTAAGCGCATTGGGCGTTACGCTTTCGGCAGTGTTGATAATTCTTCTGATACGAGTTGATAATGCCAAAAATAAATCGGATATGGAAAGCAGGCATAAGAGCGCGTTCCTTGCAAACATGAGTCATGAGATACGCACTCCGATGAACGCGATAATCGGAATGACCATGTTAGGGAAGTCGGCTTCCGACTCCGTTCGCAAAGATTATTGCCTTAAAAAAATTGAAGACGCTTCGAACCATTTGCTCGGAGTTATTAACGATATTCTGGATATGTCAAAGATCGAAGCCAATAAATTTGAACTTTCAGAAACGGAATTTGACTTTGAAAAAATGCTGCGGCGGGTAGTGAATGTCATTAATTTCCGAATAGACGAAAAACATCAAAAATTTTCCGTACATATAGATCGTTCCATTCCCCGCACGCTCATAGGAGACGATCAGCGGATATCTCAGGTCATTACCAACCTTTTGGGAAACGCGGTTAAATTCACGCCGGAGTTCGGTTCCATCAACCTTGCCGTGCGCATTACGGAAAAGACAAACGGCGTCTGTAGCCTGCAAGTCTCGGTAAAAGACACCGGAATCGGAATAAGCCCGGAACAACAGACAAAACTTTTTAAATCTTTTGAACAAGCTGAATCAAGCACAACGCGCAAATACGGCGGCACAGGGCTTGGACTTGCGATTTCCAAAAGAATAGTTGAAATGATGGGCGGGATAATATGGGTGGAATCAAAATCAGGAGAAGGCTCTGCTTTTTCTTTTACCATTCAGTTAAAGCGCGGTATCAACGAAAAACAAAGGCTCTTGCCGGCCGATGTCAATTTGAATAATGTCCGTATTTTAGCGGTCGACGATGATCCAGATTTATTAACTTATTTTAAAGATATAGTACAGAGCTTCGGCATTATGTGCGATACCGCCGTAAGCGGCGAAGAAGCGCTTAAACTTATAGAACAAAAAGGCGGCTACAATATCTATTTTATAGACTGGAAAATGCCCGTCATGGACGGAATGCAGCTTATCCGTGAAATAAAAGCGCGTGTAAAAGAAAAACACATTGTAACAATGATTTCCGCCGCCGAATGGAGTACTGTTGCAGGAGAAGCGCAAGCGGCAGGCGTTGATAAATTTCTTTCCAAGCCCCTGTTCCCTTCCACCATTTTAGAAGTCATTAACGAATGTCTCGGCGTTGACAAACAACAGACGGAAAAATCAATATCCGCGGACATTGGGGGTATTTTTGCAGGCCGGCGCATACTGCTTGCCGAAGATGTGGAAATTAACCGCGAAATTGTAAAGACCCTGCTTGAACCTACACAGTTGGAGATAGACAGCGCGGAAAACGGCGCGGAAGCGGTCCGCATGTTTACCGATGCGCCTGTTAAATACGACATGATACTTATGGATATACAGATGCCGGAAATGGACGGCTATGAAGCGACGCGGCGCATCCGCGCTATAGAAGCGAAACTTTACGCAAACACTTCAGGCGGGAGCTATTACAGGAATCGCAGGCAAATACCCATAATTGCAATGACAGCTAACGTTTTTCGCGAGGATGTTGAAAGATGCCTTAAAACAGGCATGAACAGCCATATCGGGAAGCCAGTTGATTTCAAGGAAATCTTGAACTGCCTGTCTTCTTATCTGGGAGAAAAAAAAGACGCCTTGATAGCATAGTAATCCTATGTTATAAATAGGGTGTTATGGATATAAGCACAATATGCGTACACGGCTGCGAAAAAAAATTTGATATAACCGGAGCGGTTGCCGTTCCGATATTTGCGTCCGCTACATTTGCCCATCCGGGCGTAGGACGGAGTACCGGCTTTGATTACTCCCGTTCGCTCAATCCTACCACCGTTCATCTGGAAGACACTGTCGCCGCTCTGGAAGGGGGCGGTTACGCCACAGCGTTTTCTTCCGGCATGGCGGCGGTTTCGGCGTTGATGGAACTGTTTTCGCCGGGCGATCATATCATAGCATGCGATGACCTTTACGGCGGCACAGTCCGCCTTTTTTCGCACATATCCCAAAAAAACGGCATAAAAGTTTCTTATGCCGCCTCTCCGGAAAACATAGAAAAATCTATGACCGGCTCTACAAAAGCCGTATTTCTGGAAACGCCTTCCAATCCGATGATGCGCGTTACTGACATTGCTGCGGCTGCGGCTATTACAAAAAAAAACAACGCGCTTCTTGTCGTTGATAACACCTTCCTTACGCCGTATTTTCAACAGCCGTTTTCTCACGGAGCGGATATTATCCTGCACAGCGGAACAAAATATTTGGGCGGACACAATGACACTCTGGCGGGGTTATTAGTTGCAAATGACTTTGATCTTTCCGAAAAATTAAAATTTATCGCAAAAACAACCGGCGGATGCCTTTCGCCCTTTGACAGCTTCCTGATTATTCGCGGCATCAAAACGCTTTCTGTCCGAATGGAACGCCAGCAGGAAAGCGCTTTAAAAATAGCGCGCTGGCTTATGGAACAAAGCGCGGTAAATAAAGTGTATTACCCCGGATTAAAGGATCATCCGGATTATGAAATATCCCGCAGGCAGACAAGCGGTTTCGGCGGCATGATCTCTTTTTCCGTCAGCGGCAGGCAAACGGCGGAATGTATACTGGAGAACGTAAAAGTTATAAAATACGCCGAAAGTCTGGGCGGCGTTGAAAGCCTTATAACGTATCCCATGCTTCAAACCCACGCCGATCTTCCGGAAAACGAGCGAAAAGAACGCGGTATAGACGAGTGTTTATTGCGCCTGTCCGTAGGGCTGGAAGCGTCAGATGATTTAATCGCCGATCTTAATCAAGCGCTGAAAATATGAAATACAACTTTGATAAAATAATAGACAGAAGCAATTCTTGCAGTATTAAATACGAGCCTTCATGGCGCGGGAAGCCCTCTGATGTGCTTCCCCTGTGGGTTGCCGATATGGATTTTACTTCTCCGCCATGCGTGCAGGAGGCGCTTATCAGCCGGGCCAAACACGGAATTTTCGGGTACTCCGAACCTGACGCGGCGTATTTTGCTGTTATGCGCAAATGGTTCGAAGATCGCTTTAACTGGACTGTACAGCGCGAATGGCTCACAATTACGCCCGGAGTGGTAAACGCGCTGTACATCGCCGTCCGCGCGTTAACGGAGCCGGGAGACGGCATCGTTATACAACAGCCTGTGTATTACCCGTTTGAATCGAGCATAAGAAAAACAGGACGAAAGCTTCTGATCAATGAACTTGTCTGCAGCGAAGGACGCTACAGCATAGATTTTGATGATTTTGAAGAAAAAATAAAACAAGCGAAATTGTTCATCTTGTGCAATCCGCATAATCCGGTTGGCCGTGTCTGGAAAGCCGATGAACTTACCCGTATGGGCGAAATATGCCTTCGCCGCGGCGTTAAAGTTATCGCCGATGAAATTCACGAGGATTTTATTTTTTCAGGTCATAAACACCTTGTATTCGCCGCTATTAACGATGATTTTGCAAACCTTGCGGTTACCTGCACTTCACCGTCAAAAACCTTTAACCTTGCGGGATTGCTTCACGCCAATATTTTTATATCCAATAAAGAACTGCGCGATAAATTCAATGAAGAGTATGCGCGTTCCGGTTTAAGTCAGCCGGGTATAATGGGACTTATCTCCTGTAAAGCGGCTTATGAAGACGGCGCTCAGTGGCTGGAACAGCTTTTAAATTATCTGACCGAAAATATGTTATTTTTAAAAACATATCTTTCCAAACACATTCCTAAAATTAAACTTATTGAACCGGAAGGAACATACCTTGCGTGGCTGGATTTTAATAAATTCGGACTCTCCGCGCAAAAACTGGACGAAGCTGTTACTCAAAAAGGGAAATTATGGCTTAGTTCCGGTTCATCGTTCGGAAAAGGCGGAAAAGGCTTCGAGCGTTTAAACGCAGCCTGCCCCCGCTCTGTATTGCATAACGCGCTGGAACGGTTAAGAAGCGCGGATTGGGAAAGCGCGGAGAAGGAATAAATGATCGTTGTTAAAGAAATTTCCAAAACTTACGGAGAAGTTACCGCGGTAAAAAGAGTCGATCTTGCCGTTCCTTCCGGATGTATTTACGGAATTATCGGCAGAAGCGGCGCGGGAAAATCAAGCCTGCTGAGGGTAATGAGCCTGTTGGAAACGCCGGATACCGGCGAAGTTTATTACAACGGACAGCGCGTGGATACTTTATCCGGCAAGGCGTTGCTTGAAAGGCGCAGAAAAATGGGGATGATATTTCAGAATTTTAATTTGCTTTCGTCGCGTAACGCATCGGGGAATATTGCCTACCCTTTGGAAATCGCGGGTCTGTCCCGCAGACAAATAGACAAAAGAGTCGAAGAACTTCTTGATATGGTTGACATTGCCGACAAGCGCAAGGCGCGTATGCGCGAGCTTTCCGGCGGGCAAAAGCAGCGGGTGGCTATCGCCCGCGCGTTAGCTGCAAACCCGGAAATATTATTCTGCGACGAAGCGACAAGCTCCCTTGATCCGCAGACCACCCGCTCGATACTTGCCTTGATCCGAGACTTACATCAGCGGTTGAAAATTACTGTGGTTCTTATTACGCATCAAATGGAAGTTATACATGAGATATGCCATGAAGTTGCGGTAATGGACGGAGGACTTATTATGGAAACAGGAAGCGTAGCCTCGGTTTTTGAATCGCCGCAGACAGCGGCGGCGCGGGAGCTGCTTCATGCTTAACGAAAAAATTCTGGATGTTTTGTCCATGCTGCCTATGGCAACGCTGGAAACAGTATACATGACTCTTGTCTCAACTTTTTTAGCCTGTCTTCTTGGTTTCCCCCTTGGCGTGTACCTCTATGTTACATCTCCCACCGGTCTTGCCCCGCGCCTCGTACTGTACAATGTACTTTCCAGAATCGTTAATCTATTCCGCTCCCTTCCGTTTATTATCTTGATGATTCTCTTGATACCGTTTACGCGGATGATCATCAAAACCAGTATAGGTCCTACGGCGGTAATCATACCGCTTTCAATAGCCGCCGCTCCCTTTGTCGCCCGCATCGCCGAATCCGCCCTGTCAGAAGTTGAACAAGGCGTGCTTACAGCGGCGCGCGCAATGGGCTCGACCAATTTTCAAATAATACGTAAAGTCTTAATTCCCGAAGCCATGCCATCCCTGATTTCCGGCCTCGCTTTGACCATCATTAACTTAATCGGCTATTCGGCAATGGCGGGCGCAATCGGCGGCGGAGGTCTCGGCAGCCTTGCCATAAACTACGGCTATTACCGTTTCAGAACAGATGTAACTATCGGCGCGGTTATTGTTATATTGATATTGGTGGAAGCAGTGCAGATGATCGGTACTGCAATCAGCCGCAGTCTCTTGTCAAAACGGTAAGTGTAAAGTATTTGAGCCTTTAAAAAGTTGAAGTTTTGGAAAACTCATTTATTATCCCTATTGACAAAAGGGGAATTAAACGGTATTTATTACATAGTAAACACATATGTTTACAGTATATTATTTGGAGGATTACAATGAAGAAGTCATTAGTAAGCTTACTGATTGCGGGCGCATTAGTCTTTGGCTTTAACCATACGGTCGAAGCGAAAGGCGGCGCAGAAAAACCTGATTCCGTTCTTTCAGTGGGAGCCACACCGGTTCCGCATGCGGAATTGCTTAACTTGATCAAAAGCGATCTTGCGGCGCAGGGAATTACCCTTAAAGTGGTGGAATTCACAGATTACGTACAGCCCAATGTCGCGCTGATTGCCGGAGACCTGGATGCCAACTTTTTCCAGCATATTCCCTATCTGGAGACTAATACCGAATGGTCTGCAAAACTGGTTTCAGCCTTTGGGGTGCATGTGGAACCGTTCGGGTTATATTCGTCAAAACACAAAAATATCAACGATTTGCCCAACGGCGCTACCATCGCTATACCCAATGATCCTTCCAATGGAGGACGCGCTCTGCTCCTGCTCCAGTCAAAAGGACTTATCACTCTTAAAGCCGGCGTGGGACTGACAGCCACTCCCCGCGACATTACCGGCAACCCTAAAAATTTACGTTTTAGGGAACTTGAAGCCGCCCAACTTCCCCGCTCCTTACAGGATGTGGACGCCGCTACTATAAACGGCAACTACGCGCTTGGTGCCGGTCTTAATCCCGTAAAAGATGCTCTAATCATCGAAGGCGCGGATTCTCCCTACGTAAACATCATTGTTGTGCAGAAAGGAAAAGAGAATGATCCCGGTATCGTTGCTTTGAAAAAGGCGCTCTTAAGTAAAAAGGTAAAGGATTATATTGACAGTAAATACGGCGGCGGCGTTGTAGCGGTTTTTTAAAATCGGACTTTTTAAAAACCCGTCGTTTCACAAGTCTTGCATTTTCTCGGGCTAAAGCCGGCTTTAGCCCTGTAAATTCTTACTCTTTTCCTTATGATATGTGCCGTACTTGACTACGGCGGTAATTTTTTGGTTTTCAAGATACGCGTAATTCTACCCGCTCCCGTAACCAGCGTCAGTTATTACCGCTTTCGGATTTTTCCCCAAGCGTTTGTCCTGCCTTTTCAAGTGCGGTCTCAACGTTCTGGTGTCCGCGTGATTTTGAAATATGTCATACCCTGCCACGAATCCGTCTTCTGTCCCTATTTGCACGTTATACGCGGGCTTCAACTTTTTTGTTGTTCTTTTCCACGGACTTCTTCCATCACTCCCTTCAGAAGTTTCCTCAGAAAATCGTTAAGCGTCATAAAATCAGGTTTCTGGTTTCCAGCAAGCCACATGAACATCACGTTACTTTTTCACTTTTTCCTTTGCTCATAAAAGAATTTTATTATTCTTTTTTCTCTTGGGAATTTATTTTTGAGGCTGCCTTTCTTACTTATTTGACAGCCCCGGTTCTCTTAACTTATGAAGAAAACCGCTTACTCATTGTAGTAACTCAAAATAAATAATATATTTAAAATAATGGAAATAATAATTGATCAAAGAATTGAATGTTTAGCGGTTATTCAAACACTTTGCGGTTATTGGGATAATTTTGCGCAAAAATATATGAAGAAATCGCATTTTCAATGCGGATACATAGATGAAATTAAAAAATATTTTGAAAAATATAAAGACCACGAAACATTAAAATTGTTTAATAATTTATGCAAGGAAAATCCTGATATTTCTCATTATTTTCAATTTGTATTAATTTTAGGTCATTCTAAATTTCCCGAATTAAAAAGTATTACAAATTATTTTGACGATTATTCTTCTAAGTTCAGCAAGGAAAACAACTGGAAAACATTTGTTGACAGCATGAAAATATTTTATGAAGAAACTAATTTTAACTGTTTTTTTGAAAGTAAAAAAAATGAATATGAAAAAATAATATCTGATTTTGGAGATATAAATAAAACAAATTCAAAATATATTTTTGATTATTTAGATGTTAAGGATAACAGTAATTATAAAGTTATTATTTCGCCGTTAATTATGGGGCTTTACGGGATAGCGATAAAAATTAATGAAACAGAAAATGTTAATTATCCGATAATGAGTCCCAATGACTATCAAAATAACAAATATATATACGATTACGGCGAGCCGATAAATCATATATTATGGCATGAAATTGGTCATACTGTAATAAACGATTTAACAGATAAATATATAAATGAATTTGATATTGAAAACTTAAATGTACCTGAAGAAATAAAAAAAATAGGTTATATAGGAAAAACGGTTATAAATGAATATATAATCAGAGCAATAACTTATAAATTAATAGAATTGTTTGAAGACGATAATAGCGCTGTTTTTCAATTAGATCTTGAGGCAAAATTCGGGTTTACCGAAATAAAGAAGATAAAAATGTTTATAGAAGAAAATTGCGAGAAAAATAATAAATTATTAAAAGATGATAATTATAAAAAATTAATAAATTATGTGATAAATATATTTAATACCGTAAGTTATTCATAAAAACAATATGATTGATAAAATGAATTTTATATGATATTATTATATAATATTTATATATGAAAATAGAAGAAGAAAAAATCGATCCTAAATTACTCAAAATGGCTGTGATTATGGTCTTTGGACTAATCGCTCCTGCGTTGAACGCTACAATAGTGAATATCGCAATAGGGACAATCATCGCCGAATTTAACAGTACGATTTCGGTAGTTCAATGGATTACTACAGGTTACATTTTGGTTATGGGAATTGCAGTTCCTATTTCGGCATGGCTTGTTAATCGTTTCAGCGGAAAAACCGTATATCTAACATCTCTTGTTATATTTTTTGTCGGTTCCTTTTTTGCCACGTTTTCGTGGAATATTGAAGTTTTAATTTTTTCCAGAATATTGCAGGGGCTTGGAGCCGGAATTTTAATCCCGACATTATCGACTGTATTGGTTCGTCATACAGGCAACGCAAAACTTGGGCGTTTAATGGCTATTGTCAGTATTCCTGCGCTGATAATTCCCATTTTGGGACCTGTATTGGGCGGACTAATTGTAAATAAACTTCCTTGGCAATGGATTTTTTACATTAATATTCCTATTTGTATCGCCGCTGTAATTTTAGCGGTAAAATATATTGAAAAAGACGAACCTGTGAATAAAAATCAACCGTTAGATGTCATAGGCACTTTATTATTATCAGCGGCTTTTTCCATACTTGTTATTGGAATTTCAAAAATACGGACAGTACACGGAATAGAGAATGTCAGCGCAATAACTCCATTGCTTGTCGGGCTTGCACTGCTTATAGCGTATATTATATATGCGTTAAACGCAAAAATAGAGCCAGTGCTTGATGTTCGTCTTTTCAAATTGAGTAATTTTTCATCATCGTCAATATTATTGCTTGTTTCAGGCGGCATTATTACAGGGACATTATTCATTTTACCTTTATTTTATCAGCAAGTGCAAAATTCAAACGCTATAATGGCAGGTTTATTTCTCGCTCCGCAGGGGATAGGGATGTTATGCACAAGGGGATTGGGCGGAAAAATAACCGACAAAATGGGTTCTAGGCTTGTTGTAATATTATCAATAATAATAACGATAATAGGAACGATACCGTTTGTATTTGCAAATTCCGCTACCGATAAAATCTTTTTAATAATAGCGTTATTTGTTCGAGGCTGCGGACTCGGTGGAGTAGCAATTCCTGTTATGGTTTCAATATACGACGGACTAACAAAAGAACAGGTAGCGCACGGAACAACAGCCACCCGAATATTTCAGCAGATAGGCGGCTCTGTAGGAACTGCCGTTCTGGCTATCATTTTACAAAACCACATTCCTGCCAATGCAGACGCAGAAATGATTAGTAAGGCGTTTAACACCGTCTTTTTGTGGTCAATAGGTTTTGCGGTAATATCGATTATTCCTGCAATATTTTTACCGATGAAGAAGGAATAAATATGTGGTATGACA
>Ga0268262_10003595_pt1 | contig 16683 bp, 14 predicted proteins | sample TergutNc150P3_FD_190354 | JGI IMG/M metagenome (GOLD analysis project Ga0268262, IMG submission 190354) | Nasutitermes corniger P3 segment gut microbial community from laboratory colony in Florida, USA - Nc150 P3 (SPAdes) (version 2) | ecosystem: Host-associated > Arthropoda: Insects >... | reverse complement strand
GACTCATAATCTGTAGGTCCGGGGTTCAAGTCCCTGAAGGCCCAACAAGAAAAAGCACCGCGTAGCGGTGTGGATGAGAAATTCGACACGTTGTAGCCCCAGTAAAATCCACAGTATGCCCCAACCGGCGCTCTGGCTTTAGCCAGAGCAGCGGGCGCCAACTTTGTAAGTCCTTATCCAGTAAAGAATTAGCAAACAGTCTTTGCCACCGGAAGAACCGGCGTAAAGGCTCCTAATTGCCGTAATTTACAGGGGTAATGAGAATCATTTAGGAACCAAAACAGTGGCGGAGGCGTTTCATTTTAACCGTCTCCTTTGCTTGTTTCTGCCCGGACAATGTGTCCTCTCCCATTCATTATGTTCTTTTTTGTTTTTGATAAGGATTAGTTCTCCGTTATCTACCAACCGCTGTATGGAAGGCGGAATTATTTTAATATCGCAGTCGATAGCTTCAATCTTATTAAGCGCGGGAAGATCGCCTAAATAATCAGGCAAGCATGTTACTTCCGATTTGTTTAATATCAAGGATTGAAGCGACACAAGTTTGGACACTTCGGCGGGCAGAACAGCAAAGGGTATTCTTTTTGCCTTATCAATGAGAAAAGTGTAAATACCCAGGAATTCAAGATTAACCAGATTCCCTATAGAAGCAGGTAGGTTTTTTATTTTGGAATCTTTTAATTTAAGTCTACGAAGGGAAATAATGTCCCCAATACTTTCCGGTAGGGATTCCAACTCCTCACATTGCGTAAGTTGGATTTCTTGAAGTTTTGACAGATTACCGATCGTTTCCGGCAGGGTTTTGATTTGGGGTAGTAATAGGTGAAATTCAATAAGGGAAGCCAGATTGCCTATTGAGTCAGGAAGAATTGACAAAGATAAACTGTAAATATGTAGAGATTCAAGAAGGTTAAGATTGCCGATTGAGTTCGGCAGATTTTTAAAATTTTCTCCTGCAAATACATGAAGACTTTTCAAGTTTTTAAGATTATCGATGTTCTCAGGCAATGCTGTCAGTTTGGCACAGTTAATGGTGATTTCGGTCAATGAAGGAAGGCAGCATATTGAGTCCGGTATAATTTCGATGGTATCGGAATTTATATTAAGTTCCCGAAGAGAACTTAACCCAACCAGCCAATCAGGAATAGAGTTGAGGTCGGCATTAATTGTCAGTTTTTTCAATTTTGGAAGCTGCCCTGCTGTTGATGGCAATACCAAGGAGGCTTTTAATTTCCGGGGATCATCGTCATTGAAGTAATATCGGTTGATTATTTTCAATTCCTCAAGATTATTAAGATTTCCGAAATTGTCCGGCAATGTTGTCAGATTGGCGCCATCAATAGAAAAATACTCAAGGGAACCAAGGTTGCCAAAAGATTCCGGCAGGGCCGTAAAATCATTGACAACATACACCGTGGGTCCCCCCCTGCTTCGTCCTTTATAATATATTTCCTTGATTACATGAAAATTTAGAGTGAGTTTTTTCAGTGACTTGAGATTCCCAAACGATTCGGGCAGCGCGGTTATATTACTATTTATGTCTATTTCTTCAAGAGATGACAAGCAGCCAAAAGATTCGGGGAAATGAATATACTCCATTTCTTTTCTATCTTCATATTCAAGATAGAGACGCTCGTTCTTTTCGTGATTTTCCTTGCACTCCTCGTTGTACCGATGCCTTAATTTAAATACTCTTAATGATTTTAAACCGCCAAAGGAATCGGGAAAATATGCGAGCTTGCTTTTATATAAATCAATTTCCTCAAGAGATGAAAGATTGCCAAAAGATTCCGGTAAACGGATAAGATTATCCTGAGAAGTATGGAAAGATTTAAGATTCCGCAAATTGCCGAATGATTCGGGAAGCGTTTCAATTCCCGTTGAGGTTAATTCCAATTTTTCCAGCGCGGATAAATTCCCAAATGATTCCGGTAAATGGTGGATTTCTTTGCCATCAATGTATAATTCTTGCAGAGATGAAAGGTTGCCGAAGGATTCCGGCAAGCGCTTGACATCGCTTATAGACAGATATTCAAGAGAAACGAGGCTGCCAAAAGATTCCGGCAAAGTTTCAAGCTCACAAGAAAGACGCAGACCATTTAATGATTTCAAATTACTGAACGATTCAGGCAGTTTCTTAATCTTTGCCGATAGGTCCAGCTTTTCAAGGGAATCGAGATTGCCAAAAGATTCCGGTAAAGCTTCAAAGTCAAAAAGAAGACTCAGTTCTTTTAATGATTTCAAATTACCGAATGATTCAGGCAATTTCTTAATCTTTTTTGATAGATTCAACTTTTCAAGGGAAACAAGATTGCCAAAAGATTCCGGAATCTTTTTTAAATTTTTGCAAAAACTGACGGTTAGCTCTTTAAGCGCCGAAAGATTTCCTATGGTTTTAGGCAAGGTTTTTATTTTACTGTGTTCTATCTTTATGTACTGCAAACCTTTTAATCTGCCGATGCTTTCAGGAATTTTTGTTATCCACAACCCCAGGTATAGATATTCAAGATTTGACAGTTCACCAATCCATCGTGGAATTTTGATGGATTTTGAAAAATCACTGGAAGGGAGTTTATAAAGAAGGAATCTAATAGGCTTTTCAAAAATAGTGTTATAGGATTTAGACCATAACCTATCGGAAAAATCGGGGCCTTGTTTTAATGAAACGCCGCCAAGGTACAACTTCTTTAGCTTCTTGAATTGACGAATACATTGCGGAACTTGAGCCAGGGATGTTTCAGATATATTAAGAATTTCAAGATTGCGGAGCCGGTTCAGACTGTGGGGGAGGGATACCAGTTTCTTGTTTCCCGAAAGGTCAAGTTCCCGCAGGCTGGTCATTGAGCCAAGCCATTCAGGAATTTCGGTTAACTCGTTATTGTTCAGTTTAAGGGTTTCAAGCTGCAAAACGCTCAAAGCTTCAGGAAGCGATTTCAGTCCCGTATTGCCCAGATTAAGATGCACAAGGCGGGGTAAACTCGTCAGAAAATCAGGCAGCCGGTCAAGTTCGTTTATTTGGTAATCCAGACTACAGGAAAAAAAATGGTAGGCTGCATATTCCTGTTTACCAGAATGGCCTAAATCAAGGGTGCGGAGATTTTTTAAATTGCCGATAAATTCCGGTATTGTATACAGTTCATTGGCGCTGATGTCCAGTTCTTCCAACTGAGAGAAATTACCCAGCCATTCCGGTAAAACGGACAAACAATTTGCGCCAAGATAGAGGGTACGCAGGTTCGACAGATTTTTCATTGATTCCGGCAGTGATGCAAACCCGCAATAACGCAGGTTGAGAAATTGAAGCGCAGAAAGGCCGCCGATCCAATCCGGTACTATCTTTGAATCAAAGCTTGGATGACGAATCAAATGAAGTTCAAGAGAAAGATACTCAAGGGATGTAAGCTGTTTAAGGCAGTCAGGTAGTTCTCTCAAACTGTTTATACTTATGTCAAGAAAAGTAAGACCCTTCAATTCTCCGAAGGAATCGCGCAGGGAATTGATGCTATTTCCTTTTAAATTGAGTTTTTTCAGAGAATGTAAAGCGCCTATCCAGTCCGGCAGTGATCGTAATTGATTAAAACTTACATTAAGATCGGTAAGGTTTTCAAAGCTCTTAATTTCAGGTGGAAGTTCTGTCATATATAAATTGGAAAGGTCAAGAACATTCCCCCCTGTCAGACGGTAGTTTTCCAGCCGTTTTATTATTTCCTTTGTGTTTGCCACTCTATCAAAATCAAACATTCTATACACCTCTTGTTTTACCATTATATTTATTCACTCTATCATAGGATGATAGAGACGCTTTTAAATATTGGTAAAATATTGATGCCAAACTTTAACATCTGCACAAATTTTATTAATATTGATAATATCCTGAAAACTCCAAACATCGTCAGCCGTTAATGAGTGAATGGAATAACCAATATAAACATCATCAGTGAATATGCCTTTTAATCGTCCAATATTCCAATTTGATGATTTATCAAGAAAAACAGGAATGTCTTTTGAAACATGGGAAATATTAATACAAATTGGCAGACTATACTTATCAAATGGCTCACATAATACATTGATAAATGAAAAACCATCAGCATCTGTATTTTCTTCCCGAATATAAGGTGTTATTTTCAGTTCAACTTCATAATCTTTTATAAAGGGATCTTCGTTACACATTCTATATTCCAGTTTTTGTGCCAGAGCAATAGCTTCATCGTAACCGCATTGAAAAACCCGCGTTAATTCATTGTTTACTTTCAGAAATTTTTGCTTGTTTTCTTCTGACCAAACAAAAGCGTTATTAATTTTATGCTGCCTTTCAGATAAAATATTTCTAAGTACATCCGACATATTTTCGGGCGAGTATTTTCTATTGTTAGAATATATATACACACTCATTTCTTCAAGTTCATTGACTGAATAATCTTCAAGTTTGGTCATTATGATCCTCTATTATGTTCAAACATCCAGGAACCATTAGCATTAGACTTAATTTTATCTCTGGCTTTTTGATATATATTCCAATTTATGATGCCTTCATCAAACGCCTCATAAATAATATCCCCCGCGAGAATATAATAAGTAAACACTGCACCACATTCCCCCAGGGAATCATATCTTGAGCTTCTTTCTTTCCATTCCATTTTTTTCTTCCATGTAGGCTTCAAAGTATAAGATATCCTTCTTTGCCCCACCGAGTCTGACTTCTATGCCGCCAGAGTCCTTCCAAACGGTGTTAAGCTCTTCAAGAGATATTTCATCAAGGTTAAGATTGATCACAAGATAACAGATTTTATCCTTGTTATCCTCTGTTTTATAAAGAGTTCCGCCAAAATCATTCGCTATCTGTTCTGCATGCTCTGCAAGATCTATTGATTGGTCCAAGATACCTTTATCTTTCCAATACTTATTTTTCCACTTTTTCCACTCCTGTACCTTTTGTCGCCACAAATTTATTTTATCAGAAAGATTCTGATTCTCTGGCATTGATACACACTTCATACGATTTTTATTTACTTTATGACTACGCATTATTCCCAACGCTTCCTTTTTCGTGAAGCCTTTACCCATATTGTCTCTATAATAAACATAAAAATTATTATCCAAAAATATAACCGCATACCTACTGACTCTATTGTAAAATGAATTCTTTTCTGTAGTTTTAAGCCCTAAAATACCTGCCGCATCCTCCTTTTCTCCTAATATCACATCTATAACTCTAGAAAGTTCTGTCTTAACAAACTCTTTTTGCCACCAACCCCCTACCTCATCATCTGCAAACAACTTCGTAAAAATATAAGCTTCTCCCTGCGGGCATTCCATTAATGACTTTGATTTATCCCTCTCAAAAAATAAATAGTATACATACCAGTGTGCAAACATATATATGTATCTTGTACAATTCTCGGCTTTTTCACTATCTCCAAACCAGCCTTCATACTCTCCGGTTATCATTTTTGCTACCTTATCCGATAAGTACTGCGGAACATCTCTCTGATTTGAAATCCTAACCATTGAGAAAAGAGAACAAAATTTTTTAGCTGATAGTCTTAGTCCGTTCAATTTATCACCAATGTAGCATACTCACTCTATCATATACCGATAGAGTGAAAAAACATTTCAGTTTTTGACGCGATTTTGTCCTTTTTTGACAATAACGACCCTCCTTAATCAACAGCTTTAAAGTTGTATAACGGTTTAAGATGCTGTTCAATTTCAACTGTTTCGTCAATGTAGTTCAGCACATCCCTTGCCTTTTTGTATGCCATTGGACTCTCTTCCAGCGTATCTTTGCCGATAACGCTTGACCAGATACCCCGCATCTCTTTCCGGTACTCGTCAAGGGAAAAACTACGGGCATCGGTTCGTGCCTTTTTCCTTCCTGACCCGTGAGGAGCGGAATAATTCCACTCGGGTTTACCTTTTCCCCGGCCCAGTATTGCGCCTTCCGACATTGAAAAGGGAATAATTAAAAGCTCATTCTGTTTTGAGGAAATAGCTCCTTTGCGAATAATCGAACCGGCAAAATCAATATAATTATGTATGCAGTCCCGATATTCCGCTTCCCGTATATCAATCTTAAAAAATCCTTTTGCTATTGATTGAGCCATCAGAGTGCGATTGACGCGGGCGTAATGCTGAACAATACGCATGTCGGCGAGGTAATCATGGGCATAATTTCCCGATAGATATTTGATGGGGCTGTCTGCATCGGTCTCCCTCAAAGCAATGATTTCGTGATAGTCGGCGGTATGCGCCCCCAAATTCCGCGATCCTGAATGTATCAAAAGCCAACGGTGGTGATTCTCGTCAATATCAAGTTCAATAAAGTGATTTCCGCCGCCAAGCGTACCAAGCGCGGCAAATACCCGTTCAGGGTTATGCCCCTGTTCTTCACAAAGTCTGCGAATTTCATTCTTGAAACGTTCTGCATCTGACAATTCGGGAACACTGCCGTCCTGTGAAGCAAATGTGTTCATGTCATCCAGATATTCATGAAATGAGGTTCGTACCGCCTGACCTGAAGGGATGTTCTTGCGGATAAATAAATCCAGTTTATCAAAACGTAAATTTCCCCGGCCAAGATTACAGGCGCATACCCCACAGCCTATATCAAGTCCGATAACCGACGGAATAACCAGCTTACCGTAAGTCGCCGTCCAGCCAATGACAGTAGATTTTCCCAGATGAACGTCCGGCATTATCCGAACTGTCGTATCTGAAAAAGCCGGATGGTCAAGATACTGCCGAATTTTATTTTCACAGCTTGCTTCTACTGCTTTTGCATATACCAGAGCCTCGTTATATTTGCCCTTTACCACAATTGGTTTAACGCTCAGTTCAGACATTCTCTTTTACTCCCTTTGAAGATGTATTGTTTTTTATCAATTTCAAGGTTTCACCATCGTAAACACGGATGGGGTTTCCCCGTTCCAGTTCCCAATGACTATGCCGTAACGCTGACCGGGATTTTTTTTCCTTATCCGCCTGTTCTTTCTGAAACAGGGAAGCAAGCCTGGCAAGCGCAAGTTTTTTGTTCAATAACTGTGAGCGTTCCCCTCGCGCAACAACGCTTTTCCCGGTCGGAATATGCACAGCCCGGACGGCGGTTTCAGTTTTGTTGACATACTGACCACCCGGTCCGCCAGCCCGCGCTGTTTCAAAGCGTACATCCGAGGGCAAAAACAATTTCCCTGCTTCCGGTTCAACATAAGGCTTTATTGAGACAAACCAGTTTTTACGCTGGTGGTGGGGACGGTACGCGCTATTCCAAATCCATTGAATAATACCCGTCCATGAATCCACGAATGATGGTACTTTTTTACCTTCAAGGGCAATCAAAGCAGATCGTATATTTCCCTTTATGCGGGCCGGTTCAGTTTCAATAATAGTTAATGTTATGTTTTTACCTTGTTTTTCTTCAATTTCATTTTGAAGAACCTGCAATGTAAGAGCGGCTGCATGGGCGCATTCTTCCGGGCCGCTTCCAGCCGAAATAACTAACAAAATGGCTTCCAATACCTGACTCCTGACGATAATCTATCCTCACCTATAAACGCTGCGAATTACTGCGGCATCTATATGCGGACATACGTTGAGTATTAAGACTGTTTTTCTAGAGAAATAACAGTCAGCTTAATTACAAGAGCATCACGGGATTGGAAAAGAGGAGACGAAAAGACCTTATATTAGAACAACATACCTTTACCGGGAACCGGACGCCCTTTCCCTCTGATTGAATTTTGCTATAAGGATTTGTACTGTCATAATAGTGCCTCCTAATGTAAAGATGTTGATTTATAACATAATTTGAGAAACTTTGTCAAGAGGCTATAAACTTTTTATTCCCTTGTTTCATTGTTCCAGTATCTATCTTGAAGATATTTTAATAAATCACCGTATTTGCTGTTATCTATATTCTTAATAAAATCCAACGGGGAAATAATGACATATTTTTCCTTATCTTTAAGATAATCCAGCCAACTTTCCCGCAAAGGCTTTTTTGAGACCTTGTATTCTTTCTCCAAAAATTTTTTATGTTCATTTGGTATTATATGTACATGAATATAATCATCAGCCTTGATTCTTTCATCATCTTTATGTTGAATCATTTGTTCTGCCCATAAAGTTTGGCGCATAAGCTGATAAAAAGGACCAAAAAAATACAAAGAATTTCGATAGTTCTGTTGACTTTTGAGATAGCGCGAATTTGTTATTAATTCGCTATAACTCCTCAAACGCTCTTTGCCCTTGCCTTCTGTCCCTTTTGCTTCGCCGTCCCTGTCTTCAATGGAGTAATCCTTGTTATCAACAGGTTCTGTATATTTCCATTCGATAGGAATTAAATATTTTGACCCATTTTTATGTTCAGCATATATTAGAGCATCAATAGATGTACAATTACTTCCACGAGTCAGTTTGTTTTGTGTTTGTTTTTTTTCATTTAAATGGTCTATATCACTGACAGCCTCAAATTGAATATACCCAGGTGAATATTCATCAGTTTCTATTTCCAAAACATCTATGAAATCAGCACAAACTGTTTTTGCCAGTCGTAAAACATTTTCTTTATCATGTCTTATTGGGAATAAATGATTTATACAACAAACCTGAGAAGATAAAATATGTCCCTGCTTTGCAAATGTATGCCATTTTATATCATTTTTATCAAAATAAGTAATTGCGTTATCCCTTATGTTATCCCATAAATTTTGCTTCCAATCTTTTAGAGAAAAATCACGTTTTTTGCCATTAATAGTACCACCACACTTACCTTTAAATAAAACAATAGCTCTTTCCCTTTCGGCTTCCTTGTAATCCAATTGTTTCTTTCCCATTACTGATTATCCTCCATGAATATATTTCATAATATTGCCAACTCATCATTTTGTCAACTCGTTAGCGGCTATCTGTTGCACAATTCTTGCCTTCATGATATGCAAAAACGGGCAAATTCGCTAAAAAATATTTTTCATTCTATCGGTATATGATAGACTGAATGTAATATAAATTATTTATATGTTGTCATACGTTAGTAGTTGTAGCGTTAATATGTGTGCTAAAAGATATTATCTTGTGAGAAACATTGATGGTTCTAATGGTATAAGCGGTATATTGTCTGCACAAACCGAAAACCCTACGATAGGGTTTTTCTGGTGGTTGGAGACAGAAAAAGGAATTATGCTGCCTTTGGTTGAGGTGTATAATGTTGATGATATAGACATGTTAGAAGGAACTGACCATAAAAAGATATGGGAAGAAGAGAAGTCCAGATGTATGGTAAATCCGACTATTGCCTGGAATGACTTGCCTCGTGGTAGAATTCTATGGGATTTTGAACATGAAAGACACGTTGTATATGCCGGCGTTATAGAAATGAGACATGATTTAATTGAGGTATTAAAAGATGTTTTTAGTATAGTGAGTATGCCTGAGTGGGAATATAATGAGCATTATGATTTAGGCGTTAAGGCTGATGGGTGGTATAACCAAGCTGGTTAAAAAGTGTTGAAAGGAATAGTTTATGACAGAGACTAGATATAGGAATGAAGTTGAGATAAAGATTATATCATCTAATGATGGGGATTTTCCAAGTCCTTGTCAGTTAGGTGGAGTATCGGACTCAAATACATATGCAAAGTTATTTAATAGAGCAGACGCTCTTCCTGAGGGGAAGAAATCAGTTATTTTAATAGGTACTAATGATGATAATATGATTTCACGGATTCTTCATGAGTTTTTTGACAATGCAGTAGATGGGTTTATAACAGATAAGGGAACTTATGCAGGAGTAGCCTTGGAGAAGTCAATAATAAATATGTCAGTTTCTCCGCAAGTAGGCATATTTTGGTTTAAAGAAATCAATGGTACATTTAAAATTCATTATAGCGAAGGATGCCCCATAAGTGATGGTATGGAGGCCGATAAGTGGATAATTTATCCTAAAGCCCATAAAGATGTATGGAGTAAACAGTTTGATATGGAGAAGGATGGAAAATTTGATAGTGTATTGAGGGGTAGGATATTCTATGATAAAAACACGTCAATATTTGAAGTTCATACGGGATATAAAGAGATACCAAAAGAGCTTATGGCAATTGTATGCAAAGAATTTAATCTTCCTGATAACGCAGAACCGGTTTATGATGATGTTTATGATGTTAAATCGGCTTCAATGAGTAAAATAGGATTGTTATGGCTGTCTGATGATTATAAAGTAATAGATGGGAAAGAGTTAAAACCATTTAATGAAAGCGACTTATATAAAGGTAATTATGTTCTGATAGATAGAACACATGACTCATTTGATAAAGACAGCCCTGCTAAAAACAGGGCTAGAATTGAAATATTTAACGGCATAGTCAAAATATCAGTTGGTCAAGGCTGTTCAGATGAGTGTTTAGAATTTATTAAGGAGTATATGGGTTTGGATACATTAAGTAGTGATAAGATTGATGAATTTAGAGACAATGAATATGACGGGAATATGGAATATGATGGAAAAAAATGCGATATTATCTGATTTTGTGAAAAAAATCAGGGAGAGATACGAATTCGCAGTAAATAATTAAACTCTATCATTCCATGATAGACTAATATGCTATAATCAATGGTATGAAAGGCCGAAAAAACATTCCCAAAACCGCTTTGCCCCGGATTTATTTTATTGACCGTGAAATTGCTTCGGGGAAATACCCGAACACTAAAACTCTGGCGGAAGCATACGAAACCGGAACCGCCACTATCAGCCGGGACATCGAATTTATGCGCGATATGCTGAACGCCCCTATAGAATACGATTATAATCGGAAGGGCTACTACTACACCGAAAAAACCTTCAGGCTCCCTGCCGTTTACAGTTCCGCCGAGGATATGCTGGCTCTGGGTATGGCAAAAAATCTCCTTTCTTTGTATAAAAACACCCCTATATACGATGCCGCAAAACAGCTTATGGATACCGTTACTGCCCCTTTGGAGGAAGATGAGAATTCCCATTGGTATGAAGATCGCATTATTGTACCGCCCATTCCTTCCACACAATTTTCGCCTGAAATTTGGAACAATGTCTGTGAGGGATTGAAGAAAAACCGTATTCTTGACATTGAGTACCAAAGTACATGGAACGGCGGCTGTTTCCCCCGCCAAATCCATCCCTACCAGCTTCTTTTTGATGACGGCTCTTGGTATCTTTATGCCTTTACCGAAGAATGTAAAGGTATGAGGATATACGGCCTTTCCCGCATGAAGAATGTCCGTCTTACGGAAAAAACTTTTTCGTTCCCCGCCTCCGCCGATTACCGTGTTCGTTTTGACGGCAGCTATTTCGGCGCATATTCCGGTGAAAAAAAATACCGTTTCCGCATTGCCTTTTTTGGCGATGGGGCCATGAGGGTTAAAGAACGCCGCTGGGCCGCTGATCAGCGGATAAAAGAAACCCCGGATGGCGTTATTTTAAGTTTTACCAGCGCCCAATACGGCAAAGTCCGGGAATTAGTCCTTTCCAATGGCCGTGACGCCTTACCTCTGGAACCGGAAAAATTGGTCCGGGACTGGCAGGAAAACCTTCGTGATATGCAAAAACGGGCAAAATCGCTCGAAAAATAAAAAAAGTTTTTCAGTCTATCGGTATATGATAGAGTGAGTATGCTATGTTGAGGGTTAGAGAGACTACCCCAACATAGAGGACAGAATGAATAATTTCTACAATGAAACAGAACGCCAAAATGAGGCTGCCGGAGTTGAACACAAAGCGTTTTTTCACATGAAGCTTAAAATGCTTGCTATGAAGCATAGGCTGTTGATACTTGAGAAAGAAATAAAAGATAAAAATAAATTAATAGAAGAGCTGCAAAGTTCTTTAAAGAAGCAGAAGAATGGGTACGTTAAGAGGCTTGTTCTTCAGAATAAGAAACACAGGAATATTATTGGTAGTAATTAATATGAAGAAACGTATGTATGAACGTATGAAGGAACCTTGGGAAGTTATATCGCGAGATGAAATAGATCCGTTTTTGCCATCTGATTTTGCTTCTTATGTTGAAGCCTTAAATAACCGTTGTCTTGAGATAATTTTTCATGAAATTGATAGAAAAGTTCTTGCCAGAGCTTTAAAACCGGAAGATGACGAGATACAAAATAAAATATTTAATAATATGTCAAAACGAGCATTAGCTATGCTAATGGAAGATATGAAATACATAGGTACTGTCAGTCAAGAAGATGCCCATAAAGCACAAGAAGAATTCATTTCAGTAATACGTCATTTTGAAGATACAGGTGAAATCATTTTTGTAATAAATACAGAAGAACCTGCACAGACCGAAATCCCCAAAATTGGTTTCTTTTGGTGGAATCGGATTAAAGATGAAAATGATAAAGAAAAATATGTATTGATTTACGCTGAATCATTTAATATAGGTGATGTAATGTCAGTAGATCACTATACGATTTGGGAAAGAGAAAAAGCTCTCGGTAAAGTTACAGGCGATCACAGAGACAATCCGCGCGGCAGAGTACAATGGAACCCCGGATTATGTCAAATAGAAGTACTTGCCGGTGAATGCAATCTTTCGGAAGAGCTTCAGTTGCTTATAAAAGCTGAGTTCAATTTATGGGATGCAACAATTGAGTGGAAGTATAATGCCCATTACGATATGGATAATATGTCGGATAGTTTATTGGGCGATGAGGAGTTTGATTGAGGATTCTGTATGAAAACCAATGATAATCGGACACAAACCAAACGAATGACAAAAAGAGAAAGTAAACGGGCAAAAAGTATTGGGCTGACCGAAGCAAAAAAAAGTAAAAAAATAGAAGTTGCTGATCGTGAAGCAAAGGTCAGGACTGATGTTGCTTTAATTCTTAAAAAAGACGGTTCCGTAGAGAAAATAAATACGAAGCGACCCCGAATGAATTATTTTCTTTCAGCTTTTTCGTTTATTCCCCAGAGTATATGCGATCAACGAATGGATACGGAAAATATGGAATGGAAGTGCCATTCTTTTAATGAAGAAAGGCAATATATGGAATTCTTTAAACGCTTTATATATCCCTATGACATTCCTCAACCTTTATTATTTACCGCCGTTATGCAAAATCAGTATTATTTTGACGCTGACGGCAAGCAGCGCAAATCATTTGATTTTGAGCTTATTCAGCTATGCAGGAAATGGCTGTGCGATATTGTTGGCGGAGAATCATTTTACAAACATAACAAAGAATATTTCACCAAACAGGAGGCGCATTTCTTCCTTAATTCAAAAATACAATACATTGACACCCGATCAGCGCTGTATATGTTCTTTGAAGCAAAATGCAAGGCTCGCGGTATACCCGATTCACTCAGCAGGATAATTACCCATGTTTTCACAATTAAGTTTGAACAGTGTTTTAATAACGCCATTGTAACAAGTTTCCTTGATCTAATCAGCAGGCATGTTGATTATGCTCTAACCGAGGGCGAATTGGGTGATGTATGCGATTTTATCTTATCCGAAATAACTAAATATAAAGAGTCCGCCGATAAAGCAACGCCGTTTTCCTGCAGCGGACGTACCATAACAAGCGTAATATCCTTAGCCAATGAATGGCACGCGCAGGTACAGCGTGAAATTGCAGCCAGGGCAGAATTACAGGCAAATACCGATAAGCAAAAAGTTGAATTTTGGGAAAAGGCGCTTATCAGCAATTTCAAGCATGAAAATGATGATTGTATATGGACTATAACGCAGCTTTGCAGTGTCAATGAGCTTATAAATGAGGGGCGATCCATGAAACATTGCGTTGCTTCTTATGCCGGACAGTGTTCAGGAGGAACATCCGCAATATTTCATGTATCAGGGTATGAAAAACAAAATAAATCCCATGTATTCGGCAGCGCTACCGTAGAGGTAAGAACCGCCGACCGTTCAATCTGTCAGATAAAGGGTAAATGTAACGCTCGCGTTGATATGGCAGCCATAAATTTAATAAAGAGATGGGCGCAAACTAATAATCTGAAAATGAGTATATATTAGGGGATAAAAATTTAAGGAGGATATAGTATGGGAATGGAATGGTTTATAGTCAGAGAAGGCGTAGAGGAAAAAGCGGAACTGGAAGATGTAATTCCTTTGATCACAGATTATCACATGCAGCATATTATGAAATATAACGTTATACCTTTCATTAGTCTATCAAGAGGCCTTGCACACATGTCTGATGAAATAAAAGAAATAATATATCGTTATATGTCACCACGAACCAGTTGGGAATTAAAAAAAGAGGTAAATATTACAGAATCTGAATATGAAAAAGACAGTAACTATATCAGAGAAGAACGGGCAGAAATAATGCGGTTTCTTTGGAAAAAAAATTGGTTAAGCGATTGTTCGGAGCAAATTGTTTGTAAAGAAACAAAACAAAAAGAAAAAATACCGTTTAAAACGCCGTCCGAACGTGTTGAAGATATGAAAAAAGAAATTGAAAAGGCCTGTAATTCCGGGCATCTTCAAATAAACCATTTTGATACAGAAAAAATGACCGAAGAAGATATACAGAAAGCTTTTACGGCGTTTAATAATCGCCGCGATGAATTGAGACAAATACGGTCCCTCAATATATCCAAAAAGAGCTTATCTGCCGCCGCTCTGTTGTTTGAAGAAGGGATGATTAATGAGTTGGAGATTCATGGCGACTTCGATGGCTCGTGGCCGGCATTTCTGGAAAAATGTCATACATTAACATCCATAAAAATTAGTATGTGGAAGGGATTAACGGAATTTCCGTCATGGTTACGCAATGCCGTTTCTCTGCGCCATCTTTCCATTAGAGAAACAAAAATAACATTTATTCCCGATTGGATTGGAGAGTTGCAATCTTTAACAGAGCTTTCTCTGGGTCCTTATAACAACAACTTGAAAACTTTACCTGATAGTTTGGGTAAACTGGTGAATCTGGTAAAACTCGAAATTCGATTACCCATAGAGAAATTACCTGATAATATAGGCAATCTGGCTAATTTGGTAAATCTTGAACTTTATAATTCATCCATAGAAAAATTGCCCGATAGTATCGGAGATTTGCTGTCCTTAACAGAACTTTCATTGGAAGGCAATCAGAACTTGAAAACTTTACCCGATAGTATTGGCAAATTGAAGAATCTGGTTAAATTCAATCTTTCAGGCTCACCCATAGAAAAATTACCCAATGGGATTAACAATCTGCAAAATCTAACGGAATTTTCCCTGAGAGGTGGTGATAAAAAATTAAAAACTTTGCCCGATGATATAGGCAGCCTGAAGAATTTACACAAATTTGAACTTGGAGGATTATCTATTGAAAGAATACCCGATTGGATAGGTGATCTGCAAAATCTAACGGAACTTTCTCTGAGCGGTGAATTTAAAACTTTACCCGATAGCATAGGCAAACTGAAAAATCTGGTTAAACTTGATCTTTCAGACTCATCCATAGAAGAATTGCCCGACACCATTGTGAATTGTACCGCTCTGGAATATGTGAATATATGTAGAACATATATCCGTTCGGTTCCTTGTTTTATTTCTTCAGTCAAGACATTTTATCAATCGATTGAACTAATTCCTGATGATAATGCTATTTCTTATCGTTCTTTTTGCAATCATTATTACAGGCTGGTCGATGTTATACTCCAGTTTCATAATAAAGCAAGGAAAGAAGGGATTCTGGCGCTTGAAGATGATGTGGATCTAATGTCCGATGATTTATTCCGTAAGGGTACGAGGTGGCTGGTTGATGGGTCGGATCCAAAGACTATTCGGGGTATACTGACGCCAACAATAGAACGGGAACATGATTTTTACCGAAAAAAACTGATGGAAGTAGCAATGGAGGGTGTTTTAAGTATACATAATGGTTGTTCATTGAATTGTATTATTTTTTTACTCGCCGCTCTTGTAGACATAGAAAACAATCCTCTTGATACCGCCTGCACAAAATACCTTGCTGGTGATTACGAAGCGTTGTCAAATATTGACCTTAAAGCGGCCATACTGCCTGAGGAGGAAAGTGAAGAAATTCGTTTTGTTAGACGAGCCATCGCCATGAGTGAAATAGTAAGAAAGGAAGGTTATCTTGCCCTAGAGAAGCATCTGGATCATGACGGCATTGCCAAAAAAGATATTTTTGAATACGGACTTCTTTTTGTAATTGATAACTGGGAATACGAAGAAATTGATAACATTCTTACCAAACTAATTGCGCATAAAACCAATCCTGTACAAAAAAATCTTGCCTTGGCACAAAAAGAGGCTGTTTTATCTTTATATGAAGATAATAACCCAAGGGTTATTGCTTTAAAGTTAGCCGCTTATTTTGATAAGAGTATTGAGAGGGAGATAAATAGGATGTGTGAAATATAGATGTGTACCAATGGTGTAAGTTTTTGTTTGTTTGCGAGTCCGTTTTTTACTGATATTACGATAGTATTTCTCTATTTTTCAAATCTCAACACCGGTATCACCGCCTCGGTAAGCTCCATCACCGCGGGAAAATCTTCTTTCTGCAATAAAACGGTTTCGCCGTCCATTTGGGCAAGGATGGGATATTCGCCGGAAAATTCTATGCGGCGGGCGTTGAACAGAATCGCTTCGGGTTTGTCGATGTGGGTGCCTTTGGCAAACAGTCCCTTGAGGGCCAGCTTGCGTAACAGGGGCATCTGCCTGA
>Ga0268262_10003594_pt1 | contig 16683 bp, 7 predicted proteins | sample TergutNc150P3_FD_190354 | JGI IMG/M metagenome (GOLD analysis project Ga0268262, IMG submission 190354) | Nasutitermes corniger P3 segment gut microbial community from laboratory colony in Florida, USA - Nc150 P3 (SPAdes) (version 2) | ecosystem: Host-associated > Arthropoda: Insects > Digestive... | reverse complement strand
GGGGGGGGGTACGCCGTCCGAGACGCGAACCTTTGGTGCGCGCCGCAGACAAAAGCAACCATATCGCTGTCGGTGAAGCCGAAGCCGTCCAACATCGTAATCCGCCCCTCTCGAAAATGTGTTAAATCAGACAGAGGGTCGGCAAGCCCGTCCCCTCGTTACAGCGCCGTTATATCCAATATAAAACATGGGATTTCAAAAGTCAATAAAAAAAATTTATTTTTTTTAGGCTCAGGCGGCTTCGACTTCGCGGTCATTGAGCCGAGTCGAAATGCTCAGCCGCCCTGTCCCCCCGGCGGTCGAGCGTATCCGGCGGCTGAGCGTACCCGGTAGCTGAGCGAAGTCGAAGCTACCCCTCAACCCAGTCATTGATCCGCCTCGCCCCGTCGTCGATGGCGATTCCCAGCTTTTTGGCCGTTTTGAACGGGTCGGCGTACCGCCTGGCGTTTATCTGTTCTAAGGCCTCTTGCGCCTTCGCCTTGCCGTCGCCGTCGTAGGCGACCTTGATCTCGATCACCCACGCCGTACCGTGACAGCAGACCAAGAGGTCGGAGCGTCCTTTGCCCGTATGCGTCTCGGCTAAGGCTATTACCCCGCAACCGCGCAGAAAGGCGAGGATGGTCGAGCGGTAGAGCCACTCCCGCGCAGGCAGGCCGGACCGCCTTATGGCCAGTTGCGCGGAATGGGCGTAATCGTCGTAGGGGATGCTCGCTAAGAGGCGGTTCAGCGTTTCTATAAAAAGACCGGCGTCATCGTCCTTCATAGCATCCAAAATCGAGGCACGGAAATCGGCGAAATATTCGCCGCCGCCGCTCCGAATAATGTTATCCGACACCAACCGCGACATAGATTCGAGCACTTCGGTGTTCGGGTAGTCTAATAAAAATTCGCCGGAGCCGTCTTTCCTGAGCGTCAGGTAACCCGCCTGGTACAGAAAACTCTCCGGCGGCGCGGTCTCTATCTCGCCGGGATCCTTTACGAAATCCTTAGGTACCGGCATCCTGACGAACTGCTCGACGGTCAGACTGCGGTCTCTCATGTAATCGGCGATCATCCTGGTGCTTCCGCTGTTCATCCAGTGGTTCATAAACTCGAAATTCATTAAAAAATTAAGCGTAGAGAACGGATTGTACACTTTTTGCGCCCCGTCGAAGCAAAAACCGTTGTAGTACAGCCTGATCTTCTCAACCAATTCATCGACCGAACAGCCCAATTTTTTCGCCCCAGCCTCAAGACGCTCGCCGAAATTTTCGACAAGCTCTTTCTCCGTATACCCAAGCAACGCGCCGAACTCTTCTTCAAGCGATATATCAATCAACTGATTCAGCGTCGAGAAGACGCCCATACGGGCGAATTTTGAAATCCCGGTCATGAACAAGAACTTAATATACGATTCCTTGGATTTGAATGTGATATAGTAATCCCTCAATATTTCGCGCACTTCCTGCGCTATGGGCGGCTTGGTGTAGAAGTCAAGGAACGGCTTGTCGTACTCGTCCACAATAACGACCGCCGGCTTGCCGTGCTTTTCGGAGACTTTGACGATTACTACCTCCAGCATCCTCCCCGGCGCTGTTTCCCCGCAAAGGTCTATTCCGTATTTATCGGCGACATCTCCCGTTTGGTCGGTCAATGATTTCCTCACGCCGTCAATGCCGTCGGACGTTCTCACCAAACTCAAATCCAAATGGATGACCGGATAGCTCTCCCACTTCCAGTCGGTCTCGGCAATCGCCAGACCCTCGAACAGCTCCCGCTTCCCGCTGAATAGCGCGTCGAGCGTCCAGCACATGAGCGTCTTGCCGAAACGCCGGGGACGGGAGAGGAAAAACTGCTTGGCCCCGCTGCCGGTGATCATGTCATATATATAGCGCGTCTTATCGACGTAAAGAAGATCCTCCCGACGGATCTCTTCGAATATCTGACGCCCTAACGGTAACTTCTTCATCTTTCCCCTCCTCCAAATCCGACCGACCGCCCCGATAACCGCCTCACGGATATAAAATATATGACGCCGCGTAAATCTCGGCAAAAAAAAAAGGGCGGCCGCGCGGGGCCGCCCCTACAATACGGTGCAAACGTACAAATAACCGTCTATCCCCGACTACCTCACCCCCACGACCGCCGACACGCGCTCCGTCTTGCCGTCCTTCGTCTTGACTACGCCCCTCACCAAATACGTCCCCTCCGGCACCGGACGCCCCTTCTTGTCCGTCAAATCCCACGAACCCACGGCGCGCCTGCCGTTACCGCCGACGGCCGCGCCGCCGTCTTTGACATCCACGCTCTTAACGACATTGCCCGACGCGTCGTAAACGTAAAGCGCCGCGCTCTTTACCGCCGCGCCGCTGCGGAAGAAATTCACCGCGCCGCCGAACGATCTACCCGCCGGATTCGGCCCCGCCGCGAACTCGGCGGCCAACCGGTTCGCCGGAGCCGCTATCGCAACCTTTTCAGACGGATTGACCGGAACCTCGCGGTCGGGCGACCCTACCGCGATAGGCGGCAACCACTTGGCGTATACGACGGCATCGCAGTCAAACACTGTGCTTGAAACCACCTTGACGCTGTCCGTCCCGTCAATCATGTACCAACCCTCAAATTTATAACCGCCCGCCCTTACGGGCGTAGGCAAAGACGAGAGCTTCCCGCCGCCGCCCGTCTTTTTGGTCGAAATCGTCAACGAACCGCCGGCGGCGTCGAACGTCACTGTGTACACAGGCGTCCACTGGGCATAGATCGCGGCATCGCCGTCAAACGCCGTGCTTGAAGTCACCTTGACTACGCCCGCAGGTTCCGTGAACCAACCTTCAAAGAAGCAATCGGCTTTTGTCGGCGTAGGCAAAGCCGTAAGTCTCCCGCCGACGCCGGTCACGCCGGACGCCGGGGTCACTGTACCGCCGGCGGCGTCAAAGGTTATCGTGTAGGTGACAAGCGTCCACCGGGCATAGATTGCGCCGTTCCCGCCAAACACGTAACTCTCCGTTACCTCCGTACCGCCCGTTGACGCGGTATACCAACCGTCGAACGTATAACCGCTCTTTTCCGGCTCAGGCAAAACCCCAAGCGTCCCGTCAGCGACGGTCTTGGCGGACGTCGGGGACACGGTACCGCCGTTGGCGTTGAACATTATCGTGTAGGAGGTGAAAGTCGTCCATTGGGCATAGATAGCGGTGTTCGCGTTAAAAGATGTGTTCGCGGCCACTCGCGCGCCTCCCGTAGATGCCGTGTACCAACCGTCGAATTCGTAATTGCCGGTTCGCGTGGGCGTCGGCAAAGACCCAAGCGTCCCATCCGCGCCGGTCGCGGCTGACGTGGGGGATACCGAACCGCCGCCGGCGTTGAACGTTACCGTGTAGGAGGTGAAAGTCGTCCATTGGGCATAGACAATGGTGTTCGAGTTAAAAGATGTGTTCGCTGTCACTCGCGCACCGCCCGTAGATGCCGTATACCAACCGTCGAATTCGTAATTGCCGGTTCGCGTGGGCGTTGGCAAAGACGAAAGCTTCCCATCCGCGCTGGTCTTGGCGGATGTGGGGGACACAGTACCGCCGTTGGCGTTGAACGTTACGGTATACGTGGCGGGGCCGATTACCGGCATCGAACGCAAATTTACAACATAAAAATCAGGCGTGCCGTAGATAGCGTCGGCGGTATAATTTATCGCGTTGTTGACGGCATTGTATTCTTTCGCCTCCGCATGGTCATATACCTTTAACTTTATTTCCTCATTGCCCTCACCGTAAACCAATAAGAAGCCGACATATTTATCCTCACCGGGCACGTATCGCAATGTCGTCGAGCCTCGGCATTCGCTACCGCTAAACGCCCCTATTTCAATCTGCTCGCTACGTATTTCGTCGTAACCGTCCATAACAACGGATGTAATAGTCATTGAACTTGAGAATCTGCTCTGATCAACCGACCAACGTGAATTATAACCTGCGAGCATCTGAACGGCACTCTTTTTACCTAGAGGCTGTATCTGCAAACCTTGCGATGCCTCTGAAGGATATACCAAAGTTTGCGCGGCAGCGTTGTTCGAATTATACATATAACCGCTACCGGTCTGCATATATGTCAGTGTTCCTACCCACCCTCCCGCGCCCAAATAAACCGCGTATCCGTTCTGCCCTTTTACAATATCGCCGGTTTGCGCGTTTATTCCGGCAAGCGCGTTTTTCACCGGTAGCGAGAACTGCGGAATGTAGCCTATCCAGTTCCATCCGTTGTTAATATCAACGGATGTTGACGGGTTGGCACGCTGCCCCGCAAGGGATAGCGAAATATTGTTGTTGACATTCACGAGATACAGGCTCTTTTCGGAAATTTCAGGCAGCGATCCTATCCAATTTGCCGAAGATCTCTGAGTGTAACCGTTCTGCCCTTTTATCATCACTCCCGCGCTACTAAGCGCCGATTTCACTTGATTAAGAATAGACGGGGTTTCGCTCTGTACGTTGGCTGAAATCCAGTTCCACCCTTTTCGTAAGGCAATAACCTGTTCGTAAACATCCAACGCGTTGAATACAACCGCGTTAGCTGGAGAGCCTAAAATGCTTCCCGACGCGAAACGGATATCGCTTATTGAGGTTTCTACTTTCGGATAAGTACGCCCTGTGGACGCTCTCCACAATTTAAACGTTATGGGCTTGTTGCTATGCTCCGCGTTGCCGTAAATGCTAAAAAATACAAAATACGCATTGCTTGGATTAATGTATGTGAGCGTGGCTTTACCTACGCATTCATTTCCTATAAAGGCCGCCAATATATCTTCCGTATTTTCACTGAATACGCCGTTGACTTTTATTTGCCCTGTAATACTCATTGAGCCTTCAAAGTCGTTTGGATTTACTATCCAATTGGGGCTTTCCCCGGAAACTTTCAGTTGAACGCTCAGTACTTCGGTAATGCCGTTGCCGCTCGCGAGGCCTATAGCCGCTTCGTAATTACCGATGTTGACGCCCGATTGAACCGTAAATGTCAACTCTTTGCTTGCCATCGGCGCCAAATTACCTGTGCCGTTCGCAACCCTCAACCATGACGGCAGATTTTCAACGTTATAACTTACGGATGTTCCGCCGATATTGGTTATCTTCGCGGTAAACGTGCCGGTTTTACCCTCTTCCACGCTCAAATAGATAGGGTCGCTATCCCAGCGGAGCGAGTTACGGCGGATAAAGGCCGTCCACTGTTCGGTATTGCTTTTGTTGTCGCGCATATCACGGACGTCTTTGACGGCAACGGTAAGCGTCGTCCCCTCAACACGGGCAAAGTAGCTCGGCTCCAACGTAAACACTATTTTATTATTTGAGGCCACATAGGTGAACGGTACATTTTCAACCGGCCGCGCATCTTTTACCGGCACCGCAGTCGTTGACAAAACCGCCGTTCCAGCCGCTATCTCGCCGTCAGCGACCATATTACTGTTTGTTTGCGTTACGGTAATCAGACCGTTTGACTGTTTGGTGTAGGATTCAAACGGGTAGTATGCCATCAAACCGGCTTCGGTGCCGCGTAATTTGCTGTTTTTGTTCAACATAATACCGTCACGGGTGAGCGCGCTGTTCCATATACGTATCTCATCAAAGTAACCTGAAAAATAATCGCCGTAGGTGTTGGGCGGCGTGCGTTTCGCACCGAAATAATAATGACTGCTAGCGAAAGAGCCCAACAGCGTTTCTGAAAACGTCGCGGTAACCGCGCCGTCTACGTAAACATTGACATTGCCGCCGCGCCGCACCGACATGGCCACATGATGCCATTTCGTATTGATAAGATTGGTTGAGGTCAATACGCGATTCACCGTTCCATCGTTCTTGTAAAGCGTCAGCCCGCCGGTCGCATTTATAGCGATATAGCCGTTATCGTTGCTGAACAATACTTTATTTTGCTGATTTGCGTTTTCGCTACGGAACCAGAATTCAAGCGTGAAGTCGCTGAACGCGTGCAATGGATATGTCGCCGTTGAAATAGCGAAATAATTGCCGTTAGTCCGCTTTGCGCGTCCTGACGGATATATGTACCAATCCGCCGCGCCCAGCATTAGATTACGGGCGCGGACTTTGTCTTCGGCCACCGTTCCCTCAATTTCGTCTAAAGGCCAATATCCGATAAGCCCATATTCCCTACCCGATTTTACGAGGTTTTTGCTTGCGGAAACATCCGCTTGCGTGCGGCTTACACCGTAGATATGCAACCCGGAAACCGCGCCGGTAAATCCTTCACCGACGGCAAACGACCCCTGTGTTGGCGGATTGCTTACCAACTTGCGCTCGTTAAACAGCACCTTATCCGTCGCGCCCTCATATTCATAAACGGATACGCTGTTTGTTTCGTGATTGTAAGCCATAGCGATATATTTCCACGTTTCATCGTTCGCAATTGCGACTGTGGACGTATGCGTTTCCGCGCCGACTTTCAACACGGCGCGGCCGGTTGCGTCAAAACCGAGAGAGATACCGTTGTTGTTTGAACCGCCGTAATTGAACAGAGCGCCCCCGGCGCCGACATCATGCTTGAACCACGCTTCAATGGAGAAAGAACCGCCGGTGTAGACGGGCAGTTCTGTTCTCGCGTACTGCGAACCGCCGGCAAACGCGATACCGGCGCTCGGCTCGGCTATCTTCTCGCCGTTCAACACGCCGGAGATACTAAAGTTATTTTGCGTAAGCATACCTGTTTGTATGTCTTCGTTATACGTTATCGAGAGCTCGTCCCCTATACCCATAATACCGCTTGCCGGCGAGGGCAAACCCAACGCAGCCGGACGGGTCAAGTCCATTGTGCCGCTAACTGCCGGCGTGGTGTAATCCGCTATAAAAATATTACCTACAGTCTCGCAAACCGTGTGAGCGGCAAGTTCGTACTCGCCGTCCGGTTTTTGGTCTTTGTGCCACCAATATTTGATGGTAGGCCCGTTTCCGAGAAGCGTTTTCTTGCCCTGAGCTTGATTGTAACGCTCTTGATTCGCGTAAAACTTCATTTCGCTTGTCCATTGCGAAGACGATTTTTGGCGATACAATAATTCCACATAACCGAAGCTGGCATAATTGATATCGAGATTCTCTAACTCCACCATGACGCTGTCGCCGGTATTGTTGTTGATAATCCAATTGTTTGACGGGGATTTTATACCCACGTAGGAACAGGACGGCAGAAATTCCGCGGTTATCATGATTTCATCGGATAAATCCGGACTGCAATCGGAGGCAAGAATAAGACGAACATTTTCGTAAACATCGGCGTCCGGCCCCTTTTCGAGCGTAAGCGTCTTCTTTAAAACCGTACCGGACGGCACCGAGAAATATCGCCCGTTGCCTATCGGAGCCCCGTCTATCTTCAACACCGCGCCGTGCGGATTGCTGGATTCATCAACCGTGAGTTTGAACCACCCCGTGCCATTGGTCTCCGATTCGTTGGTGATGTCCAGCGTAAACGACGCGGCGCGGGCAGCTGGAACCTGCAAACGGTAAACCCCGCTGGAAACCGCTATTTTCGGGATCTCGATTTGCATCGTGCCCTCATTGATTATATAGTCGGGCTTATAGTATTTGGTTCTCACCTCGGCCTCATAAGGGCAACTTGTGCGCCCGCCGCGGGTGCGGAACATGAACGTGTTGGGTACGCTCGCGGCGTCTAATGTGTAATCAACCGTGATTTGGTCGGTTGTGCCGGTTTCGGCAAGAACGAAACCTACGGTGTTGGACTTTAGAGTATCGTTGGTCGTTGTATTTCTTTCGTTTTCTACAGTACCGGTTTCAGTTTTTCCTTCCACACCTACTCCACATATCTTTGCCATAGTTTCTGTAACAAGGAGCATACTCCCATCATACTCGAAACCATTTGTCCATCCGGTACCTTCTTCGAAAGTTTTGCTTTTTTCAATGGTAACACCAGAACCAAAACTGATGTTGTCACCCGGCTTATATTGGCGATTTTCTATGGCGTCTACTTTTCGTCTTTCATTATTCGCCAAAATCTTCTCCCATTGCTTAATTTTTTGGTTTAAATACATAACGGAATCTGTAACTTCCACCGTCCTTTTAGCTTGCTCGACAACTTTCCACCCTGCCGCCATCTTTGCTCTCAACGCGTCCGGCAGGATCATCGTGTAACTCGGTCCATTTTCTAAATCGTTGGTCGCCTGTTGACCAAAAGCCTCGTCGTCGTTTCGTTTCCCGAAATTAGGATGGTTGGCCGGCAATTTAGATACATATACGGGATTCTCAATCGTGGCGGTATTGATCCCCTCATCGCTAAAAACAAATTTGTTTTTCAGAAGATCCTTCCATTTGGGAATCATTATGTTTTCTATCTCATAGCCTGTATAGTAAAATTCCGTGCCAAAATCCATACCCATTGCAATGGCTGTTTGTTTGCCTATAGTGTAATTACCCTCAGTCCGCAGTTTATTATCAGGATCAATAAAAGCGTCTGTTTTGCCTATCGTTATATTATTGGTCAAACCATAGAGCGTATTCATACCTCTCCCTACATAGATGTCGGCTTGATGCCCTACAAAATCCGTTTCCGCAGATGTCTGAATACGATCGGTAAATGTAGTGGTTTCCATATATGTATTGTTGTCAATCGTTTTTCCTTCTATTTCTATCTTACCTCCGATTTTTGTAGTAAATTCCGTTTTGAAGCCGGTCATAACACCAAAACCAGCTATGGTTTCTACCTCAAACCCAATAGAAGCTGCTAACTCGCCATTTCCTTTTATACCGCTCGCACTTGTAATTTCGGTAGTTGTGGTAAAAACAGTCCCCTTTTCTATATAAGCATAACTATTCGACCCCGGTGGATCATGCAAAATAAAATCAACCTTGTCATTCGCCGCCGTAACAAAATCCGTCCCCGTGCTTCTGCCGCCAAGCACATAGGCGCTCAACCCGGTAACGCCGAAGTCTTCGGAATAATATGAAAGGTTGTCTATGCTAATCATAGTGCTTAAATTTCTAACGCCGCTGGTAAGGTCGGCCATGCCGCCGAGGAAATTGAAGACGCCTTTTCCCGTAGAATCCAATTCTATCGGCGCGGGACGTGTTTCCATTAGCATCTCTCCGGAAAATGAGACTACGCCGCCGGCCACCGGAGCGGCCATAGAAACGTTTGTACGCGGATTGCGGTACTCCTCAAAGGCCGATAACGCGAACGAGTAGCGCTCGCCCTGACGGAAAACCGGTTTTCCAAAGAGGTAACTCGGCGCACCGTTACCGTCAAGCGTTACCAAATCAATCTTGGTATTCTCATCTATTTCATACTCTTTATCGCCGTAATAGCCAACTTCGCTACCGTTTACAAGCTGTTTTATTGTAAAGCTCGGCTGCTCTTGATGGTAAAAACTCCATTCGTTGTGATAGCGAACCGTGTCTGCGCGCGTAATATGCTCGTAGTATTCAACCCTGTTTCCCTGCCGAGGCACAAAAACCGAATCAGGCCACGAATATACGCTGCTTTTCAACATCGCATCATCCATAACGGCCGCTTCTCTAAGGTCAAGCCCCTCATTTCGGTTGTAAATGACGCCGTAATCGCCGGCGGAAATGTTTCCAACATGGTATAGCTCCGGGTACACCCATGCCACGTACTCGCCTGTTTGGGGGCTAACGTGAATTGTCACGGTGTTTTCAAAAACGCTCATATTTGTCTCATCTTGCCTAACACCGCCTGAACGCGTCCATTTTGCCCACTTATCACCGCTGTTATGCAGGAAAGTAGCCTCTTTTTTTGCCGTCGCCAAACGATACCCTTGTTTGGCGGCCGTCAATGTCAACTCGTTGGAACCGATATTGTTTTTGCGCAGACCGAAGCCCGACGCCTTTTCATGCTCAAGCTTGCCTCCTACTATATGGCCTATCAGTTTAACACGGGTGGTGTCTTGAAATTCAATATTACTTAACGGTTTGTTATAGTTAATATCCTTACCGTTGTCCAACAAATAACCGTTGTTTACAAACGCGTGCCCGGACTTCTTCACTTGTACCTTGTGCACTCCGATAGGCACGCTTATAGTAAAGCCACCGTCATAACCGCTCGTTACCGGTTGACCGCCGGATGTAACCTGAACGCCGTCAACCTCAAACGAGCATCCCTCAACCGGATAATCCCCACCGCCGTATACTACATTGCCGGATACGGCAAATGACGACACATCGGTGAAATCCGCGCCGTTATGCACCATTGACGTTGGGCTTACGTAACGCAACTGCTCCGTCGGGTTGAATTTATGAACGCCGAGAGACGGGACTATCGAATAACTTGTGCCTTCCCCGGTATAAGGAATGCCGGTAATTTGGTAGTTTCCGTTGTTATCGGTAATGCCCTTTAAGGCTAATTGATATGTTTCGTCGGGAACATTGTCGTCGAAAACAAGGGTGTTGGAAACGGCGTGATTGCCGTTGTAGACCGTTCCTACGCGAGACATATCAAACGCGTACCCAGGCAACGCGTAGTCAAACGTCCAATAACCGCGCAACCCATTTTCATTTCCGGTCAAACGGCGGCTGTAGTCGCGCATAATCTCGGCTTCGGTCAACGGGCGGTTATAGAAGCGGACATCGTCTATATTGCCTTTCAACGCCCTTCCCAATGTAAAATTGCCGGACGACGTAGCCGCTGAAGTGGTAAAGGCGGCGTTTACAATATATATACTGTCGGGGTTTTGATCCGCAACGGTATAGAGTTTCCAGCCGTTGCCGTTGCGCGTAATACTTATATGCGACCAGCGATTGGCGGGAATGATTGCGGAACGGCTGGCCTCTACGCCGTCTGCTTTTATTTGATACCCGCCCGACACGGCATCCATTTGGAGGTTCACCGAACCGAGCGTACCTATCAGATTATTTGCGCCTATGTTTGTAATATCGGGATGTACCCAAAATTGAAGCGTCCATTGTTTGGCCGCCGCAATATCGTTAACGTTATCCGTTGAAAAATCAAACGCTTGCCCTCCGCCCAGCGACTTCAACGAGTAGTACTGCCTTTCGCCGCCGTTCAAATCATTTCGTTTTACAAGCATATTCACGCCGGGAGAACCGATTCCGCCGGTTCCGTAGGTGACACGGCCGGATACGGTACCGAAGGCTTGCGTAAAGCCGATGTCGAATTTACTTTCCATTGGGACTTCCGTATTCGTATTATCGCATTTTTCATATAGAATTACTCCGTAATCGTAGAATACTCCGGGAAGAACGTTATTGTCCGTCCAATAAACCGTAGCCGCTGAACTCGTCACATAATCCAATTCGGTAAACTTGTCATTGCTATTCGCCACCTGGCGAAATATACGGTAAATATCGGGGGCAGCGTTGGACGGAAGCCTATTCACTCTCCATTGCAGACGTACTTGGTTGGCGAGTTCACCTTTGGACGCTTTAAATGAATCCACTCCCTTTACAAATTGAGTTGCGCCGGTAATGCGTGTCTCGGCTTTCGTGCTGTCGATAAATGTTGTACCGAACGCGTATATTGTCACTTTATATCTATAACCATCGCACTGTGAAGATATCGCTTCCGTTATATGTTCATAAGATGTGATACCTTTGAAACTCTGATTTGGAAGCCAAGACGCAAACGCCGCGCCGTTTATACTTCTATCTACAGTATAACTATAGTCGGAGGAATTGGTAAGGCGGTTGTCTATACCGCTGAGCATAACGGTAATATTGTTATTATTTCCTCTTGCCGATACCGTCCAAGTATTCAGACTCGGTGTGGTGCTGACAAGTATAGCGGCGTTACAATAACCGAGCGATGATGCCGGATTTGTAGCGTTACAGTTCTCCGGTGGATTACTTTGGTTGGGAGCGGTAGAACCGGCAACAAAAACGACTCGGTATTCGTATAGTCTGCTATAATCAATCGTATTATCGGAATACGACAATGTAGCGTTATTTGCTCCATTCGCAACACTTTCGCCTACGGCGCTGAGCAAATTCCACCCGATACTGGTAGGGGAAGTTTGACGGCGATAAACATAAAACTTGCCGTTTAGATTTTGTAGGTTGCTGTATTTCCAACTGAGCTTTACCGTTTTACTCCATTGATCAAAAGATGATGTCAGCGTTGTACCTGGACTTGGGATAGGCATCCATCGAGCGTAATACGTTACGCTTGACGTGACAGCATTCGCAGGATTCCATTCGGTTCCTCCAGTTTGCGCCGATGTCGTCCACCAACCCTCAAACGTGTAGCCGTCCTTTGTCGGATTGGCAGGTTTTGCGATTGCCGTACCATTCGCTGAAGAAGAATTCGCTACTTTTGCCGTGCCGTTCATAATGTTTGTTATCGGGTTTACGACCGAGCCACCGTTGGAATTAAATGATATTGTGTGCAATGGTGTAACTACAATACGAACGTTCCCGCTCCCACCGCTTCCGGCGAAAGCATAATTAGCCCCTCTACCATAGCCGCCCCCACCAGACTCGCTAGATCTAGCCACATAAGGATCGCAGGCACTCCGCCCACCTAAACCATTGCCATAAGACTCATAATAACCCGTATTTTCTATGCTTCCACTATTCCCACCAGAAACATCCCAACAACCACCGTTTTTTGTTCCACCATTCCCAGCACCGCCTTTTTTTGTTGTTAGCCAATACACAAGTTCGCTATTATTATTAATTGATACACCGCCACCCGCCCCACCCGAAAAACCACTACCGCCTCCACCGCCGGACGCAGTAAGAGTAGTATTTTTTTGTGTCCAAGTTACCGTTGTAGGTCCGCCGGTACCTCCGGGTGTACCACCACCTTCCTTAAATTCATGATCCCCTCCAGAACCACCTCTACCTACCTTTACGTTAAAAGTAGCCTCCTCCCTCGTGATCAACTTAATATAACCCGCACCACCTCCACCACCTGATCCGCCGGTTCCTTGTGCCGAACAAGTGCTTAACCAAAGAAATCCGCATGCCCAACTCCAGCTACTTGCACCTTGTCCGCCCCCGCCAGCCCCAAGCGCATAAACCTCTATCTGCACAGGAGCGCTACTGCTCGCGGATACCGTGTACGGTTGAACCACATCGCCGCTAACTGTAGAAAAAGTTTTTATAACTGTCGGCGTCTGCCCCCAAGCCCCCATAACAGCCCCCAACACCGCCATCCCCACTAACAATCTAAGTTTACCCATATTCATAGCATATCCCCCTTCGGGTTTAATTGTTTACTTTGTTTACCGTCAATTTTATAGAATCCCCCGCGCCTCTTTCGGTACAAAGCGGCGCGAGGCAATAGTTTGCGCAATATATATTATGGTAATATATAGATACTTGTTTTAGCAGTTTCAGGGGATGGATAACATCCAGACGACGCGAAGCCGCCCAATATCCTACTGTATCAATAGGATATGCAGTGTTAAGTGATGTGACGTAAGTCCTTGATTTACAACGAGTTACAGCATCCAAAAAATGGGGGGGGGGGGGGGGGGGGTAGCAAATATCGTGCCAATCTCCGGCAACGTGTCTATACCATCCCAAAACACGCTCCGCAGACAGGGGCGGGGACGAAATCAACAGCAGCGCCGCCGCAGGTAAGAAAGTCAAAATTGTTATAAACAACATCATAAGTCCCCCAAAAACCGTGTTTCCGTAGGCACAAGACCATAAACCAGCTCTATAATTATAGAATCACCATCTATATAATATAAAACATGGGATTTCAAAAGTCAATAAAAAAATTTATTTTTTTTAGGCTTAAGCGGCTTCGACTTCGCTCAGCCGCCTTGTCCTCCAGCGGCTTAGCGTATCCGGCAGCTGAGCGTACCCGGTAGCTGAGCGAAGTCGAAGCTACCCCTCAACCCAGTCATTGATCCGCCTCGCCCCGTCGTCGATGGCGATTCCCAGCTTTTTGGCCGTTTTGAACGGGTCGGCGTATCGCCCGGCGTTTATCTGTTCCAGGGCCTCTTGCGCCTTCGCCTTGCCGTCGCCGTCGTAGGCGACCTTGATCTCGATCACCCACGCCGTACCGTGACAGCAGACCAAGAGGTCGGAGCGTCCTTTGCCCGTATGCGTCTCGGCTAAGGCCATTACGCCGCATCCGCGCAGGAAGGCGAGGATGGTCGAGCGGTAGAGCCACTCCCGCGCGGGGATTCCAGACCGTTTTATGGCTAATTGCGCCGATTTCGCGTAGTCGTCGTAAGGGATGCCCGCCAAAAGGCGGTTCAGCGTTTCTATAAAGAGTTCGGCGTTATCGTCTTTCATAGCATCCAAAACCGGGGTACGGAAATCGGCGAAATATTCGCCTCCGCTCCGAATAATGTTATCCGACACCAACCGCGACATGGATTCGAGCACTTCGGTGTTCGGGTAGTCTAATAAAAACTCGCCGGTATCATCCTTCCTGAGCGTCAGGTAACCAGCCTGGTACAGAAAACTCTCCGGCGGCGCGGTTTCTATCTCGCCGGGATCCTTTACGAAATCCTTAGGTATCGGCATACCGACGAACTGCTCGACGGTCAGACTGCGGTCTTTCATGTAATCAGCGATAATTCTGGTGCTTCCGCTGTTCATCCAGTGGTTCATAAACTCGAAATCCTTCAAAAAATTAAGCGTAGAGAACGGATTGTACACTTTTTGCGCCCCGTCGAAACAAAAACCGTTGTAGTACAGCCTGATTTTTTCAACAAATTCATCGACCGAACAGCCTAATTTTTTCGCCCCGGCCTCAAGACGCTCGCCGAAATTTTCGACAAGCTCTTTCTCCGTATACCCAAACAACGCGCCGAACTCTTCTTCAAGCGATATATCAATCAAATGATTCAGCGTCGAGAACACGCCCATACGGGCGAACTTTGAAATCCCGGTCATAAACAGAAAACGTATGCACTGTTCGTTGGCTTTGAAGTTAATGTAGCAATCTCTCAATATCTCGCGCACTTCCTGCGCTATGGGCGGCTTGGCGTAGAAATCGAGGAACGGCTTGTCGTACTCGTCCACAATGACGGCCGCAGGTTTGCCGTGTTTCTCCGACGTCTCAGTGATTACACGGTTCAGCATCACCCCCGGCAGGGTAAGATCGCCGACATCCACACCGTGCTTACGCGCTACGACTCTCATTTGCTCGCGGAGCGACTCCATTACGCCGTCGATTCCGGCCGACGTATTCACCAGACTCAAATCCAAATGGATAACCGGATAGCTCTCCCACTTCCAGTCGGTCTCGGCAATCGCCAGACCCTCGAACAGCTCCCGCTTCCCGCTGAATAGCGCGTCGAGCGTCCAGCACATGAGCGTCTTGCCGAAACGCCGGGGACGGGAGAGGAAGAACTGCTTGGCCCCGCTGCCGGTGATCATATCATATATATAGCGCGTCTTATCGACGTAAAGAAGATCCTCCCGACGGATCTCTTCGAATATCTGACGCCCTAACGGTAACTTCTTCATCTTTCCCCTCCAAATACAGACCGCCCCGATAACCGCCTAACGAATATAAAATATATGGGAATTATATACTTGACTCTGCTGCCGCCGTCGAGCGGGTACCCTACCGTATTCAATTGAATTCGGGAAGTATTCAGTGGTATTTTCGGGGCATTACGGGGAGTATGCGGAGTTAAATATATAGTTCCAAAATGTTTTTCAATCATTTCAGACTTCCCCCTCAAACTGCTCTATAGGGATAAGCTTTCTATTACGAAATAAGTCTAAGTCCATGGGCGGAATAAAATGCCCTATTTCTCCCGTTTTTTTGTTTACGGTAATATAGCCTCCGCCGTTCGGAGCCTTTTCAGGGGAAAGGCCGGAAACATACGTCGGGGGCACAAACCCAAATCCCCAGAAATCGCCATAATCGCTACATGACGTAAAGCGTGTGCGTCCGCGCGCTTTCGCCGTATTTCTCGCTTTAATATATGCTTTGTGTAAGGTCATTTTGTTATCTCCCTTACTTTTACCGCACGTTTAACATTGTCATTAGGCATTGCTTTATCAAGTCTGCCGTAAACTATCGATGACGGCGTCATAGCCTCTAAATAATTTTTTACATCGCCGTCATTAGATTGCCCATCAACAAATATAACTTTTCCTTCGCTTACCTCAACCGAAAAAAGATGTCCCGCCTCAAGTTCCGGCGCATCAATCCATTGACCGCGAATAGCGCCGTTCGCTCCTTCCCCCCATGTCAGTATATCCTGCTCGACTTTCTGCACCACATCTTGCATCTCTTCGGAAGCCGTCAAAATTTCCGGATACTGTATCGAAACGCCGTCAAACATATCAGCTAATTCTTTAAACGACAGACCTTTTTCGTCAACTTTAGCCTCTACATCAAAACCTTGTCGGCGCATTGCGTAAGCTACCGCGCAATTTCCGCAATTATGCCTATCGCCGGAGGGATTTATCACCGTCAAGTCCTGTTGAACGCTGTGCTCGCCCGCTATCCGTATAAACTCCAAAGCGCCCGCCCCCCTCTTCTATCAATATACTGCTTTTTGCGCCGGTAGTCAGTTTTTTTTATTGTTTCATCCAAAATTCACCTCCCCTACTCCACAATCTCAAAATGCGCCACCTCATTGATCTCCATGCCTGTCACGCCCGACTGGGTGACTTGGAATGTGGCTTGCGACTTCACGAGTTTTTTGCGGGCTATGTCGAGTTCCGCGTTGCCCCGGCCGGAGCCTACGAGCGGGTACGTGATTTTGCGTTTGCCGTCCTCGCCGTCTTCCTTCATGGCCACCCG